>Ga0307474_10004505_pt1 | contig 10034 bp, 4 predicted proteins | sample atmos_gasesECM1C_2_FD_203312 | JGI IMG/M metagenome (GOLD analysis project Ga0307474, IMG submission 203312) | Hardwood forest soil microbial communities from Morgan-Monroe State Forest, Indiana, United States - atmos_gasesECM1C_05 | ecosystem: Environmental > Terrestrial > Soil > Temperate...
GCAGCCTGTCGTCACTCCTGCGTTCGTAATGTAGCGGGAATCAGGAATGGTGAATGTGCTCGAAACTGATTCGTGATCTGAGGTGCGAAGGTAGTCGCCAAAGATGAATAGCTTGTTCTTGATGATCGGCCCGCCGATCGAGCCGCCGAAGTAGTTGTAGGAGAGATGGCCAAGCGGGCCAACCGTAAAATACGATCGCGCATTCAAATCATTGTTCTGGATGAATTCAAACAGCGATCCGTGAAAGTTGTTCGTCCCCGACTTCAAACTCACGTTCGTCACGGCGCCGGTTGCGCGTCCCAGCTCCGCTTCAAAGTTGTTCGTCGATATGTCGACCCCCGCAATGGCTTCCGCCGGCGGGATGATGATCTGCAGCAGTCCCGTGCGCTCGTCGTCGTCAATGCCTTCAATTTGGTAGAGGTTGCCCTGCCGTGGCAGTCCGTTCACCTCGGTCTGCAGGGAACTGGCGGCATTGAAGAATTGGGAGTGCTGGAACGTGGCAGGAGCCGCGCCCGGAACCAGGTTGATCAGAGTCTGGAAGTTGCGATTTGTGCCCAGCGGCATGTCCACCACTTCCTGCGTCTCGATCTTGGTGCTGATATCGGCACGGTCCGTCTGCAACAGGGGCGGAGCTGTTGTCACAAGCACCGTCTCCGACACGTTGCCGGGCTGCAGCACTAGATCGACGCGTGTCGACGAGTTGCTGACCAGGTCGATCTTTTCCTGGGTGGCCTTCTTGAAACCGTTCGCCTCGACGGTCAGGTTGTAGTTGCCGGGCAACATATCGGGGAACGTGTAGTTGCCGCTCTCGTTGGTCACAGACTCATGGATGAGACCGGTTGAGGTCTCCTTGGCTGTTATTTTGGCGCCCGAAATAGTCGCGCCGCTGGCGTCTGTCACCGTCCCCAACAGCGTGCCGTTCACCGCCTGGGCGAACGAAATCCGGTCAATCGCGGTCACTGCAATCATGCCGATCAAGCTCAGGACGAAGTTCCTGAACATTCTCTGAATCATCTGCGGCCTCCAAAGTCCACCTAAGCTTTGGGCTCTTCCAGCCCATTTGTTCAAACTGCGAACTAAACTAGCACCGCCGCAGTTTGACCTGTCAAGTGGAATTTTGGATGCTGGAATGTGACCCGCCCCTCGCGCTACTCTTGCTGTGCGGGAAGTCGAAAACCCAGTTGGCGGATGGATTTCAGGAGCGGTCGCGCTCTCCCCAGCTTTAACGCTTTACTTGCTTTTCTTAAGATGCAAACTCGAACTTGCCACCCGAAAATCCTCTGCCGAGGCTTCGGACGGGTTTGCCGGAGAGTACCCTTAGGGTTCGCGGGCCTGACTCTTTGAGAGCTCAAATTGTTCCCCGGCATTGGCTGCAACTTCGACTGGGCCTCCCGATTCTAAAAGCGCAAATGAAATTCGATGTCGCACAGGCGGGAAAGCCGCCGCGAAAATTGCGTGAACTGCTCAAGGACCTGTCACCGGATCCTGATCCGGAGACCGTCCATGAGCTTCGCACGCAAACGCGGAAACTGGAGGCTGTCCTTCATGCGTTTTCTCCAGAAAACACGAGCGAGGCGCGTCACACCCTCGGGCTCATGAAACCTGTGCGACGAGCAGCCGGCAGAGTGCGCGACATGGATGTTCTAATCGCCAAGGCTGCAGGTCTCTCGTCCCGTGTGCAGTCGGAAGGTTTGGCTCGGCTCACCGAGCACATGTCCGCCATCCGGGCTGCGGATGCCCGGCGCCTCTATCGCAAGGTAAAGCGCTGTCGCAAAAAGGCGAGATCCTCCCTGAAACGCCTTCTCCGCCATCTCGAGCATTCGCAGGCGTCAATGCACAACGGAGCTTCCCCCGGCCCTTCGTCCTCGCAGATCCTTGCCCAAAAACTGGCGCATTGGCCGCCGCTCACGCCGGAAAACCTGCACGAATTCCGCAAGGGAGTAAAGGAACTTCACTATATGCTGCAACTTGTCCCCGACTCAGATGACCACCGCATGCGTTCTTACGCGAGGGTGAAGGACGCTACCGGCGATTGGCACGACTGGATGGGCTTGCGATGCCTCGCCGAATCCGTGCTCGACTCGAACGGAGATGCTCCCATGCTGAGTGAGATTCGCACGATCCTTCGGCAGAAGCTGCGCGAGGCTCTGAACGCCGCAAACTCCTTGCGCAAGAGCGGTATCGATACCCCTCACGCCGCGTGAGCCGGCTCAAATCACAAACATCCCTCCAGAAAAACAGAAAACCGCGCGGATTTCTATCCGCGCGGCCGGTATTCATGGGTTGTCGCTCGCTATGCTGCGGGCGGAGGATCGTGCGGGCCGTCCGGCCTGCCTGCCCAGGATTCGGCGCGCTTAAGGGGTACCGGAAGCTCATTCTGGAAGCGAAGAACCTTCGCCTTGCGTTGAATGTTGATCGGACGAAATACGGCGCGATGGCGCAAACGCTGAGCCTCACGGGCAATCCCGATATCGTACACGGTAGGATCCTCTTGCAAAATGGCTACGTGAATCAGATCTGCTTCCCGGTCCCTCTCATGCTCGGCAATCTCGAAACCATGAGGCCCTCGTTGAACCCGGTCAGTGATCGATGTTGCCCTGGTGATCGCGCGGCAGCGGAAATCGGCAATGTTGATGGTGGATCCGTTCATACGTATAAGACCTCTGTATGAGGCTCCCGACGCCTCGGAATGAATAGGGAGCTTATGAACCGCTTGCCGTGGTTCGTGTCTCTGCCTACATAGGATGCGCACGCGTTTCTGAAGTTGTATCGATCGACAAAGCGGAATCTGGCCAATCAACGCCAGGCCTCTCTCAGGGTCCCCGAAATCCTGCGTCGTGCAAGCTCTTGATTCCAAAGCGGCTCACGCCATAGAGCCTCACGCCTGCTCTCAATCGATCTTTACGATGGCGACCGTATCGGGCGGTAGCTTCAACCTGTCGACCCCTCTCTCCAGGCCCCCTCGTGATTCCAGAAGCACCTTGGCATGGGAAAGAAGAGCAAAGCTGTGCGCCGCATTCCCCAGGTTGCACAACACCTGAATGCCGCCCCTCTGGATCGTGAGCCATCGCGCCTCTTCGTCATAGGCAACACGAGTCTTTCCCGGCTCGCTGTCGTTCAGCTCCGGCGTCTCCTTGCGAAGGACGATCAGTCTCCGGTACCAGGCGAGCATCTCCGCGTGCTTACCCCTGTTCGCCTCATCCCAGTTGAGCCGCGACCGTTCAAAGGTCTCCTTCTTCTCCGGATCGGGGATCTGGTCCGGCTTCCATCCAAAGGCCGCAAACTCCTTCTTTCTCCCAATCGACACCTGGCGCGCCAGTTCAGGATCTTCCTGGTCGGCAAAGTACTGGAACGGTGACGATGCCGCCCACTCCTCGCCCTGGAAGAGCATCGGTACAAAAGGGCTGGTCAGGACGAGCGCCGCCGCAATCTTGGCGCGATCGAATCCAACCGTTTCGTGCACGCGCTCGCCCACAGCCCGGTTGCCCACCTGGTCATGATTCTGGATGTAGCCAAAGAAGCGGCTCTGCGGCAGATAAGCTGCAGACTTGCCATGAACACGTCGCCTGTACCGCGAGTAGACGCCGTCGTAGACAAATGTTCTCTCGAGAGCCTTCGCAATCTGTTCGATTCGTCCGAAATCGGCATAATACCCACCCGGCGGCTCTGGCGCCAACGCGGCAAACAGCGCGTGATGAAAGTCGTCGCTCCACTGCGCGTCAATCCCGAACCCACCAGCGTCGCGCGATGTAACGACGCGCTGGTCGTTCAAATCGCTCTCCGCAATCAGCACCAACGGCCGCGCCAGCTGCGCCTCCAGGGCCTTGGTCTCGCTCGCCAGTTGCTCCAGAAAGTGGATCGCCGAGCGGTCAACAAACGCATGCACCGCGTCCAGCCTCAGCCCGTCAACGTGGAAGTCGCGCATCCACATCCGTGCGTTGTCGCAGAAAAAACGCCGTACCTGGTCGGCCCACTCGCTCTCCAGATTCACCGCGCCGCCCCAGGGCGTGTGGTGCAACTCCGTGACGTACGGGCCGTACCTGCTCGTGTAATTGCCCGACGGTCCAAAGTGGTTGTACACCACATCCAGCAGCACCGCCAGACCCTTCCCATGCGCGGCGTCCACAAAGCGCTTCAATGCGTCCGGGCCGCCGTAAGGCTCGTGCACCGCGTACAACGCCACCCCGTCGTATCCCCATCCATGTCGTCCCGCGAATGCCGACACCGGCATCAGTTCCACATGCGTGACACCAAGTTCCTTCAGCGCCTCAAGCCTTCCGATAGCTGAATCCAACGTCCCCTCGGGAGTAAATGTCCCCACGTGCAGCTCGTAAACGATGCTGCTTGCCAGCGGTAGTGCCCCGAAGCCCCCATCACTCCACACAAAAGCATCGGGTTCGTAGACACGCGACAGCGCGTGGACACCATTGGGTTGCCAAAGCGACCGCGGGTCGGGGTACGCCTTCGGATCATCGTCCACCCGGAACCCGTAATCGCTCCCCGGACCAGCCGCCACAGCCTCCGCGCGCCACCAGCCAAGCTCGTCGGGCCCCTGCATCGGATGGCTCGAATCCTTCAGTTGTACCGCCATCTTCTTCGCGAACGGCGCCCAAACCTCGAATCGATGCATCAATTACTCCGCAAGCTTTTCCAGCATTGCCACGGGAAACCGCTGCAGCAACGGCTGCAGGCGCACGCGGCCGCCCGGGACCACGTCCCCCGTCAGAAGGTTACCCCACGTCCCTGCCGGAATGTCGATGGCGGTCCCAGCCCAGCTCTCCCCACGCCTGATCGTCCACCTTGGGACAACGACCGCCACATGCCCGGCCCGCGTGAAGCCTGCCGCATGCGAGGACTTGGGCCCAATTGCGCTCAAAGTTTCATACGCGCCATCGGTGCCAAACCATTCGGGATGATCCCGTCGCAGCGTCAGCGCCCGATGCGCAACCCACAGCTTCGGCAGGCCGCTATCGGCACGCCGCATGATTTCTTCGGGCGTCAAGCCCCGCTTCAATTCGTCCAGCAGGTGTTGGCGAAGCGGATAGTCAACGGGCGTTCGATTATCCGGATCGACCAGCCGATAATCCCACAGCTCGCCTCCCTGATAAGTATCTGGAACGCCGGGCGCGGTGTAGCGAATCAGCGACTGGGCGAGGCTGTTCACTCGTCCCGCGTGATTCACACGGCCGACCATCCCTTCGAGATCCGGGATAAACTCCGGCGACTTGAGTATCCTCTGGATGAAGCTACGCAGCCCATCTTCGAACTCCTTGTTCTGCTGCGTCCACGATGTCTGTTCCTTCGCCTCGCGCGTCGCCTTCTCCATGTATCCCAGCAGTCGCTCCTCGCTGATGGGCCAGGCGCCAATCAGCGTCTGGTACAGAAAATACTCCGTATTCTTGTCGGGAAATCTGTTTGCCTTGTGACGCGCATTCATCCTCGACCAGCGATACAAAGCGCTCTTCCAGCGGCCTGGCATCTCGGTGAGCGCTGCAAGCCGCGCCCGCACGTCATCGCATCGCTTGGTGTCGTGCGTCGAGAGCGTGTTCATCGTGAAGGGAAAGGTAGCCTGCACCCTGGCACAAAACGCGTGGAATTCCTGAATCGTTGATCCATCATTCGCCGGCGCCCCGCCCACTTCGTTCAGTCCGATCATGCGGTTGAAGCAGTAGAAGACCGTGTCCTCAACCCCTTTGGCCATCACCGGCGAGGTGAACTGCTGGAAGCGCAACAGGAACTCGCTCTCCAGCGCACCGCGGTGTCGCAGCGTCAGCACATCGGCCATAAAGTCGAAAAGGCCGGCATCGATGTCGGTCCGGTACTGCTTCGCACGGGCAACGGCGGATTCGATCTCATGACGGTCGTCGTCGGTCAATTCGTTGCGTTCCGCCACCACGTAGGTGCGATAGATCGAAAAGCATGCCGCCACTTCGCGAATGGCTCGCCGGATCTCCGCGCGCGTGTAGTCGCGCTGGTCCCGGTTCCCTTCGCAGATCTGCACAAAGATACTCGCCAGGCGGTTAACGTCGCTGCCCAGCGCCTCCTGCTCCACGTTGAGTTTCTTCTCGTGCACTAGTTCTTCGAACTTCTCCGTCCTCCCTGTGAATTCGCGGTAGATCGCGCTGAACTCCCGAAGGCCCTCTCCTGAAACCAGCAGGTTGTTGCACACATTCAAAAAGTCGTAACCCGTCGTGCCGTCAATGGGCCAGACTGGTCGCAAAAACTCGCCGGGCTCCAGAATCTTTTCGCCGATGATCCATGCGTCCTTTGCCTGGGCGCGCAGCCGGTCGAAGTATTGTTGCGGGTCGCGCAGGCCATCCGGGTGATCCACCCTGATTCCGTCAAGGAAGCCGCGATCGAGCCACTCGAGAACAAGGCGATGCGTTGCATCGAAGACATGCTGCCGCTCCATGCGCAGGCCGATCAGCGCGTTCACGTCAAAGAACCTCCGATAACCGAGTTCCTGGTCTGCGGTGCGCCAGTACGCGAGGCGATAATGCTGTTGATTCAGAAGATCGTCCAGCCCATCGATGTCGGCATTCACACCCTCGATCGCTTTCGTAATCGCCCCGCACACATCCTTGCGCTCCTCGCAGGTTCTGGCCAGCAGCGCATAGATCACATCCTTGTCGCGGTGGCGCTCCTGAACCAACCCCGGATCGGTCGCATCCGTCGACGGCAGCCGCGCAAGGCTATCGGCAATGAATCCCAGCACATCCTCGCGAAGAAACCGCGCAGCCTTCTGCAGGATCCCAGCCAGCGAATGCGGCGAGAGTGGGAAAAGGTGATCCGCATAGCGAACGCGAAACTCTATCCCCGGCCGCTCAATCTGGATCTCTCCGGACTTGAGGACCTTTCCATACTGATCGCCCAACACCGGGATCAGAATCTTGTTCTGCAGCCGTACTTCGGCCGACTGCCAGTCGATATCGAACCAGGTCGCATAGCGGCTCGACGGCCCGTTTTCCAGCACATCCCACCAGTAGCGATTCTCCCGCCTGACCGCCATGTGATTCGGCACAATATCGAGCACCTGGCCCAGCTTCAGTTCACCCAGCCTGTCGCAGAACCTGCGGTGCGCCGCCGCGCCGCCCACTTCCTCGTTCACCCTCTGCGGGTCCACAATGTCGTAACCGTGCATGCTGCCCGGGGCCGCCTGCAGATAGGGCGAGCAGTACACGTGCGAGATGCCAAGCTCCTGTAGATATCCGGCCGTCGCGGCCGCATCGTCGAACGTAAACTGCCCGTTCATCTGCAGCCGGTAGGTTGAGATGGGAATTCGCCGCAAAGATTCACCTGTGCATTTTCAATTGATGGAAGGTGTACGCGCTTGCTCAGGTAGCGTAGGGGAAAATCGATTTCACTGGGTAATCAGGACAACGGAAGACTTTGATCAATCTCTAACATCTCTTTCCATGGATCGCGCGCCAGCCGCTTTCTCCATACTTGGATGTCGGAAACGTGGAACCTGGGCGGCTCCTCCTCGTCTAATTCACTCCACCGGATCGGCATCGAAACTGGCAGGCCTGCGCGCGCACGCGGAGAATAGGGCGCAACCGCGGTCGACCCGCGATCATTGCGCAGGTAGTCAAGAAAGATCTTCCCCACCCTCGCCGCTTTGCTCATGTTGGTGAGAAACAGCCGGGGGAAATCCTTTTCCATGCCCAGAACAAAATCATGGGTGAACTTCTTCACATTCGGCCAGGGGTGTTCCGGCCGAATCGGCACCGTCACGTGCAGCCCCTTGCCTCCGGTTGTCTTCACGAAACTCGTCAGTCCCAGCGCCTTCAGCCGCTTGCGCACTTCGTTGGCGCTTGCCGCCAGCGTCTTCCAGTCGATCGCTGCGTCCGGGTCGAGGTCGATAATGATGCGGTCCGCCTGCTCCAGGTTTTCGTTGCGAGACCCCCACGGATGGATCTCCAGAGCCGCAATCTGCGCAAACTGCACGATCCCGTTGATGCTGGCCAGCGTGATGTACGGCTCCTTTTCATGAGTCTTCCGGTCGACAACCTCGATCTTCTTGAACCCATCCCCCAGCATCTGGTTCAACTGCTTCTGATAGAAGCACGGCTTCCCGCTGCCATCCACGCAGCGCACCAGGGTCAATGGCCGGTCTTCAATATGCGGCATCACGTGCTCGGACACTTCATGGTAGTAATGCGCAAGCTGCTCCTTATTCACGCCGCTCTCCGCATCCAGCACCTTGTCGGGATGTGTCAACTTGACCGGAAGAGGACCGGATCCCGCTGATCGCGTGCTCACCTTTTTGGCCGCGGTTGCAGCCGGCGCGTCGTTGGATGCCGACTTACCCACTGCCTCTGTCCGCGGCGCGCTTTGCGGCTCTTCGCGCACCACCGACTTGGCGGGTTTGTCTTCGCGAAGTCCCTTGAATGCAGCCTGGCGCACGACATTGTCCCCAGTCCAGTTGGCGAACGTTACCTGCGCCACCAACTCCGGCTTCACCCAGATCGCTCCCTTCTTCACCTCCGCGGGTACCATGGCAAATGCCGGCTTTGCGGTTCGCAGTTTGTCCAGCCGGTCGCGCAGCGTTCCATGCGTCTTCTGCGTGAAACCGGTGCCGGTGCGCCCGGCATAGACTAGTTCGTTGCCGTCGTAGTAGCCCAGCAACAAGGCGCCGACGCCATGGCTTTCGTTGCCTGGCAGCGTAAATCCACCCACAACAAATTCCTGTTCTTGGTTGCACTTGCTCTTCAGCCACCCTCCGGCGCGCCCCGGCACATATTTGCCGTCAGCGAGCTTGGAGATGATGCCCTCCGTTCCCAACTCGCAGGCCTTGCGAAAAACCAGGCTGCCCTCGCCCTCAATGTGCTCGCTCACACGGATAGCCCCGTCGCCCCCTCCAAGCAACTCCGCCAGCAATCCCTTTCTCCGCGTCAGCGGCAGCCCGCGCAGATTATGTCCATTCAGATGCAGCAGGTCGAACGCGAAATACGTCATCGTCTTCCTCGCGCCCTCCTGAAACGCCGCCTGCAATTCCGCAAAGCTCGATGTGCCATTCGGCAACAGCACAACCACCTCGCCGTCAATCAGCGCACTCTTCACCGGCAAATCCCGAGCAGCCGCGGCCAGGGCCTTCATGCGATGCGTCCAGTCCAATCCCGTCCGTGTCAGAAGCTGCACCTTCTCCTTCGCCCCCCCGTCCCGGAAATCGACGCGAATCTCCGTCCGGTATCCATCAAGCTTGATCTCGTGCACCCAGCGCCCGCCTGCGGGAGGCGCCTTGGCCAGGGATGCCAGTTGCGGCTCGATGAACTTCGGCAGCGCCTCGTCCGGAACGCCGCGCAACTCCTTCGACCAGTCCCGCGGCAGAGCGCGCTTCGGAACCTCCTGCTCTCCCGTCGTCCCACCATCCGTCCGGTCCGAATGCCACACCCGGTCACGGTCGCTGGCAATCTCCTGGATGCTCCGCCCGCTCACAGCGCTGTCCGGCGCGGACTCAGTAATTGGAATCTCGCTCTCCGCGCGCTCCTGCCCGTCATGCTCCTTGATCAGTAGCCAATTCGGCTTGTCTGCGCGCTCGCCAGGCCGCGGCTTCATCCGCACCAGCGCCCACCTGCCCTTCAACTTCTCGCCGTGCAGCGCGAACTTCAGCGAGCCCTTCTTCAGCCCCTCATCCACATCTTCGTACGGCTCCCACGTTCCGCGATCCCACACCATCACGGTGCCGCCGCCGTATTGTCCTTTGGGAATGATCCCTTCAAACCCGCCGTATTCCATCGGGTGATCTTCCACCTCGACGGCAAGCCGCTTGTCTCCGGGATAGTAGCTGGGCCCCCTCGTCACGGCCCAGCTCTTCAGCACGCCATTCCATCCGAGCCGAAAATCGTAGTGCAATCGCGTCGCCGCGTGCTTCTGGATTACGAACGGCAGCCCCGCCTCTTTCTCCTTCGCAGCCGCGCGCACCCCCGCCCCGCGAACGACAGCCCCGCTCGGCTCGCGCGTTACCCCGAAATCGCGCATCGACCGGTAGCGTGCCAGCTGCTGGTCTGCGGATCCCGGTTTGCTGCGGGACG
>Ga0307474_10004506_pt1 | contig 10033 bp, 6 predicted proteins | sample atmos_gasesECM1C_2_FD_203312 | JGI IMG/M metagenome (GOLD analysis project Ga0307474, IMG submission 203312) | Hardwood forest soil microbial communities from Morgan-Monroe State Forest, Indiana, United States - atmos_gasesECM1C_05 | ecosystem: Environmental > Terrestrial > Soil > Temperate...
GGTGAACCCCCGTGGACCGACGGCCAGATGATTTACGTCGATCCTTCCGCGCGAGCCCGCGCGAAACTCGAGGCGATCGCCGTGCAGGCTTCGATGATCGCGGCCGGCAGCCTGGATCCCGACGTCGTGCGTCGGTTGGTTCGTCACCCCCGGCTGGCCAGGCGGTATCTGGCGGTCGAGGGTCACCGCGCACTGGTCGCCAACAGCGACCTGCTGCCGCCCGTCTTGGCGTCGGTGGGCAACCGTGACATCGCGGGTCGCAGCGACTCGCCCGCGGCTTCGCTGAGAATTGCCGACGGACGGGCAGCGATCGACGGCCCGGCGCCGGAATTCGGCGTGATTCGTGCGGCGAAGGTACTCGCCGCGTGCTCCCGCGCGGCCAAACAGCAGGATCAGGAAGACCCCCGGCATGTCCCGCGAGGCCGCGGCGCCAAGGAGCTCGAGGAGTTCCAGGATCTCGCTGACGGGGCGGTCGACGATTCCGACGATCCGGATCTGTTCACCAGCCCGGTTGGCGGGGGCGGCTTCATCGGCAAGTGGTTGAAGAAGATGCTGTCTTCGGCGCGTAAGACCGGTAGCGGCGGCGGACCACCCGGCGCGGATACCCCGACGCATCGCACGAACTCCGCGAACCGTGGCGCGCACGCCGTGTCGTCGCTGGCCTCGACGTCGAGCGAGGATGTCGAGGATCAGCGGGCCTTGACCGCCTCGCACGGCCTGACATATCCGGAATGGGACATCACGCGCAAGAGCTACCGGCCCGCGTGGTGCACCGTGCGCGAGGTGGAGCCGCAGATCAAGGCATCGGCGACCCCAGCGATCGACGACGCGATCGGGATGCGGCGCCCGCTGTCACGACTGGGGATGGGCCTGCACCGCCGCCACCGGCAGTCGCAGGGCGACGACATCGATATCGACGCGGCGGTGGAGGCCCGTGTCGAGGTGCTGGCCGGGTCGGTGCCCGACGAGGCGGTGTATCTCGACAGCCTGCGGCGCCGGCGCGACCTGTCGGTGCTGCTCCTGCTCGACGTATCGGGGTCGGCGGCGGAGCCCGGAACGGTGGGCCAAACGGTGCACGAACAACAGCGTGCGGCGGTCGCCAACCTCACTGTTGCGCTCCACGATTTGGGAGACCGAGTTGCGCTCTACGCCTATTACTCGCAGGGCCGGCGTGCGGTGAGCGTGGTGCCCGTCAAACGATTTGACGACCACCTCGACTCCCGAGTCATGAAGCGCCTCAACAGCCTCGAACCCGGTGCCTTTTCGCGCCTCGGCGCGGCCATCCGCCACGGCTCGGCGGTCTTGGAGGCACGCGGAGGTACGTCACGGCGGCTGTTGGTGGTGCTGTCCGACGGACTCGCATACGACCATGGCTACGAGCGGGCCTACGGTGCCGCGGACGCGCGCCGCGCCTTGATCGAGGCCCGCCGCCGCGGCACCGGCTGCGTGTGCCTGACGATCGGCGCGGGAACCGACGTGCAATCGCTGCGGCGAGTCTTCGGTAGCACCGCGCATGCGACCATCGCGCGCCCAGACCAACTCGCCGGTGTGATCGGACCGCTATTCCGGTCCGCGCTGCGCTCGGCAGAGGTCCGCCGGAGGCCGTATGACGAACGCCCAACAGTGCGAAATTTGCCCTGACGCCATGTCCCAGAATGCAGTTGGCGCACCGGTGCGGGCTGCCGAACCTGCGCGTCAGTAACTTGAAACAAACATCTGTTCCGGTTAGGCTGCAATCAATGCGGGTAGCGGAAGGGAAGCTATGGCCAATGAGTCCGGACTCGTTTACCGGAACGGCGTGACCCCCGACGCGGAGACGGTACGCCCCTACTACAAGGCGATCGGCAGCGAAGAGGCCATCTTCAAGGCGGCATACCGGCAGGGTTTGGCACTCGTTTTGAAGGGGCCGACGGGGTGTGGCAAGACCCGCTTCGTCGAGGCGATGGCCTACGATCTCGGCCGGCCGCTGATCACCGTCGCCTGCCATGATGACCTCACCACCGCGGACCTTGTCGGTCGGTACCTGCTACAGGGCGACGAGACGGTGTGGGTGGACGGTCCGCTCACCCGGGCGGTGCGCGAGGGCGCGATCTGCTACCTGGACGAAGTGGTGGAAGCCCGACAGGACACCACCGTGGTGCTGCATCCGCTCGCCGACCACCGGCGCCAGCTGCCCATCGAGCGTCTCGGTGTCACGCTGGACGCGGCGCCCGGATTCGGCCTGGTGGTGTCCTACAACCCCGGCTATCAAAGCGTGCTCAAGGATCTGAAGGATTCGACACGTCAGCGGATGGTTGCCGTCGAATTCGGTTTCCCCGCAGCCGATGTCGAAGAATTGATCGTTGCACACGAGGCGGGCGTGGATGATGCGACCGCAGCCGAACTGGTGCGTTTCGGGCAGGCCATCCGCCGGCTGGAAACCGGCGGGTTGCGTGAGGTCGCGTCGACCCGCGTGCTGATCGCGGCGGGCAGGCTTGTTGTAGAGGGCCTGACCGTGCGAGAGGCGGCCCGGGCTGCGATCGCTGGGCCGCTCACCGACGACGTGGCCGTGGGCAAAGGGCTCAACGAGATGATCGAGATCTATCTGGGCGGGTCTGATGGGGCCTGAGGGGTGGGCGGGGCCCGGTGATTGACGCTGCATACCGCCCCCGCTAGGGTCTGAACAAATATTAGGTTTGTAGATCGGGCGCGTGAGTTTGTCACCCGGGAGGTCAGATGTCCTACGAAAGCAGCGCCGAGCCGATCAAGGTCGGCTACCTGATGGACTTCACGCTGCCGCCCGGCTTTCCCGAGGAAATGCTGGCCGACTTCACGCGGTGCTTCGACATCACGTTCGAGGAGGCCGTCGAGCATGGGCTGATGGATCGTCCTGTCCAGATGATCTATCGCGAAGTGGAGGGCCTGCCCAAGGGTTCGGTCAAAGCGGTGATCGACGCGTTCGGGGAACTGGTCGACGAAGGCTGCCTGGTGGTCTTCGGGCCGCACATCACCGACAACTGCGTGCCGACCCGCGAAGCGATCGAGGAACGGTTCAAGGTACCGGCCATCGCCGTCACAGGCACCGACGACTGGCTCGGCGAGTGGACGTTCTCGTTTCCCCAGGGGTCGATGACCGACGAACCGATCTTCATCGCGGACCTGGTCACCAAGCGCGGTATCACCGAAATCGGGGTTCTGGTCGAACAGAACCTCATTGGCGAGAGTTATCTGAGGAATCTGCGAAGTGCCTGCCGCCGCAAGGGCATTCGCATCGTTGCTGAGGCGGCCATTGCCCAAACCGCGCAGGACATCAATGAGGCCGTCCGCACCCTGCACGAAGCGAAGGCCGAGGCGATCGTGCATCTCGGCTTCGGCTTCGGCATCGTGTTCATCAATCCGGCGCTGGAAGCCGTCAATTGGGATCCGCCCAGATTCACCACCACCGCATTCCAGAACGCCTGGGTCAACCCGATCATGTGGAACGCGTTCATGGGCTGGATCGGGGTCGACCAGTACGACGAGGGCAACCCGATCGGGCAGGACTTTCTCGACCGGTACGCGCAGAAGTACGACGGCAGACGCCCCGAGTATTGCGTGCCAGTGGTCAACCACGACGTCGCCGCCACCCTGGTGCGGGCATTCACCGACGCGCACCCGCTGAGTCCGCGCGGAGTCAAAGAAGCATTGGAGCGGGTGAAGATGATGCCCGCCGCCTCCGGCGCCCCCGGTACCCGGGTGTCCTTCGGTAAATGGACTCGGCGCGCGTGGATGGGCGCGGGTTACCTGGTGGCCCGAACTCTGGATGCCGACGGCATCAATTCGCATCTTGTCGATCGCTTCGGAGAGTGAGGCTGAGCGGAGATGAGTACTGACCAATCCGCACCACTTGCCGCGCAGGAGAAATCGGCGCACGCGCCGCGGAGCGATAAGCGCGGCTGGGGTGGTTGGATCGCCGGCGCCGCTCTGGCGGCGTTCGCGCTCTTCTTTATCGCGAACTGCCGCGTCGCCCTCGACCCGCGCGTCGCCAACCCGAATGTGCATGGCCGGCCGCGCCCGGTGAAGTTCATCTTCGGGTTGGACTACATCACTTTCCTCGAGATTTCCACCATAATCATGCTGACCGTGCTGCTGGTGGTTTTCATCGTGGGCTGGCGGCGCAATCCGGGCAGTCCGGTGATGTTGATGTTCCTCTGCACCACTTTGATCGTGTGGCAGGACCCGATCATGAACTGGGCGCCGTTCGCGGTCTACAACCCCGATCTCACCCACTGGCCGGAGTCGTGGCCGCTGGTGTCGTTGTCACCGACCGTCGAACCGTTCGTCGTATTCGGTTACGTGACATTCTATTTCGGCCCCTACTTCCCGGCGGTCTGGATCCTGCGAAAGCTGCAGGCCAAATACGGGCCCGAGGCCTTCGTGTCGCGGCACCCGTTGATCTGCCTGGGCTTGCTGACCATGGGGATCGGCTTCATCTTCGATGCGTTTCTGGAGATCCAGCTCGTCCACATGGGCATGTACATCTATTCGCAGGTGATTCCGTGGGGTTCGGTGTTCACCGGCACGACATTCCAATTCCCACTGATCTGGGAGTCGTTCTCGGTGACGTTCGTGATGGTGCCCGCGGCGATACTCTGCTATCGCGACGACACCGGGAAGTCGGTGGCCGAGAAGCTGGCCGCGAAGGCGAAGATCTTCCCCACCCGTCCGGTGCTCGGCACCTTCCTGGTGATGTTCGCCATCATCAACGTGTCCTACTTCGCGTACGGCGCTTGGTTCGCCGCCATCAAGGCCAGTAAAGCGGCGACGTCAGTTGCCTGCCCGTGGCCCTACCCAGAAGCGAAAGTATATGACCCGCAAGGCTATTACGAGAAGGCGGGCGCGCAAGGCCCGTATTCGGTCGGCATCTGGTCGACCTGGATGAGCGGGCAACCCAACGGCCGACCCGATGTGCAGCCGCCACCACCTGGTGAAGGTGCCTGTGCGACCCCGAGCAAGAATGGGTGAGCCTCGCACTGTCGTGATCACGGGCGCTTCCCGTGGTCTCGGCTTCGCCTCGACGGTTCGCCTCTACCGGGACGGCTGGCGGGTGGTTGCGGCGATGCGCACACCCGACCGAGGGATGGCGCTGTTGCGCGAGGCGACGGGAGCCGCCCACGATGACGAGCGGCTGATCGGGGTGCAGCTCGACCTTACCGATGCTGCGTCAATCTCCGCGGCGGCCAAGGCAATTGAAGAAGCCGTAGGCGCACCCTACGCGCTTGTGCACAACGCGGGGATCTCTGCCGCCGGAATGGTGGAAGAGACGGATATGGAGCTGTGGCAGAAGATGTTCGCCACCCACGTCTTGGGCCCCGTCGCGCTCACTAAAGCTCTGCTGCCGGCGATGCGCGCGGCTGGCGAGGGACGCATCGTGCTGATCGCCAGCGCGGCCGGGGTGCGCGGCCAGCCGGGCACTGCGCCGTACTCGGCGGCCAAAGGAGCGTTGGAGCGATGGGGTGAGTCGATGGCCGGCGAAATCGCGCCCTTCGGTCTCGGCGTCACCATTTTGGTGACCGGCACATACGACACCGAGATCATCACCGACGCGGGCACCACGGATGACCGCAATTTCGACGGCCCGTACGCCCGGCTGCACAACACCATGAACACTCGCGGGCGGTTCGCGATCCGTTTCGCCAGGCCACCGGGGCGGTTTCCCGACGGCCTGGTCAAGGCCCTTGGTGACCGGGGGCCGTTCCGGCGCCGCGGTGTGGGCCCTGATGCTGCGATGATCCTGGCTGCCAACAGGATCCTCCCGTCCTCGGGCATGCACCACGTCTCCCGGATCGTGCTGGGCATACCCAGACAGGGCTCGATGAGGGGCGGGGCGGTGCCGTTGACGGCAGCCCAAAGAGCGATGGTGCTTGCCGCGCGCGTTCTTCCGGCGCCGGTGTTGCAACGCTTGGCGTCGCTGGCGGCGAAGCGCCGCAAGGGAAATGAGGGGGACTGAGGGGTAAGTATGGAACAGCTTTTTGACGACCTCGAGGACTTTGGCTCCTTCGACGATGCGATATCCGGTGACGTACGTGACCCGTACACCGAGCTGGCGCGGTTGCGCCGTGAGGAACCGGTGCAGCGACTCGAGACATCGGGAGCGCTTCCGCACGAGGAATCCTTGCCGATGTTCATCGTGTATCGCCACGAGGATGTCCAGCAGATGCTGCGCGACAACGAGACTTTTTCGTCGTCGGCCGTCATCGCGGCGTTCGGTCCCGTGCTGGGTGAAGGCGTGATGCTCGGTATGGACGAGCCGATCCACGGTCGGTTGCGCTCGTTGATATCGAAGGCGTTCTCGCAGAAGGCTTTGGCGCGGTGGCAGGACGAGCTCGTCGGCCGTGTGGCAAACAGCCTGATCGACAAGTTCGCACCCAACGGCAAGGCAGATCTGGTGAAGGAGTTCACCTTCGACTATCCGAGCCAGATCATTGCGGGTCTGTTGGGCCTGCCGGAGAAGGACTACCCGCAGTTCCAGCGGTGGTCGATTTCGCTGCTGAGTTGGCTGATGAACCCGGAACGCGGGCTCGCGGCCGCGGCTGCCCTGTGTGACTACTTCGCACCGATCCTCGAGGCCCGCCGCGCCGAGCCGAAGGACGACCTGATCAGCGCGCTTGCCGCGGCCGAGATCGACGGGGAGAAGCTCGCAGACGAAGAGATCTTTTCGTTCCTTCGACTGCTGCTGCCCGCCGGCGTGGAGACGACCTACCGTGCGCTCGGCAGCCTCCTTTTCGGGCTGTTGTCCGATCCGCCGCAATTGGACGCGATCCGCACGGATCGCTCGCTGCTTCCGCCGGCGATCGAAGAGGGTGTGCGATGGGAGCCACCCCTGCTGACCATTACCCGGGTCGCCACCCGCGACACCGAACTCGGCGGGGTGCCGATACCGGCCGGCTCGACGGTGATGCCGATGCTCGGTTCGGCGAACCGGCAAGAAGATCGCTATCCCGATCCGGACTCGTTTGACATTCACCGACAGGCCAGGGCGCATCTGGGCTGGGGGCACGGCGTACACGTGTGTCTCGGCATGCACCTGGCGCGACTCGAAATGCGCACCGCCGTCAACCTGTTGCTGGACCGGTTGCCGAATCTTCGATTGGACCCCGACGGGAATGACCCGCACATTCGCGGGCAGGTTTTCCGATCGCCGACCTCGCTACCGGTGCTGTTCGACGCCCAGTAGGGCCGTCGGCGTCGAGGCACCGCACATTGCTTATTGCCAATCGGTTAGTTTCCAGTAAGGCTCTCCGTAGGGTGAGCCGTCTGGGTATGGCATCCCACGTCCCGGCGCTCTGAGCAGCGCCTCGTCGAAAGAGAGCTGAACAAACATGGCTGACACTGTAAAGGTCCGGTTCGAGCCGAAGATGATGATCGACGGCAAGCTCGTCGACGGCCAGGCCGGCACCTTCACCAACATCAACCCGGCGACCGAGGAGCCGCTCGGAGAGGTGGCCGACGCGTCGCGGGAGGACATGCACCGGGCGATCGACGCCGCCCGCCGGGCCTTCGACGAGACCGACTGGTCGACCAACCGTGAGCTGCGCAAGCGCTGCCTCTTGCAGCTGCATGACGCGATCGAAGAGGAGAAGGAAGAGCTGCGCGAGGAGCTCATTTTGGAAGTCGGTTCGCCCCGGGCCATCACCTTCGGGCCCCAGCTGGACGCCCCGCTGGCCGACGGACTGCGCTACCCCGCCAGGTTGATCGACGAGTACGCCTGGGAGACCGACCTGGGCGACCAGGTGATCAGCCTCACCGGCACGCTGACCACCCGCAAGGTCTGGCGCGAACCCGTGGGCGTGGTCGGCGCTATCGTGCCGTGGAACTTCCCGTTCGAGGTGACCATCAACAAGCTCGGCCAGGCGTTGGCCACCGGCAACACCGTGGTGCTCAAGCCGGCGCCCAACACGCCGTTCAACGCGACCCGGCTGGGCCGGCTGATCGCCGAAAAGACCGATATCCCCGCCGGTGTCGTCAATGTCGTGACCGCGTCGGATCACTTTGTGGGCGAGGAGCTCACGTTATCGCCCAAGGTCGACCTGATCTCGTTCACCGGCTCGACGGTGGTCGGCAAGCGGATCATGGAGAAGGGCGCGGCGACCATGAAGCGCCTGTTCCTGGAGCTCGGCGGCAAGTCGGCCACCATCGTGTTGGAGGACGCCGATTTCGGGATGGCGTGTGCGATCGGCATCGCGCCGTGTATGCACGCGGGGCAGGGCTGCGCGAACCCGACCCGGATGCTGCTGCCGCGGTCGCGCTACGACGAGGGTGTGGCGATCCTCAAGGGCATCTACGACAACGTCATGCCGGGTGACCCGCAGGATCCGGGGACGCTGTGCGGTCCGGTGATCTCGGAGAAACAACGCGAACGCGTGCTGGGCTACATCAAGAAGGGCGTCGAGGAGGGCGCCACGGCATTGGTCGGCGGGCCCGATGCGCCCACCGGTTTCGACAAGGGATTCTTCGTCAGGCCAACGCTTTTCACCGACGTCGACAACTCCATGACGATCGCCCAGGAGGAGATTTTCGGCCCGGTGCTGTCCGTCATTCCGTTCGACGACGAGGAGGACGCGATCCGGATCGCCAACGACAGTGTGTACGGATTGGCGGGCAACGTGATGTCGGGCTCCCTGGAGCATTCGCTGGCGGTGGCCCGCCGGATCCGGGCCGGCTTCATGGGCGTCAACGGCGGCGCTCCGTACGGCGCCGACACACCGTTCGGCGGATACAAATACAGCGGGGTGGGCCGGCAGAACGGTGTCGCCGGTTTCGACCAGTACACCGAAATCAAATCGGTGGGATATCCGGCAGGCTGAAGGGCCGGCTAAAGGGCCGAGATTGCCCTCAGGGCTGCAACCTGGCGCCGATCACGACCATGGCGGCAATCTCGGCGCGCCGATGCGTGTGAGCCGCGAGTTCCTGTTCGCCGCCGTCGCCGACGAGCGGCGCCAGATCGCCAGTCTGCTGGACGGCTTGGACGCTGGGCAGTTGGCGACGCCGAGCCTGTGCGCGGGCTGGGACGTCAAGACGGTAGCAGTACTGGATAATATTCGAAGCCGCACAAGCTTTGGGCGTCCCGATCTACCTGCACCCGAACCGCCCGCCCCAGGCGGTCGTCGATGCCTGTTACTCTGGCCTCCCCTCAGCAGTGAGCAACGCGCTCGCCACGGGAGCATGGGGGTGGCATATTGACACCGGGCTGCATGTGCTGCGCCTGATCGTTTCTGGTGTGTTCGACGCCTTCCCCGCTTTGAATCTGATAATCGGACATATGGGCGAGGCGTTGCCGTCCATGATTTGGCGTGCGGACACGATGCTCAAAAAATTCGTCTCCCTGCAAAGGCCAGTGCACCAGTACTTTTCAGACAACGTTAAGGTCACCACTAGCGGAATCTTCGATTACCCGCCCTTCGCCGCCGTGCTTCACTCGATCGGCACAGATCGCATCCTGTTCTCGGTGGATTACCCGTACAGCGACAACCTCGAAGCGATTAGCTTCTTCAAACGGCTGCCGTTGAGCGCTTCTGACCGCGAAAAGGTAGCTCACGGCAATGCAGACCGACTCCTTCGCTTGGGCGTCGAGGTATATGCCCGCGACGTGGCCGTTAATCATGGCGCCGGTGAAACCCAACTTGTTGACCGCGCGGTCAAGCTCGGCGGCCGCCGCCGGCGGATCCGACATCGGCAGAGTGGCAAAGCCGGCGAATCGGTTCGGATGGCGGCGGATCGCCTCCGCCAGCGCGTCGTTGGCGTCGGCAGCAAGCCCCCGGGCCTGATCCGGCTGCAGGCTCTCGGTCGCGGGCACCGTGTGCGATATGACTTGCACGTCAATCCCGGCGGCGTCCATACCCGCCACCCGCAATTCCCCAAGATCTAGAAGACGTCGCGTCCGGAGACTGAATTGACACACGATGTGGCGGTCCCGGCCAACGTGAGTTAACAGACCCGGCGACGGGAAACAACCCTCTCATATTAACCGAATGATCGGTCGGCAAGATAGACTCGTGTCGTGACGCCGCGACCC
>Ga0307474_10004508_pt1 | contig 10031 bp, 8 predicted proteins | sample atmos_gasesECM1C_2_FD_203312 | JGI IMG/M metagenome (GOLD analysis project Ga0307474, IMG submission 203312) | Hardwood forest soil microbial communities from Morgan-Monroe State Forest, Indiana, United States - atmos_gasesECM1C_05 | ecosystem: Environmental > Terrestrial > Soil > Temperate...
AGCGCCAGCCATCGATTGCCGAACCGTCCGCGCACGAAATCGGCCGAGGTGACGTAGCCGTGCTTGTGCGCGACCGACCAGAGGCGTGGGAACACGATGTACAGGATCGGATAGATCATCACCGTGTATGGCACTGCGAAGAAACCGATGGCACCGGCGCCGAACATCAGCGCCGGTACGGCAATGAAGGTATAGGCGGTGTAGAGATCGCCGCCGATCAGGAACCACGTTACGATGGTTCCGAAGCGGCGCCCGCCGAGCCCCCATTCGTGCAGCATGGTCAGATCGCCTCGGCGCCAGCGCGCGGCGAAGAAGCCAATACATGTGACGAAGGCGAACAGCGCGATAAAGACGATGAGAGCGGTCCAGTTCATCGCGCGACTCCCCGGATCAATGCTCAAGCCGATAAACAATGCCGATGATCACTGCGCTCAGGATGATCCAGCCAAGCTGGTACCAGTAGAAGAATGGCACGCCGTACAGGCTGGGTTCCACGCTGTTGTAGAACGGCACCCACAGCACCGCGACGAACGGTATCAGCAGCAACAGCCTTGCCCACGGAGCCGGCCGCGCGGGCAAGTGCTCGTCTGGTCGCAAGGACATGATTCCCCCGATTCGCCCGGTGGCGATTCGCCTGGTGGCGATTTCGGCGAGTATGTCGCCTGTGTAAACGAACTGCAACGACCTGGGATCAGCGCTCGTTGCCGTGATTCTTACGCAGCGTGAATGACGCCGTTGACCCAATGCGCGCCAGCCGCGAGGGCGTTGACGACCTGGTGGATAAAATCTGACGGTCAGTACGCGCCGAGCCATAGCCGCTGACGATACAACTCGGCGGGAGACGAACCCCGAGGCGTTGCTACCCGCCCTGATTGTGGCTGCTCAATTCGGTGGCCTGCAGGTGAGCCATATGCTGATCATCCGACGGGAAGGATCAGCAATCACCTGATTGAGGAATAGAGGCCAGGGCGCGTTCGATCGCCAAGCTCTGGACAGCGATCAGGTGCCGCATCTCCTCACCGCTCCGGGCGGTCTGTTTGAAACCCTGCATGGCGGAGACGATCACTCGTGCGAGGTCGCCGGCTGCAACGCCAAGGCCCGACCTCTCGGCTGGCTGGCGCAGGATGTCGGTCAGGCAGGCCTCAAAACGAGCATAGCTTTTTCGAACCGCCGGCAGCCCTGTCATGTCGCGCACGTCCGGGTTGGCAAGAGCCAGTTCCACTCCCTCTACGCACCAGGTCTCGCAGGCGAAGCGGAGTTTCTCACCGAGGGTCGATCGGGTGGCGAGCCCGGCGGCGATCCGCGCCAAACTATCCTCGGTCCACTGAGCGACAACGGCCTCGAACACCTCCTCCTTGCTGCAAAAGATCAGGTAGAGCGCCGGCCGCGACATGCCGGCCGCCTGCGCGATGGCGCCCATGGTTGCCCGCGCAAAGCCGAAGCGCAGGAAGACGCGCGCGCCAGCATCGATGGCACGCTGTCGCTTTGATGGGGGTGTCGTCGATTCGTCCATGGCTCCTACCTTGACATTCCTGCGGAGAATGTCATCTCGTCAAAGATCTGACGAATTGCCGAAGATTGTCAGGACGTCAGTCACCCTGAAAAGGAGAGCGATCATGTCCGACGAAAAAGTGTGGTTCATCACAGGCTCGTCCCGAGGCTTTGGCCGGACCTGGGCAGAGGCGGCGCTGAAGCGCGGAGACAAGGTGGTCGCGACGGCGCGCAATCCAGCCGTGCTACAGCCGCTTGTGACGTCATATGGGCGGTCGGTCCTGCCGCTGGCGCTGGATGTCACCGATCGCACCGCAGCCTTCGAGGCCGTGGCGAAAGGACGGGAGGCATTCGGGCGGCTCGATGTCGTCCTCAACAATGCCGGCTATGGCCAGCTTGGTGCCGTTGAGGAGCTTAGCGAGGTCGAGGCACGTGCTCAGATCGAAACCAACCTGTTTGGCGCGCTCTGGGTTACGCAGGCTGCGCTACCAATCCTGCGGGCACAGAAATCCGGCCATATCCTGGCCGTCTCCAGCATCGGCGGTGTGGCAGCGTTCCCCACAGTGGGCATGTATCACGCATCCAAATGGGGGCTGGAAGGGCTGATGGACGCGCTATCGCAGGAAGTCGCGGCCTTCGGCATCAAGGTCACGCTGATCGAGCCAGGCGGCTACGCCACGGATTTTTCCGATCCAAGCTCCATCCGGGCTGCCTCCCCCATACCGGCCTACACTCCGATCAAGGAACAGCTTTTCGCGACGTTCGCCTCGGGAAGCATGGGTGATCCGCAGGCGACATCCGAGGCGATCTTCAAAGTGGTGGACGCCGCGGAACCGCCACTGCGTATCCTGCTGGGCGCGACAGCCGTTCCGATGGTGCGGGAGATCTACGAGGGGCGCCTGGCAACCTGGAGCAAGTGGGCGTCCATCTCGGCCGCGGCCCAGGGAACGCGGCCGGATCTGCGGTTGCCGGAGACGTTTGGGCAGGCTTCCTGAGCCTTCCCAAGGTGCGGCGGCAACATTGCCGCTGCGCCTGGTCTCGCGGTAAGCCGGCGAAGTTGAACCGCAGAATTCAACGCTGGCCGACCTGCAGCATGGGGAACCAAGCGTTAGATTTTATCCACCGTTTAGTTCCCCTGGCGTTTGGTTCCCCTGGGGTCACGCCCCTTCCCGCCACCAGGCGAGCATCAGCAGACCCAGCATCAGCGGCAGGGCGAACCACGCCGGCAGCAGTGCCAGCGCGGCGATGCCGGTGACCACGTGGTCGTGCCTGCGCTCCAGCCCGATCCACGAGCTGCCAGCGGCGCTCCGGTCGGGTTCGGTGCGGCGCAACTCCGGCATGTCGGGCGGCGCGCCCGGTGTGCCGGTGCCGATGAAACGCACCCCACCACCGGAGGCGCGCGTGAGTTTGCGAAGCAGCGTCCCCGTTGCACGCAGATCGGCGAACTCGAGAGGGTTGGCGGCACCTGCCGCGGCATAGGCAGATCGGCTGCCGTCGCTCGCCTGCCAGACACCCGGCGTGGCCGCTGGCAGGTTGGCGGTGGCCCGGCCGGGGCTGATTTCCGCCAGCTTCAGCTTCAGTACCTTGCCGTCGGGATCGGTCACCGACACATCGCCGGGCGGCGCAGGGTCGGTCGAGCGACGCTCGATCGTCAGGCGCCCATCGGCCACGTGCGCCGTCAGGGCGTTTTCCTCCAGCTCTGGCTCCTGCATCAGCCAGTGCGCAATCCGGCGCAGCAACTCGGCTTGCGGACCGCCGCCCTCATGGCCGCGCGACCATAGCCAGATCTGATCCGACAGCAGCAGCGCCACGCGGCCCTTGCCGACGCGGTTCAGCAGCAGAAGCGGATCGCCATCGGGCGTGCTCAACAGGTCTTCGCCTTGCACATCGGCAGGCTGGATGTGCCGGTACCAGGAGCCCCAGGTCGGCCGATCATTCGGATCGTTCGGCGGGTTTGCCCCGGCAAGACCTTCGGTCACCGGATGGCGCTGGCCGAGATCGGTGACGCGCGGGCGGAAACGGCCGTCCACCACTGCGTCCATAGGAGCCGGTATACCCGGCAACACCTGACCGAGCGGGGTTGCTGCCAGACTGGCCGCGCCCGAGAACTCCGGCCCGACGCTCAGCAGCAGTGCACCACCCTCGCGCACGTGCTCGGCGATGTTGGCGATGTACGGCAGCGGCAGCAGGCCGCGGTTCTGGAACCGATCCAGAATGATCAGATCGAACTCGTGGATCTTGTCGAGGAACAGCTCGCGCACCGGGAAGGCGATCAGCGCGAGTTCGTTCAGCGGTGTCAGGTCGTCCTTCTCCGGTGGCCGCAGGATGGTGAAATGCACCAGATCGACGGACGGGTCCGCCTTCAGCAGTCGCCGCCAGGTGCGCTCGCCGGGATGCGGCTCGCCCGAGATCAGCAGCACTCGCAACCGGTCGCGCACGCCGTTGATCTCGATCACCGCGCGATTGTTGATGGTGCTTACCTCGCCCGGCAGCGTGCTTGCCGACAGTTCCACCACCGTGGGGCCGGCGCGGGTAATCGGCAGGTCGACGGTTTGCTCGACACCGATCGGCACATTTTCCACCTGCGGCGGCTCGCCGTCGCGGCGTATCGTCAGGTTGGCGGTGCCGACCGGATTTGCCACGCCCAGATCCTCGATGGCGACGCGCAGCGTGGCGGTCTTGCCGACAATGCCGTAGCTGGGCGCTTCTATGACGCGGAGGCGGCGATCGGTTTCCTCACCCTTGGCCGGAATCAGGACATTCAGCGGTGCCCCGCCGGGAGCGGCGTCCGGAATGTCATGCACCTGGCCGTCGGTGATGGCGATCGTGCCGGCCAGCCGCGAGCGCGGTATATCCGCCAGTGCCCGGTCGATGGCGCCGAACAGATGGGTGCCGGAGTCTCCGCTTTCCGGCACGGTGACGGTGCGAAGCTCCAGGTCGGGCAGCTTTGTCGCCTGCTGGCTGATCGAGGCACGCGCCGCCTCGGCCAGTCGCGCGCGTTCACCGACCTGCATCGATGCTGTCTGGTCGACCACCAGCAGTCCGACATCCGGCAGATTTTCTCGGGTTTCCTGAACCAGCCGAGGACCGGCCAGCCATAGCAGCAGCACCGCAAATGCGGCGGATCGCCAGATGGTGCCGCGTGCCCTCCGCGTTACGGCGAGCGCCACGACAAGCAGCGCGAGCACGCCGAGTGAGGCGATCAGCCAGAGCGGCAGCAACGGATCGAAGCGCAGTGCGGCGATGACTTCGGAAGGGCGCATCTAAGCTGACGGGGTGGCCGGTGGGACAGCAGTTGGAAAGGCAGACGAACCAACCATCATTCCGGCATCATCCCGATCATGCAGAGCATCGTCTTCAGTTGACCTGTGGTGCAATGTTGGTGAGTGGGTCGGTGAGTGGCAAATCATGCGATTTACTGCCCCAGTCTCTGCAAAATCGCCGGCACATGCACCTGGTCGCCTTTGTAATTCCCGGTCAGCGCGTACATGACCAGGTTCACGCCGAAGCGGTAGGCCAAGGTGCGCTGCCGCGAGCCACCTGGGATCACGGCATACGGGTTCCGCCCGCTGTCGTCGATCGCCCACGCTGATGCCCAGTCGTTGCCGCCGATGATCACCGGACTGACGCTGTCGTTCGTGCGGTCCTGGTCGCGCTGCACCCACACGGTATCGCCGGTGTAGCGCCCCGGAAAATCCTGCAGCAGGTAGAACGCGCGAGCCAGCACGTGCTCGGTGGTCAGCGGCGCGAGCGGCGGAATCAGCAATCCCCGCGCGACCCGCTGCAGTGCCGACTCGCTACCGGGCGCGAACCCGGCACCAGAACCCGAATCACGCGTGTCGATCAGGATGATGCCGCCGCGACTCATGTAGTCGTTCAGCGCCGCGGCCTCGACCGGGCTCAACGGCTGCGCATCGGCGCTGATCGGCCAGTACAGCAGGGGATAGAAGCTCAGATCGGTCTTGCCAGGCTCGACCGGGTCCGGTTCCACCAAGGTGGCCGCGGTGCGCCGGTTGACATATTCCGACAGCCCCTCCAGCCCGGCGCGCGATACGCCGTCCAGCTGAGGGTCGCCGGTGCTGATGTAGCCAAGCCGCGTGGCCAGCGCCGGATTTGGATTGCTCTCCAGCGCATGGGCTCCCGGGGCAGCCAGGACGACGAACAGCACCGCGGCAGCAACCCGGGCCGACCGCAGCAGGCCACGCAAGCCCAAAGCGATCAGCATATCGAGTACCAGCAGCAGCACCGCCGCCGCCAGCAACGGGGGACCCAGCGCACGCTCGGGCACCGCGGCCTGCAGGCCCTCGGTCCGTGCGCCATGGATCGCCGGGGCGGTCTCCGGGAACGGCAGATTGGCCCCAAGATTAAGTGCCCGCCTGCCGTTTTCCGGGCCATACAGCCCGGGAGGATGCCGCGGCGAGGCGACGGTGCTGGCAATCTCGCTGGCCGGCAGCCCGGTTGCGGCCTGCGGCGGGGTCGACAGCAACCCGTAGCCATCCAGCGTCTCGGCCGGCACCAGTACGGTATTGTCGGCCATTGTCGCCACGCCGGCCGACAGCGCGACCAGTCTTCGCAGCATATCCACGAACAGCCCCGACAGCGGCAGGTTGGACCAATCGGCGTTGGCCGTGACGTGGAACAGCACAATGCGGCCGGCGCCGCGCGCCGTTTCCGTCACCAGCGGCGTGCCATCGGCCAATGCCGCCCAGGTGTGATTGGCAAGGTCGGCCGATGGTTCGGCCAGCACCTGTCGGCTGACCTTCACCTCGTTCGGCACGCTCAGGCCGGCGAACGGCGAACTCGCCGGGAACTGCGCAACGCCGGCGGGTTCGGCCCAGGACAGCGCGCCGCCAAGCTGCCTGTCACCGCCGAGCAACTTTACCGGCATCAACGGATCGGTCTCGCCGATCGGCTGTTCGGCGGTGCGCGGTCCGGCGAAGCGGATCAGCAGGCCGCCCTGCTCCACCCAGTGCGCCAATGCCTCGCGCTCGGGACCGGCCGGCAGGGGCCGGTCCGCGAGGATCACCACCGACAGCTCGCGTTGCAGCAGCGTCGCAAGATCGGCCTCACGCACTTCGGTGAACGGCGTCAGCGCGCGGCGCAGGTAATACAGCGGCCCGGCGAACGGCGTATCCGCGGTTGCCAGGTCACCGGCGAGAATGCCCACCGGGCGGCGACGCCAACGCTCATCCAGCAGGGCGACCGAAGCGGCGGTCGGCGGGCCTTCCAATACCAGCCGGCTCAATCGGTTACGCAACTCGGGCGGCAGCACGATCGGGGCTGTGCCGCTTGTTGCGTTTGCAGGCAGCTCTATCGTCGCGCGTGCCAGGGTCCGACCGTCGCCGCTCTGCGCCAGCACCACGGCGTGGCCGGCGAGCGGCTGGGGGGTCTGCTCGATCCGGGCGACCAGGCGATCAGCCTCGCTCCGGGGCGGCCGCAGCAGCCGCACCGGTACACCCTGCGGCCGCAGTTCGGTCACCGTGCCCGCATCGCCAAGCGCCGAGGCGAAGCTGGAAAAATCGGCGCCGTCGGTCAGCCCGTCGCCGAGATAGACTATTGCGCTGCCAGGTTGATGCCAGGCTTGCAGCGCCGCGGCTGATGCGGCGCGATCCGGTGGCCAGGGCTCCGGATGCAGCGCCGCCATCCTGGCACGCAGGTCGGCAATCGGCATCGTCGCGGTGGACTGCGGCGTGGCGCCTGTGCCGTTCGGCGCGGTGGCCAACAGGGCCGCCTGCCGCCCGGCGCGTTCGATACGGTCCAGCACGCTGTTCGCGGCCTGCACCCGGCGGGGCCAGTCGCCAGCCGATGCCCAGCCGTTGTCGATCACCAGCAGTACTGGCCCGGACCCGGGCAGACTCGAACCGGCATCCAAAACCGGCCGCGCCAACGCCACGATCACCAGAGTCGCTGCGACCATGCGGAGCAGCAGCAGCCACCAGGGCGTCCGCGCCGGCGTCTCTTCATGTGCGTGGAGCCCCATCAGCAGACGGATCGCGGGGAATGTCTCGCTGCGCGGCGCCGGCGGCGTGACCCGCAACAACCACCACAGCAACGGCAGGGCCGGCAGCGCGAGCAACACCCAGGGTGCAGCGAAGATCATCGCGCCGTCAGCGCCGTGTAGAGGCCGAGCAGCGCGGCCTCGGGCGAGTGGTCGGTGCGGTGAATGGCGAAGCTGAAGCCGGCGGCTGAACAGATCGCGGCCAAGCCATCCTGCTGCGCCTTAAGGCGACGGCCATATTCATCGCGCACGCCTTCCACGCGCGGGATCAGCGTATCCGCCTCGCGCTCCAGCCCGCGGAAGCGAATGCGCCCGCTGTAGGGAAGGTCGGCTTCCGCCGGATCGAGCACCTGCAGCAGCACGCCGCTGACCGGCAACGCAGCCATGTATCCGATGATTGCCTGGATTTCCGTCAGCGGCGACAGGAAATCGCCCAACAGCACGACACGGGCATGTCGCGGCAGCAGCACGCGCGGCGGCACACCGGCATTTTCGTCGACGACGCCGGCGAGCGCTTCGGCCAGCCGGTCCAGGCCGGCGCGGCCGGAAATCGGACGGGCACCAGGCTGGATCATCGCCACGCGTTCGCCGCCACGCAGCAGCAGCGATGCCAGCGCCAGCAGCAGCAGTCCTGCGCGTTCGCGTTTCTCCACCGCCGCCCCGGCTGAGCGCCAGCGCATCGACGAAGAGGCGTCGCGCCACAGACAGACGGTCTGCGCCGCTTCCCACTCGGTCTCCCGGATGAACCAGCCATCCGGCACGGGGCGACCGGATTTTGCCGATTGCCGCCAGTCCACGCGGGCGATCGGATCGCCCTGCACGAAGCGGCGGAATTGCCAGAAACTGTCGCCCTGACCGACACGCCGCCTGCCGTGTACGCCCTGGGCCACCGTGGCGGCGACCCTCTCGGCAGCAACCAACAGCGGCGGCAGCCGGGCGCCAAGCGCCTCCGCGCGCCTGGCGTCCGTCGCGGCCTGGACGGCGCCGCTAGGCAAGGCGCTCTACCAGACGGTCGATCACGTCGGACAGCACCACGCCATCGGCACGGGCGGAGAAGTTCAGCGCCATACGGTGTCGTAGCACCGGGCGGGCCAGCGCGACCACATCGTCGATACTCGGCGCCAGGCGTCCGCCCAGCAGCGCCCGCGCTCGCGATGCCAGCATCAGCGCCTGCGCGGCTCGCGGGCCGGGACCCCATGCAACGTGACGCCGCACGGTGTCATCGTCGGATGATTCCGGGCGGCCGCCACGGACCAGCGCCAGAATCGCCTCCACCACCTTCTCGCCCACCGGCACGCGACGGATCAGCGCCTGCGCCGCGCGCAGTTCGTCCGCGGCCATCGCCGGTTCCGCCTGCACTTCGGCCAAGCCTGTGGTGGCGAGCAACATGGTCCTCTCGGCGTCCAGCTCGGGGTAGCCGACGTCGATCTGCAACAGGAACCGGTCGAGCTGCGCCTCCGGCAGCGGATAGGTGCCCTCCTGCTCGATCGGGTTCTGCGTCGCCAGCACGTGGAATGGCCGCGGAAGGGTATGTTCCACGCCCGCCACGGCCACGCGCTGCTCCTGCATTGCCTGCAGCAGCGCCGACTGGGTGCGGGGGCTGGCGCGGTTGATCTCGTCAGCCATCAGCAACTGGCAGAACACCGGTCCGGGCACGAAACGGAAGCTGCGCCGGCCCTCGGCTTCGTCCAGCACTTCGCTGCCGATGATGTCGGCTGGCATCAGGTCCGGCGTGAACTGCACCCGCTTGGTGGCCAGCCCGAGCACGATGCCCAACGTTTCCACCAGTCGGCTCTTGCCAAGGCCCGGGACACCGACCAGCAGCACGTGGCCCCCGGAAAGCAGCGTGATCAGCGTCTGATCCACCACCTCGTCCTGGCCAAAGATGACCCGACCTATAGCGGCACGTACTCGACCGATGCGCGTTCCCAGCGCCTCGACTTCGGAAAGGATCGTGCTGGCGTCCACCGATCCCGCGTTCAATGCGCCTTGTTGCGCGGCAGCCATACCCCCCGACATCGGGCGTCCACCTCTGACAATTCTAACCCGACGGTCATATAGGCACTTTCGCGGGCGGGGGGATGCTACCTATATCGCGATCGGGGATGGAAGATCGTCGAGGATGGAGACGGATAGGTGAATGAGGCCAGCTCTTCCGCGCGGCTTGCCGGGAACATCGGCCGCAGTCAGGCTGCGCGCGTGGTGAGAGCGGCGCTCGCGGAGGCAATTGAGCCCATTCCTGCACACTCCGATCAGCCATGTCCCGATCAGGCGCGTGCCAATGAGCCGCGTGCCGATCAGGCACGTCCCGATCAGGCGCGTGCCGACCAGCCGCGTGCCGATCAGGCGCGTGCCGATCAGCCGCGACCGCGCGTCCATCGGCCTCCGACGGAATGTGGTGATCTGCCATTCCTGATCCGTCGCGACGGCTCGTGGCTGTACCGCGGTAGTCCAATCGGTCGCAAGGAACTAGTATGTCTGTTCGCCAGCGTGCTGAAGCGCGAGGCTGACGGCTCGTTCTGGTTGGAAACGCCGGCCGAAC
>Ga0307474_10004509_pt1 | contig 10031 bp, 9 predicted proteins | sample atmos_gasesECM1C_2_FD_203312 | JGI IMG/M metagenome (GOLD analysis project Ga0307474, IMG submission 203312) | Hardwood forest soil microbial communities from Morgan-Monroe State Forest, Indiana, United States - atmos_gasesECM1C_05 | ecosystem: Environmental > Terrestrial > Soil > Temperate...
CACACCTATGGCTACTCGCTTGTCACTCAGCAGAATACCTTCAACCCCGCGACCCTCCCCATCAGCAATCTCCCGGACAGCGGCCAGCCGTATCAGCAAACATTCGAAGGTGGAAATGTCGATTTCCGCGTTCCCTACATTGGATATTCCGCCGAGTCGGAGTCATATACCGCGGCGGGCATCTCCGCGTACCATGCGCTTCAGACCCACGTCGAAAAGCGCATGAGTCATGGCATTGCGGTGGGAGTCTCCTACACCTACTCGCACGCGACCGACGAACAAAGCGCTTTGGGCCTCTTTTACAACGGCAACAATCCTCTGAATCTCCGCTCCGGTTACGGCCTCTCCGACTTCGATCGCAAACACGTACTCAATTTCACCTATACCTACGAACTGCCGAAGTTTTTCTCGGCATCTTCTATCAAGGGCAAGATCGTCAATGGATGGGCGATTTCAGGTTTGACCGTGATTCAGAGTGGTCAGCCGTACAGCGTTGTGGATTACTCCGGCGCAGTCGGCAGCATATTCTACGGAGTCAACGACGGCATCACCAATCCAGTCGTTCCGCTCTCCGGCTGCACGCCCCAGCAGGCGCTTACCGGGGCATCAGGTGCAGGCGCTACTCCCGCGCTCAAAGCCAGCTGCTTTGGCCTTCCTTTGCTGAGTCCAGGCGCCTTGAATGGTGCGATTCCTTCCAATGACCCCTACGAGACTAACTTCATCGATCACGGCCAGCGCAACATCTTCCGGCAACCATGGCAGAGACGGGCGGACATCGAGCTCGTGAAAGCGACGCAGATGACCGAACGCTACTCCTTGAAGTACAGTCTCGATGTCTTCAACCTGACTAACACCGCGAGTTTCGATATCCCGATCGACGACGTGAGCCAGAACCTTAACTTTAACGGCTTTCCTTGGACGACCACTCCCTCACCACTGCCAGCAACGATTCCGCCCTGCAACCCCAACTTCACAGGTTCTCTATACGTTTGTCCGACACTCGGCGGTCTCGGCATCACGAACAAAACCATCGGCCCACCCCGGCAGATCCAGATGTCGCTGAGCCTCACTTTTTAGTCGAGTGACGAACGGCAGTTCGCCTGGTATGCCGTCACTCTTCTCCGATGTCTTCGTTCCAAACCTCGGGATTTCTGCGGATATATTCACCCAGCAACAAGGCGCACTCCGAAGAATCGAGATCAACGACTCGAATGCCAAGCGAGCGCAGCCATTCCATGCCTCCCTGAAAATTGCGGCTCTCTCCGACGACCAGCGAACCGAAGCCAAACTGCCGGACTAGTCCACTGCAATACCAGCACGGCGCAAGCGTGGTAACCATGGTCAGGCTTCGATAGCTGCGTTGGCGTCCCGCATTGCGGAAGGCATCGGTCTCGCCATGCATGGAAGGGTCATTGTTCTGCACTCGACGGTTATGACCAGAGCCGACGAGTTTGCCCGTGGCATCAAAGATCGCAGCTCCGATCGGGATGCCACCTTCGGCCAGCCCTTTGCGGGCTTCCGCCAAGGCCACCCCCAACATCGCTGAATGATCAAGCTCAAACATGATCTTGATTATATGAGGACGCCAGTTAGGTGCCGTGTCTGCCTCAAAATCCGGGCAGAACTCTGGTACGCTCAATACACCTATGCGCCTTCACCAGAGCCTGTTTTTCCTAGTCGCCATAGCCAGTTCCGTCTTCGCCCAAAACCTCAAACCAGTTGCCGACCGCGTCGCGGCCCAGAACGCCCTCTTCGAAGAGCAGTACGAGTCGGATCTCCGCAACTTTCCCGAACGCGCTACCGCCTTCGGCGATTACCGCTACAACGACAAACTCGCCGACCGCTCACTCGATGCCATCGCCCAGTACCACAAGACGGATCAGGCCTTCCTGTCCCGGCTTGAAGCCATCCCGAGCACTGGCTTCTCCGAGCAGGACCAGCTCTCCCACGATCTGCTGGTTCGTGTACTGCAGCAGCGTATCGCCGACCACGACTTCAAAGAGTACGAGATGCCAATCAACCAGCAGAATGGCATCCATACCAGCCTCGCGGATCTACCGCTATCCGTACCTCTCGACTCCGTCAAGCACTACGAAGACTACATCGCCCGTCTTCACCAGATTCCTCGCGTCCTTAGCCAGACAACCGAAGTCCTCCGCGCCGGCATGAAGGACAGGCTCATGCCCGTTCGGTTCCTCCTGGAGAAGCTCCCTGTCCAGTGTCAGGGCATCATCGACGCCGACCCCTTTCTCCTGCCGACAAAGAAGTATCCCGCAAGCATTTCCTCGGAAGACCAAAAGCGCTTGACCCAGCAGATCACTGACGCGATCAATACCGACGTGATCCCGGCCTACAAGACCTTCGCCGAGTTCCTCCGCACTGATTACGCGCCTCAAGGGCGGACCACTCTTTCTGTCACCTCCCTTCCAGATGGGCAAAAGCGGTACGAAAACGACATCTACGCCCGCACGACCACCCACATGACGCCGGACGAGATCCATCAGCTCGGCCTGCACGAGATTGACCGCATCCAGGGCGAGATGATCGTCATTGCCAAGAAAGAGGGCTTCGCCGATCTCGCCGCTTTTCGGGCCTCACTCAAAACGAATTCGAAGTACGTCCCGACTTCCGCCGATCAGATACTGGAAGACTTCCGCCGCTACATCGCTCAGATGGAGCCGAAACTTCCAGAGCTCTTCACTCTTCTTCCGAAGTCGCCGGTTACCGTCGAAGCTATCCCCGCCTTTCAGTCCGCGGCCGCAACCCACTACGTCACCGGCACGCCGGATGGCAAGCGCCCCGGGCGTGTCGTCGTCGCCACTTCCAACTTCGCGGAGCGCTCATTGATCAACGACGAGGCGATCGCCTACCACGAAGGCATTCCCGGACATCACATGCAGCTGTCCGTCCAGCAGCAGCTCACCGGGTTGCCGAAGTTCCGCCTGCATGGTCTCGGTTTCAATGCGTACATCGAAGGATGGGCGTTGTACGCCGAGGAACTCGGCAAAGAAGTCGGCTTCTACCAGGACCCGGTTTCGGACTATGGGCGCCTCTCCTCGGAACTCTTCCGCGCAGTACGTCTGGTCGTCGACACTGGAATCCACTCCAAGGGATGGACGCGCGATCAAGTTGTAGATTTCTTTCGCAAATCCGGTGCTGTTGACGAGCCTACTATCCAGTCCGAGACCGACCGCTATATTGCATGGCCGGCGCAGGCTCTTAGTTATAAGCTCGGCCAGCTCAAGATCCGCGAACTCCGCGAACGCGCCCGGAAGGAATTGGGTTCCAAGTTTGACATCCGCAAATTCCACGACGAGATGCTCGACGGCGGAACCCTTCCCCTCGATCTGCTCGAGGCTCGCACGGACAAATGGATCGCTCAACAAAGATCAAAGTGACGGCTAGTTAGACAGGTGGCTTTCCAGTTGGAAGTTGCGTGGATTTGAGGCGGGCGCGGATACGGAAAGCGGATACCGAGATGAGTAATATTGGCTGGATTCAGCGGCAAAGAATCGATCTCAGCCCACCTCGGTGGTCAACATGGCGTTTACCGTAAACAAGAAGGCGCGAGCGCCAGTCAAGAGAGAGTAGGGATCTGCGTTGATGACGGTCACAAGATCTCTACCGTACAAGATCGTTGCTCGACAAAATACAAGTTCCACAGTATAGACACCCACACCGGGTCAGTTCAGGCTTTCAGTAACTCTACTGACACTAATGCCCTGTCGGCAGGCGCCGATTCGCCGGGAGAAAGAGGCGCCTGCTCTTTTTCCTCAGGATTGCAACTGTACAGCATCCCCTTTCGCGGGGTTTGCATCTATTCTAGGCGCGCATCGCAAGATCATTACGCCATTAAGGGCTCGTAGGGTAATGCTTGCGTGCAGGAAGGAGACGACCACCATGAAACTCATTCGATTAGTTGGCACATTAGCAGGAACGTCAGCTCTATACTTGCTTTTTGGGACCAGCGCTCTGATTTACGCGCAGAATCAGAGCGATGAGGCGAAGAGCCCACAGCAAGAAACTCGTCCAGAGGCAAGCAAACCGGCGCAGGAGCCGGCAGCTCGCCAGGGTGAGGCTAAACCTGCGGAACAGAGTGAGGATAAGCCTGCCCGCGGCGAAGATAAACCGGCAAAGCAAGAGAATGCCAAGCCCTCAAGGCAGCCGGGAGAATCTGGGCAATCAACCCAGCACGCGGAACACTCGGCTGAAAAACGTGGTGGGCACATCCCCGACGACAAGTTTCGCGCCCAATTCGGCCGTCAGCACACGTTTAAAGTCAATCGCACGACTACGGCTCAGGGACAGCCAGGTTTCCAATACGGAGGCTACACATTCGTCATTGTTGACGCATGGCCGGCAGGATGGGCCTACACTGACGACTGCTACGTCGACTACGTCGACGGTGAGTATTTTCTCTTCGACTTGCTTCATCCCGGCGTTGGCGTCGCGATTTTTGTCGTGCTGTGATCATCGGCGCGAATAGGCGTCTGGAGCCAGTGGCCTTCCTCAAGCGTGGCCGATTGTTGCAGCTTGGAAGGCCACTCCGCATCGATTGCGCTCGCGGCAACTGCGGCGCGCTCTTGGCTTGTACCTGCGGAGCAAATCAGCATGCTCCGTTGCCACGAGGGGATGTGACTCAGTTCAAGAATCCTTCCCCAACCTTGCAATCTCTTGCGGCAACTAAAGTTCAGAGTCAATCAATCTTCAAAGGCGCGGGACGGCTCACGCCTTATTAGGAGGAGTATTCATGGCAGACGATATGGAAAAGAAAGGGCAGCAGGGTGGTCAATTCGGACAGGGCCAGCAGGGTGGAAAGTCCGGTCAACACGACCAGCCCGGACAACCCGGCCAAGGCCAGCAGAGTGGTCAACCCGGTCAGCAACAGCCAAAAAAGGGCGGACAGGGTGAGCGCGACGAAGAAGAGGACCAGAACCGCGACCGTCAACGCCGCGCTTCGTAGTTTCCTTTCGGAAACGATACACTCCGAAGTCCCAGCCTTTCCGTGGCTGGGACTTCATTTTGTGGGGGACTGGCGCATTGTGCGGGACTGGCGCGCCAAGATAGGCGAGAATCTTCGCAGTAAAGCGGCAGTGCCAGCTTGGATGACTAAGCTAGTGTACCTTCCCTTGTGCCATTAAGTTGAGGCGGCATTTGGATCTGGATGATGTTGTTCTTGATGGCATAGACAACCAGATCGCGGATCGAGTGCAAGCTGAGTTTCCGCATTATGTTGCTGCGATGAGTTTCCACAGTCTTGGTGCTCAAGTTCAGGAGCGAGGCCACTTCCTTGGAACTTTTTCCTTCCGCCAGAAGCTGAGTGACTTCACGCTCCCTGGCGGTCAGGATTGGCAAATCCGGAGGCTCATTCCGTGTGATGGCGTGCCCCTTATCCAGAAAACCCGCCATTACAAGATCATTCACTCGTGGCGTGAAGAACATTCGGTTGCTCTGCAAGGCTTCAACCGCAGACACCAGATCGCGCGCTGCGTCAGATTTGAGCACGAATCCGCGTGCGCCGGCATTGAGGGCCTCACGGATGACCTGATCGGAATCGGTGATCGTCAGGACAATGACTTTGAAGGCTGGGTCATGCTGCAGCAGTTGACGAGTGGTGTCCAAGCCGTTGAGGTGTGGCATACCAATGTCGACGATCACTACATCCGGCTTCAGTTGCTTGGCCATTTCGACCGCTTCGCGGCCATCGGATGCTTCCCCGCATACCTCCCATCCTTCATGCTTCTGAAGAAGAGCACACAGACCCCGGCGTACAATTTCGTGATCATCGGCTAACAGGATACGCAGTTTCATGGCAAATCCTCCCACACACTCTTACTTGCTAATGGCACGGAATTCAACACTGCACTTGTGGATTTCGCGCCAGCGCTGTAAATGCCCGATGCTGGCTTACCGCCTCCACCGCCTCCAACAGATCTCGAGCGAGATTGGATTTCACGACGTACCCTCTCGCCCCCGCAGCCAGGGCCTCACGCATCATCTGCGGAGAGTCATGTTGTGTAACGAACAAAACTTCGAGTCCAGGCGTCTTCTGTTGAATCAACCGACACGCTTCTATACCGTTCATTCTCGGCATCGTGACATCGAGCACCACGACATCAGGTTGTAAACTGTTGACCTTTTCCAACGCTTCGATTCCATCCGATGCTTCACCCACTACTTCCCACTCCGATCGTCCTTCCAATAAAGTCCTCAGCCCCTGCCTGACGACGGGATGATCATCCACCAGCAGAATGCGAACAGCCATAAGCAGTTTCCAGCCCTCGGAAGCAGTCTTGCACACTATTTGCTAGGGGGTTGCACCTTCGGCTCCGTTCGCCACGTCTGCCCCAGTCTTCAGTGCCACATCAAAACCACCAGCAACTTAGCATGGTACTCCCTTAGTTCGAATACAGGGAATCCTGTATATGGGCTGCAAGGAGTTTCACAGATGAGGATTTAGTGGCTGATCGAACCCATTTGGGGGAAATAACTTCCATGGTGAAGGAGCGTGTCCACGGCCTCGACAATGGAGCCGACGTCGGACTTCGAGCAGACCCCACGGATCCCCACTTTTCGGGCCTCTTCGGCTAACTGGTTGGAGAGATGAATTGTGACCATCAGGATGGGAATTTCGGGGAAGAGGTGCGAAACCTGCCGGGCGACGTCAATCCCGTTCACATCGGGCATCTGGAAGTCCAGCAAGATTACGTCGGGCGGATGTTCCTTAACCCTTTGCAGCGCTTCTCCGCCCGTAGGAGCTTCGTCACAAACCCGCCAGGTGCTTTGCTGTTCGAGGAGGCCTCGAAGATAATGTCGTACCGCCGGATTGTCATCTACCACAAGAATTCGAACCAAACGGGGCCTTCCTTAGCACTCACGCCGCGCAGATGTTTTTTCCTGGCACCTAGCACATTTTTTATAAAGTTATTTCTGATTCTTGAAGCGTAGGAGTTTCACGTCGGTATGGCAATACCGTAAACTCCTGAGCATCCAGCGTTACTACGTTGGTTCCGTTTCTTCCGCAGTAAGGACGTGTCCAATTCCTGTTATTGCGCGCTGTATGACGTTGAAGATTCGGACCGATCACTCCCGGGTAGGGATTTCGCGATAGCGGCACTATCGCTCACCCTGTGTGGCCGCATAATTCTCCGTGTCGGCAGCAGCATGTCACGCATCTTCATCTTCGCTTTATGGAGCTGTGATTTCGAGTTTCCGATGGAGCATTGCAGCAATTCGGCAATCTCATGATGCTGGTATCCCTCAACCTCGTGGAGATCGAAGATCTGCCGGCATCCCCCGGGCAGCTCTTCGAGGGCGCGGCGCAATGCAATGCGGTCAATCGCCCCGCTGAGGCTTGGATCCTGTTTCCCAACCTCGCGCTTGAGGGATGGAGAGTCGCTCGACAAAGGCTCATCCAGCGACAGCACCGGTGGGGATTTACGACGGCGCATCTTCATCAGCACGGTATTCACAGCAACCCGGTATAGCCAAGTGGAGAAGGCTGAATCGCCGCGAAACGAATTGACGCTGCGAAATACCTGCATGAAGGCTTCCTGCGTGAGATCTTCGGCGTCGGCCACATCTTTCGTCATTTGCAGACAAACGGAATACACACGCTTCTTGTGCAACTGGAAGAGTGTGGCAAAGGCCTGTTCGTCGCCCCGCTGGGCGCGTTGAACAAGGCTGCGTTCGGAATTGTCTGGCTCGTTTACATCCCCGACTGGAAGCACATTAACTGGATTCACATTTGACGCTGTCGCGGTTATCGTGCAAGTGGCCACTGTAGTCTCCTTCGGTCAACTACCTTGTTGTTGCTCTCAATCTTTACTGAGAGCATCTACCATCCGAGGAAAGACTAGCGAAGCGACGGCTCCTCTCCTATCAGGGTGCTCCTGTAATTGACTGCGAAACTTGCTGTACCGCGAAGTGGGTTTGAAGGCCGAGGAACTTGGGTTTATTTCGGCGCGAGGCGAAACTTTCCCCGCGCACGGTGTTACACGGGTATAACGAAGAAACCACCCGTAACGCCGCCAAAAGGCGCAGAGGATGTCTTACGCAAAGCGTTGCGCTTTCAGCGCAAACCTGCAGTCAACCGCCTAGCTCTGCAAAATACAAGTTCACGAATATCCATCCAAGACCGTGCTTGGCTCCAGCAATACGGACCTGGAGGGAATCCTAAGTTCGAGGAGGGTTCCTGGATCGGCATTAGTCAGCCGCAATTCTCCACCGAAATCCTTGGCGCGTTGTTTCATGCCACCAATGCCAACACCAACGCTCTCCGGGCGCAGCTCTGCAACCCTTTTGTCGATTCCCTTGCCATCGTCCAGCACCGCCACGACTATCTGTCCATCCTTTTGATTCAAGGTAATCCATACCTTGTGAGCTCCCGAGTGCCGGAACACATTCGTGAGTGCCTCTTGAACAATGCGGAAGATCGCGGTCTCGACTTCCGCTACCAGCCTGGGGAAATCAGGCGGTTGGACATCGAGAAACGTGTCGATTCCGCTCCGCTTTGTGAGCCCTTCCACGTACCACGCAAGGGCTGACAGTAATCCAACTTCATCGAGCAACGGCGGATGTAAAAGGTGCGACATGGTGCGGACTTGCTGAATCGCGCGATCAACAATGCTGCTGGCCTGAGCCCACGTTTGCTCTTGCGGCGGAGCCGGCTTTTGCAGAAGCATCTTGTCCAATACCATCTTAGCCACGGCAAGTTCCTGCCCCAACCCGTCGTGCAAGTCGCGCGCGATGCGGCGGCGTTCTTGATCCTGCGTCGTCATGAGGCGGACCGAAAGGCGCCGCAATTCGTCGGTGCGTCTATCGACCATTTTTTCCAGTTCAATGGCGTTGTCACGAATCGATTGTTCCAGCAGCTTGCTGTCGTGAATATCGGAGCAGGTTCCATACCACTTAACGATCTTTCCCTCGGTGTCTCGAATCGGTACAGCACGAGACCGGAACCAGCGGTAGGCCCCATCTTTGGAGCGGAGACGATACTCCGATTCGTAAGTTCCCCCCGTTTGAACGGAACGTATCCAACCCGATTTACTGCGCTCAACATCGTCAGGGTGCACATAGTCGAACCAACCGACACTCTTGCCCGAATCTTCTGAAGTGCCGGTATACTCATGAAACCGGTCGCTGACATACTCGTAACGCCCGTCTCCCCGGCTGCTGAAGATGACATCCGGTGCGGTGCTGATAATGGCGTCGAGTTCCTGGTTCTTGCCCAGCAGTTCGGTGTTAAGCTGCGAGAGCAGCTCAGCTTTAGCTGCTAACTCCTCAGTGCGCTCGAGCACGCGGCGCTCCAGATCACGATTCAGGGCTTCGAGCTGCCGGGTTTTGCGGTGTAATTCGGCAAAGACCCTGACTTTCGCGCGCAATAGTTCTTGCACGACCGGAACAGAAATGTAATCCACTGCTCCGTGCTCGTATCCTTTTAGCCGGTCTAGATCCGTCAGATGTACAGCTGAGATGAAGATGATCGCGGTTCTCTGAAAGCGCGGATGCTGGCGAATCATGGTAGCCAATTCAAAGCCATCCAGCTCCGGCATGCTTACGTCCATCAGCACTACAGCAACGTCCATCTTCAGCAGGATCTCGAGCGCCTGTTTTGCCGAAGTCGCCTTGATCAGATTTTCACCAAGTTCGCCCAGCATGACCTCGTAGCTGAGCAGCTTGGCTGGCTGATCATCGACCATCAGAATATTGACCTTTTCGTCCGCGCTCATTGTTCTCTCCGTGCAGATCTCGGGAGCTAGATGCCCGCCGCCACAACTGCTATCTGTGGAGCCACATACGCAACGATGACAGTAGTTGCTCGGTATTGACGGGTTTGGCCAGGTACTCGGACGCACCAGCTTCCAGACACTTCTCGCGATCTCCTTTCATTGCTTTTGCAGTCAGGGCAATAATCGGCAAGCGGCGCAACGAAACGTTTTGCCGGATCACATGCATCGTTTCATAGCCGTCCATCTCCGGCATCATGATGTCCATCAGCACGATCGCGACATCCGGTGTCGACTCGAGTT
>Ga0307474_10004510_pt1 | contig 10029 bp, 8 predicted proteins | sample atmos_gasesECM1C_2_FD_203312 | JGI IMG/M metagenome (GOLD analysis project Ga0307474, IMG submission 203312) | Hardwood forest soil microbial communities from Morgan-Monroe State Forest, Indiana, United States - atmos_gasesECM1C_05 | ecosystem: Environmental > Terrestrial > Soil > Temperate...
CTCTTCGGTGGGACGGCCATGCGTCGCCCAGCGTGTATGTCCAAGCCCATACACGCCCTCGATCGGGCACTTGCCCAACAAATCTTCGAGATTCTTTAGCTTCCCAGATGCGCGGCGGACTTCGAGCTTGCCGTTCTGCCCGACGACGGCGATACCAGCCGAATCGTACCCGCGGTATTCGAGCCGACGCAGGCCGTCAATAATCAGCGGGACGACGGGCTTAGGTCCTATGTATCCAACAATTCCACACACGTATTTGCTCGAGAGCTTCGATTCGAGTCAGGCGCAGTGGCCGATCCGACACCGATCAGGTTAGCACAGACGTTTGATGAGACAAGAAACGCCCGCGATTCGTTGTCCAAAGCTCGGTGAAGCGCCGCGAAACGAGCCGGGAGGCACTATTCCAGAATTTCGAATCGGAACTCTTCGATGACCGGATTCGTGAGCACATCCTTCGCGATCCGTTCTACCTGGCTTTTCGCTTCGTCGCGGCCCATGCCATCGAGATTCAAAACGAAAAATTTGCCTTGCCGAACGTCCTGGACATTTGAGAATCCCTGGGAGGCCAGAGCGCGTTGGATGGTCTGTCCCTGTGGATCAAGGACGGTGGATTTCAACATTACCCACACATGTGCTTTCATCGCCGCGATTATACCAATCCCGCCGCTTTAGCAGCTCCACGAAAATTCTCAAGCAATTCGCGCTTATCCATCGGCGGGAGAAATGCTGCGTTGATACTGTTTTCCGCGAGCTCGAGCATTCTTTTTCTGCACAGCCCTAGCGACTCCGCGAGCGCATATTCATTTAGCAGGTCTGTATGAAAGAGTGCGGGGTCATCCGTCGAAAGTGTGACCAGCAAGCCTTGCTCGAGAAATTTCGGCAGCGGATGGTCTTTGAGCGAAGCGTCCGGCTTGCCCGTCTGTTTCGCCAGCGCTCCAGTGCACAAATTGCTCGACGGGCAGTTCTCGAGAACGACGCGCCGAGTGATGAGCGATTCTGCCAGCGCCGGATCGTTCATCACCGCGATTCCATGCCCAATTCGTTCAGCGCCAAGAATCTCCACCGCGTCACGAACGGATTCAGGACCGCCAATCTCGCCTGCATGACACACGATTCGGAGGCCCTCTTGGCGCGCATAATCGAATGCCGGACGAAAGCTCGTTGCCGGCCCCGCTAGCTCATCCCCACCCATCCCGAATGCCACGACGCCAGAAGCTTGCAGCTTCGACGCCCAGCGCGCCACCTCCATCGCCGCTTCCGCTCCAAACTGCCGTGCTACATCAAAAATGTATGCCGTTCGCAACCGGCGGAACGGAATGCTTTGCGCCGTTTCTCGAATCGAGTCAAAATTCGCTGCGACGTTCTGCATGCGCCGCAGCATAACGCCGGCAGAAATCGTGATTTCAGCGTACACCACGTTCTGCCGCAATAGTTCTTCTGCCAGATGCCGAGTGATCAACGCGTAGTCGTCCGGCGTTCGCAAAAAAGACGTAATCCACTTAAATGTTTCAATAAAGCCCATGAAGTCGGAATAGTTGTAGCGAGCCAGGACTTCTTCGCGCGTGAGTTTCGTTCCGTGCCGCGCAGCTAATTCCACCGCTGTATCGGGACGAATCGAGCCTTCAAGATGCAGATGCAATTCAGCTTTGGGGAGAGAAGCGACGATACTCGTTTGGCGGTTCTGTTCAGTTGCCACGTCCGCCTACTGTCTTGGCAATTGCGGTCGTCCCGCATTGATCCACGCGCTCATCCAGTAGGAGCCAAGATCCGTCGAGGCGTCTGAGAGTTGGCGAACGAGCACTGCGCCAGCTTGAGCGTAGAAGCGGTCGTAATACTCATCCGTATAGCCGCTGAGGCCCTGATGAGCGCGCATGTCGGATAGCAGGATGTTTTCAAGCCAGGAATGCGCGCTAAGCACCATTTCAAACGCGTGATCGGTCGGATCGTGAATAAAGACGGCTTCGTTAGGCTTGACGAAGAAGAACAATTGAAAGCGGTCCACCAGTCCCGTCCCGAAGCGCTCATTGACTCCCAATTGATTTGAGAGTTTGCCATCCCAGTTCATGGTTGTATTGAACGGGTCGTGCGATTCGGCCACATAGTGCGCCAGATATGCCGCGGACATTTTGGCGTCGGCCCAATTGTGGTCGCGGAGAGCATCGGTTAGCTTCTTGCTGTACGTTCCCACCTGCCACGGAAGCAGTCCGTAGGTGGAAACCGATCGTCGGCCAAACTTCGATATGGCCGCCGTGTATGTTCGCGGCAGATTAGCGAAAGGGAACTGCCCGTAATGGTCGAGCTTGATGAAATCAAGGTTCGCGAGTTTTGGGTCTCTTTTTTCCGCTTCGTCCGGGTCCGTCACATGCTGAGCCAGAAACTGCCGGTTCGATTCGAAAAACGGGCGGATGTCGTCAGGAAGCGTTTCCACCGCTTTGTTTGTAATCAGGCGCTGAGCATTGTCGCCCCACGCAAAGGAAGAGGGGAGGGTCAAGACCAGAACCAGCAACAGCAGTGCGAGCGCAAGGCAAAGACGCAACTGCATCAGAGCTTTTCCCCTCTTGCGACAAGCTCAGGAGGTGCCGCGGTCGCCAACTGACTGTGGCGCCGCCCGTAGAAATAGTAAAGGCATAGCCCAATTGTCAGCCAGAGGAAGAATCGAATCCAGCTCACGATGGGAAGACCCGCCATCAAGAGCACGCACGTCAAGATTGTCGCAACCGGAGCGGTCAGGCCGCCCGGCGCGCGAAATGCGCGGTGTCGCTCGGGCTGTTTGTATCGCAGGATGAGCACGCCCGCCGCAACAAGGCCGAAAGCAAAAAGCGTGCCGATATTCGAAAGATCGGTGAGCGTTCCAATATCCAGCAGCCCGGCCGGAATTCCCACCACGAAACCTGCCACCCACGTGGAGAAATCGGGCGTCCGGTACTGCTTGTGAACACGGCTGAACAGCTTCGGCAAAAGCCCGTCGCGCGACATCGCGAACCAAACGCGCGCCTGCCCCAGTTGGAACACCAACAGCGACGATATCATTCCCATCAGCGCGCCAATCAGCACGATCAGCTGGATCGAGCCGAAATGCAGTTTTTTCATTGTGTTCACAACTGGCGCTGCATCGTCCAGAAGCGTTTGCCACGGCACGAGACCCGTGAGCACCACAACCACGCCGATATACAACACCGTGCAAATGATAAGAGTAGCCAGAATTCCGATGGGCAAATCGCGCTGCGGATTTTTGCACTCCTCGGCCGCGGTGGAAACAGAATCAAATCCGATGTACGTGAAAAATACGATTGAGCCGCCCGTGAGGATCCCCGGCCATCCGTTGGGTGCAAATGGATGCCAGTTCGCGGGATGAATGAAACGCGACGCGAAGGTGATAAACACCAGAATGGCGACAATCTTGAGAATCACCATCACGTTGTTGGTTTCCGCCGATTCGCGAATTCCGCGCACGAGAATCATCGTCAAGATCATCACGATGACGAAAGCCGGCAAGTTGAAGCCGAAGTGCCAGCCCGGCTCGTACAGCATGTTGTTCTGAAGATCCGATAGACCTGCCGGCAAGTAAGCGGGCGAAATCCAGCGCAAGCTCGCATGGATGCCAAAATAATCGAGCAAGTTGACGACGTGCGCCGAAAATCCAACGCTCACCGCCATATTCGACACTGCGTATTCGAGAATCAAGTCCCAACCGATAATCCAAGCGATTAACTCGCCCATCGTCGCGTACGTGTAGGTGTAGGCGCTTCCGGCAATCGGAATCATCGCCGCCAGTTCCGCATAGCAGAGCGCGGCGAATCCGCAGGCAATCGCAACTAGAATAAATGACAGCGCAATCGCTGGGCCGGCGCCCGGACGGCCGAACGATGCCGAGTGATAGATAAGGTATTCCAACAGAGGAGCATTCAGAATGGAGCTGAACTGCATTTTCTGCCCCGCGATTGCTGTGCCGATCACGGTGAAAATTCCCGAGCCGATCACAGCGCCGATACCGAGCGAGGTCAAGCTGACTGCCCCAAGCGACTTTTTCAGCCGTTTGTCGGGCTCCTGCGAATCGGAAATCAGCTTGTCGATGTCTTTGGTGCGGAAGATCTGTGCACCCAATCGGCACCTTCCCGTGCAAAGAAAAAAACTCTATAACGCGCCGCGACTCCGCGCAACCGTGGCCGTCCGCGGAAAGCGCCTCATCCTAACAGCAGTCGGTGCCAGAACGGCTACTCGAATATTTGAGATATTTCGAAATTCCGCAGGCAGGCGCTGCATGCTCGCCCGCGGAACCGACGTCAAGCAAGTTGAAGATTTGCATATCGCTCGATCAATTTTTTCGGGCCGTAGTCTTGAAAACTCACCGTAAGTTTTCGCTCCTCGCCTTCACCTTCGATTTCGATAATTGTGCCCAGCCCATACTTCGAGTGCCGCACGCGCGCGCCAATCAGCGGATCACTATTTGTTGGGCGCCCCGATAGGCGCGATGAACTGCGGGCGGCACCGCTTTTTCCGTCGGGCGTTCGCGGGCGTCGATAGGAATAAATGTCGGAATATTCCGGGTCCGCTTCGTAACGCCTGGTCTGGCCCGGTTCAGCAAGCGAGCCCGAAGCCACTTCAATCAGGTCCGCAGGAATTTCGGCCAGGAAACGCGAAGGAGTAGAGGCGCGCAATCGCTCTTCGCCATAGCTGCGGCGGTAAATCGCGCGCGAAATGACAAGCGATTGCTTCGCGCGAGTCATCCCTACATAGAACAGCCGCCGCTCCTCTTCGATCTCCGAGAGATCGCTCCCCGACCGAGTGTGCGGCAGAAGCCCTTCCTCGAGACCAGCCAGAAATACGGCATCGAATTCCAGTCCCTTCGCGCTGTGCAGCGTCATCAATGAGACGGGAATCGTCGGGTCATATTCGTCGGAGTCTGCCACGAGCGCCGCCGCGTCGAGCACGTCCTCGAGCGTCTGGCCTTGCTCCGTCGCTTCGGCCATCGCATTTGAAAGCTCGCGCAAATTCTCGGCTCGCAATGTATGTTCTAGATTGTCCTGTTGCTCCACCCAGTCAAGGTAACCGGTGCGTTCAAGTACGCGCTCAATCAGCTGTGCAGGAGGCAACCCAGCGCATTCTTCCTGCAGGCGTTCGACAAGCTCGCGAAAAGAATTCAGAGCGTTGCTGAGCTTCTTGCCCGTCGTGAATTCACTTGCGCGAATCACTTCCCACAACGACTTACTGCTTTCCTTTGCGCTCGTTTCGAGCATAGCAACTGTAGCGGCACCGATTCCGCGCGGCGGCACGTTCAATATGCGCAAAAGCGCCACATCATCTTCGGGATGCAATAACAATCGGACGTACGCCAGCGCATTTTGCACTTCCGCCCGTTCGTAAAAGCTGAATCCGCCCACAACCCGATAACGAATTCCCAGCCGCCGCAAAACTTCTTCAAACGACCGCGACTGCGCGCCGGTGCGGTACAGTACTGCAACCCGCGCATCAGGATCACTTCGGATCAGCGACGATATTTCGCCGCTAACAAACTCCGCCTCGGCGAATGAATCCTGTGCCTCGAAGAATCGCAATGCATCGCCCGAGCCGAGCGTTGCTTGAAGCGTCTTTCCCAGCCGGTCGGAATTGTTCCGCACCACCGCCGCTGCGGCATCCAGAATTTTCTGCGTTGACCGATAGTTTTCCTCCAGCCGGATGATTTTTGCCCCGGGGAAATCCTTCGTGAAACGTTTCAGATTGCCCGCTCTTGCTCCGCGCCAGCTGTAGATTGACTGATCTTCGTCGCCCACGACGCAAACGTTCTTTCGCGCTCCCGCAAGCAGGCGCACGAGCTCTTCCTGCGCGGCATTTGTGTCCTGAAACTCGTCCACCATCAAATACTGGAATCGAGAACTCCACGCCGCTCGCACGGATGCGTTCTGCTGGAGTAGTTCCACCGCGCGTAGCAGTAAGTCGTCGAAGTCGAGCGCGCTCGCCTTGCGCAGCATCTCGTTATAGGCGCGAAATACTTTTGCGACTTCCTTACGCTCCTCGTCGCGAGCGATTTCGGCGCTCGCTTCCATTTCGTCTGGCGTAATTCCGTGGTTTTTTGCATGGCTGACCTGCGCTCGCATGCTGCGAGGCGGATAATCGTCGGCTGGAAGATCAAGTTGCATCAGCGTCCGCTTTATCGCGGCCGTCTGATCGTCGTCATCGTAGATCGCAAAATCGCGCGGAAGACCCGCATGTGGAGCCTCACGCCGCAGTAAGCGCGCGCAGAAGGAATGAAAGGTCGAGACCCAGACGTCCGAAGCGTCCAGGCCACTCGATCGCAGCAGATCGCCGATCCGCTCTTTCATCACGGCCGCTGCTTTATTTGTGAATGTGACAGCGAGAATTGCACGCCCCGGCACACCCTTTTCGATGAGATATGCCACGCGATATGTAATCACGCGCGTCTTGCCGGTTCCTGCGCCGGCCAACACAAGCAGCGGCCCCTCGGTCGTGAGCACAGCTTCGCGCTGGCGCTCGTTCAATGGGTCGAGAAGTGACGTTGCCTGAGGAAAATTGTTCAAGCGTGAATTCTAGCTGACGGGCGGAGAATCAGCAATTTGCGATCCAGCAGGCCGCTCAGCAAAGCGCCGTTTCTTAAATTTGTATGTTTCAGCCGCCGAAGCGTTCGCGCGGACTCTTGCTACAATGGGTCGCTTTACGCGAGGCGCTGAGCTTGCATGAAACAACTGAAATTACCTCCATGGCTCCAGAGAATCGTTGCCGTAATGGGAGGCGGCGGACTGTTCGTTGTAGCTTTCCTCGATTCCTCCGTTCTCTCATTTCCTTTCGTCACTGACGCACTCGTTTTTCAGCTCGCGTATACGAATCCCGCGCGCATGCTCTACTACGTTGCAATGGCGTCGATCGGATCCCTTGCCGGTTGCGTCTGGCTTTATCTGCTCGCGAAAAAAGGCGGCGAAGCGTATTTTCATCGACACGCCAAGGGACGCGCGGTCAAAATCAAAGATTGGGTGGATAGCCACGCGTTCTTCAGCGTCTTCATCCCGGCGATTCTGCCGCCTCCGTTCCCATTCAAAATATTTGTGTTGGCGCAAGGAGTCTTTCAAGTACCGCTACGGACGTTTGTGTTGTCGATCCTGGTCAGTCGGGGCCTTCGCTATCTGGTAGAAGGAATTCTCGCCGTCCGTTACGGTGACGCCGCTCTCCGATTCATGATGGCGCACAGTGCAGCATTCGGCCTATCGATCGTCGCCGCCATGCTCCTGCTTTTTCTCCTCAGCCGGCTCTCTCTAGGCCATCCGAAGACTAGCCGCTGATCGCTGCGCGATGGTCAAATGCCCCGAAGGTTTAAATCTATTTCTGTGACGCGAACAGAAATTCTTGCCCCACAATCTGCGTATTCTTGCCGATTTCAACGCGCACAAAGACGTTCGCCGGGCTAGCGTCATTCGCATCAAAACGCGCATCGCGTAATTCGAATTGATATTCGTCGCCGATACGCACCACACTCGCTAGCGGAAATCGCGCGTATTTTAGAAATTGCTGTGCCGCTGCTGTCCGTTGTCCGGTCTGTAGCGCCGGAGAATCCTCGGGTTTGTACTGCGTCACGCTGCGCTCAGGATCAAATTCCCGCCCGAGAGCGAACGGCACATCTATCTCCTCGATTGTGTTGTCGGTTGATACCACTCCGCGCCACTCGAGCGGGGAAGCCGAAGTCGGAAAGGCACCTGCCGCAAGGGGAGCGCGCCCATGGTAATCGTGGGATTGAAGCAGATCGACGGCACGGCTGTGCACGATTTCGCGCGCGCCCAGGTAGGCAAGAAGCAGTGCCAGCAATACAATCGCGCCACGCCGCGGCCCTCGGCGTTCTCTTCGCTCGCCAATCTCCTCGCTCACGAGCCCGATCAACATCGGCAATAGCAGCCCAGCGACAAGAAAAAATAATACCCAGATGTCGAACTCTCGTAGTAGATCGAATGCGAACCAGCGCATCCGAAAAGGCCACAACAACTGGACACCCACGCCGCTTGCCAGATCGAGCAGCAAGTGCGCCGCAACCCCGATCGCGCAGACGACGAGCGCGCGTCCAAAACGAAACCGTGCAGCTGCCGAATCGCCAGCTTCGCCTGATTGGTTATCGCGATTCACCGCAAAAAAATAGAATGAAATTGCGATTGCAACCGCCAGTGCGGCCGAGGAAAGCAGAGAATGCAGCAGTGTCCGATCGAATCTCAGAAACGAGCCCGCTCCGCCGAGATAGCTCACATAGTCGAGGTCGGGTGCAACGCCGGCCACAACCAGCATCGCCGTTCCATATCGCGGCAAATGCTTTTGTCCAGCGCGCGCGAGCGCCAGCGACGTCAGTGCATGCGTGACCGGTTCCACGCACGCATCCTAACAGAGTGGTTCACGCGCGCCGACTGAATGAACGATGCACAGGCAGTCGAGCACGAAATCTACATGGTGCAGATAGACGAGAGTACCGGTTATCCGGTGCGCCGCGCGGGAATCACAAGCGAAAGGGCATCGGGCACAATCGAAAATTTGATGGGCAAATCGCCGATCGGTTCGCCATCCACCTGTGCCCATAAGGGGCCGTCGCCGTTCGGTTCGCAAATTGCCTCGGTGGATTTCCAGGCTTCAATTCCGTCGAGGCTACGAAGCTTTCCAAGCCACAGCGCGGGCAAAGCGCCGAGATACCGCAGCCGGCTTTTCGCCGAGTTCGTGAGAATCTCGAACGAGTCCTCAAATAGATTGGCACCTGTCGTAATCTTAAAAGGCCCGCCGTAATTTACCGTTCGCCCCACTATCACAATCGTCGCTCGCCGTTCCTCGCCGTTCGAATGCACACGCATCTCCGGGAATCCGTAGTGAAACAGTTGACGCATTCCTTCCAGCCAGTACGCCAGAATTCCCGCTTTCTGCTTCAGCTTGCCATTGACACCGTTGACGATGGCGCCATCTGGTCCTGCACCCGCGACGCACAGAAAGTACCGCCCTTCAGGCGGCACTTCCTGCGTATGACGCCCCTCGGCTGGAATCGCGATTCCCAACGCGACTCGCCGGATCTTGCCTCCGGATATGAGCCGCGCGGCTTGGGGAATGTCCCACGGGATCCCTAATTCCTTGGCGAGAATATTCGCCGTGCCGGCGGGCAAGACCGCCATCGGCACATTGCTACCAGCCAAACCATTGACGACTTCATTGTTCGTTCCGTCGCCACCACACGCAATCACCATGCCTCGCCCTTGCTGCACCGCTTGCCGGGCGATTACTGTCGCGCTCATAGGCGCGGTCGTAGGCGCCAGCTCGGTGCGAATGCCAGCATCCTTCAGGATGCGCACCGCCCGCTCAATTTCAGCGAAGCGGTGGTGTTGTCGCCGCCCGCTGGTCGGGTTGTAGATCAGAAGCGCGTCTTGGATTCCGCCGGGCATAGCCTCGCTATCAAATGCTTCGTCTCGCACTGCGAAAGCAAACCCACATTGTATAATAACGCGCCGGTTTCATTTGCTTCGTTCCTCAAGGGTTTCATGTCGAAGAAACAAGACGCCAAAGAAATCGAACGCCTGCGCGACGAGATTCGCCGCCACGAACACGCCTACTACGTGATGGATGATCCGGAAATCTCCGACGCGGCTTTCGATCGGCTGATGAACCGCCTCAAAGAACTCGAGGCGCAGTATCCAGACCTCGTTACCGCCGATTCGCCCACCGTACGTGTCGGCGGCGCTCCGCGCGAAGGCTTTCTCAAAGTCCGCCATTTAAGCCCGATGGTCAGCCTTGATAACGCTCTGTCGCTCGAAGCGCTCGCTGCCTTCGATCGCCGCGTTCGCGAAACCACCGGCCGCGAGAAAGTCGATTACGTCGCCGAGCATAAGTTTGACGGCCTCAGCCTTTCGCTAATTTACGAAAATGGATCGCTGGCGCGAGGCGTCACGCGGGGCGACGGAACAACCGGAGAAGATGTCACGCCCAATGTGAAAACGATCCGCTCGATTCCGCTGCGTGTTGATCCAGCCTTGCTGAAAAAAGCCGGCATTCTCAGCGATTTCG
>Ga0307474_10004511_pt1 | contig 10029 bp, 9 predicted proteins | sample atmos_gasesECM1C_2_FD_203312 | JGI IMG/M metagenome (GOLD analysis project Ga0307474, IMG submission 203312) | Hardwood forest soil microbial communities from Morgan-Monroe State Forest, Indiana, United States - atmos_gasesECM1C_05 | ecosystem: Environmental > Terrestrial > Soil > Temperate...
GCCCAAAATCGTGCTGTGGATCGTGGCAGGTCGCGCAGGACATTTTTCCCGAAGCCGACAGGCTGGGATCCGCAAACAGCTGCCTGCCGAGCGCGGTCAATGCCGCGGCCGGCGGCATCGGCACGAACGAGGAATAAAAAGGTTTGTCCGCGGCGCCGCGGCTGGCCACAGCGGCGTTGCGCCCGCTGTCCTCGACGCCATGCCCGCTGTCCTCGACGCCATGTCCGCTGTCCTGAGCGTGCGCCGTACCCATTAATACGAGGCCGAGCGTCGCGGCGCGCGACAGCACCGCAGCGGCGACCATCAATCGCGGAGCCGCTAACGTAAGGTCAGTGAACGCGCGTGCTCGCGTGACTGCCACTGTCGGCGGCCACCGGCGCTTTGAACAGCTGCTCGACATCCACCGCATCGAAGACGTAGGCGCGATTGCAAAAATCGCAGTGCACTTCGACCTTGCCGCGTTCCGCGATCACGCCGCGGGTTTCGGCTTCGCCTAGGCCCTGCAGCATGCCGGCGACGCGCTCGCGCGAACAGCGGCAGCGAAAATACACGGGCGATGGCTCGAACAATCGCAGATCGTCTTCGTTGAACAGCCGGTGCAGAATCTCCGCATCGGCCAGCGTGCGCAGTTCCTCCGGCGTCAGTGTGTCGGCGATCAGCTGCACGCGTCGCCAGGCGTCCTCGATCGCGGCGGCGTCGGCGGCCGGCAGCGAATCGGAACCCGGGAGTTTCTGCAGGAGCATGCCGGAGGCGCCTTGCGCGTCGGCATGCAGCCACAGCCGCGTCGGCAATTGCTCCGAATTCTGAAAGTAGGCTTGCAACGAGGCGGCCAAGCGTTCGCCCTCAATGGGCACAATACCTTGATAGCGTTGCGCGCCTTCATCGGTTTCCAAAGTCACGGTGAGATTGCCGTCGCCGATGAGTTCGTTGATTTTATGCGTCCCATTGGCGCCCAAGTCGCGATAGCGAGCCAGGCCCCGAACCCCCAGACCGCTGGTGCATTGCGCGAGCAGCAGGTGCATCGGACCATCGCCCTGCAACTGCAACGACAGGACGCCCTCGAACTTGATCGTGGCAGCGAGCAACAGCGATGCCACGACCGCTTCGCCCAAGGTCTCGCGTATCGCATCCGGATACTCACGGTGCTCAACCAGGGCGCGCCAGGCGGCGTCCAGATGAACCAGGTGTCCGCGGATAGGGTAGCGTTCGAACAGAAAGCGATGCAGCGTGTCGCGGTCATGCATGGCCGCCGCCCAACTTGGCTTTGAGCATTTCGTTCAGCTGCGCGGGATTGGCCTTCCCGCCCGTGGCCTTCATCACCTGTCCGACGAAGAACCCAAACAGCTTGTCCTTACCCGCTCGATAATCCGCGAGCTGCTTCGGGTTCGCCGCGATTACCGCGTCGATGACGCCTTCGATCGCACCCGCATCGGTGATTTGACGCAATCCACGCGCCTCAATGATGGCATCGGCCGGCTTGCCCTCGGACCACATGGCCTCAAACACTTCCTTGGCGATCTTGCCTGAAATCGTTTCGTCCACGATTCGTTTCAGGAGACCGGTCAGCTGTTCCGGGTTGACACGCGAATTCTCGATATCGACCGTGTCTCGATTCAGCGCGCTGGATAATTCACCCATGACCCAATTCGCCGCGAGCTTCGCGTGGCTCGCGTTCAACCCCGCCACCACAGCTTCGAAATAGGCGCCGAGTTCGCGGCTGGCACTCAAGACGCCGGCGTCGTAAGCCGAGAGTCCGAAGTCGCGCGCGAATCGCGCCGCCTTCTGGTCCGGCAGTTCGGGCAGGGTCGCCCGCACCGCATCGATGAACGCCTGGTCGAATTCAACCGGCAACAGGTCCGGATCCGGAAAGTAACGATAGTCGTTGGCCTCTTCCTTGGAGCGCATCGAGCGGGTCTCGTCCTTGTCGGAGTCGTACAGGCGGGTTTCCTGCACCACCTTGCCGCCGCTCTCGAGCAGCTCGACCTGACGCGCCACTTCGTACTGAATCGCCTTCTCGACGAATCGGAACGAATTCAAGTTTTTGATTTCAGCGCGCGTGCCGAATTTCTCCTGACCGCGCGGCCGCACGGACACATTGGCGTCGCAGCGGAAAGAGCCCTCTTGCATATTGCCGTCGCAAATTTCGAGATACCGCACCAGCGTGTGGACCTTCTTCATGTAGGCGACCGCCTCTTTGGCGGATCGCATATCCGGCTCCGAGACGATCTCCAGCAGCGGCGTGCCGGCGCGGTTCAGGTCGATCCCGGTGGCATTGGCCAGGCCTTCGTGCAGCGATTTGCCGGCATCCTCTTCCAGGTGCGCGCGCGTAATGCCCACGGTTTTTACCGCGCCATCGTCCAACATGATGTTGAGCGAACCGCGCGCAACCACCGGCAACTCGTACTGACTGATCTGGTAGCCCTTCGGCAAATCGGGATAGAAGTAATTCTTGCGGGCAAACACCGAGCGGCGCGCCACAGTGGCATCGACCGCCAGGCCGAACTTCACCGCCATTTGCACGGCGCGGGCATTTAACACCGGGAGCACCCCGGGGTAGGCCAGGTCGACCAGATCGGCCTGGGTATTCGGCGGTGCGCCATAAGCGGTCGCCGACCCCGAGAAAATCTTCGATTTGGTGGCGAGCTGCGCATGAATTTCCAAGCCGATGACAATTTCCCAGTCGCTCATGACTCGTACCCGCGCGGCGCGTGCGTGTGCCAATCGGTGGCTTGCTGGTATTGGTGCGCGGCGTTCAACAATTTCGCCTCGGCGAAATGCGGTCCGATGAGCTGCAAGCCCATGGGCAGGCCGTCGACGAAGCCGCAGGGCACCGAAACGCCGGGAAGACCCGCGAGGTTCGCGCCAATGGTGTAGATATCATTCAAGTACATGAGTACCGGATCATTCATCTTGGCGCCGATATCGAAGGCCGGCGTCGGCGTGGTGGGTCCGATCACCAGATCGACTTTCTCGAAGGCCGAACGAAAATCATCCGTGATCAGGCGGCGTGCCTTCTGGGCCTTCAAATAGTAGGCATCGAAATAGCCGGCGGACAACACATAGGTGCCGGTCATGATGCGCCGCTTTACTTCGGCGCCAAACCCTTCGCCCCGCGAGCGCTTGTACAAATCCATGAGGTCCTTGGGATTCTCGCAGCGGTAGCCGTAGCGCACGCCGTCGAAGCGCGACAGATTCGAAGAGCACTCGGCCGGGGCCACCACATAGTAGGTGGGCACCGACAGCGGCAGGTGCGGCAGGCTGACCTCGCGTGTTTCGGCACCCAAGCCCGTGAAAATACTCAATGCATCCTCGAGGAGCGCCGCGTTGCGCGGTTCCAAGTCTGCGAAGAATTCGCGCAGCAGACCGATCTTCATACCCTTGAGGGGTTGACTCAAGGTCTTCGAATAGTCCGGTACCGGCACATCCACGCTGGTGGAGTCGCGCGGATCGAAGCCGGCCATCACTTGCAGCGCCGCGGCCGCATCCCCGGCGCTGCGCGCGAACACTCCCGCCTGATCGAGACTGGAAGCGAAGGCAATCATGCCGTAACGGGACACCCGACCGTAGGTGGGTTTCAGTCCGGTCACACCCGTCAGGGCGGCCGGCTGGCGAATGGAACCGCCGGTGTCGGTGCCGGTGGCCAACGGGGCCAAGCGGGCTGCTGTGGCCGCGGCCGAACCGCCGGAGGACCCGCCGGGGACCTTGGCCGTATCCCACGGATTTTTGACCGGTCCGTAGTAGCTGGTCTCGTTGGAGGAACCCATGGCGAACTCGTCCATGTTGGACTTGCCCAGCATCACGGTACCGGCGCCCTTGAGACGCGTCACCACGGTGGCATCATAGGGTGCGATGAAGTTATCCAGCATGCGCGATCCGCAGGTGGTCTTGACCCCATCTGTGCAGAAAATGTCCTTATGAATGAGAGGGATGCCGAGCAAGGGGCCTCGTTCGCCCCTGCCTAACCGGGCATCCGCCGCGGCAGCACTGCCAAGCGCCTGATCGCCCGTCAGGGTAATGAATGCATTGAGCGCCGGGTTCAGGCGCTCGATCCGGCTCAGGAAGTGCCGGGTGAGTTCCACGCTGGAGATTTCCCGCCGGCTGAGGCGCTCGGCGAGTTCGCCGATGAAAAGGTTATGCAGCATCAGTCAAGAATAGCCTAATCGTCTACTCGATCACCCGCGGCACCACATAGAGGCCCGCGGTCACGGCCGGTGCGTTGAGTTGATATTTCTCATGTGTGTCGCTCTCCGACACCACATCGGCTCGCAGGCGTTGGTGCTGGCCGTCGAGCGGATGCGCCATCGGCACGACGCCCTCGGTGTCCGTGCGCGACAACTCATCGACGAAGTCGACGATGCTCGACAAGCTGCTCACGTACACCGGCATCTCCTGCGCAGTGATGGACAGCCGCGCAAGGTGCGCGATTTTTTCGACGTCTTGACGGGTCAGGCTCATAGGGTTGGTGCTCAAAATGCGCAGCAACTCACGCAAATTAAGCTTTAGGGATGATACACGTTGCCTTGTGATATGTCGTGTCGGTTGTTACATTAGCCGATCTTTTTTCAACCCCAAATAGTCAAGAAAATTCCACATGTTCAAACGCCTTAGAGGTTATTTCTCCAATGACCTCTCAATCGATCTTGGAACCGCAAACACCCTCATTTACGTCCGCGAACGCGGGATTGTTCTGAACGAACCCTCGGTGGTCGCAGTGCAGGATGAACCGACGCGGGGCGGCAAAATCATCGTCGCGGTCGGGGTCGAAGCCAAGAACATGCTGGGCCGCACCCCCGGCCACATCACCGCGGTTCGGCCCATGAAGGACGGGGTCATCGCGGATTTCACCTATACGGAAAAAATGCTGCAGTACTTCATCAAGAAGGTGCACGGCAACCGGTTCTTGAGCCCTTCTCCCCGAGTACTGGTCTGCGTCCCCTTTGGCTCCACCCAAGTCGAGCGGCGCGCCATCAAGGAATCCGCCGAGGGCGCCGGTGCGCGGAGCGTCGACATCGTCCCCGAGCCAATGGCCGCGGCCGTGGGCGCCGGCCTGCCGGTGCAAGAGGCGCGCGGTTCCATGGTGCTCGACATCGGCGGCGGCACCTCCGAGGTGGCGGTCATCTCCCTGAACGGCATCGTGTATGCGGCCAGCGTGCGCATCGGCGGGGATAAGTTCGACGAGGCCATCACCAACTATGTGCGCCGCAATTACGGCATCTTGATCGGCGAAGCCACGGCGGAGCGCATCAAGCTGGAGATCGGTTCGGCCTATCCCGGTCAAACTGTGCGCGAGATCTCGGTCAAGGGCCGCAATCTGTCGGAGGGCGTGCCGCGCAGCTTCACCCTGAACTCCAACGAAATTCTCGAAGCGCTGCAGGAACCGTTGCAAGGCATCGTCGGCGCGGTCAAGCAGGCGCTCGAACAGACACCGCCGGAGCTCGGCGCCGACGTCGCGGAACGCGGCATCGTGCTGACGGGTGGCGGGGCGTTGCTGCGCGACGTCGATAAATTGCTCATGGAAGAAACCGGTTTGCCTGTGGTCATCGCGGATGACCCTCTTACCTGCGTTGCACGCGGCGGCGGCCGGATCCTCGAACTCACCGAGGAACACGGACCCGGCATTTTCGGACTGGAGTAATGCTAGCGACAAGGGATTCCTCGGTCCATGGTCGCCTTTCGTAGTACCGAGGCATCCGGTCGACCTACGGGACTTCTGTTCCGCTGCGTTCTGTACTCCTTGCTCGCCCTCGCACTGATCATCGTCGACAAGCGCTTCGATCACTTGGGGAAGATCCGCCGCCTGCTTTCGGTGGTCGCCTATCCGGTGCAAATTGCCGTCGCTTCGCCTTTCGAAGGCTGGCATTGGTTTCGCGACAGCGTCACGACGCGCGATGCGCTGCGTGCCGACAAAACCAGGCTCGAGGCCGAGCTGCGTGTGGCGCAGTTTCGGCTGCAGCGCTACGAGGCGCTGGAAGCCGAAACGGTTAGGCTACGGGCGTTGCGCGATAGTACCGCGGGCGTGACGGAACGATTCGTCATCGGCGATATCATGAACGTGGACCTGGATGCCTTCCGTGAGCGCGTGTTGGTGGACAAGGGTGCGGGCGACGGCATCTATGTAGGACAGGCCGTCCTCGATTCGGGCGGCGTGTTCGGTCAGGTCGCTCGAGTCGGGCAACTCACGAGCGAGGTCATTTTGGTCAGCGATCCGGCACATGCCATCCCCGTGCAGATCAATCGCAACGGCTTGCGCACCGTGGCCGTGGGAACCGGCGACATCAATCGCCTGAAGCTGCCCTATCTGCCCACCAGCGCCGATGTGGTGGCCGGCGATTTGTTGGTTACCTCCGGCCTCGGCGGCGGATTTCCAGCGGGCTATCCGGTCGGCACGATCGCGGAGGTCAAACGCGATCCGGCACAGTCGCTCGCCGACGTCGACGTCAAACCTGCGGCGGCACTCGATCGCTCGAAGGAACTGCTCTTCGTGTGGCTCAAACCGCAGGCCGCGGAGTTGCAGCCGGCGCCAAAGCCCACGCCGGTGCCCAAGAAATGATGCGCGAAACGCGAATCCGGCGAATGCCCATGGCGCTGTCGGCATTGGTCGCGCTCGCGCTGGCGGTACTGCCCCTGCCGGCGGTGCTCGACGCGTTTCGTCCCGATTTTCTGGTGCTGGTGGTGTTCTACTGGTGCATCGAGTCGCCTCGCGCGGGCGGCCTGTCGCTGGCCTTTTTTTCCGGGTTGGCGCTCGACGTGATTCATGGTGTGGTCTTGGGGCAGCACGCGCTGGCGCTCACGCTGATGGGCGCCTGGGCCACGAATCTGCGGCTGCGCATCCGGGTGTTCTCGATGCTCTCTCAGTGTCTTGTGGTGTTCGCGCTGCTCACTGGCTATCAATTCGTTCTTTTCTGGGTTGACGGCGCCACCGGCAACCCCGTGACCACCTTCAGCCGCTGGCTTGCGCCCTTCATCGGTGCATTGCTCTGGCCGGTGCTCATCGGTGTCATGGGTAAAGTACATGAGCGTTAATCCTTGATTTACGATGAATTCTCGCCTTCGCGTACCCGGCGCACCCTGACCGCCGGCGGCCGCACCTTGCGTGCGCTGGGATTGGACGGTCCTCTTACCGGCGTGCTGGCCATCATCGTCGTGATCGGTATCTTGGTGGTGTACAGCGCCTCGGGTCAGAACTGGAGAATGGTGCAGCACCATCTCGTGAATATCGGCATCGCGGTGGCGGCGATGCTGGCGCTCGCCAAGTTCGCGACGCCGCAATACCTGCGCATGTTCGCACCCGTAGCCTATGTGCTCGGGGTGCTGCTGTTGATCGTGGTCGATGTGACGGGGCATGTGGGCAAGGGCGCGCAACGCTGGCTCGACATCGGCTTCATGCGCTTCCAGCCCTCCGAGATCATGAAGCTCGCGGTGCCGATGGCATGCGCCTGGTATATGCACGAACGGCCCTTGCCGCCGACTTTTCTGGACCTCGTGGTCATGGGAGTGCTGATCGCCGTTCCCACGGCGATGATCGTCACGCAACCGGACCTGGGCACGGCTTTATTGATCGCGGCCTCCGGCCTCATCGTCATGCTGTTGGCGGGCCTGCAGATTCGGCTGATTCTGATCGCCATTCCGTTGTTGGGCGGCGCCGCCTGGGGCGCGTGGCACTTCATCCACGATTATCAGCGGCAGCGCATTTTGACCTTTTTGAATCCTGAGACCGATCGTCTCGGCGCCGGCTATCACATCATCCAATCGCAAATCGCCATAGGCTCCGGCCATCTTTTCGGCAAGGGTTACATGAACGGCAGTCAGGCCCAGCTCGAATTTCTCCCGGAGCGCTCCACCGACTTCATCTTCGCCGTCATCGGCGAGGAATTCGGGCTCATGGGACAACTGTTCATTCTGACGCTGTACGGCGTCGTGATCGGCCGCGCGCTGTACTTGGCGATGCAGGCGCAGGGCACCTTTGCGCGCTTGACGGGCGGCGCCATCGCCTTGAGCTTTTTCGTGTACGTGTTCGTCAATTCCGGCATGGTCAGCGGCATTTTGCCGGTGGTCGGCGTGCCTCTGCCCCTGATCAGCTACGGTGGCACCTCCATGGTCACGCTGCTCGCCGGATTCGGCATCCTGATGGCGCTGCATTCGCATCGCAAGCTGATTGGTTCTTAAGATCGTGCGAAATCCACTTGCCGGGGCACTGCTTCTCTGCGCCGCACTTCTCGCGCTTGGGCCGGAACCTGCCGCAGGGCTGGACATCAAGCGCACCGAGGTCAAGGAATTCATCGCTCACATGGCCGACACCTACGGCTTCAAGAAGCGGGCGCTGCGCAAGCTGCTCAAGTCGGCGGACAGCCAACCGGCCATCCTCGACGCCATGGCCAAGCCGGCCGAAAAAGCCAAGCTCTGGTACGAGTATCGCCCGATCTTCATCAACGAGCGGCGCATTCGCGAAGGCAGCGAATTTTGGACCGCCCATCGCCAGGCACTCGATGAAGCCAGCATCAAGACGGGCGTCGCACCCGAATATCTCGCGGCCATCCTGGGTGTTGAAACCTACTACGGACGCCTGACCGGCACTTACCGGGTGCTCGATGCGCTGGTTACGCTCTCCTTCGACTACCCGCCGCGGGAGAAATTCTTTCGCGATGAGCTGGAACAGTTTCTATTGCTGACCCGCGACGCGCATCTCGACCCCAAGACGTTACGAGGCTCCTACGCCGGCGCCATGGGCGCACCGCAGTTCATGCCCTCGAACTACCGGCGCTTCGCCGTCGACGCGGATGCGAACGGCCGCATCGATCTGTGGAACGACTGGCCGGATGTCTGCGCCAGCGTCGGCAACTACTTGAAGGAGCACGGCTGGAATGCCGGTGAACCAGTTCTCTCCGAAGCCACGGTTCCTCCTGAAAAGGCCGGCGATTTGGATGGCCGCAAATTGGCCCTGTCGGAAACGGTGGGCTCACTCGCGGCGAAGGGGGTCAGCTTCGATGCCGCGCTCGCGCCTGACGCGCCTGCCATTCTGATCGCCGCCGACGAGGCGGACGGCGTTCACTGGCGCGTCGGCTACAACAATTTCTTTGTGATCACCCGATACAACCACAGCGCGCTGTATGCAATGGCCGTCTACGAACTCGCCGCGGCTGTAAAACAACGCGTACAGCTAAACGACGCCGCAGAGCTCGCCACCTCCGCCGCACCCGCGACGACGCCGTGAGATCGTCGCGCGCGCTCGCCTTACCGTTCTGCGTGGTGGTCGCGGTCGGGATGGCGGCGTGCTTCAGTGCGCGGCCGCGCACCGAGACCCCGAGCCCCGCGCCCGCGACCCCGCCGCCGGCAGAACGGCCACTGTCGCCCGAGTCCGTGCCCGATATGGTGCCGAGGATCGAGCCGCGGTCTCGCAACGGCAATCCACCGTTTTACGATGTGATGGGCAAGCGCTACTTCGTGCTCTCCTCGGGCGTAGGTTACGTGGAACGCGGCGTCGCGTCCTGGTATGGGCCCGGCTTCCACAAGGTGCGCACCTCGACCGGCGAGCCTTACGACATGTATGCAATGACCGCCGCGCACAAGACGCTGCCCCTGCCCGCCTATGTGCGCGTGACCAATCTGCAAAACGGGCGCAGCATCGTCGTGCGCGTCAACGATCGCGGACCCTTCGTCGGCAATCGGATCATCGATCTTTCCTATACCGCGGCATCCAAACTCGACATGTTGCGCAACGGCACCGCCATGGTAGAGGTGCGCACCCTCGAGCCCGGTTCGGTTGGCGCCCCGCTCACCGCGTCGGTCGCCGCACCCAACGCAGCACCCAACGCCGCACCCAACGCCGCACCCAACGCCGCACCGGTCGCCGCGCCGCTGACCGCAACGCCGCTCACCGCGGCCGAGGCCACGCCGCCGGCGCCCACGGAATCCGCGGCTGCGCCCGAGCCGGCCTCGGATTCATCGGCTGGCGGCGTCTCAAACGTTGCCGTTCCGCGCGCTCTCTTCATTCAAGCAGGCGCCTTCAGCGATCCGAAGAACGCCGAGCGG
>Ga0307474_10004512_pt1 | contig 10029 bp, 6 predicted proteins | sample atmos_gasesECM1C_2_FD_203312 | JGI IMG/M metagenome (GOLD analysis project Ga0307474, IMG submission 203312) | Hardwood forest soil microbial communities from Morgan-Monroe State Forest, Indiana, United States - atmos_gasesECM1C_05 | ecosystem: Environmental > Terrestrial > Soil > Temperate...
CCTTTCGACCAGGGACCGCAGTACGTGATTCTGAACCTGGCTGTGGGCGGGGACTGGCCGGGCAGCCCGAACGCGACGACTGTGTTTCCGTCGGAGATGACGGTGGACTACGTGCGCGTGTATACCAACTGAGTTCTATCGCCGACGAGAGTACGCGGGAGGAGTATGGAGCTTTCCAACTACCTGATTGACCAAAGGGGCAAGGACTGGTCCAAACTTCTGCGGGACTGGTGCCCTCCCTTGCCTTCCTCGTTCACTGTGTGGCTGGTTAATCGCTTCGGCGACGTCTTCGCGGTGTATGAAGACGGATCGGTAAATATGCTCGACGTGGGACAGGGAACCGTGACCCGGCTTGCAGCGGATCGCGAAGAATTCGCAACCAGAATTGACCTGGACGGCAATGCCGAGGATTGGCTTTTGGTAGACCTGGTGGATCAATGCGTTGCCGCGGGTATCACGCTGAATGAGGACCAATGTTATGGGTACACAATTCCGCCGATCTTTGAAGAGGGAAAATACGAAGTGAAGAATGTGTATCCGCTTAGCCTTGCGGAACACTATTCTGTTTTGGCGGACATGTATCGTCAAATGAAAGACCTGCCTGATGGAAGCCACGTCAAGGTTGTCGTGACCAACGTCCCAAAGAGATGACGCCTCATGAAGGCAAGCTATCGCCCCGTCAAATTCGTCTACTTGTGATGTAGCTCACCCTAAACGAAAACAGCAAGGATTCGCGCACGTTACTTGTTTTCAATCGCTTGTAAACCAGCAGTAACCATGAATTAGCTTTCCCTTTGCATGTGTTTCACACTCCTCTTACAATTTTCGGCGGATACTACGCACGTGAATCCGATTCCTTCTGTAACGGCTCCGGTTGAGTCAGCAGTGGGTGCTGCTCCACTGGTGGACTTCTCTGCCCCCAAGCTGGCGCCGTCCTTACCCGCTCCCCAAGCCAAACCTCGCATTCACGCTGAAGTCGGCCGCTACCGGCTGCGCCTGGCAGAGTCGCTGGAAGACCGGGAAGCGGCGTGCCGGCTGCGGTTCAAGGTGTTCAACATCGAGCTGGGCGAAGGGCTGGAGAGTTCTTACGAGACGGGGCTGGATACGGACCAATTCGATCTCTTCTGCGAGCACTTGCTGGTTGAGGACAAGCAGCAGGATTCACCGTCGCGCCGAATTGTGGGCACCTATCGCATGCAGTCGGGACTTACCGCGGCGGAGAACCTGGGTTACTACTCCGAGCAGGAGTTCAACTTCGCTCCTTATGAGCCGTTGCGTCCGGGCATTCTGGAGTTGGGGCGCGCTTCCATCGATCGCGAGCATCGCACGCCGGAGGTGCTGACGCTGTTGTGGCGCGGCATTGCCCAGTATGCTAACGACATGGGGCTGCGCTACCTGATCGGCTGCTCGTCGCTGACGTCGAGGAATCCTGCGGAAGGCTTGCAGTTGTACCGGCAGCTGGAGCATTACCGGGTTCCGCCGGAGTTCGAGACGGTGCCGACCGCAGCGTACGCCTGCCCCACCGAGCCTGCCGGGAGCGACGCTCAGCTGTCGCCCGCGGAATCAAAGGTCGCCGAAGAAACGCCGGCGCCTGGTGACGGGATCAAGGTGCCCAAGCTGCTCAAGACGTATCTCGCCATCGGTGCGCGCATTGCCGCGGCGCCGGCGTGGGACCGCAGCTTCGGCACCATCGACTTCCTCACGCTGCTCGATCTCAAGTTGCTGTCGGCTGCCGCGCGCAACCGGTTCCTGGCGCCTCTCACGCAGTGAGTTTGCGCCGTTGCTGGCGCGCTGGGGCGCTGGCATTGGCACTCACGGTTTGCATGATCCGGCTGGCGCTGCTGCGTCTGGCCGGACCTCTGACCCCGGTCAAGCGCGCGCTGTGGTTGCAGTCAGCCTGCCGCGGCGTTCTCTACAGCCTGGGGATTCGTTGCAGCGTGCAGGGTGCGGCGCCCGCGCATGGGCTGGTTGTCTCGAACCACATGAGCTATCTCGACATTCTCATCTACAGCGCTGCGATGCCGTGCGCGTTTGTTTCCAAGGTTGAGATCAACAAATGGCCGTACTTCGGCGTGGCGGCGCGCGCTGGCGGGACGTTGTTCATCGACCGCTCCAGCCGGGCCAGCGCCGTTGCCGTCGCAGCGGAGATGGCGGTGCGACTAAAGCTGCCGATTCCAGTGCTTCTGTTTCCCGAGGGCACCAGCACCGATGGAACGCAGGTGCGGACCTTCCACACCTCGCTCTTCGAGCCTGCAGTCAAGGCAGGCGCGCCGGTAACGCCGGCGGCGGTGCGCTATGTCATCGAGCACGGCGTGCCGGAGAGGGAACTGTGCTGGTTCGGCGAGGCGCCGTTTCTTTCGCACCTATGGAAGGCGCTGGGGACACCGGGATTCTCAGCGAAGGTCACCTTCGGCTGCCCGGCGAACTATGCCAGCCGCCGCGAGGCTGCCCGCACCACGCACGCCCAAGTCAGTGAGATGCGGGGCATTATCCCAGCCTCCGACGCAGCATTGAAGCAGCATCAACTGGTGCCGTAGAAGTTTTCTTGACAGCCGCAAATTCTCGTGGCTATACTTTGCGCCGCTTGAGTAAATCGAATTAGTTCAGCTCAAGTCCATCGCGCTTTCCCGCGCCTAAAAACCATCAGCACGTCCTGAAACCGAAGGAGTTCCCCCATGCTTCGTCTTGCCAGTGACGGTAGAGGCCGGTCGATCCTCCGTGCCTATTCGCTCATGAACCTCGCCGCGGTTCTTGCGCTGCTCGCAGCCGCTCATGTTAACGCGCAGGTTGTCGCCACCTACGACTTTGAAGATGGAACCGTGCAAGGCTGGACTTCATTCTTCGGTGCCACAACGCCGGCGAACACGACCGCGGCGGCTTACTCCGGCTCGCACAGCCTGCTGACCAGCACATCGTCGACGGGAACCGGAGGGCCCTCAATCAACCTGAACAGTGTGCTGCTGGCGGGGGCCAAATACACCATCACTGGCTATGTGCGGCTCACCAACGGGGAAGCTGCCGCCAACGCAAACTTCACCATCGCGCGTACCGATCCAAGCTGCAGCGGCGGCACTTGCTATGACACGGTGGGCACTTACCAGGTGGCAGTGAACGACACCGGCTGGGTCCAGATCGGGGGCGCATATTCGCCCACGACAACGGAGACGGGCTTGCTGCTGTACGCGCAGCTGGTAGGAGCCACAACCGCGCAGTCGTTCTATCTGGATGATGTGGTGATCACGGAAACCGCGCCGCCTCCGGGAGGAACGCCGGTGGCGACGTTCACATTTGCCGACGGCGGCCTCGACGGCTGGACTCCCTTCGGCAATCCCACGTTGACCAATGTCCTGTCGCCGATCGCGGACCCCGCGGGCAACGCTCACAGCCTGCTCGTGACCAATCGTACGGCCGGCTACATGGGACCAAGCCTGAACCTGCTGAGCGTGAACAACGTGGTTGCCGGCGCTACTTACCAGTTCAGCGCTTACGTGATGCTGGCTGCCGCAGACACCACCAACCCCACCGCGGCGGCCTCAATCAAAACAGCCGACTGTGCGACATCGGGAGCCTATAGCAATATCGTTACTTCCGGAGCGCTCTCGAATACCGCGTGGACAAAGGTGCAGGGCACATTCACCTTCAGCAATCTGCCCGGGCCGCCGACGAGCCTGGTGCTCTACATCCAGTCGAGCAGCGCGACCGACTCGTTCTACTTGAGCGACGCGGTGATCGGCGAACTCGCGCCGCCTCCGCCCGACCCGAGCCAGCAGGACAACTCCGGCATCAGCACGAACTTTGAGGATGGGGGCACCGACGGTTGGGGCTCGCGATCGGGCTCGTCGACCGTCGCAAACTCGACCGCGGCATCGCATAGCGGCAGTCACAGTCTGTTGACGACGGGGCGCATCGCCAACTGGGATGGGCCCACGATCAACGTGAGTAACAAGATGTACAACGGATCGCGATACAACATCAGTGGCTGGGTGCTGCTGACGCCGGCCGACGGCTCGAGCCATGTGATCAACGTGAGCCTGCAAACGACTCTTAGCGGAAACACGAGCTACCCCGGCGTTACGGGCTATCCCGGCGTGACCGTGGCGGCGGACGGCGCGTGGCACCAGATCAGCGTGACCGGCTACAACATGAGCAGCGCCTACGATCCGGGGACTGCGATGTTGTATTTCCAGACGGTGCCGGCGAGCGGCAACGACCTGGTGTCGTTCTACATTGATGACTTCCAGCTGACCTATGTGACGCCGCCGGTGATCCAGACGGACATCCCCTCCATGTACCAGACCCTCTCCGGGTTCTTCCCGCTGGGTGCGGCGATTGATTCGGCTGATCTGTCGGGACCGCACGCGCAGCTGCTGGCGAAGCATTTCGACAGCATTGTCTCCGGCAACGAGATGAAGTGGAGCTCAATTGAAAACACCAAGGGCAGCTTCAACTTCGGGCCGGCAGACGCCGAGGTCGGGGAAGCGGTATGCAACAACATGCGCATTCGAGGACATAATCTGGTGTGGGCCACCGGCGCGCAGACGCCTTCGTACGCTACGGGAGACGGCACCAACTCCGCCGCCAACCAGGCGGTGGTGACCGCCAACATCCAGGAGCATATTCAGAACGAAGTGCAGCACTTTGGCAACAAGGTGTACGTGTGGGATGTGGTGAATGAGCCTCTCGACCCCAACCAGCCCGACTGCCTGGTGCACGGCCCGTTCTACAACGTGCTGGGCAAAATCTACCTGGATGTAGCGCTGCAGGCGGCGCGGCAATATACGCCTGCGGGGACCAAGCTGTTTATCAACGACTACTCAACCGCAGATCCTAATCGCCTGGCGTGCCTGGTCCAGGTTGTGCGCGATCTCCGCTCGCGCGGGATTCCCATTGACGGCGTGGGGCACGAGATGCACAACGCCATCAACTACCCGAGTGTTGCGGCGATGCAGAATGCCATCGACACAATGCATGAAGAGTTCCCTGGCCTGGATCAGCAGATCACCGAGCTCGACATGAGCGTGTACAACGCGGGCGACAGGACGTCGAATTACGGATTAAACATTCCACCCGCCGTCCTGGCCGAGCAAGGATGGCTCTACAAGCAATACTTCGACCTGTTCCGGAGCGAGAGCAACAAGCTGAGCGCCGTGACGATCTGGGGCATGGCCGATGACGACACGTGGCTCGACAGTTTCCCGGTGACGCGGACGGATTACCCGCTGCCCTTCGACATGGGGTTGCAGGCCAAGCCCGCGTACTGGGGCATTGTCGATGAGACCAAGCTGCCGGGCTATGGGCTGAAGCTGTCGTCGAGCATCACCGCCGGCACCGGCGATACGCGAATCATCACCATCACGGCCACCAACGGCAATGTGGGGACCGCGTATGCAACGCAGATTACCGGGTTGACGATGAAGCAGGACGACGGGCCCGCGTGCACCCCCACGGTGACGGCGCCGGCGGCTTACCCGCTGTTGCTTGGCGATATTCCTGCAAATGGAACAGCGAGCGTTGCGTTCACGGTGCAGCTGGCCGGATGCAATCCCAACTCGGAGTGGGAGATTCGCGTGCCGTGGAGCGCGAACACCTACGAAACGGGAACGTTCTCCTTTGAAGCGGAGTTCAACCGCGGAAAGGGGAACTGATGCGGTGGGTGGGCCGGACGATGGTCCGGCCCGCCAGACGTCTGTGCTAACCCCCTCTTGCGCCAACCACCCGGGGCCGTCTAGTGAGCGGGGTTGGCCGGCGCAGCGGTGGATCCCCGCACGACGAGGCTGGTGGAAACCAGGAACTCGCGCTGGATCTTGGCGCCGGGAGTGGCCTCGGCCTGCTGGCGGAGCGCCTCGAAGGCAGCGCGCGCCAGTTCCGCGCGCGAGAGCCGGATGGTGGTGAGCGGGGGCAGGGTGAACTCGGCGAAGTCGATGTCGTCGAGTCCCACGACGGAAAGGTCCTGCGGCACGCGCAAGCCGGCCATGTAGGCGGCGCGTAAGACGCCGATGGCGGTGATGTCGTTTGAACAGATGACGGCCGTGGGCCCTTTCTCAAAGCTCTGCAGGCGCTCGAACCCGGCAACGCCCCCCCGCAGCGTGTGGTCGGACTCGATGACCCAGGCTTTTTCAATGGGCAGCCGGGCGGCCTCCATCGCGGTCTGAAAGTCGTTCATGCGGGTGATGGCGGAGTGGATGGTGTGCGGGCCGGCGAGGAAGCCGATTTTACGGTGACCGAGTCCGGCAAGGTGATCAACCGCAGCCTTCAGGCCGGTGGTGTAGTCGAGGAGGATGGTGCTGGTCTTGGGATCGGCGAGCTTGAATTCGGCCAGAACCAGCGGAATGTCGTGCAGGGCCAGCTGGTCGAGGACAGGCTCTTCCTCGCCAAAGGTTAGCATGGCTACGCCTTCGACCTTGCGCTCAAGCATGCGCCGCACGCAGGTGGTCAGGATGGCGGGGTCACTGTTGGAGGAGCTGACGAGGATCTCGTAGCCGTGGGCGACGGCAACTTCTTCAAAGCTCTGGATCAGTTCGGGGAAGAACGGATTGGTAATGTTTTCAACAATGATGCCAAAGAGGCGGCTGCGGCCCGACACCAGGCTCCGCGCATGTGTGTTGGGAAAATATTTGAGCTGCTCGATGGCCTGCCAAACCCGCTTGCTCAACCGGTCGCTGACGGCCGGTGAGCCATTGATGGTCCGCGACACCGTTGCAATGGAGACCTTCGCCAGTGCTGCTACCGTTCGGATGTCTGCCGCCTTTGCGACGGTCTTGCGGGTTCCTTTGCGGGGCACGAAACCATCGTAAAGCAGTCTTGAATTTAGTGAAAGCAAGATTTCTATTACGAGAAAGTTGGATTACGGGATTATTAGACCCGCCGGGACCGGCGCCGACGAGCGCTCAGGCTGCCGGATGCGAACCCTCTTCGAGCGCGGCAAGCAGGGCCTCGGCGTCGGTGATGGGTGGCAGGCAGGTGCGGCCGCGGCACACCAGCGCCCAGACCTCCGCGCTCTTGGGCCCCGGAACACCCAGCAGCATCTGGGCCAATGCCGGGGGAATGCCGCCTGGCACCAGGCGGAAGGGTGCAATACGCATAACGGTCTTGTTGACCCCGAAGCGGGCTACGGCGGTGGCTTCGAGGCGCGCAGCCTCATCGCCAGACCCCACCACGATGACCTGGACGGGATCGAGCAGGAGGCGTTCCACGGCGAGGCCGTAGCTTCCGGCATAGAGACCGAAGTGCCCGACGATTCCGGTGAAGGAAGCGAGCGTATCTTCGGCGATCTCGCGGTGCTCCTTGCGGCCGGAGAGGGCTTCGAGGCGGAGCAGCGCGGCGGCGGCGGTGGGATTTCCCGCCGGCGTGGGCGAGTCCTGCAGGGGCTTGCGCCGGGCGCTCAGGGCGCCGAGCGGCGCGGCCCCGCTTGCCCGGGCGGTATCGAAGAAGGCTCCGGCGGTGCGGTCGTAGAACTTGGTGATCATGGCCTGGGCGAGCTTGTCCGCGGCGTTGTAAAAATCCATGCGGCCGCTGGCTAACCAGGCGTCGATACAGGCGTGAATGGTGAAGGCGTAGTCGTCGAGGGTGCCGTGAATTCGTGGCGCATTGCCTTGCTGCTCGGGGTAGGCGATTACGTGGAAGAGCAGGTCTTCACCGCTCCAGGCCTCGGCCAGCAGGCGCCGCAGCGTCAGCAGGGCAAAGGAGCGCGCGACTTCGTTGCGAAGCACGCGGGCCGTCTCCAGGTACGCCGACACGGCCATCGCATTCCAACCGGTGTAAAGCGTGCGATCGATAAACGGCGTGCTGCGCCGGGAGCGTGCGGCAAGCAGTTTCTTGCGTGCCGAGGAGAGCAGTTCGCGCATGTCCTCCATAGAGAAGCCGGCCATGGAGGCGGCCTCCTTGGGATCCAGCTTGACGTGCAGCACGTTTTTGGCCGGATTGTGGTGCATGTCGCCGAGCTCCCCGATGTCGTAGTAGGCGGAAGCGGCCGCTAGTTCCTCGGTATCCAGCACGTCGCGCGCTTCGTCAAGTGTCCAGGTGAAGTAGTCGCCGTCATCGTCGAGATTGATGTCGGCATCCTGCGAAGCGTAGAAGCCGCCGCGCTCGCGGTCGGTCATGGTGGTGTTCAACCAGGTGAGAATCTCGTTAGCGGTGCGCTGAAAATCTTCGCGAACGAAGCTCTGGAAGCCGTGTACGTAGTTGCGCAGGAGCTCGGTGTTGTCGTAGAGCATCTTTTCGAAGTGCGGCACCACCCACTGCTCGTCGACCGAGTAGCGATGGAAGCCGCCTGCGAGCTGATCGTAGACACCGCCGTGCGCCATTTTTTCCAGCGTCAGGATGAAGGCGTCACGCGCCGGATCGTTGTCGCGGTTCATGGCCATCTCGAGTAGCAAATCCAAGGCGGCAGGGTGGGGAAACTTGGGTTGCGCCCCGAACCCGCCATTGCGGGGATCGAACTGCGAAAGGATCGAGCCCGCAATGGTATCCACGAGCGCCAGCGACAGCTCCCCTCCCCGCGATGAGAAGTTCTCGTTATGCTCGATCGCAGACATCACGCTGGCCGCCGATTCATTGGCCTCGTCGCGCCGGTCCTTCCACACCTGGGCCATGGTCTCGAGCACGCGGCCAAAGCCGGGCCGTCCGTAGCGGTCCTCGCGGGGAAAGTAGGTGCCGCCGAAGTAGGGCCGGCCGTCCGGTGTGAGAAATGCGGTCAGCGGCCACCCGCCCTGCCCGCTGATGGCGGAAACGGCGGCCTGGTAGCGCGCGTCTACGTCAGGGCGCTCGTCGCGATCCACCTTCACCGCGATGTAGTTTTCGTTGATGAGGTGCGCCATCTCCGCATCTTCGTAAGATTCCCGGTCCATCACGTGGCACCAGTGGCACCACACCGCCCCGATATCCAGCAAAATCGGCTTGTTCTCCGCTTTGGCTCGCGCAAACGCCTCATCCCCCCACGGATGCCATTGCACGGGCTGATGACGCGCCGAGCGCAGGTAAGATGAGGCAGAGTGCTCCAGCAGATTGGGCTCCGTGACGGGTGACGATTGCTGCTCGGACATGGCCAGAGAATATCGGACCCATCGGCCGCACCGCCAGTACCTTAGCCCGATCAAAAATCGGTGGAAGCCGCGGTCGGAGTCTTGAGACGTCTTCGGACAACCTGAGTGGGACCAGCCACATCCGTTCTAGTGGGACCCACGTTCGGTGAGATCTGAAGCCGCCTTACAATCAATGATTGTCCTCTGGTAGCCTGTGCTGCTGGCAGGAAACGATCGCGACCGCAGCGCCTTCAGAGCCGGAGACTCCCCACAATATGCTCGATCAATTCGCTCCATCGGACGGTTGCTGGACCGATGCCGCGGGGCCGGGCAAGCCGACGGTCCTGCTGGTGGATGGCGACAGCGACACGCGCGAATACGTGCGCGGCTTGCTCGGCGGGCGCTACCACGTGCTGGCCGTGGAGAATGGCCGCGTGGCGCTCGAGACGGCGCACCAGGCGCATCCTGACCTCGTGCTCAGCGACATAACGATGCTGGAGATGGATGGATTCGCCCTGCTGGATGCGCTCCGCAACGACCCCGCAACCAGCCTGATCCCGGTAGTGCTGCTCTCCCCTGGTGACGGAGAAGAGACGCGCATCGTGGGAGTGGAAGCGGCCGCGGACGACTACCTGACCAAGCCATTCACCGCGCGAGAGCTGCTGGCGCGCGTCGAAGCACAACTCAAGATGGCGCGGCTGCGCAAGCAGTCGGTGGAGCAGCAGGCCGCGCTGACACACGAGATCCAACGCGCACGACAATTCGCATGGGAGACGATCGAGCATCTGCCGGATGCGTTCTGCACCTTCGACCGCGATTTCCGCGTCACCTATCTCAATCCGGCCGCGGTGCAACTTTCCACCGCGTCCAATGGGCCCGGGGTCGGAGAGGCGATCTGGGATGCGTATCCGATGCTGCTGGGCACTCCCGTTGAAGGCAACCTGCGGCGCTGCATGGACCAGCGGGTGCCGATCGACTTCGAGCAGTACTTCCCCGGTGACGGCGCTGA
>Ga0307474_10004513_pt1 | contig 10028 bp, 8 predicted proteins | sample atmos_gasesECM1C_2_FD_203312 | JGI IMG/M metagenome (GOLD analysis project Ga0307474, IMG submission 203312) | Hardwood forest soil microbial communities from Morgan-Monroe State Forest, Indiana, United States - atmos_gasesECM1C_05 | ecosystem: Environmental > Terrestrial > Soil > Temperate...
TTAGGATTCCGACTCGGCGAACTCGCGGAATCTGGCTGCACCGCGCTCACATTCGTGGATAAGGATACGTTCCCCGCGCGCAAATTTTCTTTGGCTGATCGCATACGCATCGTTCCGGGAGGCTCTTCGGTGCGCCTCGGAACCTACGTGGCGCCATCCGTCATTTGCATGCCGCCGATGTTTATCAACGTGGGCGCTTACGTCGACGAGGGAACGATGGTTGATTCGCATGCGCTGGTGGGATCGTGCGCGCAGATTGGCAAGCGCGTGCACCTAAGCGCCGCGGCGCAGATCGGTGGAGTGCTCGAGCCTGTGAATGCCGCGCCCGTGATCATTGAGGACGATGTGCTGGTGGGAGGCAATTGTGGAATCTACGAAGGCACGCTGGTACGCGCGCGAGCAGTGCTTGGCGCGGGAACGATTCTGACTCGATCGACTCCGCTGTATGACCTGGTGCGCAACGAAGTTTACCGTTCGACAGCGGATGCGCCGCTCGAAGTTCCCGAGGGCGCGGTGGTGGTTCCCGGATCGCGCGCTGTGAAAAAAGGCGCGGCTGCGGAGTTGGGAATCTCTCTTTACACGCCCGTGATAGTCAAATACCGGGACGAGAAGACGGACCGTGGAATCGAACTGGAAGAATGGCTGCGGTAGCTTCGCGGATCAATCACTCGACGCTCACGACGATCTTGCGGACATCTTCACGGGAAACTTGAAGTTGCGATAGTTTTTTCACTACGGCATCCGCCTCGCTCAGCGCCGCCGCAGGATAGGTACTGGTCAGTCCAATCACCTTCATCCCGCCCGCATGCGCGGATTTGATACCCGCGGGCGCGTCCTCAATCACCAGGCACTCCGACGGATTCACCCCCAGAAGTTCCGCGCCTCTCAAATACGGCGCCGGATCCGGCTTTCCTTTCGCAACATCATCGGCGGTGACCATGACCTTCGGGATCGGTATCCCGAAAAGCCGCAGCCGTTTGGTCGCCAAGTGACGAGTTCCCGACGTGACCACCCCCCAGCGTCCCTCAGGCACAGCGCGCACGAGTTCAATCGCCCCAGGCATGGCGGACACGCCATCGAGGTCCTCGGCTTCGCGGCTTTCTAATTTCCGCACTTCCGCTTCTGCATCGAGATGCGGAGCCACAGCCCGAATCACTTCCACGGCTCGCACGCCGTGCGCGACTGTCGTTACCCTATCTCCCTCAATCCCCATCTCTCGTGCCCAGATACGCCATTGCCGTTCCACCGAACGGGTAGAGTCGACGAGTACTCCATCGAGATCGAAAAGAATTGCAGCGCACTCAAACTGGATCATTCTCTTTTTTTAACACAGAGCATTTGGCACAGCGCAGGTTAGCGACCGGATGGGGGAAGAGCGATGGGCGACGGTGGCAACAAGGTGGCTTGGGTTGCTTCCTGACGAAGTTGCAGATGGCGCTCGCGAAAGTGTGCTTTGGCGCGCTCACCCCAGGCACGTACGAACCAGTAGTTGAGCCCGGCGCCCAGAGCTGAACTCACCAGAGGGATCATGCGTCCCGCCCATTTTTCCACGACCTCGGCGCTGGCGCGGGCGGCGATGCGTTGAATTACGCGCGGCACGAATCGGTTGACGACTTCTTTTTCCACAAGTTCCCGGCTGATGTCAACTCCGGCGGCGCTGGCAGCCGCGACCCAGAGCTCGGCGATTTCGCTGTCGGTGTTGAATTGAAAGCCGTAAACCAGGCTTAGCTTCTGAATCGTGCGCATGGTGATGGCGGAGAGAATCCCCAGATCAGGCAGAATGGTAATCAGTCCCCCCATGCCGAAACCTGCGCCCTCCACTGCCGCAAGCTTCATCCCGCTGCGGATGAGATCATCAGCGACGGCATCAAGCTCGTGGACCTCAAGGGAATACACTCCGTGATAGCCGCTGACCGGCAACCGGTAGGCAGCCCTCAGCTGCAGCAGAAACTTTTCCGGATCTACTTGCACCGTGGAGTAAGCACGGGTCAGACCCTTGACCAGCGTTTTTTCGACGCGCCCGCGCAGCCATGATTTCGGTGCAGCGTCAGTCATGCATCCACCTTAACTCACAGCGGCCGCGAACGCCATCGGGCTGACTGGGTAGAAAGTGGCGCTCAGTGCGGTATGGAACAGAGTCTGTGCTAGCATCATCACTTACCAATGCCAACTGGAAAACTGCAAATTATCCCCCTCGGGGGGCTGGGCGAGTTCGGTATGAACTGCATGGCCGTCCGGTGGGGTGATGACATTATCGTCATCGACGCGGGTCTGATGTTCCCCGAAGCGGAATTGCTGGGCGTAGACATCGTTGTCCCCGATATTTCTTATCTCACCGAAAATCGCCAGCGCGTACGCGGCATCATTCTTACGCACGGCCACGAAGATCACATTGGCGCTCTTCCGTGGATTTTAACTGAGCTCAAAGTGCCTGTCTGGGGCACCGAATTCACGCTGGCGTATGTGGAAGACAAGCTCGACGAGCACGGATTGCTTGACGACTCCGATCTGCGCGAGATGCGGGCGAATGAACGCTTCAAGGCCGGCGTGTTCACGATTCATCCCATTCGCGTAACTCACAGCCTGGTGGATTGCGTGGCGCTCGCGATTCATACGCCGTTGGGCGTGGTCATTCATACCGGCGACTTCAAGGTGGATCCCACGCCGACCGACAATCACCTTTTTGATTTGCATTCGTTTGCCGAGTACGGCAAGCAGGGCGTGCTGGCCTTGTTCCAGGATTCCACCAACGTTGAGCGTAAGGGTTATACACCCAGCGAACGCGCCGTACGCCGGAAGTTCGACGAAGTGTTCGCGCACACGCAGCGGCGGCTTTTCATCTCCTGTTTCTCTTCTTCAATTCATCGCATCCGCCTGGCAGTTGAACTGGCTCATCAGCACGGGCGCAAGGTTGCTTTCATCGGACGCTCGATGAACAACTCCGCGGAGATAGCCGAAGATCTGGGGTACCTCGAAATTCCTGAGGGACTCGTGATCAATCCGGGCGACATGAAGAATTTCCCGCCGGAAAAAGTCTGCGTCATGATCAGCGGAACCCAGGGCGAGCCCATGTCAGCGCTGTCGCGCGCGGCAGTGGACAATCACAAGCACGCCAAGATCGAGAAAGGCGACACCGTCGTTCTGTCGTCGCGAATTATTCCCGGCAACGAGAAAACGATCTACCGCATGATCGATCACTTGTTCCGGCGCGAGGCACATGTGATTTACGAAGATGGAACGTCGCCTCCCATCCATGTGAGCGGGCACGCCAGCCAGGAGGAACTCAAGCTGATCATCAACCTGGTGAAGCCGAAATATTTCATTCCCGTTCATGGCGAGTACCGCCAACTGAAGCTGCACGCCGAGATGGCTGGGGCGATGCACAGCTCTGTGGGGAAAGTGATTCTGATAGAAAGCGGCGACATTCTCGAATTCGATGAACACAATGCCCGCAAAGCGGGACGCGTCAACGTGGGCCGAGTGTGCATCGATTCCGGCTCGCGCACCGACGTGGTTGAGGATTTGATTATTAAAGACCGTCGCCACTTGAGCGAAGATGGAATCGTGCTGCCGATCATCGCCATCAACAAGTTGTCGGGCGAAGTGGAGACTACGCCTGAGATCGTCACCCGCGGATTCAATCCCGGCGAAGACGGTCTGCTCGACGGAGCACGCCGCATCGTGGAAGACACGCTCGCGCACTCCAGCGAAGAGGAAAAAGCGGATTACGGTGTCATCAAAGAAAAAATTCGAGCCGATTTGAAGCGCTATATTTCGAAGCAGACGCAGAAGCGTCCGCTGATCATGCCGGTGATTTTGGAGATATGAGTACAGGTGGAGTCTAGTCGGATTTCTGGTGAGTTTTTCCATCACAACCGCGGAAGCGACGCGAAACCCCGGTCCGCGGCGAGCACACCACAATATTCAAAAGTCAATGGTGACCCTCTCCGATATCCACTCCGCCCACGACCGCTTGCAAGGTATCGCCTGTCGCACCCCATTGATCGAATTCCCTCTACCCGTCGACGATTCTCGCCGCCTCCTTCTGAAACCCGAAAACCAGCAGCCTATCGGCGCCTTCAAACTGCGCGGAGCGTATAACAAAATCGCTTCCCTCTCGACCGAAGAGCGCAAGCGAGGAGTCATTACCTATTCCAGTGGAAATCATGCGCAAGGCGTGGCATATGCGGCGCGGGCGCTTGGTGTTAAGGCTGTCATTGTGATGCCTGACAACGCTCCGGCGATCAAACGCGAGGCTACGGCCGCGTTAGGTGCGGAGATTGTTTTCGTTGGTCCGAGCAGTGCTGAGCGCCAGCTCAAAGCTGAGGAGCTGGCCGCACAACATGGCTACGTGATTGTGCCTCCCTTCAACGACGAGCACATCATCGCCGGTCAAGGCACGATTGGAATGGAGATTCTCGAAGACCTGCCGGAGGTCGAAGCGGTGTTTGCGCCTGTCGGTGGCGGGGGATTAATTAGTGGCGTCGCCACAGCAATTAAGTTGAGCAAGCCTTCGGTCAAGGTAATCGGAGTGGAACCCGAACTGGCCGCCGATGCGCAGGCAAGTCTACGTGCGGGAAAGATCGTTCAGTTCCCTGCAGCCGAAGTTTCCCGCACAATTGCTGATGGATTGCGCACTCAAAGTATCGGCACAATCAACTTTGAACACATCCGAAGCTACGTCGACGATATTGTTACCGTAACAGAAGCGGAGATTCGAGAAGCGGTGAAATTGTTGGGTGCAAATACCAGAACCGTCGCCGAGCCTAGCGGAGCCGTGGCCACGGCCGGTTTCTTATTCCCGCGTGAACAACTCCCTAGTACGAAACTGAACGTCGCCATCATCAGCGGCGGTAATATCGATCCCAGGGTGTTGGAAGAAATCCGGCGCGGATGAGCGACTGTGAAAGAGTTGCCTGAAATCACTTCGTGGTTTTTGCCCAGCGCCTGATCGCGACGCCCGACCAGACAGCCTCGACTAGTCCGAACGGCCAGGCTCCTTGTAAGAAACCGTACGCCGAGCCGAGTAAGCAGGCCACAGCGAAAGCTAGGATGAACCATCGACTCTTCGCTTCCATCGCGTAGCAGACGAGCATCGCCGTCACCGCGAACAGGCCAAATATCGTTAAAGGAGTCATCGCTTTTGGGCAGCAGCCCAAGTTAGCCATCCTAACTCATCTGGGTCACTGAACGGCGAGTGGCGACTCTCGCGATTGTCCTTGACCGCGCCGAAACGTCGGCAATACTCTCTAAATCAGAAAAACATCGCTTATTTCTTGACGGTGGCCTACCAATGGTCACTCTCCGATCATCACACGGATCGGGGCACGTTCCAGGTAAAAACGATATGACACCAAAATTCGCAATCGTTACTGCAGCCATTCTTGCGGTAGTTTTTTCTCTAGGCGCCCCGGAAGCGGTTGCCGACGCGCAGCGCGGAACAGTGGTGCACGAAGAAACCATTCGCGTCTCTCCTAGCGCTGATGCCGCAAAGCTGACTGAAGTCGGACGCGGCCGCGAGTTGATCATCGTCGAGGCCAGCCGGGAGTGGGTTCACGTGCAGGCAATTCTGCGGGAGGCCCGAAACGAAGAAGGGTTGACTGATGAAGAAGCCGAGGCCAAAACCGTGACCGGTTGGGTTCTCGCCAAGGGAGTGATCGGCTCGACCACGCAGGATGGTGACCGGATCATCTTCGGCGAAGCGGCGGACTCGGAAGATCAGGCGAGCCGCCGGCATGGCCGCCGCGACGCCGCGAAGGATGCGATGTTGCTTTATTACCGGGTTTACGATCTGATGCCCGCTTCGCCGCTCGCGGCTGAGGCTTTGTATCGCGCCGCCGATATTCGCTGGCAAATCGATCGGTCGGACGTGATGACCCGGCCATCCGCGCGTGAACGCGAATCGTATTTCCGCGGCCAGATGAATGAAGAATGGATGAAGCTGGTAAACAAAAAGTATCCTGGCACAAAGTGGGCTGATCTCGCCGCCTTTAAAATGATCGACAACAAACTCTGCGGCGAGTGGGAAGGACTGTCGAAGTGCCCGGATAAAGAAGCCGACATTTATGAAAACTACGCCAAAGATCGCCCGCAGTCTCCGGCGGCGGCGGAAGCGTTGTATAACGCGGCCTGGCGGCGTGCGGCCTTGATCGAGATTTACAGAACCGAACCCAACCAAAAAAAATCCGCGGAGTCGAAGGATCGCGCTCTGGGGTTGGCGCAGAAAATTGTCAGCCAGTTTGGCCAGAGCGATTGGGCCTTGCGCGCGCAGCGGCTGATCTTCTACATACAGCAGGGCATCCCGACTTACGGCAATTCCAGTGACTAGGGCTCGTCGAACGAACAAGGCGATGCGCCTCTTGTTCGTATTGCCTTTCCTTATTAGCGCAGGATGTGAAAGAGCGAAGAATGCTTGTCCGCTCGATGGACAACCCCCACAATGGTCGGGACGAAGGAACGGGCAGTCTTGCGAGTACTTTCATTACAGCGAGGTTGATCGCGTAACCCATTCCTGGTGGGGTGAGTGCTCGCAGACTGGATCACGGTAGTTTACTCACGTCAGCACCTGAGACTCTTTTTCTGTAATCCCCTTTTGATGCTTTTCTGAGATACTGTACCGCTTACTTCTGGAGGATGATTGAACGACTACCTACTGTCTGTGCTGCTGGGCATCGTCGAGGGACTGACGGAGTTTTTGCCGGTTAGTTCAACGGCGCATTTGCGGCTTTCCGAAGCGCTGCTGCACATCAACTTGTCGGATGGCTATTGGAAGATGTATTCGATTGTCATCCAACTCGGGGCCATTCTTTGTTTGCCGGTATATTTCCGCAGCCGTATCGCGACATTCCTTTCCACGTTTCCGCGTGGAGAGCGCGGTGACCGCACGCCGCTCACGCATCCTCTGGGTTTGGTCACTGTCGCCTTTGTAATCACGGCAATTCCTTCATTTCTATTGACGAAAGTGATCGGCAAGCATCTGGAGAACCTCTATATCATCGGTTATGCCTTGCTGATCGGCGGAGTGGTGATGTGGATCGTGGATGCGATGAATGCAAAATCGGAGGCGGCAGGACCGTCGGCTGGCGGAAGCCGCATCCATACCTGGAAGATGGAGGACATGAGTCTGGCGCAAGCGGCGTGGATTGGCTTTTGCCAGATATTTTCCGGAGTATTTCCCGGGACCTCGCGCTCAATGTCAACGATTGCGGGTGGCCAACTGGTTGGGATGTCGAGAGCTTCTGCGCTTGAGTTCTCGTTCTTCCTGTCCATTCCAACAATGGTCGCGGCCACGGGATACACGTTGTTGAAGTCGCTGATGGGCAAGGGCGAAAATCCAATCGGAGTTTCCCAGATCGATGCTCATGGTTGGGTCGTTTTAGCCATCGGTTTCGTAGTTTCCTACATCGTTGCCTATGCGTCCGTGGCGTGGTTTATGGCTTACGTGCGGAAGCATGGCTTCGTGCCGTTTGCCGTCTACCGGATCATTGTCGGGGCACTGGTGCTGGTGTTTGCGTCGAAGTTGGGCGGATAGGCTCCTTCCGGGAACTGATGCAGCCATTTTAATTGTCAAGGAACTTTTGTGGCGACTCGTCGCCCGAGTCGTGGACGGACTAGAGCCTGATAGCTGTTTACTTTCTAGTACAGGGTACCCCTCCCCCGCCGATCTTTGAGAATCACCAACTTAGCGCGAAATTCCTTCCAGATCCGACGGTTTAAAGGACTTAGAGGCATAGGCAATAATTAACTTGACTAACCCACGCCAATTTGATATAGTTTTGGCATGGAACAAGTCACTGGCATTCCACAGACCTTACAGGAAGCGATTCAATACTTTAGCGACGAACAAGTGTGCATTGACGCGGTTGCAATGATGCGCTGGCCCGATGGCCCACGGTGCCCTGACTGCCATTTTGACGATGCAAAGAATCCCTATTACCTCAAGACTCAGAAGCGCTGGAAATGCCGCTCTTGCCGTCGTCAATTCTCCGTCAAAGTCGAAACAATCTTCGAGGATTCCCCCATCTCGTTAAAAAAGTGGCTCCCAGCAATGTGGATGTTGGTTAGTTGCAAGAATGGCATTTCAAGTTGGGAACTTCATCGCGCTTTGGGTGTGTCTCAAAAAACTGCATGGTTCATGCTCCAACGTCTGAGACTGGCACTGAAACCGAAAACTAATCAGGGGTTCAAACTAGGAGGTCCAGAAAGCGCTGGCGTCGAAGTGGATGAATCCTTTATCGGCGGGAAACTCAAGAATATGCACAAGGATCGCCGTCTGCGCTTCGCAGCCGAGAGCGGACACACTGGCGGCGCAACGGGCAAAGCAATCGTGTTCGGAATGCTTGACCGCGATGCACGCAAGATTCGCGCACAAGTAGTACCGAACACCAAGCGCGAAGTTTTGCAGACTGCGATTATGAAGAATGTGAAATACGGCTCAAAGGTCTATACCGACAATGCGGTGCCTTACGATCATTTGAACTGGAAATATATTCACGAAGTGGTAGACCATTCCGAAACGTATGTGCGAGGACAGGTCCACACGAATGGCCTAGAAAACTTCTGGAGCTTGTTGAAGCGGAATCTGAAAGGAACTTATGTTTGTGTCGAACCGTTCCACTTAGAGCGCTATATCGACGAACAAGTCTTTCGCTACAACAATCGTGCCACAAAAGACAATCCCCTCAAGGATTCCGACCGCTTTCTGCTGGCACTTTCACAGGTTTCTGGCAAACGGCTAACGTTCGCCGAACTCACCGGCAAGGATACGGAAATACCGTTCTAAGCCTTACTATCGGCAGCGCGGCCCGAAACGGAAGAACCCGGCTTAGGTCCGGGTTTTCTTTTTACCTGGCGTCGTCTTTTCTCGTCCTCCGCAAGCCTCTGGCTTAGATCGTCCTTCGATACTGAGAGCACGCGGCGAAGCGCATTCTGAAAGCGGGAGAACTTTTGTTCTGGGGTTGTCGTGGAATCAAGTTTGGATTTCATCGTTATCTGTGGATAACCAATCCAATTTTAGCTTGCCATCGGGAGTACAATCTGAAATATCAAAGGGGCGTCACCGTCCAAGGAAAACGCCCCCAAGATGATCGACAATCGGTAAGCGACATAATTCGCGCTGCGGTGTCCAAGACCACGCCGCGAGTCGCTTGCCTTTTGTTGCAATTATATGGTGCCAGATTAAATTGCAAGCGACCAGTGGCAACGATGAAAATGCGAGGAAGTTTAATCGAAAGTGTATAGAAGCAATAGGGGGTGATGGTCATGGGAGAACGCGAACAAGCGATTCGATTCTTAACACAGCTTAAGCGAGACAAATTGGCTCGGAGGGAGACCCTTCTTCGGCCCTTGCATCAACTTGACAAGGAAATCGAGGGCATCACTATTACCCTTGGGCTTGTCCTGCAAGGGAGCCATGTCTCGACATCGGAATCTACAAACTTCCCATTGGAAAAATTGCGTGGTCTTTCGCATAAGAAAGCCGTTTTGGTAATCGCTCGACAAAACGGAGGAGTTATTACGGCTCAGGACGCAAAAAGAATCATGATTCAGGCTGGCGTCCTGAAAGAGGGAAAGAACTCAACTCACATGGTTCACAATGCGATTATTAGCAGCGAAAAATTTGATCGCGTAGGACGTGGAGAATATCGTCTGAAGAACGACAGCCCACTGGCCCAGAAATCAGACAATCCTGCTTCCATGCTTGCTACGGGACACCCGATAATAAAATCACCGCTTCAGTAGGTCGCAGCCATATATCCCTTCTCCAGTTCGAGACGCAAGATTGCGCGAGCACAGAAACACCTCGCCGAGCTCGACAGGAAAACCGCTGAGTTTTTTGCTCGTAGCGACCTCTATAAGCCTGTTATTGAGCCGCACCCGGAGAATATCGGATATACCACGCTTAAGATTAAATTTATTCAAGAATTGCCGGGAGAGTTCGAGGAGATTACTGGAGACATTATCGGAAATCTTCGTTCGGCTCTGGATCATGCTGTCTACGGCGTTGCTCACTCCGCCGCTATCTCCGC
>Ga0307474_10004514_pt1 | contig 10024 bp, 11 predicted proteins | sample atmos_gasesECM1C_2_FD_203312 | JGI IMG/M metagenome (GOLD analysis project Ga0307474, IMG submission 203312) | Hardwood forest soil microbial communities from Morgan-Monroe State Forest, Indiana, United States - atmos_gasesECM1C_05 | ecosystem: Environmental > Terrestrial > Soil > Temperate...
TAACGCTGTGGAAAGAATCGCCCCGAGAGGATTCGCAATCCCCTTGCCGGCGATGTCAGGCGCTGAACCGTGGACGGGCTCGTACAAGCCAACAGAGCCGCCGATACTGGCCGAGGCGAGGAGCCCAAGCGAACCCACCACGCCACCTGCCTGGTCCGAAAGAATGTCGCCAAACATATTTTCCGTGAGCACCACATCGAAATCTTTGGGACGCTGCACCAGCGACATGGCGGCGGAATCCACATACATGTGAGAAAGGTTCACATCCGGATAATTTTTCGCGCAACGGATAACGATCTCGCGCCATAAGCGGGAACACTCGAGGACGTTAGCTTTGTCGACTGACAAAACCTTCCGCCGGCGTTTCATGGCCAGATCAAAAGCGATCCGCGCGATGCGATCGATGGCGGGCTCATCATAGGTCATAGTGTTTGTGGCAACGCGGGATCCGGTGTTGCCTACGATCGAACGCGGCTCTCCGAAGTAGAGACCTCCCAGCAATTCGCGCACAATCATGATGTCAGTGCCACGAACCAGGTCAGTGCGCAACGGAGAAGAATCCTCCAGCGCGGGAAAACAAATGGCGGGACGCAGGTTGGCGTAAGCGCCAAGTTCGCGGCGCAGGCGCAGGAGTCCGGCTTCCGGGCGGAGATGATTCGGATAATGATCGAACGCAGGATTTCCCACGGCTCCCATCAGGACGGCGGACGATGAAAGGCAGGCTTGAAGCGTGTCCTGGGGCAGAGGGTCTTCTACAGCCGCCAGCGCCGCGCCTCCAAGATTCTTATGCCGGAGTTGAAGGTCGTGGCCGAACTTGTTGGAGACAGCTCGCAGGACAAGCACTGCTTGCTCAGTGACTTCGGGGCCGATGCCGTCACCGGGGAGGATCGTGAGATTGAGAAGCATGCGGCTTAGTCTAATCGAAATTGATTCCGAGCTTAAGGCTACCGGGCTTCAAACGACCGGGTTTAGACAACCGAGGATCACACGCCGGGCCTCGGAGGACAACCGGGAACTTGCCCTGAGGGGGTGGAAGGGCGCGGCCGTTCCCACATGAATCTTCCGAGGGCACCTGCGACAACGGCTACACTCCCCAGAGATAATCTTCCTGATCGTGGTGCTGGTCGCCGGGAACGGGCAGCGGCACTCCGAATGCACTGGTTTGCGGAACAAGCGGAAACGGACGCTGCGACTCGTGGGCCGATACGCTCGCCGCCGCAGCAACTGTCAGCGGCTCAAACAAGGGCGTCGCCGATGCGGCTGGCTTGTGTGTGTCGCGAATCAATTCCAACAGATGGTGATCTTCGACATGCTTGATCTTATCAGCCAGTCGGACGAAGCGCCGGTAGATATCGTCAAGAGCGCGCCGGTCAAATTGATAGCCCAGCTGCTCGCATCGAATACTGAGGGCGTGACGACCGGAGTGCTTGCCCAGCACCAGCTTCGAATCGGGTACCCCCACGGATTGCGGCGTCATAATCTCATACGTCAACGGATTCTTGAGCACGCCGTCCTGATGAATCCCCGCTTCGTGAGCGAAGGCATTGCGTCCAGTGACAGCTTTATTCGGCTGCACGGGCACACCGGTGATTTCGCTGAGCATCTGGCTGGCGGCAAAGAGTTGTTCGCCGGAGATGCCGGTCTCGTAAGGATAACGATCGCGACGGACTCGCATGGCCATGACAATCTCTTCGAGCGCCGCGTTACCAGCACGCTCTCCGATGCCGTTGATGGTGCACTCGACTTGACGGGCTCCGGCGGCGATAGCGGCCATGGTGTTCGCGACCGCCATACCGAGATCGTTGTGGCAGTGGGCCGAGATGGTAACGTTATCGATTCCCTTAACGCGGCGGCGAATAGTTGAGATCAACTCGCCAAACTCCGCAGGCACGGTATAGCCAACGGTGTCAGGAATATTTAGCGTGGTAGCGCCGGCCTCAACCACCGCCTCGAGCACTTTGCAGAGAAAATCCGGATCCGTACGCGTGGCATCTTCAGGAGAAAACTCTACGTCGTCGCAAAGCGATTTGGCGAAGCGGACAGCATCGCGGGCCTGTGCCAGGCACTGATCGCGGGTAATGCGTAGCTTGTATTGCAGATGGATATCAGAGGTGGCGAGAAAGACGTGAATACGAGGGCGGGCAGCATCCTGCAAGGCTTCCCAGGCGCGCTCGATGTCCGGGCGGCAGGCGCGGGCCAATCCCGCGATGACGGGTCGTCGGATGACACTCGCGATGGCCTTGACCGCTGCGAAATCTCCCTCGGAGGCGATTGGAAATCCGGCTTCGACTACGTCGACACCGAGGCGGTCGAGCTGATGGGCCAGCCGCAGCTTCTCCTGATGGTTCATACTGCAGCCGGGCGACTGTTCTCCGTCGCGCAAGGTGGTGTCGAAAACAGTGATGCGAACATGCTCCGCGGCGTTCATGGGCTTCCTTAGTAAGAAAAAATAGTTCGAACCTTGGGCTCTATGTGTCTCATGGTACTGGGGAGAACGCTTGAAGCAATGCTTATAATTCTGCTACCAGCATTAGATAATCTTCTATGATAAGATTTACTAATGGATGCTGCGCTTTTCATTAAGAGATAGGCTATGGAGCTCTCCCAACTGGAAGTTTTTCTCAGCGTGGCACGGGAGCACAGGTTCTCTCGAGCCGCGGAAAAGCTATACCGCACGCAATCGGCGGTCAGCCAGACCATCCGCAAACTGGAGAATGAATTGGGCGAGAGCCTTTTTGACCGTTCCTCCCGTGAAGGCGTTCTTACCGATGCGGGGCAGGTGCTCTATGAATACGCGGAAAAGCTGCTGAATCTGCGCCATGACGCCCACGAATCGCTGGCAGAATTGCGGGAACTGCACAAGGGTAAGCTCGTCATCGCCGCCAACGAATTCACGGCCCTTTATTTGCTGCCGGTTCTGGCGGAGTTTCGTAGGCTCCACCCAATGATCAAAATCACGGTGCAGCGGGCCCTCGGCAGCCGCATTCCGGACGATGTGTTGCAGCACAGCGCAGAACTGGGCGTGCTCTCGTACAAGCCGGAGGAGCCGCGACTGCACTCCGTGGTCACCTATCTCGATGAGTTGGTGCTGGTGGTTCCTCCGAAGCATCCGCTGGCTTCGGCGCAGGAGGTGAGTATACGGCAACTGGGGGCGGAATCATTTGTGGCGCACATTGTTTCCTCGCCGTATCGCGAGAAAGTTCTGCAGACTTTCCGGAAATACAAGACGCCGCTGCACATGGACCTGGAGCTGCCCACGTTGCAGGCCATCAAACAATTCGTTGCACTAGGAAGCGGTATAGCGCTAATGCCCGAGATCAGCGTGGAAACGGAAGTGGCGCGCGGGGAGCTCGTGAGGATTCCGGTACGCGAGCTGCACGTTCAACGCAAGCTGCGTTTGATCTACCGCAAAGAGGCGGGGCTATCGCACGCAGCACGGGCACTTTTGAAAGTGGCGGAGGCGGTGGCGACGGAGCGGGCTGGCCGCTATCGTTTTCAGCGAGAGAGTTGAGGAAAACGAAGCGCAGCCCGGTCTATCCACGCGACGCGGGTTGCTGCTCCAGACCAGAATCAGCAGTCGGCGCAGACTTCCCTGGGCTGGAACGCCGCCAGCGCTTCGTTCAGGCTGGGGTGAATCTCGAAAAGTGAATCGAGACGAGTGAGATCGAGCAGATCACGCACGAACCGGCTGGGGCTGGCACATTTCAGGTCCGCATTTTTCGCCTGAGCCCAGGAGTGGAGCAGCACTAGTTCGCCGAAGCCAGCGCTATCAATGGAGCTGACGCCACTGAGATCGAGAACCACTTTCCCGCTCTCCCGAAGAACTTCGCCCACCAAGCTTGAAAGCGCGGCAGCCTCGTTACGATAGACGATGCGGCCCTGGCAGTAAATGATGACTACATCGCCGTGATGTCGAGTTTCCAAACTGAGTTTCAAATTCGACTCCTTGGGTTGAAATCCGAGCCCAGCCGGCTCATGCTGCTGCGGCCACGTTTGCCAAGCGCTATTCGTGAATTTCATCGTATTAGATAGACGCGGGAAGATGCGTTTCGGAATCATAAAAAGAACATAAATTCTTGTAGGGTTTCCCAGACTTGCGCCTGCACAATTTTGGAACCTGGGCATCTTAGGCCTCGGGTACACTGCATCTAACGAATTTCACGTAATCAGGTAGAATTTGCTGCTGGCATAGATTGCCTGAGGAGGAATCATTTTCGTGTTAAAAACCGCAGCCGTGGTGCTGGCGTTTGTGAGCTTTATGCTGTTTGCCACCGCGTCGAGAGCGCAGCTGCTCCCGAGTGGGAATGTATATGTTGGAGTGGCTTACGGCGATTCCGTGGATGTCATAAACCGCTATACGTTCCGCGGATGGAATGCTTCCCTGGAAGACTTTCCCTTTTCCCGATACACGCACGTGGGCGTGGTACTCGACGCCAGCGGCTTTTACCGTCTTGGGGTACAGCAGTACAACGTCTTCTTGGGACCGCGGCTTTCTACCAACTTAGGGAAATGGCGCCCGTTCGTGCAAGCGATGGGCGGAGCACAACGCATGACTTCGAACGGCACAACGCACTACCCGGTCGCGTGGGATATCGGCGGCGGCGTGGATCGCAAGTTCCAGTTCCTCTTTATGAAACATTTTGCCTGGCGTTTGCAGTTCGACTATATGCACACTCACCTCTTAAGCGCGACGCAGAACGATATTCGAGGATCAACCGGACTGGTTTGGCGCTTCTGAGCATCGCCCGCACACACCGATCTAAATTATCTGCATTCAAAATCACTGCTCTGGCTATTGTTTGATTGCGAGCCGAATGTCGGCTCGCAACCCGGACGAGCGTCGATAGACCGTTTCTTACCCGCAAGCATCTAAAACCACGCGCGTAAAAAATCTCATTTCGCCTCGCTCGCGCTAGAAAGGTGGCCCATCGCCATGCGAAAAATTGGATTCATTCTCTTTACTCTCCTTACGTTTGCCGGTCTGGCGAGCGCCCAGATTCCCACCAAGGGCAACATATTTTTCGGCTATTCCTTTTACAATACCGACCTCTCTTCGGTCGACCGCGCCAACACCAATGGGTGGGAGGCATCGGTAGAAGGCAAGGTTTTTCCCTTTATCGGGATCGTAGCCGATTTCGACTCGCATTACGGTTCGCAAAATTTTCCGATATGTGTGGTCCCAACCGGTAGCGGCGGAGGAGCTCTCTGCTCCAGCTTCAACGCCAACGTCACTGAGCGCAATTATCTGTTTGGTCCGCGAGTCTCTGTTTCAGTAGGCAAATTTCGTCCTTTCGCGGAAGCTCTGTTCGGAGGGGCGCACGTCAACGCAGACAACGCCGGATCCGATACTTCGTTTGCCACCGCCATAGGCGGCGGCCTGGACTACAAAATCATTCGTCCGCTCGCATGGCGCTTTCAGGGAGACTACGTGCAGACACGTTTCTTCGGGACGACGCAAAACAACATACGGATCTCGACAGGCATCGTGCTGCGCTTTTGAAGACGGCCGGAGAATTTCCCGCGAATGCAAAAAGCAGGATTCAGCTGGTTGGCTGAATCCTGCCGTTGTGGCAACGAAGAAAATCGTCGCGAAATCAATTCCTCAGGCTCGCCCCGCGCGCTTATGTCTGCCAGTACTTGTGATCGCGCAGAAAATAGTTTTGGTTCCAGTAGTTCATTGCGGTTTTCAGGAACAACCATCCCACGCGCAGATGGCCCATCTTTTGGAAGCGGCGGTTCGTGGTGTAGACGCCGCCACGAACGATCCCGAAGCGTTTTCGCTCCACCTGCTGGCTGAGCAGGTAATCTTCGGCGAAGGCGACCTGCTCATGAAATCCACGGAGTTTTCGAAACTGTTGCAAGTCGAACAGCATGAACATTCCCGTGGCAAACGGATGGTGCAGGCGCGACAGGTATTGAAAGAAGTCGAGTCCCCCGTAGAACAGTTTGTCGATCCAGGTACCGTCGCCGCATAGGATGTTGGTAGTCACGCAATGAAGTTGTTTGCGCTGAGCCAGTTCGACGGCGCGTCGAAGCACCGAAGGATGCGCGAGTTCGATATCGGCATCGAGAAACAGAACGTAAGTACTCTCGGCGTGGGCTGCTCCCAGGTTGCGCCCGACCGAGGGCATTCCGCCAGAGATTACGCTGACGTTCAGCCGATCGCGAAAGCTAAGCACAATCTCGCTCGTGCTGTCGGTTGAATTGGCATCAGCTACCAATACTTTCGTACTCGATATCTTCGAGTAGTCCTGATTCATCAGCGAAGTCAGCAAACGAGGAATCAGTTTCGCCTCGTTCTTGGCTGGAATCACGATCGTCAGCTCGCTCATTGTATTCATGTATGCGAACCCCCTGTTCGTTAACGGTGAGATAAGTCAGACGGGAATCAACCCAGCCGCCTGAGTTGTAGTAGTTAATTCCGTCCTCTTCGACCTGGATGGCCACGTGCGTGTGTCCACAGAAAATGCGATTCGCTTCGTGCTGCCGGGCATGTTGCAGAGCCCCTGCCGACACCTTCGATGACATGCGCAACCAACGCGTATTGAGCCGGTCGATGAGGCGTACGATTGGCTTGCTCTTGAAATCCAGCTTCTGCAATCTCAGATAGAGAGACGTACCCAGCCGGCTGAGCCGTACGTTGTTCACCTGGAAGCCGTCAAACTGGTGGCCGTGAATCGCGATGTGGCGCAGCCCGGCGTATTGCCAGGCGTAATGCTGGTAAACCCGAACGCCCACCAGGTGCGACATAATGTTGGTGAGCCCGTGGTCATGATTGCCCTCCACCCACACCACTTCGATGTTGCGCTTGGGATTTGACAGCTTGCGGATGTAACCGAGAAATTTCCAGTGATCTTTGGTGAGGCGAGCAAAATTGAGGTCTGCGAAGATATCGCCTAGAAGTATCAACCGCTGGAAGCGATTTTCCTTCAGCACGCGAGTGGCTTCCCGCGCATGGCTCGTCTCCGCACCGAGATGCAGGTCAGAAAGGATCAGCGTGTTGTACACGGGCAGATCCACAGTTCAGTTGTAGCGAATGAATGTTAAGGGGTGATTAATAATGCATCAAAATCAGTGCAGCAGTAACTACTGAAGTAACCGCTTGGGAATCACGAGTTTAACGCGACTATCGCGCAAAATGTTTCAGCATTGTGAATGGCAGATCGGCTCACTGCTGAAGTCCCCGCCAGGGCATGTATCACTTCGGCACAGGCGGAACATATTCCTTGGGCAACGCTGAGCCTTCGCCGAAAAAGAATTGTTCCATCTGCTTCACAATGACTTCCTGATCTTCCCGGCGCGCGGGATTCAGACGATATTCGTTGAGCAGCATCTTGCAATGCTCAGTCCACATCCTCCAGGCTTCCTGCGAAACGTTGTCATAAACCTTGCGACCCAGGTCATTGTCGAAAGGAGGTTCGTCCAGCCCAGGCAGTTCCCTCTTCAATTTCACGCAAAACACGGTATGCGCCATACACTTCCTTCGCTCAGCAATTTGTCACTTAAGGATTATTACACGGGGAGCGGACGGAGAATCAAAAGCGGAGAACAGGCTCCATGGGCAATGCAATCCCCTTCGAACTAAGGTTTGGCCGCGGCTGAGGCGTACTCCAGCAGGATTTTCGCAACCTCTTCCGGGGCCAGCGGGGACTCCTGATTGGTATTGGCGCCACTGTCTGTGAGCTTGCCCTTGATGCCAATGTAAACCGCGTTATAAGGTTCGTCGCCGACATTCTCGACCTTATGCTTAAAAGGCGGGAACCACCGGGACTCGCCCGACTTCGAGTAGACCTCCGTGACCTTACCATTTGGGTCGGTGAACTTAAGATGTCCTCCCGTCACGATTACCACCACTCCGCCGGGATGTTCATGCATTTCTGACTTTTCGTGCGGACCGTAATGGACATTAACCACTTGTACGCGGTCATTTTCGAACTGCAGTCTGTAATGCTTGGGCTCCACCTTGGTCGGATCTTGTGCGATGGCGGAATTTGCCACCATACACAAAAAGACCGCTGCGCACAGAAATCTGCATAACATTTCCGGGACTCCTCAGCTAGAAATCAAGATCGTTTCGCGGGGCTGGACTGAGCCAAACTACTCTCGCCGAACGAAGCCTGTCAACAATTTGAAGTGCTTCACCCACTGTGGTTAACGGCGGAAACATGGGAGGAAAAACGGAGCCTTTTTCCGGCTCCGCTGTGGCCACCGCTAAATTACTGAACCCTCGTCAGTCATTTCTTGTCTGGATCCTTCCCTTGCTCCGGAGCCTTTTCCTTGCTCTTATCCTGAATGCTAAGCACTTCGACTTCAAAGATGAGGGTCGAATCGGGCCCAATGTCGCCGCCCGCGCCGCGATTGCCATAGGCAAGATCGGAAGGAATGAACAGCTGCCACTTTGACCCTACCGGCATCAGTTGAAGAGCCTCAGTCCATCCCTTAATCACTCCACTCACGGGAAAGGTCGCGGGCTGGCCGCTCTTGTAAGAGCTGTCAAATTCTGTCCCGTTGATAAGGGTGCCGCGATAGTTGCATACCACGGTGTCGCTCGCCGTTGGCTTCGGCCCCGTACCGTCTTTCAGGATCTTATATTGCAGGCCGCTAGGCAGCGTCACCACGCCTTCTTTTCCTTTGTTCGCCGCCAGAAAAGCTTCTCCCTCTTTCTTGTTCGCCGCGCCCGCCTCTTGCATTTTTTCCTGCTGCTTCTTGCCGATCTCTTCCTGCACTGCCTTGATCGCGGCTTGCGCTTCTTCGTCGGTGAGCAGGGTCTTACCGCCCGATAAGCCGTCTTTCAGTCCCCGCGCCAGAATGGCTGGATCGAATGGAACCGATTGCTTCTTAAAGCTCTCCGCCATTCTCTGCCCTGTCTTCATGCCTAGGGCGTAGCTGAATTTCTCCTTCTGCGTCTTGAGAGTCAGGGCCGTCGAGCTCTTCGTCGCAGAGGCTGGCCGCTTGGCCGCTGGAGTCTGCCCCTTGGGCGTTGTAGCCGCAGATGGAGCCGCCGGTTGAGTCGTCGCCGCGGGAGTCTGTTGCGCCAGGGCGTTCCCCAGCAGCAACGTCCCAGCCGCCAATATGTTTACCGCTATGGTGAAGGATTTTTGCATGTAGACATTGTCACATCGCGAGGAAGGTCTCGGCAAATAGACGCGTTCCAACCGCACTGCTGCTCTCTCTCTGCGACTCTGAAACCAATGCGATGTTCAGGAACTCCTTAATTTATATCCGGGAGGAATTTCAAACGTGGAAGGATGTGGCTCCTCAGAGGAGGTGGGCTTGCAATAAGTGGTCTGCGATCCCAGAGCGCTCGTGACCTTCGTCAGCACGGGCGTTTTCAGCTTGACGCTGGTCCAAACCTCGGTCACCGTCGGCTGTGGCGGCTTGGGTGGCGCGGCTGCTTGCGGCGACTGCGGAGGCTTGGGCATCTGAGGATGCTTCGGCATTTTCGGCAGGGACGGCATCTGAGGCTTTTGCGCTGCCGGAAGAACATAACGTTTTCCTTCGACCTCATGCCCTTCGATCCTGCTTTTGCCCAGATCTTGTACCTGCATTGGAGGAGCCCCTGCCGGTCCGCCCGGCACTTTGGGACTTCCAGATGGCGCAGTTCCAGTTGCCGGGGGCATCGGGATAACCATTGCCTCTTTTTTTAAATGATCGAGGAGGATTGTTTTCTTATCGGCCGGGCTTGAAATGACGCTGGCGCTGGGAGTGTCGATGCGCATCTTGCCGCTGCTTGACCGCCACATCCGCGAAGACGATTGGGTCGGCGGACTGCCCCCCGGAGCCTCCGACTTGGTGGCGCACTCGGAACACGAAGGAGGTATCGGCGGCTTATCCATTCGCCTCACGGCGCCACAGTCTATCATCAGCAGCCGTTCCCACGAACGCCTCACGGCCGGTGGCCATGACTTTCTTGGTGGGCCCGCAAGGATTTGAACCTTGGACCAATGGATTATGAGTCCACTGCTCTAACCGCTGAGCTACGGGCCCAACTTGGTTGCTAAACTGTTGATTTACTTATACTACT
>Ga0307474_10004516_pt1 | contig 10020 bp, 7 predicted proteins | sample atmos_gasesECM1C_2_FD_203312 | JGI IMG/M metagenome (GOLD analysis project Ga0307474, IMG submission 203312) | Hardwood forest soil microbial communities from Morgan-Monroe State Forest, Indiana, United States - atmos_gasesECM1C_05 | ecosystem: Environmental > Terrestrial > Soil > Temperate...
GTCCGAGAGCTGGGTATCCCGGCGGCGACCGGCATCTCGCTGGCGTCCGTCGCCGTGGTCAACACGTTCATCAACTTCAACGCCGGGCTGACGGACTTCACCAAGTCCGACATGTACCTGCCGCTGGTGGCCGCAGCGGTCATCTGGCTGGTGGCCATGTTCGCCTACCGCTACCTGCTGCGCGCGGTGCCGAGAGCAGGCGGCGAATACGTCTACCTGTCGCGGATCGTCTCCCCCGTGGCCGGCTCGGTGGCCGGGCTCGGCATCGCGGTCGTGTTCACCTACGTGCTGTCGACCAATGCGCACTTCGCCGCGCAGTTCACCCCGTTCATGCTGAGCGGGCTGGGCGCGGCGTTCCACAGCACCGCGGTGGCCAACGCAGGTAACCACCTGACCAGCAACATCGCCATCGCCTGGCTCAGCGTCGTGGTCATGGTGATCGTGGCCGCGCTGTCCCTGTTCTCGGTCAAGATCGTGGCCCGGATCATCTTCTGGCTGATCGTCCTGCAGGTCGTGGCGTTCCTTGTGCTGATCGGGATGCTGGCGTTCAACTCGCACGCGGACTTCACCTCGGCCCTGGCCACCTACAGCAACCACCCGGGCGCGTTCCAGGACATCATCAACACGGCCAGGTCCAACGGCGTGGTCTTCGGCACCTCGATCGCGTCCGCCGTGGCGATCATCCCGTTCATGGTGCTCAACTACAACGGCGTCCTGTACTCGTATTACGTCGGCGGCGAGCTGCGTCGCCCCGGCCGCACCTACCTGTACGCCTCGGCGATCAGCATCGGGGTGCTCGTCGTGCTGTGGATCGGCGTCTGGGCCCTGCTGCGCGCGCGGGCCGGCCTGACCTTCATGCAGGCGCAGGCCAACCTGGGCGTGGTCAACCCCACCGCCTACGGGAAGATCACCAGCCTGAGCTCGGTGGCCGGCGGCCTGGGCTACGGCATGGTGCTGTCCAGCGATCCCATCACCAAGATCCTGTTCGCGACCGCGGTTCCGCTGGCCGAGATCGCGGTCAACCTGGCCTTCCTGACCGTGACTACGCGGGTCCTGTTCGCCCAGGCCTTCGACCGGCTGCTGCCGGTGGGTGTGGCCAAGATCTCGGACCGCAACCACGCACCGAACGTCGCCATCAGCATCGTGCTCGTGATCGGCATCGGGTTCTGCTTCCTGACCAGCCTGGTCAACCTGGGCAGCATCGTGGCCCTGCAGAGCCTGTTCTTCGCGCTGATCCTGCTGGCCGGCGGCATCGCGGCGACCGCGCTGCCGATGCGCCGGGCCGACCTGATCGAGACGCCGGGCCTGCCGGACGACGCCCGGCGCAGCTGGCTGCGGAAGGTCGCGCTGGTCGGCGGGGCCACCACGGTGCTCGCCCTGTTCACGATTTACGAGCTGATCGCGCACTCCAGCGTGTACGGCAAGTTCAGCTGGGAGTCGATCCTCACGCTGGTGATCGTGCTCGGCGCGGGGCCAGTGATCTACCTGATCGCCCGGCAGGTGCGCAGACAGCGCAACTCGCTCGACCTGACTATGGCCATGCGCGAACTTCCGCCGGAGTAGCGCATGTGGGGTAAGGCCAAGGGCTCGAAGAAGCGCGCGCTGCGCATCTACTTCGCCACCGACCTGCACGGCTCGGAGGTCTGCTTCCGCAAGTTCCTAGCCGCGGCCAAGGTCTACGAGGCGGATGTGATCATCCTGGGCGGCGACTTCGCCGGCAAGGCCATCGTCCCGGTGCTCACCGAGAACGGCTCCCTGCGGGCCCGGGTCGGCGGCGAGGAGGTGACCGTCCCCGAATCGGAGTGGGAACGGCTTAGCGGCGACCTCGGCAAGGCCGGGCTCTATCCGGTCCGGATGGAGTCCGGTGAGCTGGCCCGTCTCTCGGGCGATGAAGCCGCGCTGAACCGGTTGTTCCACAGCGAGATCGCCGCGCAGATGCAGCGGTGGTGCGACCTGGCCGCCGAGCGGCTCGACCCGTCGGTGCGGTGCATCATCACGCCGGGCAACGACGACCCGGTGGACGCGGACCCGGTGATAGCGGCCCATCCGCGGGTCGAGTGCCCCGAGCTCGAGCTGTGCGACCTGGGGCCGGTCACCATGGCCAGCCTGGGGGTGGTGCCGACCACACCGTGGAACACCGAGCGGGAGTGCTCCGAGGACGAACTGGCCAAGCAGATCGAAGAGATGCTGGAGCAGGTCCCTTCGGATCAGCCCTGCATCTTGAACCTGCACTGCCCGCCGTACGCGTCAGGCCTGGACGATGCCCCGGAACTGGACGACACGCTCAAACCGGTGATCCGCGGCGGACGGCCCAGCATCATCCCGGTCGGCAGCCATGCGGTGCGCGACGCGATCAAGCGCTACCAGCCGGTGGTGGGCCTGCACGGGCACATCCACGAGTCGCGGGGAGCGCAGAAGATCGGCCGGACGCTGTGCGTCAACCCGGGCAGCGACTACTCCTCCGGAGTGCTGCGCGGGGCCGTGATCGACCTGGCCCAGGATGGGTCCTGCCTGGACTTCCTGCTCACGACCGGATGAACGCGGTGGATGATACCGGGCCTTTGGCTGATCCAGTCGCCGAGGCCAGGCGGCTGATTGCCGCAGCGGCCGAGCAAGGGCTGCTGCTGCGCGCCCTGGGCGGGATCGCGGTATACCTGCTCGCGCCGGACGGCAAGCCCCGGCTCCCCCGCCGGGTCAAGGACATCGACGTGGCCGTGCCGCGCGGCAGCGGACGGCCCGCGGCCCGGCTGCTGGAGGAGGCCGGCTACGTCGGCGACCAGATGTTCAACGCGCTGCACGGCAGCCGGCGGCTGCTGTTCATCGACCCGGCTCACGAACGGCACCTGGACGTGTTCGTCGGGGAGTTCTCGATGTGTCACGAGATCCCGCTCACCGCGCGGCTGGACCGGGCTCCGCTCACCGTGCCGCCCGAGGAACTGCTGCTGTCCAAGCTGCAGATCGTCGAGGCCACCGCGAACGACCAGAGCGACCTGTACAGCCTGCTAGTGCAATACGAGGTCGGCCCTGGTGCCGCCGACCTCGACGCGTCGTTCGTGGCTGCGCTGTGCGCCAAGGACTGGGGCCTGTGGCGGACGTGCGTGGGCAGCATCGAGCGGCTGCGGGCCAACTTGGAGAGCAGCCCGCTCGACCCGGGCGAGGCGTCGCGGGTCCAGGCGCGGCTGGAGGCGCTGCGCGGCTACCTGGAGGCCCAGCCGAAGACCATGAAATGGCGGCTGCGCAGCCAGGTCGGCGACAAAGTGCGCTGGTACCAGCAGCCCGAAGAGGAGCAGGGCCAGGGGGCTGGGACCCGGCCATGAGCGCGAGCTGCCCGGAGGCCGGCGATGTTTGCTGACCGGCTCGCCGAGGTCATAGAAACCCGCGCCTGCCGGCCTGAGCTGGTGGCGGAGGCGGCGGCCCGGCGGCCGCGGGCCCCGTCGTTCCTGAGTCCGGGCGGCACGCTGGTGCTCATCGCCGCGGACCATACGGCGCGCGGGACGCTGCGGGCCGGCCGGCTGATGACGGCCATGGCCGACCGTACCAGCCTGCTCGAGCGGATCTGCGTGGCGCTGGCCCGACCCGGCGTCGATGGCGTGCTCGGGTCCGCGGACGTGCTGGAGGACCTGCTGTTGCTCGGCGCGCTTGACGGCAAGGTCGTGATCGGCTCGATGAACCGGGGCGGTCTGGCCGACACGATCTTCGAGATCGACGATCGGTTCACCGGCTATGACGCACCCGCCGTCGCGCGGATGGGGTTCGACGGCGGCAAGATGCTGTTGCGCATCGACCCGGACGACCCGGCGACCGCGGCCACGCTGCAGGCCTGCGCGCACGCGGTGTCGGACCTGGCGGCGCGTCGGCTGGTCGCCATCATCGAGCCGTTCATCTCGCACCGCGTCGAGGGCCGGGTCCGCAACGACCTGTCCCCGGAGGCGATGATGCGGGCCATCGCGGTCGCCTCGGGCCTGGGCACCACGTCGGCGTACACCTGGCTGAAGGTCCCGGTGGTGCCGGACATGGAGCGGGTCATGGCCGCGTCCACGCTGCCGGCGTTGCTGCTGGGCGGCGAGGTGCCGGACGATCCGGAGTCCGCCTACGCGGGCTGGCGCAAGGCGCTGCGGCTGCCGAACGTCAAGGGGCTCGTCGCCGGGCGTTCGCTGCTGTATCCGGCCGACGACGACGTGGCCGCCGCCGTCGATACCGCGGTCAGCCTGCTGTTATGCGGCGGGCTGGTGTTATCCGGCGGGCCTGCTGCTCTGGGGCAGCCGGACGCCGAAGCCGGTGGCGGCGAGCTTGAGCAGCACCGGGCCGGGCGCCATCAGGGCCGCGACCTTGGCCGCGCTGAGCTCCTCGAGCTGGGCCAGGACCTCGGTGTAGGCGTCCGGGCCCTGCCGCCGCGCTCGGCTCAGCGTGATCGCGTTGGCCCACACCTTCTCGCGTGCCTCGCGCAAGAAGCGCTGGGTACCAAGCCGGTTGAACGGGCGCAGCAGGCGGTCCACACGCGTGCCCGGGCCGGAGATCTGGGTCAGCTGGTCATCCTCGGCGGCGACCCGGGTGGCGAGCACGGCGTCGATGGCCTTGTGATCGGCCTCCCGGCGTTTCAGGAGGGCCGGATCGTCGAACTGCTCGTCGGTGATCACCGCCAGCAGCGCCTGAGGCAGGTCGAAGTTGATGTGGGCGTTCATGCCGAGCAGCACGTGGCGCAGCGCGGGCAGGTCGGCGGGCGCGCCGAACGCGATCGCCCAGGGCCGGGTCGGCCCACGTCCGGCCAGCGCGACTTGGAGCGCATCGAGGTAAAAGTCGGCGAACGCGACGTCCCATCGTTCAACCCACTCGGGGTCGACGAAGCCGCCGCGCTTGAGTTCCTCGGCAACCGCGATCGTGGTGCGCTGGTAGGTCGCGTGGAAGTACCGCCGCGGGTCGCCGGTGGCCTGCAGCGACTCGAGCAGGGCGGCCATCCGGCCGATCAACTCCTCGATCATCTCGGCCATTATGGCTGACCAGGACTACGCCGGACGGCCCGTCCCAGCGATCAGCACCCGCCGGGATACCCGCAGCCGGGCGAACGTAACGCCAGGGCCGCGGCCTCCTCCGCGCCGAAGGTGATCACGATTTCCCGGCCGTTGGCATAACTGACCACAGGCCGCTGGAGCATGTCACTCACCCTGCTGGCCACCCCCTGGAACAACGCCACTTGATCCGGCGTGTCGGCGCTCACCCTGAACCGCCCGCTGGCGACGAGCATCTGGGCGACGAACGGGGCGAAGTTCGCCTCGCCCCGGGCCTTCTCCTCCGCGCTGAGAGGGATACGCCGGTACCCAGGTATCGCGCCCGCCGGGTGAGTCATCGCTGATCTCCTTATGATCGCCGGCCTCCCAGCATGCCATCCCGCGCGGCGCGTCGCGGTGGTCATGGGGCTGGGGCGTTCGGGCGCCGGTGCGGGTAGCCCCGATTCCGGCGATGACCACGAAGAGGATGCCAACGGCGGCTGCCGCGCTCGGGACCTGCCCGAGGACGAGCAGGCCGGCCAGCAGGGCGAAGGCGGGTTCCAGGCTCATCAGGGTGCCGAAGGCGCTGGCGGTGAGGCGTCGCAGGGCGAGGAATTCCAGGCTGAACGGCAGGACGGGATGCAGCGCGGCCAGCGCCAGCATGGCGGCAAGCAGCGGCCAGGTCACCGCGTGCAGTCCGGGGGAACCGGCGGCAAGCAGCGCCACGATGCCGGCCACCGGGATGGAGACGGCCAGCCCGCTGAGGCCGGTGACCCGGTCGCCGACATGCTGGGTCAGCAGGATGTAGGTGCCCCAGCAGGCCCCGGCTCCTAGTGCGATGCCAAGGCCGGCCCAGGCCAGCCGCAGTCCCGTGATGCCCAGCGGGCCAAGCTGACCCAGCAGGTGCGCCGACAAGGCCAGCCCGAGCTGGACACAGGACATGGATCCAACCGCCATCATGACCCCGCTCCCCGCGCCGCGCAGTCGGCCGCCCAGCGGGCGGGACACGAGCGTCGGCGGGCTCATAGGCCCAATGGAACGCTTGCCCGTTGTTCATGTCCACGTGTTAGAAGTGGACATTATGTTCAGGAATGGTTGACAATCGCAGAATGGAAACCCGGCGGCTTGAATTGCTGGCCGAGCTGTCCCGGCTGGGCTCCATGAGGGCAGTAGCGGACGCGCTTGGCATCACTACCTCCACGGTGTCGCAGCAGCTTGCCGTCCTGGCCAGCGAGGTCGGCACCCAACTGACCGAACCGGACGGCCGGCGGGTCCGGCTGACACCCGCTGGCCGCCTGCTGGCCGAGCATGCTGTGACGATTCTCGCTGAGGTCGAGGCGGCGCGCCGCGACCTGGCACCAGGCGCAGAGCCCACCGGCACCCTGCACGTCGCCGGGTTCGCCACCGCGATCCGCAGCTACCTGCTGCCCGTCATCGCCCGCCTGGCCGCCAGCCACCCGCGGATCCACGTGCTGATCCGCGAACACGAACCCGCCGAAGCCCTCCAGCTTCTCACCGCCGACCAGGCTGACCTGGCGCTCACCTACGACTACAACCTCGCCCCGGCCGCCACCGGCCCCGCGGTCACGCCGTCCCCGCTGTGGACCGCGCTGTGGGGACTGGGCGTGCCCGCACGTGAGCCCGCCGGCGGCGGCACGGCACCGGAGGTATTCGCCCGCTTCCGAGCGCACGACTGGATCGGCAACTCCCGCAACACCGCCGACGAGGACGTCATCCGCACCCTCGCCTCCATGGCCGGGTTCACCCCCCGCATCACCCACCGGGCCGACAGCCTCGACCTGGTTCAGGACATGATCATCGCGGGACTGGGCGTCGGACTGCTGCCCCTCGGCCGCCCGGTCCAGCCTGGGGTGCGGCTCCTGCCGCTCACCGGCCCGCGCATCGAGCTGCGGGCCTACGCCGTCGCCCGCCACGGCCGCCTGAGCTGGCCCCCGCTCGCGCTGGTGATCAGCCTTCTCCGGCAGGCCACAGACGACCTCAACCACGAGAGCTGACCGTGATCAGCGCCCCGGCCAGGGCGAGCGCTTTCAGGGGATGAGGACGATCTTGCCGGTGTTCTGGCGTTGCAGGATCCGGCGGTGGGCGCCGGCCGCTTCGGCGAACGAGTAGGACCGGTCGATCCGCGGTTCGATGCGGCCCGCAGCCCAGAGCTCGAGAACGGCCTGGAATTCTTGGCGCAGGATCGCCATCTCGCTCCACAGGCGGCCGATGTTGACGCCGCTGACGGAGCGGTTGTGGTTCATCAACTGGAGCGGAGTCAGCAGCGGGATGCCAGCGACCTGGGACAGGACATGGGCGTGGCGGCGCCGCGGCCCGCTGGCCAGGTTGGCGAATCCGTACGCCACCAGCCGGCCGCACGGGCGCAGCAGCTTCATCCCCTTTCGCCAGTCCTTGCCGCCCAGCGGATCCAGTACCACGTCCACGCCCTCGCCGCCGGTCAGCCGGCGTACCTCGGCCGCGTAGTCGACGGCGCGGTAGTCGATCGGGTGGGCGCAGCCCTCGGCCCGCAGCGTCTCGTGCTTGGCGGCCGAGGCAGTGCCGAAAACCTCCACGTCGCCGACGGTGCGGCACAGTTGCAGGACGGCCAGTCCGGTTCCGCCGGCGGCCATGTGCACCAGCACCCGCTCGCCAGGCCGGATACCAGCGGCGCGGAACAGCAGGTGGTACGCGGTGAGGTAGTTGACCGGGAGCGCGGCCGCCTCCTCGAAGCTCTTGTCGCCCGGGATCGCGAAGACCTGCTCGGCGGGTACGCAGACCACGTCCGCGTGGCCCCCGAAATGGGTCAGGGCCAGCACTCGCGTGCCCATCGGGTGGCCCTCCGCACCATCGCCGAGTGCGTCCACCACGCCCGCCACCTCGTAGCCCACCACGCACGGGGTCTTAGGAGCATCGGGATATAGTCCCTGCGCGGCCATCACTTCGGCGAAGCCCAGCCCGGCGGCCTGGACACGGATACGCACCTGTCCGGGGCCCGGTCTGGGATCAGCTGTTTCCCGTATCTCAAGCGTTCCCGGCCCGCCGGGCCCGGTGATCCAGACTGCCCGCATGACATTCCTCCGAAGACAAGTGAATCAGCCGGTCAGGGTTCGCCCATGGTGGCGGCGTGGATGACCAGCAGCGAGTCGGGCGGTACCAGGTCCACCCCGTCCGGGTCGTTCAGATACCCGGCGGCGGTCCCGGACTTGCCGGTGTGGCCGTACTGCCAGACGATGTGGTTGGTGGCGGGATCGACCACGCAGACGCGATGGTTGAAGTCGTCGTTGAGCAGGATGTCGCCGTTGGGTAGCGGCAGGGCCAGCGAGGGCTGGTTGAACCCGCCCATCCGCCACAGCAGGTGGCCGGTGGAGGTGAACTCGACGATCTGGCCGGGGTTGGAGTAGTCCACGGTCAGGTACCGGCCCGGGTACACCTCGTTGGTGTCGGACGGATACAGGACCCCGGGCGGGTTCGCGGACCACGACACGGCGCCGCCGAAGGACATCTCGTCGGCCCAGTCGCCGTTGATCTCGGTGATGAGGTAGTTCCCGTCGGTCATGGGGAACGCGCCGTTCGGGCTGCCGAACCGGTGCGGCGGCTCGTGCATGCAAGCGTTGGTGGTCCGGCCGATGACGCGGGTCAGGACGTGCGCGGGCGGGGTGATGATCACCACCCGGCAGTTCTTGATATCGGCCGAGACGATGACACCCGACGGGGTCAGCATCGCATCGTCCGGGTTGAACAGATGGTTGGGACCGCTGCCGGGGACGCCCGGCACGCCGTACCGGTAGACGATCTTGCTGGTGGCGACCGATATCACCGAGATGACGTAGTCGTCTTCCTGCGTGGCGATGATGTACCGGCCGTCGGGCGAGAAGAACGCGTCGTCTGGCTCCAGGAACGTCTGGCCGGGCGCGAGGTCCCCGGGGCGCGGGAACTCCCACCGGACGCGGCCCTGCGGGTCGACGATCAGCAGCCGGTTGTTGTGGTGGTCCGCGATGAGGACGTCGGCGGGCAGCACCGACGGATCGGAGCCCGGCGCGAGCAGGCCGGGCCCGGTGGCAGGCGCGAGCCACGGGGCCTGCGCGGCCTGTGGGATGGCCTGCACGGCGGGGACCAGCCGGAGCGTGGTCACCGAGGGCACGGTGTGGGATCCGTCCTCGCCGCCGATCAGGTAGCCGACGCTATCGGTCACCGTCCCGGCCGCGTAGGCGACCGGCACGGGCAGCTGGCCCGCGGCGTTCACGGTGGAGGTGGCCGGGTCGAAGCGGTAGACGATCGGGCTGGTCGCGCCCGCGACCACCCCGCCCGCCAGGTAGATCTGCCCGTCCAGGACGAGCGCCACCGCGCCCTGGACAGGGGCGAGCAGGTGCCCGGCCACGCTGGCCTGGCCGGTGGAAAGGCTGATCCGCTGGATGACGTTCGTGGCGCCAGCACGCGTCTGACCGCCGAACACCCAGATCTCCCCGGCGGCCGCGGCCACCGCCGCATACCGGACCGGCACCGGGAGCCGCGCAGCCACCCGGAACTGCCGGCCGTCGCGCGTGGCGAGGACCTGCGGATCCCAGCGGATGCCGTCGTAGCCGCCGATCACGTAGGCGACCGACCCGGCGCTTACGCCGCTGGCGTCCGAACGGGCGGCGGGCAACTGGCCCACCACTGCGCCATTGACTGAGGCGCCGACGCCGAGATCCTGGACGGTGGGCACGCTCGCCACCGTGCCGCCGCCGAACACGTAGGTCTGACCGCCGAGGGTGGCGCCCGCGGCGTCGTGGGTGGCGGCGGGCAGGTGCCCGGCCGCGCGGGTCACGCCCGTCGCCGGGTCCAGGCTGGTCACCGCGTCCGTCGAGGTCCCTTGGGAGGTCAGCCCGCCCGCGATCAGCACGCCGCCCGCGCCGGGCAGCGCGACCTCCCGGGACAGCGGGGCCGGCAGCTGGTACGGGGCGGGCATGACCTGCAACGCCATCCCGGCGGCCGGCCGGTTGCTGGGCCCGGGCGTGGGCGCGGGTGTCGAGGACGGCGTCGAGCGGGAAGGCCC
>Ga0307474_10004517_pt1 | contig 10019 bp, 4 predicted proteins | sample atmos_gasesECM1C_2_FD_203312 | JGI IMG/M metagenome (GOLD analysis project Ga0307474, IMG submission 203312) | Hardwood forest soil microbial communities from Morgan-Monroe State Forest, Indiana, United States - atmos_gasesECM1C_05 | ecosystem: Environmental > Terrestrial > Soil > Temperate...
AGGTGAGCACTTGAGGTGCGGCCCTTCCCGCGAACGAGCCGAGGTCCAGCCGGGCCGCATCCGGATTGATCGCCTTGACGCTCTTATTATTGTCAACCGGCTCGTGGTTCCAACCTATGCGCACAGAGTTTACAAAGCGCGCAGAGAACGAGTGCGTTTCTTCTGCGGCAATAATCTGCCTCGTAGTCTTCGTATCAAATTCAACGTTGTTCAAACCATCGGGGGATGAATACGGCGTTCGGTCGTATAGGTATGTGCCGAAGAGATCATCTTTGTCAGAGAACCTGTGATCGACGCGAGTCGTGAAAAAGTTCTCGTTCACTACCTGCTGGCCAGCAAATGTGTATGTCCCTATATCACCATTCTCCAGGGTGCTAGTGCCCGGGTCGGGCAGGTGATAGAAGGTGAAGAATTGTGCTGCATTCAAGTCAACGCCATTTGCGTTTGTGTTTGGTCCTGGTTGCAGCTGCGTGGTAGTGCACGAGCCGTCGACAGGAGCGATGGAACACAGCAGGCCGTTTCGCGCGTTCTGCGACGGCACGAACGTTACAGTAGAAATGCCTTTTGATTGCCTAATTCCTTCGTAGTCGGCAAAGAAGAACGTCCGGTTCTTGATGATCGGTCCGCCGATCGCTCCGCCAAACTGGTTGCGCTTGAAGGGTGGAATCCCACCAAGATCGAAATAGTTCCGCGCGTCCAGAGCGTTATTCCGGATGAATTCATAGACGCTACCATGAAACTGATTTGTTCCCGAACGCGTAATCGCGTTCACCACGCCGCCCGACGTCTTGCCATATTCGGCTGAGTAGTTGCTGGTTAGAACGGAAAACTCCTGAATCGCATCTACTCCCAGGCTTCCGCCCAACACGCTGCCCGGAGCTCCATTGGAATAGTCGTTGATGCTCACGCCATCCAGGCGATAGTTATTCTGTTGCGGACGCGCGCCGGAGATCGTCAGTTGCTGTCCAAAACCGCGGTTGCCCCGATCCGTGCCTGAGGAGAAATCGGGCTGCGTGTGAATTGTGTCGACGCCGGGCTGCAAGGCTGCCAGGTCTGTCCAACTGCGTCCGTTCAGCGGCAACTCACGGACTGTGGTCGCATTGACCATGGCGCTGATATCCGAGGTAGAAAGCTGCACGTCGGGAGCTTCGGTCTGTACCTGAACAATCTCTTTCGAGCCGCCGACCTGCATCGTCATGTTCAAAGACACGGTCGCGCCGACGCTCAGTTCGATGCCGCTCCTCACATCGGTTCTGAATCCCGGAGCGGTAAACGTCAGTTCGTAGGTCGCCGGCAGGAGGTTCGGTGCGATGTAGATTCCATCCTCATTAGTCGTCACAGTGCGGTTGATGCCCGTCGCAACGTTAGTGATGGAGACGTTGGCATTCGCAATCACTCTGCCGCTGCTATCGACGACCGTTCCCGTAATTGTCCCGCCGGCGACCTGGGCTTGAACGTCAACGTGTATCGCGACGCTGTGGATGAGCAACAGCGCAAGAAAACTTGCACCGAACGTTTTCAACTTTGAGGTACACAACTTTGAGGAATACATCATGGGGGCCCCCTTTTTTTGTGCGTCCCGAGCTTAACTCAGTCGTAAAGGGTTGAAGCACATTAATTTCCATTCATGCATTAACTTCTATTCATGTTCATGCAACAACTTCCATCCATCTGTAATCTGCGGATCGGGGAAGATTGCAAGACTTGGAATCGCTGTCACTTTGCCGTCGGGCTCTGGCTGTCTTTCATCTGTCGCAGCTAGAGCGACACGACCGGCTTGCTGACGGAGTTCACAAGGCTAGTAATACCCGTGATTCCCAGTCCGTCTAATTGGTCGTGAGTTTGAGTAAGAAGCCCGCTTCGGTTTTCAAAAATGAGGCACTCCGGACGACGGCCAGCACACTGTGGCCAAGGGCGGTGCCGTCTGACTCAATTGCGCCAATCGATTGACAACGTTCAACGCCGCAACAAATTCGGCATACCACATTTGGCGGCGATCTTGCGTAGGATTTTCACACCCGCCATCTTGGTCGCATCCACGGATCGTTCCGCTTGTTCTTCGGCGAGTTGGAAATCGGACACGGCAGTTATGGCGAGGATTCGTCCGGCTTGATCTAACTTCACGTCCACGGCCAGTCCCGGCTTGGGAGGTATTTCAGACTTCCAGACGTCTTCGAGGCAAAACCAGTATTGCCGGCCCTCGATCATCAGCAGACCAGGAAGCGTGTGATCTGGACCCGTGGGACCCGGGCCCGTGCGGGGATCACGCAAAACTTTTCCTCGTTTCTTCATGCCTCTCTCCGGCAAATCGGGAATACGAAAGCAGTTGTGCGAGTGCGCTCTTGGTGCTAGGCTTTTCCGCATTGGAAGCCACGCTTTTGCCCCACCCTCCTCCCGCCGGCTTCTGTGCTCTCATCTCGCATTGCGCGAAGGGTAAGGAAAAACCGTCATGCGGCTACGAAATTCTCTGCGCTCACCCGGGTTCGGGCAGAGTGTCGGGCAGAGAGAAAGAGAAATGGATCAGACCGCGAACGAAAGGCAAGCTCTCGACCAACTCTTCAGCCTGGCCTACGAGGAATTGCGCCGGCTGGCTTCGAGCGTCAAGCGCGGAGATCCGAGCAACACGCTTAGTGCCACGGCTCTGGTCAACGAGGCGTGGCTGAAACTGGCGAAGCAGCCCGGTATCGCAGCTACCTCGCGTCTGCACTTCAAGCGCATCGCGGCGCGGGCTATGCGCCAATTGCTGGTCGAGGCAGCGCGACGCCGCAACGCGCATAAACGCGGCGGCGACGGGGAAGTCATTTTTGTTTCTTTCGACGATTCTTTCGACGGCGCAGTAACTCCCCAGGAAAACCTGCTGGCGCTGGACACGGCCTTAACCGAACTTGCTCGTCTGGAACCCCGCCAGGCCCAGATCGTGGAGAGCCGGTTTTTCGGAGGGCTTGAAGTCAGCGAAATCTCAAGCCTGATAGGCGTATCGGAGGCCACGATCTTGCGCGACTGGCGAGCGGCCAAGGCCTGGCTGGGGCAATCGCTTCGCCAAGCCGGGTGACGTTGCACTTCGCAACAGTATGTAGGGACTCAAACTAGGACTCGAACGTATGGATAGTGCGCGCTGGAACCGAATCCAGAAGTTATTTCATGATGCCGCGGACGTGCCCCAGGGCGAGCAGAGAGTGTTCCTGGAGGCGGCATGCGGCGATGACGAGGAACTCATCGTCGAGATTCTGGCCATGCTTGACCAGGACGCGTACGGTCACTCGCTGCTCGATCGCAACATCGGCGACCTTGCGCAGGAAACGCTTGCCAATGCCGTCCCGGCTTCCCTGATTCTCAAGGAATTCGGCCCGTACCAGATCTTGAAGTTGCTGGGCGAAGGCGGAATGGGAGTCGTTTATCTTGCGGAACGCAGAGACCTCAGGACTCAGGTCGCGATCAAGGTCCTACGTGACGCCTGGCTTTCCCCGGCACGCCGCGAACGCTTTGCCAGCGAACAACGGACCCTGGCGCAACTGAATCATCCATTGATTGCGCGGCTCTACGACGCAGATACATTGGACGACGGAACTCCGTGGTTCGTGATGGAGTATGTCGACGGCATTCCGCTCACGGACTATTGCCGAAAACATGAGTGCTCGGTGGAGCAGCGTCTTCAGCTGTTCCAGTCGGTCTGCGAGGCGGTGCAGCACGCGCACGGTCACGCGGTCATCCACCGCGACCTTAAGCCGTCCAACATCCTGGTCAAGAACGATGGCTCCGTCCGCCTGCTCGATTTCGGTATTGCGAAACAACTGGAGAGCCTGCATCTGCAAGTGGACCAGACCATGACTGGGCTGAGAATGATGACGCCGGCCTATGCGTCGCCGGAGCAGATTCGTGGCGATCGTGTCGGAATCAGTACCGACGTTTATTCCCTTGGCGTCATTCTCTACGAGCTGTTGACCGGCCAGCTTCCCTTCGACTTGTCTGGCCTGACTCCTGCAGAAGCCGCCTCAATCATTGCTGAGCATGAGCCGGGCAAGCCATCAGCAGCAGTTAAGCGAACGACCGACGCTGAAGCTAACTCCCACACGCTGTCTTTATCTTTGAGCAAGTCCGCATGGGCTGATCTCGATGTGCTCTGTCTCAACGCCATGCACAAGGATCCACGTCGCCGGTACCAGTCGGTGGAAGCTTTGATCCGCGACGTTGACCACTACCTGAATGGTGAGCCACTGGAGGCACGGCCCGACACGCTGGACTATCGGATAGGCAAGTTTGTCCGGCGGAATCGACGCGCGGTTGCGGCGACCGCCGTGATCTTCGCCGTGATCGTGGGACTGATCGCCTTCTTCACAGTGCGGCTGGCTAAAGCACGCGATACTGCACTCGCTGAAGCGGCACGCACACAGCGCATACAGCAATTCACGGCCAATCTTTTTCAGGGCGGAGATGCGGCGGCCGGCCCCTCCGACTCCTTGCGCGTGATCACTATCGTCGACCGCGGAGTACAGGAAGCAAAGACTCTCAACCATGACCCTAAGGTGCAGGCCGAGCTCTACCAGAACCTCGGCGGCATCTATCAGAAACTCGGCAAGTTCGAGCCAGCGGATTCCTTACTCCGTTCGGCTCTCGATCAACGCAAATTATTGTTCGGATCAGATAGCCCGGAAGTAGCCGAGAGCCTGACTGCGCTAGGTTTGCTGCGGTCCGACCAGGCGCATTTGGAGGAGGCCGAACAACTGACTCGGCAGGGCTGGGAAATGGGCAAACGGCACTTGCCGCCGAACCATCCGGCAATTGCGAAGGCTACTCTTGCCTACGGAAAAGTGCTGGCGGAGCGCGGTTCCTACGATCAAGCGATCGCTGCGCTGACTGAGGCCGTGCGGCTGCAGTCGGCTCCAGGCGTGGCTCCAGCCGACCTGGCCACCAGTCTCTCCGCCTTGGCGGACGCGCACTACCGCGCCGGCCATTACGATGCTTGCAAATCCTTGTATACTCGCGTCCTCGAGATGCACCGCCATATCTATGGTGAACGCCACCCGCTAGTCGCCGACGATCTTGGCAGTCTCGCCGCGGTCCAGCGCGATTTAGGTTATTACAGCGAAGCCGAACGCTTAGACCGGCAAGCGCTCGACATCGCTCAGTCCTACTACGGCAATAATCACCCCAAAACGGCAGGCTGCCTGACCGCTCTGGCCGAATCCCTCACGTACGAGAATAAGTATGACGAGGCCGTCTCCTCTCTGGACCAGGCACTAGCCATTCAGGAACGTGTTTATGGTCCGGTACACCCGTCGGTGGCCGAAACCCTCAACGAACTGGGGAACGTGGCTTCTATGCGCGACCATCTGGACGAAGCGGAGGCGCGATTCCAGCGCGCGGCTGACATCTATCGCGCCGTTTATGGCGACCACCATTATCTGGTCGCGATCGCGCTCTCCAACGTGGCGGGCATCACCTATGACAAGAAAGACTACCCCCGCGCCGAGCAACTTTTTCGCGACGTGATCCGCCGCTATAAAGAGACGCTCCCAGCGGACAACGTAAACCTCGCCATCGCGCACATAAAACTGGGACGGGCTCTGCTCCGCGATAATCATTATAAGGATGCGGAAAGCGAGACCCTGGCCGGCTATGAAATCCTGATCAAGCAAAGCAGCCCGTCGACAAGTTTCATTCATGCCGCGCGAAAAGATCTCGCGGCCGAGTATGACGCGCTCAACCAACCACAGCAGGCAGCACGATTTCGAGCCGAGCTGGCCGCTGGCGCGGCAAAACCCGCCAATGCCAACCGCTAGGTATCGCCCTTATCGCTAGCCCCCTGGGCCGCTCCTCTTCCTCATCTCGGGCCTGATGGTCCGCTCTCGACCGCATTTTCTTTCGCGATTTAGAAAGTCGCATGACGGTTTTTCCCGCCAATTAGCGCAATGCGAAGTGAGTACAAACGGCGCACGGGAAGGAGCGGAGCCGCGAGATACGCAACATGGCTCCGCTTCGCGCCACTCGGCAACGCAAATCTGCAGGAAATGGAGCATTCAAATGACTAATCGTGTCTCGAAATCTAATTCATTGCAGGTCCTCTTCGCTATCGTAGCTTTGGCCTTAATCGTCAGCCTGCCGAGCCCGCTTCATGCCCAGACTTTCCAAACGGTCCCCGCGCTCTCCTTCACCAAAGCCTTTGCCGGGGCCGAGCCACTGCCCCAGGTTCTGACCATTGCGTATACCGATCAATCGACGGTTCGCTTCAGTACAGCCGCGTCGACCAACAGCGGCGGCAGCTGGCTGTCAGTCTCTCCCGCGGGTGCAGGTTGTTGCAACACACCATTAGCCGTTTCGGCTATCGTGACCGCCGGCACTCTGGCCGCCGGGACTTACACCGGGCAGATCGTCATTACCAACTTCTCCAACGGCAGCATCAACATGACCATCCCGGTGACTCTCACCATCGCGGCGTCGAGCGCAACGTTCTTCGACGATCTTCCCGGAAAGCTCAGTTTCTCGTTCGTGACTGGCGGCAGCGCAACCTCGCAGCCAGTTCAGATTCGAAATTCCGGAGCAGGCACGTTGAACTGGACTCTGACGTCCAGCACCGCAGATGGCGGAGGTTGGCTCACCTCGTCGGCTTCGAATGGTGCCGCTCCATCCACCATCACAATCGGCATCAACAAAAGCAGCCTGCCCGGAGGAGGCGCGACCGCCGGCACCTTCGTCGGCCAGTTGCTATTCCAGACGTCAGGGGACAGCGTCACCATTCCGGTGGCCGTCACCGTCGGCACCTCCGTGTTTACTCAGATCAATCCGCTCAACTTCACCATGGCGTTCGGGGGGACCAATCCTCTCGCCCAGATCCTCAACCTCGCCATGACCAACAACGCCACTGTTCGCTACAGTGCGTCGGTTGCGAACGCCAAGGGTGGTAGCTGGCTTGGCATTTCTCCCGGGGGCAGCGGTTGCTGCAACACCCCGTTCGCGAATATCGTCAGCGTGAATGCGGGTTCAATTGCAGCGGGAGCCTATACCGCCGAAATCATCATCACCGAATTCGCCAATCCTGGCAGAGCGATGGTTGTGCCTGTCACACTGACGGTGCTCTCATCGGGAGCATTCTTCGCGGACCTTCCTGGCCAGTTGAGTTTCTCGGTCAAGACCAACGGCACGACCGCAACCTCGCAGACCGTTCAGGTCGGAAATGGAGGTTCGGGCACGCTGAACTGGACTCTCGCTACCAGCACCGCCGATGGCGGTAACTGGCTCACCGCGACACCGGCGAGCGGAGCTGCACCCTCGGCTGTCTCAGTAGGAGTCACCGTCGGCCAACTGCCTGGAGGAGGAGCTGTGGCAGGCGAATATATCGGTCAACTTGTCTTCCAAACCAGCGGAGACACCACCACCATTCCCGTGACCGTGACGGTTGGAGCAGCGCCATTTACTCAGTTGAATCCACTCAGCTTCACCATGCCATTCGGCGGAGCTAATCCGCTGTCCCAACTCGTCAATGTCGCCGCCGTCGATAACTCGACGTTCCGATTTAGTGCGTCCGTCGCTACGGCCAAGGGCGGCAGCTGGTTATCCATTTCTCCCTCGGGCAGCGGCTGCTGCAACACTCCGTTGGCTATTGCAGCGAGTGTGAACGCAGGCTCGCTCGCAGCGGGAACCTACACTTCCGAAATCATTTTCACCGAGTTCTCCAATCCGCAGCGGTCGATGGTCGTGCCGGTCAACTTGACGGTCGTTGGCAGCGGCGCATTCTTCGACAATCTGCCCGGCGGATTGAGCTTCTCCTTTAAGACGGGCGGCGCCGCCACTTCACAGATCGTGCAAATCGGGAACGGCGGCACCGGAACTTTGAGCTGGACCGCTACAACCACCACCGCCGATGGCGGCGCCTGGCTGACGGTAACGCCCTCCAGTGGAACCGCGCCCTCGATTGCGACAATCTCGGTCACTGCTGCAAATCTCCCTAACGGGGGGCAAGTCGCCGGAACCTTCAGCGGTCAACTGGTTTTTGAGACGGCAGGAGACACAACCACCATTCCCGTCACGGTCACCGTGGGAACCGCGGTGTTCACGCAAATGAACCCCATCAGCTTCACCATGCCGTTCGGTGGTTCGAATCCACTGCCGCAGGTGCTCAACATCTCCACGACCGACGAATCCAGCATCCGTTTTAGTGCGAGCGCGTCAACGGCCAAAGGTGGCGCGTGGCTGTCAATCTCCCCCTCGGGAAGCGGATGCTGCAATACGCCGCTGGCGCTTACTGCAAGCGTAAATGCGAGTACGCTGGCGGCGGGAACCTACACCGGAGAAATCACCATCACTCAATTCTCCAATCCCGGCCTATCGATGACCATCCCTGTAACTTTGACCATCGGTGCCTCATCGAGCCCATTTTTCGACAGCCTATCTGGCGGCCTGAGCTTCTCGGTGCAGCCCAACAAGAAGGCAACTCCTCAGACGCTGCTCGTCGGCAACGGAGGCGCCGGCACGTTAAAATTCACCGTGGCTCCTAGCACCGCTGACGGCGGCGCTTGGTTGACGGTGAGTCCTCTGCTTGGATCGGTTGCCAAGGGAGCAGTTCCCAAAGCACTCACGGTCTCGGTCAATGTCCTCAACCTGCCCGGAGGAGGCGTCCTGGCTGGAACCTTCACCGGTCAACTGCTGCTCGAGGCTCCCGGGAGCGTCGCCACCGTCCCGGTCACGGTGACTGTAGACAAGGCCTCCTTCTCTCAAGTGAATCCGATCAGCTTCGTCATGCCGTTTGGCGGAGCGAATCCGCTACCTCAGGTCCTGACCATCCCGGCCAGCGACAATTCCGCGATTCGCTTCACCGCGAGCGCGATCACTGGCAAGGGTGGTAACTGGCTCAGTATCTCTCCTTCGGGCAGCGGCTGCTGCAACGCACCTCTGCCCGTCAGAGTCAGCATCAGCGCCAGCTCTCTTGCAGTCGGATACTACACCGGTGAAATCAGCATCATCGAGTTCGCCAACCCCGGCAGATCCATGACCGTGCCCGTAAATCTGGCGGTCCTGGCTTCCAGCAAGGCGTTCTTCAACAATCTGCCCGGCCAAACCAGTTTCTCGTTCAAGCCGAGCAGTACGAACCCTCCGGCGCAAACCGTTGTTATCGGTAACGGCGGAGCCGGAACTCTGAACTGGAGCGTCTCGGCCAGTACCGCATCTTCGCCCAAGTGGCTCAAGGTACTTCCCACAACCGGCACTAACGCCGGGACGTACAACGTATCCGTCATCAACTCAAGTCTGCCCGGAAAAGGACTCATAGCCGGCACGTACATCGGGCAGCAGGTGCTGAAAGCTGCAACTGGCAACGTCACCATTCCCGTGGCGGTCACGGTAGGCGATCCAGTCTTCGTTCAGCTTCCGACCGTCACCTTCAATACCACCGTCGGCATGAATCCCGCGCCGCAGGTGATAAGCATCGCCAGCACTAGCACCGTCATCCGCTTTACGCCGATCGAGGCGTCAGGCAAGGGCGGGAACTGGCTGAGCATCTCTCCATCTGGTAACGGCTGTTGCAACACCCCCACGAACGTTACCGTGAGCGCGAATGCCAGCGCGCTTGCGGTGGGAACTTACGCCGGAGAGATCAACATCATCGAATTTGCGAATCCTGGGAAGTCGATGACGATCCCGGTGGTTCTCAACGTCCAGTGATGGAATTGGTCCACAACGCGACAAACGCAAGACTGCATGGTCCGCCATGCAGTCTTGCGCCGTCTATCAATCCCGCTGCGTTGCTCTGAAAATCGCGGAGAGTCGTCGCCCTAGCCGAGCCACTGCGGGTTGGCGACGGTGCCGTCAAACTGGTGACTGGTTTTATAAAGCTCGAACTGGCCTCCCTCCGCAGCCTTTGCCGTTTTTGCTAGAAGAGTTGCAACTTGGGAAGCGCCCAACGGCTGAAAATTGTGTGCGGCGCCGAGAGCTTGCTGGAGGATTGAAAGCGAATCGCAGCCAGTGATGACGACACTGGTGGGAAGACTCATTGCATATTGCAGACACTCGACCGGCGTAACGGCTTT
>Ga0307474_10004518_pt1 | contig 10016 bp, 10 predicted proteins | sample atmos_gasesECM1C_2_FD_203312 | JGI IMG/M metagenome (GOLD analysis project Ga0307474, IMG submission 203312) | Hardwood forest soil microbial communities from Morgan-Monroe State Forest, Indiana, United States - atmos_gasesECM1C_05 | ecosystem: Environmental > Terrestrial > Soil > Temperate...
CACGAAATGCGTTTGCAGCCGCTTGATATTTTCGAGCGACTCCCACAAATCGTGCACCAGGCCGGTGCGCTCCTGATAGACCAGGTATTGCCGGAAGAAAACCAGTCCGGCCCCGACAAAAATCACACCGAGAGTGGCGATCAGGCGAAATCGCTTCACGGGTTCGGGCGCCGTGCTGACAAATTCATCCCAAGCAGCCAAAACTGGCGCTGCCAGGACGCCCCACATCGCGATGCGCGCCGGCCACTGCGTGTCTCGCCGCAGCGACTTGGGAGGAGGCTCAGGCTCGAATGTCAGGCCGTGCGCCACGACTCCGGCGGTTCCCAACCAAACGAAGGCCGCGAGCATCGGCAATCGCAAGAGGCTTCCTGTAAGCAGCAATCCGCCACGAAGCGCAAGGTCGGCCAGGAACATCCCGGCGACGTATACTGAGAATGCGCCGAACAGATGGCCGTAGACCCTCCGCCAAGAACCGCGCGTCCGAAAAGAAAGAACGCCAAAGCCAATCGCCACGACCAGATTCTCAATGACGTAACTGGTGAGATCACGCGAGTGAAAGAGCTGGCGATCCGGCGAGACCAGTTTCCAAGGCATCGCCGCGAAGATATAAACGTAGAGCCACAGGACGGCCAGCAACAGAAGATCGATCAGACCAAAACGGAGAGTTTCGCGCATTTTGCGGGCGTGGGGCATCAGAGCGAGCGAGGCCATGAACGGAACGGTGTGCAGGAAAAACAGCAGATCAGCGGTAAACGTCGATTGCGTCAGGTTGCCGGCTTCGAATTCGTTGTAAACCATGACTAATATGCCGGCCAGCCAAAACGTGCAGCCCAATGCCAGCAGCATCCAGAATCCGTTCTGCCGCCGATAGGGAGAAGCGGCATTCCAGAGCAGGCAGGTGTTGGTGAAGAGCGGAACCAGGCAAGCGAAAAAATAGCTGAAGGCGGCCAAAGCCGATTCACGGGGAGCGAGCAGAGAAATCGCCGCATATCCCCCGACAAAAAACACCCAGGCGCTCACAATGACGATGGTTGACCGAGTGGATTTCATCGAGAGGGCACCTAGACAAATTTTACCGTAGGCTAACTGGAATTGGCCGCCAACTTCCGAAACCCATTCTAAAACGTAACCTTAGCGTTGCTAGCCCCGTCGATCCGAGAGGAAGGCGTAAGGATGGCATTCTACAAAACCAGATTCAATAAAACGACGAAACCGAGCACATCCCTGCGTCGGATATTTGCACAAGATTAAAGCTCCGAACAAGCCCAGAAACTCATCTAAAAGGCTGAAGCGCTGGGGCCCTTGTCGTTTAGCCATATAGCTCCACGGGTTATATCTATTTTACTTAAGGATGGAGGCACAGGGTATGAAGAACAAATCCACAAAGGAAACAAGCACAGAGCGACCGGCCGCAGAGGCCGGCGAATTCAAAATTGGTGGAGATCTTCGCGTGATCCGTCTCGGATTTGGTGCTATGAGGATTACCGGCAAGGGTATTTGGGGTGAACCTGAAGACCGGAACGAGGCCATAGGGGTACTTCGTCGCGCGGTTGATCTGGGGATCAATTTTATCGATACGGCGGATTCATACGGGCCGTATGTCAGTGAACAACTGATCGCAGAAGCCCTGTACCCATACCCGTCTGACCTGGTAATCGCGACAAAGGCGGGATTCGACCGTACGGGGCCGGATCAGTGGGTCACGAACGGGCGCCCGGAACATCTTCGCGCTGCTTGTGAGGGAAGCCTGCGGCGCTTGCGTCTCGAACGAATTGACTTGTTCCAACTTCATCGCATCGATTCGGAAGTGTCTGTTAACGATCAACTCGGCACGCTCAAAGACCTCCAATCCGAGGGGAAAATTAAGCACATCGGTCTTTCGGAAGTCAGCGTCGCACAGATCGAGAATGCGCGTAAGGTAGCTCCCATCGTCACCGTTCAGAATCGATACAGCGTCGTCGATCGAGCGGCGGAAGATGTTCTCGAATATTGCGAGAAGGCAAATATCGGGTTTATCCCGTGGTTCCCACTCGCAGCCGGAAAAGTGTCCGCTGCGGGAAGCGCGCTTGCGGCTGCGGCCGCGCGGTTGAAGATCACGCCTTCGCAATTGGCAATTGCGTGGCTGCTGTGGCGGTCGCCAGTGATGCTTCCGATTCCGGGTACATCGCGGGTGAAACATCTCGAAGAAAATGTAGCCGCTGCACAACTCCACGTGGACGCCGAGACGCTGCAAGGACTCACGAAATTGGCGAGGACGAAGAGCGCTTAATGCACCTGGCGGAGGATCCAGTCTGCGTCCCGCCATCCGCATACCCGCGAGCGACAGCGTGGAGCGCGACATCGCGGAGTTGCCGACGCGGCCGGTAGGAAGACCGAGCCACAAGCCTGTGGTCTGGTACAAAGGCTTTCTCTACCAAGCCCGCGAGTTGGAAGACAGCACGTCGGGTGGTGGTGAAAATGGAGTTCCATGTTGGGAGCTGTTCCCCCGAATCGGAAAGCGAATCGAAAACTGGTCGCTGGTGAAGACGGGCGGACGGCTGGTGAAACATGCTCGCTATTACTGGTTGCTCTGGGAACAGAGCCATCTGACGAGGCGGCTGTTAGGGAGTATGGTGCGACGGATCGCGCTGTTGCCGATAGCCACGGATAGAGCTATTGGATCAAGTCAGCAGCGGCATCCGGTCGACAACAGGTTGGGGTGAGGAGTTTTGCAAACAGGGGCTGGAATTGGGGGTTATTTCGGGCTGTGCTGGTACGACTGGCAGACCGTCAGGAGTACTCTCGACAAAAATCGTTCCGCAGTGTCTCGAACCGGCGAGCCAGGTGTACGATGATTCCGTTTTCAAGGCAAAAAGGAAATTCCAGATGAAACGCGGCATTCGAGCGATTCTGACTTCTCTTCCGAGCCTGAACCTGCACACTGTCATGCTGGCGATCGTCCAGCCTTCCGGGTTGGTACCCTACGTTTCCGGATGCCTTAGAAAGTACGACGAGCTTGCAGGTAACGGACTACCCTCGGCTATGCCACCTATGGAGTTGCGGACGGATGCAACGATAACGATTCCAGCCATTGACGCTGGAGGCGGTATGAGCTATCGCGAATTGGTGATCCTTGCGCGAATTACTATGGCCATCAGTGGTGGCTCAATATTCGAAATTGGAACATACAACGGACTGACAACGTCAGTTTTCGTTCTCAATTCAATGCCTGGCAGCGCGATTCTTACTCTTGACCTTCCCGAACATTTTGACGAGGTCGTGAATTTCGTAGAGAGCGATCGGGGACTTGTATCCAGTCGCCGTCTCGGGTTGGTTCCATCTCTGCTCGGGTTGGAGAATCGTTATACGCAACTTCGGTGCGATTCCATGGTATTCGATCCGGCAAATTACATTGACTCAGTAGGTCTAGGCCTTATCGACGGTGCCCACGATCTCGCTCATGTCCAAAGGGACACGATGACGATGGCCAGGATGATTACGGCAGACGGAATTGTTCTATGGCACGATTACGGCGGTAAAGGCACATTCAGACCTCTGACGGAATACCTGAATACACTAGGCAGACGCGCTGCACTCTATAGAATCCCAGATACTCTACTCGCGTGGGCACAAGGCAACGAGCTGAAGAAAGCTGTCGGCCTGACACAATGAGCACAAACAAGACTTTCCACGGCTACCCTTTAGCCTCAGCGATCACCCAAAACCGGCCACTCGGTATCACCTGAAAACCGGATAATACGTACTGAAATAGGTCCAGAACAGAAAACCCACCCGATGGCATGTAACTTAACCCTCCTCAGGTATTCGAAATGCCCCGGGCTGCATTCGTCCAGGCCACCAATACATCCAATACGGGTGTTTTGAAATTAGACGTATTCGCATTCGCAAACGTTCCGCGTGATGGCGCTGCACGGGCTTGGCTAACTTGACTACATGGTGCTACAGGAATCCCTGTATTGTTGCCGGGAGCTTTTATGCCTCGGGAGCGACGATATCAAGTCGAATCATTGCCGCCTTACGCGAAACTACCTTTCGCGAAAAATCCAGGCGCTCTGATATCGCCGGCTTTCGCCGAGACCTTTGCGAAGGGGCTTAAGGACTGCAGAGTGGCGCACCTTAGCTCTGGCATTCAGTACTTGCAGAGGATCATCCTGATGTTATCGGCGCCACTGCCGATGAGTGGCTAATCGACTTGGGAATTGGTTCTAGCCCGAAACACAAGGCAGCATCATAGGCATTCCCTCTGATGCTTCGACCAGCGTCAGCTTTTCCTGCCCGTGCTGATCGGCATGGCTTGGTGTCCTTTAGCCATTGCATAAGCTCCGCCGGACGTACGACAAGCGTCACACGCCAAATGCTAATTTCCGCTCCATCAGGCCGACGATGTCGCCCACAGTCCTTAGGTGCTCAAGCTCTTCCAGAGTAAAACGAACGCCAAACTCTTGTTCGATTGCAGAAACTAGATTGACGTGCGCGAGAGAGTCCCAACCTTCTAGATTCGACGCGTTGGTCTCCCGGCTAAGACGCAAACCCGGATTGTCTAGGACGTCGCGAAAAACAGGTTCCAGTCTTGTAAGAAGATCAGTCATGTACGAGCTCTCGGATATGTTTGTTTCTCGGAACGTACTGGCCGTTCAATTCTAGTTTCCACACCGATCTACCGTCTCCCTCTTGCGCAACTCGCCTGAACCCCAAGTTTGCATAGAGATCCGAAACCATGCTGTTTCGTGGAGACGGTAGATAATATCCGTATATTTCCGACACTTCCCTTTGGTCGCATACCGCAACCAGAGCATCCAGCATAGCAAACTCCATGTCGCGTTTCACAACCCTACAACTCATGAGCCAGAGGTCGAGGTGCACGGTCCGATGTTCTTGTCGACCGATAATCACTGAGATCAAACCGTTGTCGCCAAACTTGTCGGACAACTTACCGTAAAGTGTTACGTATCGAGGGTCTAAGGCGATTCGTTCAATTTCTGCTTGCCCGTAGCGCCGCGTTGTAAGGTTAAACTGATTGGTTTTATTCGTCAGTTGCGCGATTCGCTCTAAGTACACCGGTCGAAAGGCACCGATTTCCGCACTCATCTCCAGGGAATCGAGATAGTCCTCATAACTTGCGAACTGACTTTGCTGCAACGCACGATGAGAATTCGTCTCATATTGTTTCGCTCGCGTGAGGTCTTCACCAGTCAGTGCGATCGGTTCGAAGTAGCGGGCTCCGTCCAAAATACTGATGAAATTTGCGATATCGCCGCCGACGTTAGGCACCGCCACCATGGGCAGTTGGGCAGAAACGAGTTCGCGCTCTGCGGGACTGTCGTCCACAAAGACCAGGCTTTCCAGTCCGATGTTCAACTCTTCTGCAATCGCCCTGATATTTTCGTGTTTGGGATTCCAATTCGCTTTGAAGCACGAAAAATGGCTCAGTTTTAGCACAGAGTCCGGATGCGCGAATCCTTCTCTCGCAGTTTGTTCCGAGTTTTTCGAGCAAGCCGCCAGCAGGACTCCTCGGGATCTCAGCCGCAAACAATACTCCTGGAATGCTGTGTAGGCATGCCCCTCGGGAGTTTCCCTGCCAATTCGGATCTTGTCCGCGCCGTCGTCTCCGACGCTGCCTCCCCAAAGAGTGTTATCCAGATCCAGGACTAAACACTTTCGGGAACGACCATAAATGCTGCAAACGATAGCTGCGATTGACTTCGCGATTTCCAGACTGCCTTCTGGACTGGTGATCAACTTATAAGCGAACCACCTCCGTAGGTCATGGAAACGCGTAAGACCAAGCGACGCCGCGATTGCGTGGATGTCATTTATAACCAATCTGCCGTTTGAATTGACTTCCCGCGCAAACTCCGCGTTAAGGCAATTCACCATGCGCGTATGCCCACCGGGAACAATGCCGTCCAAATTGCCGAGGATTCGTGCGGCAGGAGGCTCGAAGTTGTTCTGGATCACCATACAGCCGGTGTGATTCGCTAGTGATTGCCAGATCTCAGCGAACCGCCTCAACTCAGAACCCACGCATTCATTCAATTGCGATTCTGTCGCCTGTATTGGCGGGAAGCCTTGTATGTTCGTTGAAGATGTGTGAACGTACGCGATGTCCGGAGTGAATTCGTTGAGCCGCGACGGCTCGACCACAGCTTCCTCAAAATACCTGTTGAATCCCGATTGGTAAAGAATCGGCTGAATCCCCCTGTCCAGAAGAAGCAGCTCGATGAAATCAGCAACTTCGCTCGTGGTTGACCCACCCAATATTGCGATGCGAACCTCCGTCGAATTTGGTTCTACACGAAGCTCCCGCAGCAAAGTCTTTCTCTTGCGCAGTAGCATCTCGGCGGACGCGGAACCTAGCTTCATGGTATGCACTTCTGAGCGAATATCGGCTTACCCCGTTGCACTAGCTGCGCCACGCGAGAGCGTCCGAGCCGCCATCGTATTTGTTTGGAATTCATCGGCGATCTGTCCCATAGTCAAGCACCGTACTTCCCCGCTGCGTACCATAGCGCCCAGTTCATCAAAGAAACTCGCAACAAGATTCTCTAACCGCGGCCTTCCAGCGTAGAGGTTTTCTGGGTGAAACCACACGTGGAAGACACCTCCTGCGCGTCGCACCCGATGCAACCCCTTTTTCAGTCGGCGCATGCGCATCGCGTCTGGTATGTACCTGCGCCAGCCACCCACGTAACGCACCATAAGGGACCCGGGAATCGAAACCAACCCTTCCTTAGTCGAAGGCTCCACCATTAAAGGCGTTACTCCCGCAAAGTCTGCAAGCGCCGCCGCTACGGACTTTAACTTACTGCTCTGAAAACGAAAGGGCATTTCATCGACATCCCGGTAGCAGGTAAATCCCGCGTCGCAAAGGTCGCTCAGGTAAGCTACCGAATTTCGGGGGAACACGAAACACGTCGTTGGAACTGAAAGCTCGCGTGCTATCTGGGCGCAAGAACGAAACTCGGCAATTGCCCTCTCTCGCGTCATTCCCGGCCATCCAAATATTACGTGGGAGAATGAGTGAAATCCGACTTCCTGTCTCGGCCGTGCCTTTCGGATCATTTCCACCAGAGATGCTCCGAACCATTCGGGATGGAGTGCCTCGTCGCCGGCCTTCGGAACATACTCGAACCACGGTTTCGGGAAATGAGGGAAATGGACTTCTGGCATCTTCGATACATCGGGCAGAGACGAACGCATCATCCCGCCGACGACCGCCCACGATGCGCATAGGTTGTTGCGCGTGAGATGATTCAATAAATTAGGGACTCCGACGTCATGCGTCCATCGACCCATCTGTAACAGTTCCGGGCCATAGGCGTGATCGAAACTGCCCCAGCTCAACTCTAAATCCAGGCTGATGACGACCGTTGGCTGTGTCATTCTAGTCCCCGAGACGGGTATCACACCCGAAGTCCCAGGCGCCTCCGCTGACCCAGAAGTCCACCGGACGAGATTCCTTCCTACGTGCGAACCAACGAGCGCCGATTGGCTTGTTCCGATCTTCCCAGCCTCTCGTCCGTAGGCATTGAGCCACTTCCTCAGAACCCGTGACCGCCAAACAGAGCGGAACTCGAAACTCAGAAAAACTCCGATCCACTTCTTCACATAGTGCTTCTAAACAATCCCGGTCCTGAAACGCCAGTTCCACTATACGAGCCACAACAGCGCCGTTCCTTAGGCCAATCGAGGTAACAGCTCGACCATGAAAGTTGCCATGTTTACGCGCGAGAAACAAAATATTACGGGGACCCAACCTATGAAAGAAACGCCAGCGAAATGATGCGAGGTCCCAGTCTGGGTAGGTGGTTGCGGTGGATAAAACACTCAGTGCTTCTGACAGCTCTTCGTCGGTGGGAGCTGCAATCCTTGAAATCTCATATCCGTGACTTGATCGGACATTCCTATTGGCTTCTCGCCGCGTGCGCACCGTCCATCCCAGGGCCGATGCGGCTATCTGCATCCCAGCTTTCACCCTACTCCGCACGTTTTGCAGCCAGAAGATTTCGATCTTCGGAATTCGCATGCGCTCGTAAATCGTGTCCGGGATTGGATTGAGGCCAAGTATCGCAACATGTGCCTCCGTTTCCAAACCGGCCAGCATCAGCCGCAGTCCAGGCGGCATCAAACAGCCCTGCCCCGACTCATTACGATGTGACTCGAATACAAAGAGATCGTGGAGGGCAGGTACGATCACCCTCTCCCCGTTCACCCTCCAGGGAACTCTCATCCGGTGATGCGATCCAACAATTTGGTCTCCGTCGCACAAAACCAATAGGTCCCGTTGCATTCCCAGAGTGTTAGGGTTCTCTTTGTATAACCAATCTAAGAATGACGCGTCAGATTGCCGGGAATGTTTCCCCCAAGCGCTGCGGGCAAATTTCACATATGCAGCTTCCTCTGTTGCAAAGAGCCCCCGACAATTGATCTCGTTCGCCGTCCGAGCACCGCCTAAAATGAGTTTGCTTTTATGCATCTTGGCTCTTAACCGAAATCTTATCGTAGGGGTCAATCCATTGGCTACCTTAGTTTGTTACTGGAACATGTTGCAGGCTCCGACGCTCTGCACGGTTGGCTGACCCTATCAGGCTAGGCAAACTTCGCTGGGAGTAAGTCGTTCCGCCGCAGGAGGCCTTATTTCGACCGATCGCTTTTGGTCCGCGTCCGCTGCAGAGTTCCCTTGCCGAAGCCAGCTCACCCGCTTCGTTCCATCTTTCAAATTCACCTCCTCGACTGGAATCAACTTCGGCTCCGCATCTTCGGCACGTTTGGACTTGGTTTCGCTAATCGCAACCTCGGACTTCTAACTTTACGTCGCGGCACAGGGCGCAGTCGCGTGCGAACGTTGCTCCGCTGCGCAATTCGCGCCAGGTCGCCTGCCAGCGGCACGTTGCTTGCGCTGCCGAGACCGTCGTAGCTATTGCAAAAGTGAAGTAAGGTCGAGTGCTTGACTCGTGGTTCTGTGTTGCTAAGAGCTGTTGAATATTACATCAAGCTTCAGTATTGCCGCGCAGTTGAGAGCGTCGGGAGCCGAGGCGCCGTTAGGCAGAACAGAAGGACGAAATAAGAATACGTACGGCTAGCAGAAATTCTTAATCATCATCGTTCCGGTTAGTCAATCACGCTGGCGTTCCATAACACAGAATTCGGTGTCGCCGTGCTACTTGCACAGAGATGAACAGTTATTTCATTTGCGGCATTTATCCACGATTGCCAAGAAAAATTCCCTCCGAGAGAGCCCTCAGGATTGGCGGTTGCGACTCCTTTCGTCGTTATACCAGACAGCGTTAGGGTTTGTTCTTGGCAAGTTCCAGCGGCTATAGAGGTGAAGGCAGAATTGAGGGGCAGACCGGCGGCGTAGAAGATGGAATTTATAATAGAGCCGCCACCGACGCGTATTCCATAAAGAGTCGTGACTCCGGTGTTATCTGCGATCTGCCCACCAGCCGGTGTGCCTGAAAGAAATCCAGTGATGCCTGAATAGATATTGGGACCGATGTTCGCATTGACGCCAGTGCCGAGAGAATAGACCGTAGCAAACTGTTGGATGACGTTGCCCGAAGCTGTAAAGGCTTGTCCATTGCCGATTAAAAGCATCGTCCCGGCGGTCGAAACGGCATTCGGAATTACCAAGTTCCCAGTGAATGTGAATCCTCCAAGATTGCCACTGGCTGGAGGAATGGAGATGAGTGTATAAGCGTTGGTACAATTATTCGCGCCGGGGCTAAATAGGCTGTTGGTGATCGAAAGCGACTGCATGTTTGTGAAGCTGTTTATGTACTGTAAGAAAGGAACGCAGGTGCCTTGCTTCATCGATTCCGCAATGATGTTCGAGAAATTCCAATCGATGCTGGCATTCTGAACGGCTGAAGTTCCCCAGTTTTCCATTACGACCTGATTGAAGACCGAAAGATCACTGAACCCCGAGCCAGACGAGTTGGTCGCAGGACCTTCAACGAAAACGCTTGCCTTGTAGAACTGCGTCCAAGCATCGAACGTGACGGAATCAGTATTCT
>Ga0307474_10004520_pt1 | contig 10014 bp, 3 predicted proteins | sample atmos_gasesECM1C_2_FD_203312 | JGI IMG/M metagenome (GOLD analysis project Ga0307474, IMG submission 203312) | Hardwood forest soil microbial communities from Morgan-Monroe State Forest, Indiana, United States - atmos_gasesECM1C_05 | ecosystem: Environmental > Terrestrial > Soil > Temperate...
TAGGTGACCCGTGACCTTCGCTCCGCGCTTATGCGCCGCCTCAATTGCGGCGCCAAGCTCCGCTCTCGTGATGAACATGTAAGCTTTGAAATTGTCCACGCCCTGGTCGAGCCAGAAATTCACGGTTCGCGTCGCATCCTCCGGCCCCGTGAGTTGGTGCAGTTGAATCGCCCACGAACCCTTGCCCTCTAAATAGGGTCCCGTCACGTGCATCTTGGGACCGGGAATCTCGCCCGCATCGATCGATTTCTTCAGTTCAAGATCCGCGTAGGGCTCAAGCGCTCCGGTGGTACGAATCGTGGTCACGCCTCCGGCAAGATACAAGCGCGGAAAACTAAATGCCATCTCGCCGAAAACTCCGTTTCCCATGGGATAAAACATGTGGTCGTGCATGCCAACCAAGCCGGGAATCACGCTGTAGCCGTGTCGGTCGAGCACCTGCGCGTCTTTGGGAACATTGGCCGTGGTCGCGTCGCCCACCGACTCAATCTTCCCTTTGCTAAGAATGATGGTCTGATCGTCTCGAGCTGCAGCGCCGGTACCGTCGATCACGCGTACGTGAGTAAGAGCAACAACGGGTGCGCTTACCTTCACGAATGGCTGTACTTTGGGCGGAATCGTTTGTCCCACGAAACTCAGTCGACTTGCCAACAGGGCGAGCACGACAACAGGCACTTTGCTCATAGCTCTTCTCTCCACGTTCAACTCTCACGTTTAACAGAGCATCCTCAGCAGAGCAGGATTTTACCGGAGAAGACATACGGCACGCGAGAAGTCGGCGGTCCCTTCCAGACGCAATGTCGTCGCAGCTGTGCGCTGCGAACCGAGAAGAGTTCAATCGCCTGTTAAAATCAAGGATTAGCCATTCACTCATGGACGCCGTTTTCATTCGTAACTTTGCGATCATCGCGCATATCGACCACGGTAAATCCACGCTGGCCGACCGCCTACTCGAGCTGACCGGATCGCTCACCGCGCGCGAAATGCAGGCTCAGGTGCTCGATTCCATGGATCTGGAGCGCGAACGCGGCATCACCATCAAGGCTCATGCCGTGCGCATGAATTACACCGCGCAGGACGGCCAGACCTACCAGCTCAACCTGATCGACACTCCCGGCCACGTGGATTTTTCCTACGAGGTCTCACGCTCGCTGGCGTCGTGCGAGGGCGCGCTGCTCGTGGTCGATGCATCGCAGGGGGTCGAAGCGCAGACGCTGGCGAACTCGTATCTTGCGATCAATCACGGACTCGAAATCATTCCCGTCATCAACAAAATCGATCTGCAGAGCGCCGACATCCCTCGCACTAAAGAGATGATCGAAGGAGCCGTCGGCCTGGACGCATCCGACGCGGTATTGATCAGCGCCAAAACCGGACAGGGCGTTCCCGACGTGCTTGAAGCAATCGTGAAGCGCGTTCCTCCGCCTAAGGGCTCGCCCGACAACCGGCTCCAGGCGCTGGTTTTCGACTCCTGGTTCGACGCCTACCGCGGCGTCGTCGTGCTCACCCGCGTGTTTGAAGGTACTCTGCGCAAAGGCGACAGAATTCGCCTGTGGTGGAACGGCACCACGTTCGACGCGGAGACTCTCGGCGTGCTCACACCCAAGCCGGTGGAGATCGATCAACTTGTGGCTGGTGAAGTCGGCTTCATCATCGCCAACATAAAAAATGTCGCGGATACGAAAATCGGCGACACCATCACGCACGATGCAAATCCTGCCCTCGAGGCCTTGCCCGGCTTCGAGGAAATCAAGCCCATGGTCTTCGCCGGGCTCTACACCGTCGATGCGCACGAGCACACGCAACTGCGCGAGGCCTTGGAAAAATTGCGGCTGAATGATTCGTCATTTTTCTTTGAGCCCGAGAGTTCAGTCGCCCTCGGTTTTGGCTTCCGCTGCGGCTTCCTCGGCTTGCTTCACATGGAGATCATTCAGGAACGCCTGGAGCGCGAGTTCAATCTCGACCTGATCACCACCGCGCCCGGCGTGCGCTACAAGATTACGAAGACCGATGGCGAGGCTGTCGAAATCGATAACCCTTCCCGCTGGCTCGATCCCAGCGAGATCGCCAAAGTGGAAGAACCCGTGATCCTTGCGACGATTCTCACTAACGAAGAATACGTTGGCGGAATTCTCAAGCTCGTCGAAGAAAAGCGCGGCAAGCAAAAAACTTTCGAGTACGTCAGCTCCTCCCGCGTGATGCTGCACTACGAGTTGCCATTAAACGAAATAGTCCTGGACTTTTACGACCGCCTAAAATCGGTTTCGCGCGGCTACGCCTCTCTCGACTACCATCTGGCCGGCTATTGGAACTCGCCAATGGTGAAGCTCGACATCCTGGTTGCCAGCGAGCCGGTGGATGCGCTCTCCATCATCGTGCACCGCGACTTCGCCTACGAGCGGGGCAAGGCTCTGGTTTCCAAGATGAGGGAACTGATTCCCCGCCAGATGTTCGAAGTGGCAATCCAGGCTTCAATCGGCGCCAAGATTATTGCCCGTGAAACAGTACATGCCATACGCAAAAACGTTATTGCGAAATGTTATGGCGGAGACATTTCACGGAAGCGCAAGCTGCTCGAGAAGCAGAAGGAAGGCAAAAAACGCATGAAGCGCATCGGCCGCGTCGACATTCCGCAGGAGGCATTTCTGGCCGTCCTGAAGGTTGGCGAGAGTAGTAATTAACCGAAACCGGCTCCGTCGGTCCCGCGGCCCACATCGGAAAGAGCAATCGCTGTTATCAATTTTTCTGGTTCGCCCGCCAGAACGAAAGCTGGAAAAATGCGCTCCTCGAACGAAAGGGCTAGACCCGGAAATGTGCAAATCTCAAAGTTGCAAAGAAATCAAGAGTTGTTTCTTAGCGTCTATGTTAATGCCGCGTGAATTGTATAACTGGTTACTACTCATGGCTTTAACGGCAGAAATTCGTTGCTTATGAAACCGACCGATCGGTCTTTGCCGAATCCAATCTCCAGAACGGTTTTCAATTCCACAAGCTTTTCCACAGGCTGACGGTGTCTTTTTTCCTGCGCGCAACCCCATCTTCTTAAAGGGACTTACTGACCTGCATCTAGGGTCTTTCCTGTAGATGAGATCATTCGCCGGAGCCCGCTCCGCCCTCGGCTAGTGACTCAAATCGGGTGCTGCTTTTCAGGAACGCCATACGCACTTTTCCGATCGGGCCATTGCGCTGCTTGGCAATAATGATCTCCGCCTTACCCTGCAGCTCGGGATCATCTTGCTTGTAGATCTCTTCCCGGAAGATGAACATAACCAGATCGGCATCCTGCTCGATCGATCCCGACTCGCGCAGGTCGGCAAGTTGAGGGCGGTGGTCTCCGCCGCGGCTTTCGGGAGCGCGGCTCAACTGCGAGAGCGCAATCACCGGGACGCTCAGTTCCTTGGCCAGCGCCTTCAGCCCGCGCGAAATCGCCGATACTTCCTGTGTACGATTCTCGAAACGCTTGCCGCCGCCCGACATCAACTGCAGATAGTCCACGATGATCAGGTCCAGCTTGCCACCCTGCGCCTGTTTCAGCCGCCGCGCCTTGGCACGCATTTCGCTCAGAGAGATGCCGGGAGTATCGTCGATGAAAATGGGAGCGTGCGCCAACTGCTCCATGGCACGCACGACTTTTTTCGTATCGTCCTGCCACAGCGAGCCTGTGCGCATTTTGTGGGCGTCGACTCGCGCCTGTGAACACAGCAAGCGCATCAGCAGCGCCTCGCGCGACATTTCGAGAGAAAAAACACCCACGACTTGCTGATCTTCAATCGCGGCATTCTCAGCAATATTCATTACGAACGCCGTCTTGCCCATGGAAGGCCGCGCCGCGATGATCACCAGGTCGGAGCGCTGCAAGCCCGAAGTCATTTCGTCCAAATCGGTATAGTGCGTCGCCAGTCCTGTGATGCGCTGGCCGCGTTGCAGCAGCGCATCGACGGACCCAAACGATTCGCGGACAATCTCCTGCACGCCCATGAAGCCGCGCCCAATGCGCTTGTCCGAAAGCTGAAATATGGCGGCTTCGGCGTCGCTGAGAACATCTTCTGCCGCGTCGCCTTGGTCTGACGCCCGCGCGATTGCGGTGCTGGCAGCGGAAATCAGACCGCGCAGCAGCGCCTTGTCCCGCACAATCTTGACGTAGTGCTCAATGCTGGGCCGGTCGGGCACGCCATCGACCAGACTCGACACGTAGGCCACGTCGCCAATCGGTTGCAGATCCTTGTGCCGGTCGAGCTCGTCGATCAGCGTGATCATGTCGATGGGGCGCGAAGACTCTGCCAGATCGACCATGCGCGAGTAAATGCGACGATGCGAATCCAGCGAGAAGTCTTCAACTCGCAAATGCTCGGCAGCCTGGTTATAAGCAAAGTTGTCGAGCAGGATCGCGCCCAGGATCGAGCGCTCGGCCTCAACGTTCGCCGGAAGCGTGCTGATGCTGTAATCGGTAGTTGCCATGGGCCTTGTGGTGGTATTGATTTAATTATGCCGCAAAAAGCGAAGATACGGCGAATATACGCGCTGTCGATGCTAGGTAGTTAACCCGCAGAAGCATGTGGACCAAGCCGCTCAGACACTCTTAGGCAGCTCGGGGCGAAGATGGGGAGAAGAGTCTTGTGAAGAGCCTGTGAATTGGTGGGGAACCTGTGGATCAGTTCCAGTTTTCTGTGAGTGGCTTCGGAAAACGCAACACTATCTTTGCCGAATCGGCCCCAGACGCGGCGGACGGCGGCCCATCAATCGCCTGAACACGCGGGGCAGCGTCCGTCGCGCGAAATGCAAGAAGTGCGGACAAGTGAGTTACACTTGATGCACGGAAAGGCGCTCCCATCAAGCGAAACGCCGCAGAACTCACAGTTGGCGTCCTTCGTGTAGGCGCGATCTCCATTCACCATCCTCCGAGACCACTGGTCTTCTTTGTCGTCCTCGCTCCAATAAAATGCTTCGGTTCGCACGAGCAAGCCCTTCCTAGAGCGTCATTGAAGCAGCCACGCGACAAACCTGCCAAGCTCTAAGAAAAAGCAACCGAACAAGAGCGTCCTAAGTGCAACCCTCTCGCACAGGAAGCAGAGCAAATCCACCTGCTTTTCTATCCGTTCGAGCTTGGCTGTGGTGGCCACTAACCTTACACCTATCGTAAGTGTCGACCAAGCGTAAGCGAATACCAGGCGAATTGCCCTGTGAATTGTGCAGAAAGCTGTGGAGGACAGCGACTATTCTGTGGAAGACCTGTGAAAACGGATGCGTAACAGAAATTCGCCGACTCAAATGAAGAAAAAGTTGGTTGATCCGTGTTGATCCGCGTAATCCGTGGCGAGTTAGTAGGGAGCACGAGAAAAAATGCGGTCCGGGCCAGCCACCCGGACCGCACTCGTACGTGAGTTCCCGTTCTGCTTTCACCGCTGGGCGGCGGAACGACCGCTTCAGCCCGAACAGCGCTCGAAACGAGTGCCGCATTTGCCAAAGCCAGTTGCGGATTCGTCACCTCGCGGTCTCGAAGCTGCAACCGCCACGGTTGGCCAGCGGCCCGATCTGCTCCTTAGAACAGAATGGGGGAGGAGGCCGCAACGCCCGGGCAACCAGTCGCGCTCGCGCGCGTTCTCTGGGTGCGCCCCCGGTAATTCACCCTCGAGAATCACCGGCTGCCGCTGGCTCTGCCGCAATCATTCGGCAAGCTCAGGAACTTTCACGTTTCGCTCCGAACACTCTCAGCCAGATCGTTGCGCCTCGCAAGATAAAAAACCTGCATAGTTGTGCAGAAGCTGTGGAGGATGACATTTCCTTGTGGAAGGCTTAGGAAAACGAAGGATTATTGTTCGCGGCGGATTTCATCGACCCGTAATTTCAATAACTTACACGTCGTATAACGAATCATGTGGTGAAAGCCGCCTCGGCTGTCCCGCGACTTCGCAATTTTTGGAAGATTGCGAGCGTCGCAAGGACGCGCTCCAGAAAAGCCAAAGCCCCGAGAGTCACTCGGGGCCTGAAATGGATACTAACCGCCGCCTGCGTCTTCAAATTCTAGCCTACCGACGTAGTTGTGACAGAAAAAAGCTGGCCGAAGCCCTTCGTTCTCAGTTCTCTCTGTGAGTCCCTGCCTTCATGGTGACACCAGCGGACGAATGCGTCCGCCTTTACGTGAGCCTTGCTAGTCCCGCACTCCATCCATGAACGCCCGCAGCTTTCGCGAGCGCGAGGGATGCCGCAACTTGCGCAGTGCTTTGGCTTCGATCTGGCGGATGCGTTCACGCGTTACTGCGAACGATTGCCCGACCTCTTCCAAGGTGTGCTCGCTGCCGTCTTCGAGACCGAAGCGCATCTTGATGACTTTCTCTTCGCGCGGGGTCAGCGTACGCAGGACCTGTCCGGTCTGATCCTTCAGATTCACGTTGATCACCGCCTCAGCCGGAGAAACCACGCCGCGGTCTTCGATGAAGTCGCCCAGGTGCGAATCTTCCTCTTCGCCAATCGGCGTCTCCAACGAGATCGGCTCCTGCGCGATCTTCAGCACCTTGCGTACTTTCGCCACCGGAATATCCATGCGCTTGGCGATCTCTTCCGACGTCGGTTCGCGTCCCAGTTCCTGCACCAGCTGCCGCGAAGTGCGGATCAGCTTGTTGATCGTCTCGATCATGTGCACCGGAATACGAATCGTACGCGCCTGGTCGGCAATCGCACGCGTAATGGCCTGCCGAATCCACCACGTGGCATACGTGGAAAATTTGTAGCCGCGGCGGTATTCGAATTTGTCCACGGCCTTCATCAGGCCGATGTTGCCTTCCTGAATCAGGTCGAGAAACTGCAAGCCGCGGTTGGTATATTTCTTGGCAATCGAAACGACCAGGCGTAGGTTGGCTTCGATCAACTCGCGCTTGGCATGCTCCGCATCCATGTCGCCCTGGATGATCTCGCGCTGAGTGCGCTTGAGTTCCGGAAATGACACGCCGGTTTCGAGTTCCAGCTTTTCCACTTCGCCGCGAATGGCGCGCGCCTGCCGGCGATATTCTTTCTTCTGCTCTTCGCTGCGAGTGGCGTCGGCTTTGCGCTCCAGATTCTGCGTCTGGCGGTCGAGCGAACGCATGCCGTCGACAGTCTTGTTGAGCCGCTCGATCAGCCGCTTACGTTCGGCGTTGGTGAAGCCCAGCTTGCGCACCGCCAGCGACACCGCAACGATGCCGCGTGCCAGCCTGCGCCGCGCCCGGCGATGATCCTTCGGCTTTTTCTTCTGTGAAACTTCTTTGTATTTCTCTTCCAGCACCGCGGCCTTTTTGTACAGCTTGGCCATATCGTCGATCTTGCCGGTGAACTCGTTCAGGCGATTCTGCAGGATCTCGTCGGTGATCTCTTCTTCGTCGAAGGTGACCACTTCCTTGATCGAGCGCACGCCCTTCTTCAGGTCCTCGCCCATCGCCAGCAATTCGCGAATCACAATCGGCGACCGCGACAGAGCTTTAAGCACGCGCAGTTGGCCGCGCTCAATGCGCTTGGCGATTTCCACTTCGCCTTCGCGCGTCAGCAACGGCACCGTTCCCATCTCGCGCAAATACATGCGGACGGGATCGTTGGTTTTTTCCAGAGCTCCGGGGGTGAGGTCGAGTTCGACGTCTTCCCCTTCTTCGGATTCGTCGAATTTTTTGTCGAGCGTGGCAGAAGGCAGCTTGGGCCCTTCCAGCACGTCGATTCCCTGCGTACCAATGGTCGTCAGCAGATCGTCTAGGTCTTCGGGACTGTGCACGTCATGCGGTATGAGGTCGTTGACCTGGTCATACGTGAGATATCCCTTCTCTTTACCTGTGTCGATCAGCTTTTTGATGTCATCGAACTTGTCGTCAAGAGCCAAAAGGTGTGTCCTTAAACTTCGTTATTCCGCTCCACAGGAGCGTGTGATACAGTTCCTTGAAAGGGTGGGAATGTGGGTATTGCGGGAATGTGCGTCTCGCACAAACTTTCGAATTTTAGCACATAAGTGCCCCGACGTCGATCAGTTGCCCGCCGTTATCCCGTTACCCGCCGTAACCGCAATTCTCCCTAATACTTAGATGGCTGGGAATGGCTTTTTGTTTCAGCCCTTTTCGCGCTTTTTGCTAGGCCGCGGATCCTCCTTCCGTCAGACCCGGGTCCATCAAGGCCCGCTTCAACCGCATGGCCTCCTCTCCCAAGGCAGTTTTCTCCCGCAAATCAGCCGAACTGCCCAGAGCTTTCAGATCGCGCTGCACCTGCTCCAGACGACGGCGAAGATGGATGCGCCGCAAGGCACGGACCGCGCCTTCCAATCGTTCCGGAGTCAACCCCTCCTCTTCCTTCATCAAAATCACAGCTAGCATCCGACGATCACTCTCAGTTGCCGGCACTTCAAGCACATCGGCAAAATCCCGACCCACGTTAAGCAAAGACTCGGCCAGTGATTCGGTCGCCAGCCCGCGATGCAGGCCTTCGTTCTGCAAAAAAAACTGCGCTTGCCGCGCAGGGTCGAACTCTTCCTCCGCGCCGTCACGAGCGGAAAGATGTTCCTCGCCAGGTTGCATCTGGCGCGCCGAGGCCAAGGCACGAATCAGAACTTTTTCCGCGTCGGTCACTTGCGCCTCTGGCGTGGCTTTGACCGCGGAGGTCGCACGCGTTCCCGCCGCATGCCGCAACTCCTGGCGCAATACCGCCGAATCGATTCCAAGCTTTTGCGCGATCTCGTGCGCCAGTTCGTCGCGCACAATCCGGCTCGGAACCCGCTGAATATGCGGCAACAGATAATTCACGGCTTTCACCTTGCCCTCGGCGCTCCGCACCGGGAATTGCGTGAGCGCCCGTTCGATGAGGTAGTCGAAATACTTTTGCGAATTCTTCAGCGCGGCCCCGTACGCTTCTCTACCCTTGCGCCGGATGTAGAGATCGGGATCGAACCCCTGTTCCAGCGTCAACACCTTGATCTGGAATTCTTCTTCGACCAGCAGTCCAAGGGTCCGCTCCGTGGCTTTGGCACCGGCCGTGTCGGGATCGAAGTTCACCACCACATTTTTGCTGAAGCGGCCCAGCAGCTTGGCCTGCAGTTCGGTGAACGCCGTCCCCGAACTGGCAATCACATTTTGGAACCCAGCGGCGTAAACCGAGATGCAGTCCATCTGGCCCTCGACCAGGATCGCGTAATCGAACTTCTTCACCCATTCCTTGGCGGCATCCAGATTGAAAAGCACGCGGCCCTTGGAGTAGATCGCTGTTTCCGGAGAATTCAGATATTTCGGGCCGGATTTTTCATCAGTCGCGAGAGTCCGTCCGGTGAAAGCAATCACCTTCCCTGCTTCGCTCGCGATCGGAAACATCACCCGGTTGCGGAACTTGGAGTACATGGAAGCGGCTTCCGGCTTTCGGCTTCCGGCTTCCGCGCTCCGGCTCGAGTCAAAATCCCCGCCCTGTCCGTCCAAAGGGCGGACGGACAAGGACGGGGCACCCGTGTTGTCAGGGCTTTCCGGAAGCCGGCCGCCGGAAGCCGGAAGCCCGTCATCCTGTTTCCACGAGAATAATCCGCTCTCTCGCAGCACCTCTTCGCTAAACTCCTCTTTCAGACGATCGCGTAGCAGAAAGCCGGAGTCCGGCGCATATCCGATGCGGAAACGCGCAATCATTTCCGGGTCGAGGCCGCGTCCCGCGAGATACTCCCGCGCCCGCGCGCCTTCGGGACGCCGCAGGCACTCCTGAAAAAACGACACCGCGCGCTCATGCACGTCGAGCAACTGCCCGCGCAATCGCGCTTCCCTGGCTTCCCCCGGAGTGGAATGAGCCGCTTTCGGCAGCGGAATTTCCAGCCTCTGCGCGATCATCCGTACAGCTTCGGGAAAGGTGATGTTTTCGATTTTCTGTATAAAGCTGAACACGTCCCCCGACAAGCCGCAGCCGAAGCAATGGAAAAACTGCCGCGTGGCATGCACTGAAAATGACGCCGTTTTCTCTCCATGAAACGGACACAGCCCCGCGAAGTTCTGCGCCCCGGCCTTTTTGAGCTTGACGTAGTCTCCAATGATCCGG
>Ga0307474_10004521_pt1 | contig 10012 bp, 7 predicted proteins | sample atmos_gasesECM1C_2_FD_203312 | JGI IMG/M metagenome (GOLD analysis project Ga0307474, IMG submission 203312) | Hardwood forest soil microbial communities from Morgan-Monroe State Forest, Indiana, United States - atmos_gasesECM1C_05 | ecosystem: Environmental > Terrestrial > Soil > Temperate...
GCCCGACAACATCGCGGCAAGCGCCACGCAGACTATGGCCAGCCGCAACGAATGAGGCAGCTTGACCGCGCGACCCAGAATGTTGGCCAGGGCCTGCAGCGCGACGCCGAGCAGGATGCCCGCGAAGATCAGAAAGAGGGTCGCGGCATAGTACCAGGCGAATGCCAGCAGGCATGCGAACGCCACGACACCGATGCCGCCGACCGAGATAGCCCAGGCCAGGTCCTTGCGGGTCGAAACAGGACTGTCAGCCGAACCAGCCACGCGTGGTCCCTAAAAATAAATGCCATGGCACCGTTTCGCCAATCGCGTTCCGGATCAAGAATGCCGGTGGTCCCACATCCGTTTCCCGTTTGCAGCGAAAAGATTGGAAAATGTCAATCCGCTCCGCGGGCCGGATGTTGTTATCGCAGACCTGCCCGGTGGATGAACGCGCCTTAAGATATTGATCCGGCGCCGGGCGCGATGCATGATCGGCCGGAAATCGAGGGGATGAGATTGGAAATCGTCGAATGAGGAGGCCTGTCGTCGGTGTGATAGGAAATGCCTATCGCATTGAGAACAGATTCGCCACGCAGATGGTCGGTGAGCGCAATCTTCGAGCGCTGGCCGAGGTGACCGGCGCGCTACCACTGATGTTTGCAGCCTCACCGGACATTACGGATATCGGTGCCCTGCTGGACACGGTCGATGGCATCCTGCTGACGGGCGCGCGCGCCAATGTGCATCCGAAGCACTTCCGGGCCCAACCCAATTCCAGGCACGAACCTTACGATCTGCGCCGCGACGAACTGGCGCTGACGCTGTCGGAGGTTTGCGTTGACCGCGGTGTCCCGCTGTTTGGAATCTGCCGCGGCTTGCAGGAAATGAACGTCGCCTTTGGCGGCTCGCTGCATCCTGAGATCCGCGAATTGCCGGGGCGGATGAATCACCGGATGCCGCGGCTCGAGAACGGCGAAATTCATCCAGATCCCAAAGTGGTCTTCGCCGACCGGCACGACGTTCGTTTGATTCCGGACGGGGCCTTCGCAAAATTGCTTGGTTGCGAAATGATCCGGGTCAATTCGTTGCACGGACAGGGGATCCTCGAGCCGGGCGAAAGGGTCGTCGTCGAGGGCGTGGCCGAGGACGGCACGATCGAGGCGATCAGGATCGCCGACGCGGTGGGATTTGCTCTCGGCGTGCAATGGCACGCCGAATACGATCCGCAGCGTAACCCGATCAATCGAACACTGTTTGAGGCGTTCGGCGAGGCGCTTCGCACCGCAAAACGCGCCGCATAGACTGGCTCGCGGTTCGCAGGAGTCCTGAACACCGGAGTCCGGAACATCGATCCGGCGCGCCAACCAGCGCGCTGGATTTCTGCGGGGGCTAAAGCCATTTCGGTTTTGATAGAATCAAAACCGGGCTCTAATTTTTTGTTTTGACGCGTTTTCTTCACGCGAACCGGTTTCCACTTCGCTCGAAAACGCTCTAGCGTCAGGCCGCCTTGCCGATTTTTTCGACCTTTACTCCGCCGCCTTCCAACAGCATGACCTTGTTGAGGAGCTTTACCAGGGCATAGACCGATTGGATCGCGGGCGCAGGCGTATTGGTCAGCTTCGCCATCTCCAGGATCGATCCGATCAGCGCCTCGGTCTCGAGCGAGCGACCCGCTTCGACGTCCTGCAGCATCGATGTCTTGTGGGCACCGACGGCCTCTGCGCCCGCGATGCGCTTGTCGATGCTGACGCGGAAGGTGACCCCGAGCTTCTGGGCGATGTCCTGGGCTTCCTTCATCATGTTGGCTGCCAGTTCGCGGGTCTCGGCAAACTGGCAAATATCCACCAGCGTCGCATGGGTCAGCGCGGAGATCGGGTTGAACGAGAGATTGCCCCAGGCCTTCAGCCAGATTTCCGAGCGGATATCGGGAAGCACCATCGATCTCAGTCCGGCCTTGACGAAGACGTCGTGCAATTCCTTGACACGCTCCGTCTCCTTGCCATCGAGTTCGCCGATCGGGAAGCGATCGCCCTCGACGTGGTGAATGACGCCCGGCGCAGTCGCGGCCGCCGCAGGATAGACCACGCAGCCGATGATGCGGCTGGGATCGATGTACCTGGTCAGCACGCCCGTGGGATCGAGGCTCTGCAGCCTTTGATTGTCGTATTGGCCGCCGAGCTTCTGGAAGTACCACCACGGCAGGCCGTTCTGCACGGTCAGTACGATGGTGTCGGGACCGAGCAGGGAATCGATGTCGCGCACGACCTGATCCAAAAAATGCGCCTTCACCGCCAGCACGACGATATCCTGCTTGCCGGCTTCGGTTGCCTTGTTCACGGCCTTCATCTTCGCGGTATGCACCTTGCCGTCATGCCACTCGAGCTTGAGGCCGTTCTTCTGGATCGCGGCGAGGTGGGCGCCCTGGTCGATGACCGTGACGTCTTCGCCTGCCAGCGCAAACTTGGCCGCGAGCAGGCCGCCGATGGCGCCTGCGCCGACGACGCAAATCTTCTTCTGCCTGGGCGGGGCGCCCAAAAGATACGGGCTTGGCAGAACCTGATCGAACACGTTGCTGAGGCTTCCGACGCCGTCGATGGCGATATCGACGACGTTGTGGGCGTCACCCATGGTGCCCGCGCCGAGCGACGTGCCGCAGGCGATGATATCGCCCGGCATCAGCGTGACGTCCTTTGATATGGCGGCCACGAGCCTGTGCGGCGGGAAGAACATGTCGGCGACAGGATAGTTCTGTCTCTCCTTGCCGTTGAGGATGGTTCTGACCGACAGCTTCATGGGATCAAGGCCGGTCGCGATCACCGGGCCGAACACACCGAAAGTGTCAAAACTCTTCGAGCGTGCCCATTGCTCGAACGACTTGTCCTTGCGCAGCAAATCGACGGCGGTGACGTCGTTCACGCAGGTGTAGCCGAAGATGTAATCGCCGGCTTCGGCTTCTGAAATGTTGAAGCACGTCTTGCCGATGACGACACCGAGCTCGCCCTCATAGATGATTTTTCCGGTGTAAGTGGCGGGACGTTGAATCGGCTTGTTGGCCGGCCAATACGAATTTGGCGCCTTGAGGAACCAGAGCGGCTCTTTCGGCTCCTTGAAATCATTTTTGGCGGCAAGCTGGTGGAAATTGTTCCACAGGCAGATCATTTTCGATGGATCGCACGGCGTCAAAACCCTAACATCGGTGAGTTTCAGCGTCTGGCCGGTCGGCGTTGCACCGGCGAACATATCGCCCGTGTGTACTGCAACGGTGTCGCCTTCCAGCGTGCCAATGCCGGGCTTTCCGTTCTGCTCGAAACGGATCCATTTTGCCATCTGCGTCCTCCCGTTGACCAATTAGGGTGGCTTCATTCGAACGCACCACCTTTTGCAGTATTGTAATCTCGATCGCGACCGTCGCAATCATGCACTGCATCATTGACTCGCGAGAGCACCAACATTTGATCCAGGACATGCATCATCGATCTCGCGGCCAATGGCTGCCCGAGCTCTGACTAATCCGCCCCAAGACAGAGGGCGCAGGGAATGCCGGACGCGCGATGCGCCCGCAGCCTTGTGTGCGAGTTAGAAAAAGCACACAAGCATAGTCACCACGGTCACACCGGAACAGCCCGGCATTCCCCGCGCAATGGTTTTACGGGTTCCTTCGTGCTCTTCCCGGGGACCGGGCTTTCTTGCCCCCGTCATCGGCGGAAGTCTGCTTCCGCCGACTTGACGCCAGCGTCGGGACGCCAGAACCACACGACTTCGCCGTCCGCGACGAGCAGCGTTCGTCTCTGCGCCCCTCGCGTCCATCGCATCCCTCACCCAACGTTCGTGACGACCGCGAAGCGCCCCTCTTGGCGGGTGTGGGACCAGATCGCTCTATTGCTGTTTCTACCAAATGAAACAGCGAAATATTTTCGCGATGGGGCTGGACAGATGGGCAAATCAGTTTGTAGCCCGCGTGAGCGAAGCGATACGCGGGACCGGCAGAACGAAGTCCCGGATGTCGCCGCTGTCATTCCGGAGCGCGAGTGTAACGAGCGAGTCCGGAAATCCATGGCGCCGCAGGATACAGGAGAAATGGATTCCGGGTCTGCGCCTGACGGCGCATCCCGGAATGACGACGCTCGCCTGCGTTACACTGACCGACACCTTCCGCCACCAAAGTGTTGATGGCGTGGCGCGCGACATGCGCTAACATCGGTGCCGCGGCACAACAAAGGCCGTCCTGGGGAGGAACTTGATGCGGAAACGAAACTGGTCGCGGCGTCAGATGCTCCGCACTTCGGCGGGATCGTTCGCGGGTCTGCTGTTCGCCGAGCCTGCCAGAGCCGCAGCGCCGCCGCCAACAACCGTCACGCCGGCTTTGATCGAGGCCGCCCGGAAGGAAGGAAAGATCTCCTATTACGCGGCGATTGAGCTCAACGTTGCCGAACGCCTGGGCAAAATGTTCGAGGCCAAATATCCCGGGATCGCGGTACGGGTGGAGCGTTCCGGAGCGGAGAGGATTTTCCAGCGGATCGCGCAAGAACAGGGCAGCGGCATCCACGCCGTCGATGTCGCCAACTCTACCGATGCCGCACACTATCTCGATTGGAAGAAGAACGACTGGCTGGCGCCTTATCTTCCCGAGGATGTCGCCCAACATTTTCCGGCCGATCAGTTCGATCCGGACGGTTTGTACGCTACCTCGTGCGCGTGGCTGGAAACCATCGGCTACAACACCAACCTGGTCAAAGCTGAGGAAGCGCCAAAGAGCTACGCCGATCTGCTCGATCCGAAATGGCAAGGCAAGATCGTAAAAGGTCATCCCGGATACAGCGGCGCTATACTGACCACGACGTTCGTGCTCGCGCGCGAACTGGGCTGGCCGTATCTGGAAAAACTGGCCCAGCAGAAGGTGATGCAGGTGCAGTCGGCGGGCGATCCACCGAAAAAGATCATGCTCGGCGAGCGCGCGGTCATGGCTGACGGCAACGACTATAATCTCGTGCTGTTCAAGGATCAGGGCAAGCCGGTCGAAGTGGTGTACCCGGCCGAAGGTTCGCCACTCATCATCGTCGGAAGCGGCATATTCCAGAATGCACCAAATCCAAACGCTGCACGATTGTTTCAAAGCTTCTTTTTCAGTCCGCAAGCCCAGCAGATGCTGGTCGACGAATTTGCCCATCGCTCGTTCCACGCGCAGGTCAAGGCAAGGGCAGGCCAAACGCCGATGTCCAGCCTGAAAATGCTCAAGGCCGATCCGGCGGCCGTGCAGGCGGCGAGCGAAGAGATCAAGGCGCGGTATTCCAAGGTGTTCAGGGTTTAGAAAACCAGCAAGGCCATTTCAATCCTCATGGTGAGGCGGCGCGTCAGCGCCGTCTCGAACCATGTGGTCCCATTTCCGGGCCTGCATCCTTCGCGATGCGTCTCGAGACGTCACCCTGAGATGCGCGCTCTTTGCGCGCCTCGAAGGATGCGCGGCGCGGTGCCCGCCGTCCTTCGAGGCTCGCTTTCGCTCGCGCCTCCAGCGACAACGGCAAAGCCGTTGCGCGGGGATGACGGGGGGATAGGTGCAGGCCAAAACACGAAAAAAAGGGGCGCCCGTTTGGTGCGCCCCTTCCGATCCTGGTGTGCAGACGAAAAACCCGTCAGCCGGAATAATACATGTCGAATTCGACCGGGTGCGGCGTCATCTCGAAGCGCTCGACTTCGGTCATTTTCAGTTCGATGTAGCTGTCGATGAAATCGTCGTCGAACACGCCGCCGTTCTTGAGGAACGCGCGGTCCTTGTCGAGATTCTCCAGTGCCTCGCGCAGCGAACCGCAGACCGTGGGGATCGTCTTGAGTTCTTCCTTGGGGAGGTCGTAGAGGTCCTTGTCCATCGCCGGACCCGGATCGAGCTTGTTCTTCACGCCATCAAGGCCGGCCATCAGCATCGCGGCGAAGCCGAGATAGGGATTGGCCAGCGGATCGGGGAAACGCACCTCGACGCGCTTGGCCTTGGGATTTGAGGTGTAGGGGATGCGGCAGGCGGCCGAACGGTTGCGCGCGGAATAGGCGAGCAACACCGGGGCTTCATAGCCGGGAACCAGACGCTTGTAGGAGTTGGTCGTTGGGTTCGTGAAGGCGTTGATCGCCTTGGCATGCTTGATCACGCCGGCGATGTAGTGGAGGCAGGTTTCCGAGAGGTCGGCGTATTTGTTGCCGGCGAAGACCGGCTTGCCGCCCTTCCAGATCGACTGGTGGCAATGCATGCCCGAGCCGTTGTCGCCAAACACCGGCTTCGGCATGAAGCAAGCCGTCTTGCCGTAGATGTGGGCGACCTGCTGGATGCAGTATTTGTAGATCTGCAACTGGTCGGCCATCAGCGTCATCGTGTCGAACTTCATGCCGAGTTCGTGCTGGGCCGAGGCCACTTCGTGGTGGTGCTTCTCGACCTTGACGCCCATCTTGGCCATTGCGCCGAGCATTTCGGAGCGCATGTCCTGTGCCGAGTCCTGCGGCGGCACCGGGAAGTAGCCCATCTTGGTGCGAATGCGGTGCCCCAGATTGCCGCCTTCATACTCGGTGTCCGAGTTAGTCGGGAATTCCGCTGAATCCAGCTTGAAGCCGGTGTTGTAGGGATCGGTCGCGTACTTCACGTCGTCGAAGACGAAGAACTCGGCTTCCGGCCCGAAAAAGACGGTGTCGCCGACGCCCATCGACTTGACCATGGCCTCGGCCTTCTTGGCCATCCCGCGGGGGTCGCGGTTATAGGGCTCGCCTGTGGTCGGCTCGAGAACGTCGCAGGTAATCATCAGGGTGGTTTCTGCGAAGAACGGATCAATCGTGGCCGTCACCGGATCGGGCATCAGGCACATATCCGACTCGTGAATCGCCTTCCAGCCGGCGATCGAGGAACCGTCGAACATCAATCCCTCGGCGAAAACGTCATCGTCGATCATACCGACGTCGAAGGTTACGTGCTGCCACTTGCCGCGCGGATCGGTAAAGCGCAGATCGACGTATTTGACGTCGTTGTCCTTGATCGACTTCAGGACGTCCTTGGCGGTCTTCATGAATCCCCCTTTTTACAGTTGTCTTGGTTTGGCCGCAGGTGGCGGCCGGTGGCCAATGGTCAATACAATTGGGGGATGCTCAATACAATATCGGAGTATTGAGGGGCACCAGTCAGATGGCGTCCAGCCCGGATTCCCCGGTCCTTATGCGGATTGCCTCTTCGATAGAGGAGACGAAGATCTTTCCGTCGCCGATGCGGCCGGTCTGGGCCGCGCGCCGGATCGCGTCGATGGCCCGCTCGACCAATTCATCGGAAATCACGATCTCGATTTTTACCTTTGGCAGGAAATCGACGATGTATTCAGCGCCCCGGTAGAGTTCGGCATGTCCCTTTTGCCGCCCAAACCCCTTGGCTTCAGTGACGGTGATGCCCTGCAGGCCTACTTCCTGAAGCGCTTCCTTTACCTCGTCGAGCTTGAATGGCTTGATGATGGCTTCGATTTTCTTCACAGATCGCCTCCCGGGCACTTACACATCAGAGGAACTTCGGGTTGGTTTGCGCGAGGCCGCGCAGGATCGGGTTGCTTGGCCCGGCGCCCGGGCGCATTGACGAATTTTACCGGCAGAGCATAACGATCGGGAGCCGGCTTCCCCAAAAGCAGGGTCTATGCCAGTTTGTTAGGACGGCCGATTTCGAAATATTATCAGGCTTTTAACAAGCATCCGGAAAGGGTGACTGGAAGCTGGGCACCTTATCGCAGCCCGCGGAATAGGCAAATAGATCAAATGATAGGCAACTTGAAGGGTTCTTGCGGCGCGCGGAACACGAAATGCCTCCAGAAGAGGCGATTCTGTTAGGTTATTTGACATGGAAATCCTGACCACCGCCGAAATGGAGCGCGCCGATCGGCTCACCATCGCCGCAGGCACGCCCGGCTTTGCGCTGATGATGAGCGCAGGCCAGGCTGTCGCCGAGGCGGCCATGGCTCTCGTGGAGGACGGCCCGATCGTGGTCGTCGCGGGGCCTGGCAATAATGGGGGCGATGGTTTCGTGGCGGCGGCTGAGCTTGCCGCGCGAGGCCGCGAGGTTTCGGTCATTCTGCTGTGCGAGCGCGACAGCCTGCAGGGCGATGCGGCATCGGCGGCGCGGGGATGGAAATACCCGGTGCTGCCCTTCAATCCGCAGGCGATCGGCAAGCCTGCGCTGATCATCGATGCGCTGTTTGGGGCGGGCCTGGATCGGCCGGTGAAGGGCGAACCCTTCGACATGATCGAGGCGATCAATGCGAACGGAGCGCCTGTGCTGGCGGTCGACCTGCCCAGCGGCATCAGCGGTACCAGCGGTTCAGTGATGGGTGTCGCGGTTCGTGCCACCGAAACCGTTACTTTTTTCCGGCGCAAGCCTGCGCATCTGCTGTTGCCAGGGCGCACTTGTTGCGGCCGTGTTCGCGTCGCCGATATCGGGATCGATGCGAGGGTGCTGGCGGAAATTCAGCCCAGGGCTTTTGAAAATGTTCCCGCATTTTGGCGCCAGTCGTTCCCGGTGCCGCAGGTTGCCGCGCATAAATACGACCGGGGTCACGCTGTCGTTGTTTCAGGAGCGTTGGCTACGACCGGTGCGGCGCGGCTTGCGGCACGCGGCGCATTGCGTTCCGGCGCTGGCCTGGTCACGGTGGCTTCACCGCGAGATGCGCTCGCGGTCAACGCTTCGGCGCTGACGGCGGTGATGGTTCGCGCTGTCGATACGCCGCTCGAGTTCGGCGAAATGCTAAGCGACAGGCGTCTCAATACGTGCGTGATCGGCCCGGGCGCCGGCGTTGGCGGCCACACCCGCGATCTCGTGCTGACGGCCTTGTCCGCGAGGCGAAACCTCGTGCTGGACGCAGACGCGTTGACGAGCTTTGCGGAGGCTCCTGATCGGTTGTTTGAAGCGATCAAGAATTCTCTCGATCCTCAGGTCGTACTGACGCCGCACGAGGGAGAATTTCCGAGGCTCTTTAGCGACATCAGCAACAAGCATCCGCTGCGCTCGAAGCTGGAACGGGTGAGAGCTGCGGCCGAACGCTCCGGCGCGGTCATCTTGCTGAAAGGGTCCGACACGGTCGTGGCTTCGACCGACGGCCGCGCGACGATAGCTGCCAACGCGCCGCCCTGGCTGGCGACCGCAGGCGCCGGCGACGTGCTGTCAGGTATCATCTCGGGATTGCTAGCGCAGGGTGTGCCGGCATTTGAGGCGGCCTCAATGGGGGTGTGGATGCACGGGGAAGCCGCAAGCGAGGCCGGCCCCGGCCTGATCGCGGAGGACCTGCCGGAGACCATGCCGGCCGTGACGCGCCGCCTCTACGACGAATTCGACATCGACTATTGACGCAAGCCCGCGCGCCGTCAGCGCCGATTGCGTCAAAACCGATATTTGGCGACGGCTGCCTCGTCCCAGGACAGCCCCAGGCCCGGCCCGCGGGCGGTCACCGTGCCGGCAACGATCTGCACGGGCTCGGCAAGTAGGGCGCCCGCCAAATCGAGAAATTCGAGCCAATGCGCGGTCGGTGTGACCGCCAGCATGTGCGAACTTGCTTCCGCGAACAGATGGCTGGACATCGGTATCGACGCGGCTTCGGCTTGGCCGGCCACGCGCAGCCAGCCGGTGACGCCGCCGACCTTCATCAGGTCCGGCATGATGAAATCGCTTGCGCGGGCAGCGATTGCCTCGGCAAAGCCGCGGGGAAACCACCAGTTCTCGCCAGACTGGATCGAAATGGGCGAGGCGGCTCGTACCTCGGCGTGACCCTGCAGGTTTTCGGCCGGGACAGGCTCCTCGATCCAATGCAGATCGTAGGGCGCGAGCCGCTCAATGCGGCGCTTTGCCTCGGAGGGATCGAGCGACTGGTTGAAATCCACCATCAAGGCGATGTCGGGCCCGACCAGATCGCGCACTCCCCTCACCACACGCTCGTCATTGGCGAGATCGCGGTCGCCGCCCTTGATCTTGATGCCGCGAAAACCCCGTTCGAGCGATCGGCGCAACACTGCCTTGTCGGTGTCCGGGTCG
>Ga0307474_10004522_pt1 | contig 10011 bp, 10 predicted proteins | sample atmos_gasesECM1C_2_FD_203312 | JGI IMG/M metagenome (GOLD analysis project Ga0307474, IMG submission 203312) | Hardwood forest soil microbial communities from Morgan-Monroe State Forest, Indiana, United States - atmos_gasesECM1C_05 | ecosystem: Environmental > Terrestrial > Soil > Temperate...
AAGCCGGGCCTCGACGGGCACGACAGGGGTGCCAAAATCGTCGCCCGCACCTTGCGCGATGCCGGCTTCGAGGTCATCTACACCGGCATCCGGCAGCGCATTGAAGACATCGCATCGATCGCCGTCCAGGAAGACGTCGCCGTGGTGGGCTTGAGCATCCTGTCCGGTGCCCATCTGGCGCTCACCACACGCACCATCGAAGCGTTGCGTGCCGCCGATGCCGCTGACATCGCCGTCGTCGTCGGTGGAACCATCCCGCACGCCGACGTACCCAAGCTGCTCGAGGCCGGCGCGGCCGCGGTATTCCCCACTGGGACACCGCTCGACACGCTGGTGCGCGAGATCCGCGCGTTGACCGGCACCCCGCAATCCGCCTTGCAAACAGCCCCGGAGGAACCGTGCGCATCGGAGTAATGATCGGACCCGAGCGTGGGGATTCCGCGCGCAAGGTGACCAAGATGCTGGCCGACATCGACTGGGCCGAGACCGCCGGCCTGGACAGCGCCTGGATCCCGCAGATTCCCAACGACTTCGACGCGCTGGTTGCGGTGGCCCTGCTGGGGACTCGCACCAGCAGGATAGAACTGGGTACCGCGGTGGTCCCATTGCAGGCGCAGCACCCAATCGCGTTGGCGCGCCAGGCTTTATCGGTGCACGCCGCCACCGGTGGCCGGCTGGTCCTCGGCGTCGGCCCGTCGCATCACTGGATCGTGGACGATATGCTCGGGATCCCCTACGAGCGGCCGGCCGCATACACCCGCGACTACCTCCAAGTGCTGGACGCCGCCCTGTCAACTACGCGGGCCAATCCCGGCGCGGTCGACGTGGAGAACGACACCTTCCGGGTGCACAACCCCCTCGATCTGGCTCCGGTGGCGCCTTTACCGGTGTTGGTCGCGGCGCTCGGGCCGGTGATGCTGAGCCTGGCCGGCGAGCGGGCCGACGGCACCATCCTGTGGATGGCCGACGAACGCGCCGTGGCCGAGCACGTGGTGCCGCGGATCACCAAGGCCGCCGACAACGCCGGTCGCCCGGCCCCGCGCATCATCGCGGGCATCCCGGTATGCCTTTGTGCTGCCGGCGAAATCGATGCCGCCCGCGAGCGCGCCAACCGGATTCTGGGCGAGGCCGAGGTTTCGCCGAACTACCAGCGGCTGCTCGGATACGGCGACGCCAAGGATGTCGGTGACATCTGCGCGGCCGGCGACGAGGATGCAATCCTGGACCGGTTGCGCCGATTCGCCGCTGCCGGTGTCACCGATCTGTCGGTGCGGCTCCTGCCGATCGGTGACACCCGGGACGAGCTGGTCGCCTCCAAGCAGCGAACCCGCGAGATGATCGCCGCGCTCGCAGCGGAGTTGCGGTGACCCCAGAGAATGGCGGGGAAAACCGCGGACCGCTGGCGGGGATCCGCGTCCTCGAAGTCGGCACCATGCTGGCCGGTCCGTACGCCACCATGTTGCTCGCCGATCTTGGTGCCGAGGTCACCAAGATCGAACCCCGCGGCGGCGAGATCTCCCGCAGCGTCGGGCCCAGCTACTTCGCGAGCCTGAACCGGAACAAATCCAGCATCTGCCTGGACCTGAATTCGCAAAGCGGACAACAACGCCTGGGCGAGCTCGTGTCGGAATCCCATGCTCTGCTGGTGAACCTGAAACCGTCGGCCATCCGCCGGCTCGGCCTCACCTACGAGCACTTGCGGGCGCACAACGAACGGATCGTCTGTGTGACGATCACCGGCTTCGGCCTGCACGGCGGCGACGACCCGGCCTTCGACTATGTGGTTCAGGCGGGTTTCGGTACCGCCGCATTGACCGGCGATCCGGACGGCCCGCCGACGCTGCCCGGCTACTCGTCGGCCGACAATTCCACCGGAATGTGCGCGGCGCTGGGACTTCTGGCCAAGATCATCTCCGGAACCGGCGGGCAAGTGGATGTGTCGCTGCGCGACGTGATGCTGTCGCAGCTCAACTATTACGCCTCCGCCTACCTCAACAGCGGTGTCGAGCCGCAGCGCCGTCCATACGGTGCGCACTCGTATTACGTTCCGGCCCAGCTGTTTCCGACGGCGGACGGGTATCTGGCGCTGTTCATCACGCACGACGGGTTCTGGAAATCCTTTGCCGCCGAGGCGGGTATCGGCGGTTTCGAAACCGTGGCCGAACGGGTCGCCCGCCGCGATGAGGTGCTCGCCGTCGTCACGGCGATGCTGGCCACCGACAGCGCGGCCGGCTGGGAACGGCGGCTGCGTCCACTCGGAGTCCCCGCAGCGGCCGTTCGAACGCTTCCCGAGGCACTGAAAGTGACTCCGGAAGTGGTTGTGACGGCGGGTGATTTCCGCCTCGTCGGTAGTCCGATCCACGTCTCCGGCTATCAGCCGGACTACCGGCCGCCGCCGGAGCTGGCTGAGTAGCCCTAACTTGGCCGCCGAACGTCGACTTGTTGCGCCAAATTCCAATTTCGCCCAACAAGTCGACGTTCAGCGTCAAGAGTCCGGACCGGTGAGGTGGGCCTCGGCGAGTTTGCGGAAGGCCGCTACCAGGCGGCTGCGGTCTCCGGCGCGAGTCGCCAATACGACATGGCTGGGCTCGACGCCTTTCAAAGGGACAGTGGTGATATCCGGTCGCGGGCTTTTGGTGTGAAAGCCGGCCGTGATGGCCACCGCCTGCCCGTCGGCGATGACTTCGAACTTGTCCTCGAGCGCGTCGATGAACGGACCGTCGGGTGCCCGGCGCCCGTCGGGCCGAGGGTCGATGCGCCAGAAGGCGCTCCAGGCCGGATCGGAGTGCCGCACCCGTGGTATGGGTTCGTCCGCGATGTCGTCCAGGGTGACCGACTCCCTGCCCGCCAGGCGATGGTCGACGGGTACCACCAGCACCCGGGGCTCGTCATAGAGGATCGTCACGTGCAACTGGTCGGTCGGAAACGGCAGCCGGGTGACCACCGCGTCCACGCGATGGTCGAGCAGCACATTGCGTGCCTGGTCCCAATCCACATGCAAGGCTTGCACCTCGGCGTCCGGGTGCTCGCGACGCAACTCCCGCACCGCTGGGGTAACGATCAAACCCGGTGTGTAGCCGATGATGATGTGGCTGGGCTGGGCCGCGGCCCGGGCCTGCGCCGTGGCTTGGACCGCCGAGCGCAGCAGCGCCTTGGCCCGAGGCAGGAACACCTCGCCGGCCTCGGTCAGCCGAGTGCCTTGCGGCGTGCGGTCCAGTAGCCGGACGCCTAACTGCTGCTCCAGGCGGCGAATCTGCCGGCTCAACGACGGCTGCGCGACGCGCAGCGCGGTGGCCGCGCGGCCGAAGTGGCGGTGCTCGGCCACCACTACGAAGTACCCCACCAGTCGCAGGTCGAGGTCCACCAGCGGCGATGCCGAGTCCGTCATGCGCCCAGTGTAGCTGCGCGGCTCAGGTGGTTTCTCCACATTGCGTTCTTGAGCTGCTGTAATGCCTGAATTGCATCGCGCGATATGGAATAGATCTTGGACACCGCATCGGATGGACCTTTGACTTGAAGGCACGTCAATCAGAAGGGATCTGCACACCATGGACGTGTTTGTTACCGGCGCAACCGGACACATCGGTTCTGCCGTCGTCACCGAACTCCTCGAAGCCGGGCACCGGGTCACCGGCCTGGCTCGCTCCGACGAGGGCGCGGCCGCCCTGACGGCTAAGGGCGCCAAGCCGCACCGCGGCGACCTTGACGACCTCGACGGCCTGCGGGCAGCGACCGCGGCGTCCGACGGCGTCATCCACCTCGCCTACCGGCACGACTACGACAGCGACTTCGTCGGTGCCGCCCAGACGGACCTGCGCGTCGTCGAAGCAATGGGCGAGGTGCTGGCGGGCTCCGATAGGCCGTTGGTCAACACTTCCGGAACGCTCTTGCTCGCGCTCTTTGCCCAAGGACGGGTCGCGACCGAAAACGACACCGCCGAGGGCGGGCCGCGGATCGACTCGGAGAACGCGACCATCGCGCTGGCCGAGCGCGGCGTGCGATCGTCGGTCATTCGCCTGTCGCCGCTGGTGCACAGCACGCTCGATCACCACGGCTTCGCCCACCGCCTGATCAACATTGCCCGCGAAAAAGGCGTTTCCGCCTTCGTCGGCGACGGGTCCAACCGCTGGCCCGGTGTCCACACGCTCGACGCGGCACACCTGTACCGGCTGGCGCTGGAGGTGGCGCCGGCGGGGACGCGGTTGCACGGCGTCGCCGACGAGGGCGTGCCGTTTCGTGACATCGCGGCCGTCATCGGGCGCCACCTCGACGTTCCGGTGGTGAGCATTTCTCCCGAAGAGGCGAGTGACCACTTCGGATTCCTTTCTGTCTTTGCGTCTTTCGACAACCCCACGTCAAGCGCTCTGACGCAGAAAGTGCTTGACTGGCATCCCGAACGGCCCGGGCTGATCGAGGATCTCGAAGCAGGCCATTACTTCGGCGAGTGAAGGAGCATCGCCCATGCAGACCAGCGTGGTCGACGCGGCCCGCCGGGCGTTGGGACCGGTTGGCGTGTGCCTGCCGGTCTCACTGACCAGCACCCCACATGCCAACCTGCAACGAGAGGCCGTCGGCCGGCTGGAACGCGCCGGCTATGGCGCCGTCTGGGCCAACGAGGTCATCGGCAAGGACGCCCTGGTACAACTCGCCATGCTGCTGGCCGCCACCGAACGGACGGTGTTCGGCACGTGCATCGCCAACATCTGGGCCCGGCCGGCTCAGACCATGCATGCCGCGGCCGCCCAACTGGCCCAGGGCTACCCGGGCCGGTTCGTACTCGGCCTGGGGGTCGGCTACCCCGAGCAGGCGGCCAGTACCGGCCAGGAATTCGGCCACCCGCTGGCCACGATGCGTGACTACCTGGACCGGATGGACAGCCCCACCTGGCCTCCGGCGCCCGAGGCGCCATATCCGCGTATCATCGCCGCCAACGGTCCGAAAATGCTTGCACTGGCGGTCGAGATCGCACATGGGGCATTCCCGGCCATGCTGCCTCCGGAGTTCACCGCACGGGCCCGGCAGGCGCTGGGACCGGACAAGCTCCTGGTGGTGGGGCTGACCGCGGTTCCGGACTTCGACCGGGATCGGGCGAAAGCGACTGCGCGGGAGACTGTTTCGGGCCGACTAGGGCGGCCGGGGTACGCGGCCACCATCGCCCGCCTGGGCTACTCAGCCCGAGACATCGACGAGGTGAGTGACCAGCTGGTGAATGCGGTTGTTGCACAAGGTAATCCGGCGGACATCGGTGTCAAGGTGCGCGAGCACGTGGCCGCGGGCGCGGATCACGTCGTGCTTCTGCTGTCCACCGGCGGCGACTTTGCGAACGGCGTGGACCGGCTCGAGGAAATCGCCTTGGCTTACCCCGCCTAGCCCGTTGGGCCGTACTCGGTTGTCGTCTCGAGCAGCCGCGGGATGGGCACAGGATCCAACTGCAGGGCATCGGACATGTGTAGCCGGCCGGCGTTGGCGATCATGTTGTCCAAGATGGCCTGGAGGTCGTCGCCCTCGATCTCGTAGATGGCGACATATGGGCCGTCGCCGTCAACCGGACGCAGCCGGCGCGCCGAGACGAACCCGTCGAGAGCCACGAGTTCGCCCAGATGCACTTCGTCGTACCAGGTGTTGTACTCCTGGTCGCGTTCGGGCGAACTGGGTCGACTCTCAACGAGGATGATGCCCTTGGCCATCGTCGCCACCTCTCCTGTGACTACTCGTAGCGCACCGTGATCGAATCGGTGTCGGGTACGCCCTGGCACGTCAGAATGTAGCCCTCGGCCACCTCGTCTTCTTCGAGAGCGTCGTTGACCCGCATGGTGGCATGGCCTTCCTCGAGCCTGGCCATGCAGGTGCCGCAGTTGCCGGCTTCGCAATTGAAGGGCGGCTCCAGGCCCGCCCGTCGCGCGCTTTCCAGAAGCGTCTCGCCGGGCACTTGTGGCACCGACACCTTCTTGCGGTCAAGGTAGATCGTTACCGTGCCGGCCTCGGCGCCGTTCAACGGATCTGTCACCCGTGGAGTCTCCTCGATGGTCGCGGTGACCGCCGCCTGCCGGAACGCTTGGAGTTCCGTCATGGCCGCCCCTCCCGTACTTGCATTCTTCAGTATAGAGAATACTATTCTCCCTAGACGATAGGATCGATCCTCTCAAGTCTCAAGACTGTGCCGATGTCGGGTCAGCGGGGCTTGCCAGGGAAGGACGGGACGTGACCGAGCCGGCCGCGCTCGTGTTCGAGGAACGGCGATTCAGCCTGCCTCAGCTCGACGCCCTGGCCGACGGGTTGGTCAGAGCCCTGGCCAAAATCAATGTTGCCGCAGGCGAGCGTGTTGCGCTCATGGCGTCCAATCGGCCGGAATTCGTCGCCGCTTTGCTAGCAATCTGGCGGCTGGGTGCCGCGGCGGTGCTGATCAGCCCGGCGTGGAAGCGCCAGGAGGTCGACCACGCGCTGGCACTGACGAACCCGGCCCACGCTGTCGGGGACCATCCGGTGCTGGCCGGTTTGATGCCGATGTTGCACCTGGACGATCCGATCACCCCCGGAGAACCAATATCCTGTTCGCGGCCGTGCCAGGACGACGCGCTGCTGGTGTTCAGTTCGGGCACCACCGGCCTGCCGAAGGCTGTCCGGCACACTCACTCGTCGTTAGGCGTGGCCATGCAGCAGTGGCGAGACGCGCTGCAGCTGACACGGCATGACCGCATTCAGATCGCCACGCCGCCATCACATATCTTGGGCCTGCTCAACATCCTTACGGCACTGCAGATTCGCGCCCAGATACGGTTGCATCGCCGCTTCGACATCAATGCGATGCTGCGTCACATCCAAAGCGACCGCATCACAATCGAGATGGCAGTCGCCCCTATCGCGCTGGCCATCGCCTCACACCCCGATCTCGAGTCCTACGACCTGTCATCACTGCGCTTCATCATGTGGGGTGCGACGCCGGTCAGCGCCAGCATCGCCGAGACCGTGACCCGGCGAACCGGCGTCGGTTGGGTGCCCGCGTACGGCACCACGGAACTGCCCGTCATCGCTTGCAATCCGCTCCGTGGGGCCCGCCTTGACGCAGTCGGGCGCCCGGTGCCGGGTGTGGACCTGCGGGTGATCTCACTGGATACCGGAAGACCGGTCTGCGCGGGGGAGGTCGGTGAGATCCAGGCGCGGTCGAAGTCGCTGATGGCCGGCTATCTGCAGGCCGAGGTGACCGACGAGGCGGTTTGCGACGGCTGGTACCGGACCGGGGATGTCGGCTGGCTCGACGCCGACGGTTGGCTGCGGATCACCGACCGCCTCAAAGAGATGATCAAAGTACGCGGTTTTCAGGTCGCGCCGGCCGAAATCGAGACCCTGCTGCACGGCCATCCGGCCGTAAAAGACTGTGCGGTGTTCGGCGTTCCCGACGGGATCGACGGCGAAGCGGTTGTCGCCGCCGTAGCGGTGCACGCTCCAGTTGACGCCGCTGACCTGATCGCCGCAGTGGACGAGAAGCTGGCGTCCTACAAACACCTGAGCCGGATCGTGTTCGTGCCCGATATCCCCCGCCTGCCCTCGGGCAAGGTGCTGCGCCGAGTGCTAAAGGAGCGCTATGGATGTACGTCTGACAGCTGAACAGCAGCAACTGCGTGACGCCGCCGCCAAGCTTGCCGACGATTTAGGGCCTGGAGGAGTTAACGACCTCGCCGACGATGAGCGAATTGCCCGTTTGGAGAAGCAGATCGAGACAACTGGTTGGCGATCGCTGCGCTCCGACGGGGCTTCCGGCGTCGAAGTGGCCATCGTCGCTGAGGAGTTCGGGCGCCGCCTGGTCGACGTACCGTTTCTCGGCCCGGTGCTGGCCGACGATCTGGCCCGCCACATCGATGCCGACAGTCGGGAGGCGACCATCGCTGCCGATGACCGGGTGATCGACGCTCGGGGCGCTCGACGAGCCCTGTTCCTGTCCGGCACCAGGGTTTTGGCGACGGACCTCGACGACGGCCGCACCGGAGCCGATTTGACCAGGGCCGAAGCGGGCATGGTGGGATCGCCGGTGACTCTCGGCGAGGTGTCGGCCGACGTTGCCGCGCAGTGGCAGGCGCTCGCGCTGGTCACCACGACCGCGGATCTGGTCGGAATTGCCCGGGGGGCGCACGCCGTCGCCGTCGACTACGCGAAAATCCGCGAACAGTACGGCAAACAGATCGGCTCCTACCAAGCGATCGCCCACCTATTGGCCGAAAGCCTTGCACTGATTGAAGGTTCGGTGAGCGTGTTGCGCCATGCCGCGTGGGCGGTCGACGAGCTGACGCCCGACGAAGCCATTCGAGCCGCCAAGATCGCGAAGGTCTACTGCGCCCGGGCCACCCGAACGGTCTGCGAGACCGCCGTACAGGTGCACGGCGGTATCGGCAATACCTGGGAATGCGTGGTGCATGTATACCTGCGGCGCGCACTGACCTCGACCGAGTTGTGGCCGGTAACGCTGAAGGAGATCGACCTTGGACTTTCGTGACTCGCCCCAGGAGGCCGCCTTCCGGGAGCGGCTGCGATCGTGGCTTTCGGTGCACGCCAAGGAGTTTTCCGGCTCGGGCGACGACTATTGGGCCCGCCAGATCGAGTGGCATCGCGCCCTCTACGAGGGCGGTTTCTTCGGCCTGTCCTGGCCCCGCGACTACGGCGGGCAAGACCTGCCGCCGGTGTACGACGTCATCGTCGACGAAGAGCTGGTGCGCGCGGGCGCTCCGCCGCGTCCCAGCGTAGGTTACCTGGTCCACGGCATCGGCAGGCACGGCAGCGACGAACTGCGCAAACGCTTCCTGCCCGGCATCATCAGTGGCACCGAGCGCTGGTGTCAGGGTTTCAGCGAGCCTGGCGCCGGCTCAGATCTGGCCTCGCTGACCACCACTGCCACCCGAGAGGGCGACAACTACGTGGTTCGCGGACACAAGATCTGGACCAGCTACTCCGATGTCGCCGACTGGTGTCTGCTGCTGGCCCGTACCGACCCCGAGGCCAAGCGACACCGTGGCCTTTCGGCGTTCGTGATCGCGATGAAACAGCCTGGTGTGCAACAACGCCCGCTTCGCATGATGAATGGGGTCACCAACGAATTCGGCCAGGTGTTCTTCGACGGCGCAACGGTGCCCGCTGACCGGATGGTCGGTGCTCCCGGTGATGGCTGGGCGGTCGCCATGACCGTCGTCGGGCACGAGCGCGAACCTTCCACGCTGGGCTACGCGGCCAGATACGGCAAGCTGGTCCGAGAGCTGTTGGCGCGCAACGACGGTCCGATATCCGACGAGCTGGCGTGGGCGGCAGTCCAGTCGGAAATGCTGACTCATCACGTCCGGCGGCGGCTGTCCGAACAACTGGACGGGGTGTCACACGGGCCCGAAGGCTCGCTCGACAAGCTGCTGATGACCTGGGTCGAGCAATCCGTCGGGCATGCCGCACTGGCGGTCACCGGAACCCGCGACCCGGACCTGCTCAGCGCCTATTTGTACAGTCGCGCGCAGAGCGTCATGGGCGGGACATCGCAGATACAGAAGAACATCATCGCATCGCGAATCTTGGGATTGGGAGTCTGACGTGTACGAGATGCCTGCCGAAATCGACGTCCGTGCCGAAGGCGCACTACGCATCATCACCCTCAACCGGCCCGATTCGCTCAATTCGGTCAACGATGACCTGCATTCCGGACTCGCGCGGATATGGCAGCGACTGACCGACGATCCCACCGCCCGCGCCGCGGTGCTCACCGGGGCCGGTCGGGCATTTTCGGCAGGCGGTGATTTCGCCTATCTCGAGGAGCTGGCCGGCGATGCCGAGCTGCGAGCCAAGACGATCCGCGACGGGCGCGAGATCGTGCTGGGCATGGCACGGTGCCGAATTCCCGTGGTGGCGGCGGTAAATGGCCCGGCGGTCGGCCTCGGCTGCAGCCTGGTCGCGCTGAGCGACATCGTCTACATCGCCGAAGACGCTTATCTCGCCGACCCGCATGTGCAGGTGGGGTTGGTGGCCGCCGACGGCGGGCCG
>Ga0307474_10004523_pt1 | contig 10009 bp, 3 predicted proteins | sample atmos_gasesECM1C_2_FD_203312 | JGI IMG/M metagenome (GOLD analysis project Ga0307474, IMG submission 203312) | Hardwood forest soil microbial communities from Morgan-Monroe State Forest, Indiana, United States - atmos_gasesECM1C_05 | ecosystem: Environmental > Terrestrial > Soil > Temperate...
GCGCTGCGCCGCAAGCTAACATCAGCACCGGCAGCAGCATCAGCCCGGTTCTAAGTACGGCGGCCCGGAATACACCTATTTCCTTCAACATCGTCAAGCCCCTCAAGTTTGAAGCAAATTTGTGGTGGTCGCTTCAGATTGCCCGCTGAAGTCGCCGGTCTCTATGGAAGACGAGCCAGCAACACAAAAGTTTCCTCCCGGAGACAATACTTTCGCATTGTGTCCGACGAAACTAAAGCGAACATTAACACTCAGTCTCAATGATAACCGCGGATGCGTTCGCCTCCTCTTTATTGCGTAACCAGTAACTCCTTCACCGCGCGCTCCAGTTGCGCATCCGAGCCAGTCTCCGTCTCGCCCAGCGGACGTTCCACTTCGACATCCACAGGCCGCGGATGCATCTCCATCGTCTGTCCGTGAAGATCCTGTATCCGTGACCCAGGCACTCGCACCGTAGACCCATCGATCAACGGCTGCGCGCCGGTGAAGATGATCCAGCCCGCAGTCGGTTCCCCGACCACCTTGCCCAGCTTCAGCGCCCGGTACCCCTCAGTGAAGTCTTCCGCGTCCGACAATGATGATTCATTCGTCACCAGCACCGTCGGCAGACCCAACGCACGTTGTCCCAACGCCTGCCGCGAAGGCACAGCCGTCTCCCCACGCTGCGTCATCATCAAATAATTCTGCCGCGTAAACACATCCAGCGCATATCCGTTGATATACCCGCCATTGTTATTCCTCACATCCACTACCACGCCCTGCTTTGCTTCGTTCTGAGCATCGAGATCAAGATACAACTGCTGCAGCGAAGCATCGCTCATATCCGGAATGTGAACGTAGCCGATCTTGCCTCCACTCACGCGGTCGACCAGCGCTCGCCGGTCCTCAACCCATTGCCTGTACAACAGACCGACCGCAGCAGTCGACGAAACCGGCCGCACCACGGCGTCGCGCGTCTTCCCATGCGTTTCAACGCCCAGTACCACGCGTTTGTCCACGGTATCTTCCAACATTCCATCAAGGTTCTTCGTTCCGATGTCTTGTCCGTTCACGCTCACCAGCCGGTCGCCCGGCTTGATTGTGCCTTCAATCGCCGCCGGCCCCAACGCAATCACCTCGAGCACCACTAGGCCCTTGCCCCCCTCGTATGCCTCCCTGTCGAACCTCAACCCAAGATTGCCAACCTGCACCGGCTGGGGCCCACTCCCTCGTTCCATTCCCCGGTTGATCCCCGAGTGCGAAGAGTTCAACTCCCCGATCAGCAGATTAATATCGCGACGTAGTTCATCCGGAGTCCTCACCCCCGCGATATAAGGCGCCCACTCCTCATGCAGCTTCAGCCAGTCGTGTCCGTTGAACTTGGCATCGTAAAAACGTCGGTTCAGCGTCTCCCACGCCTCATCAAACACCACCTTCTTCTCCGCGTCGAAGTCAACCTCCATTCGCGCGCTCACCGCAATCGTCTTCGGCGTACGCGTCTCAACCGTGATCGACTTCACCGCGCCATTCTCAAGATAGAAAACCTCTTTCCCATCGGGAGTAAACGCATAGTCGCTCTTCCGCCCCGGCGTCGAGGTTAACTGCCGCGCCACCGGCGGCTCCTTCGCCAACTCATCCAGACTGTACGTATACAGCGCAACCTGATTGGCAACACGCGCACCGAACAGCAGTGTCTTCCCATCGGAACTAATCACCGGTTCTTCTGCATTCAACCCAAGCGGCAGCAGCGTTAGCCGGTCGCGAATCCCCTCAAACGCAATCTTCACCGGCTCAGGCTTTTTCTTCGCCGCGTTCTCTCCAGTTGGCACTGCCGGCGCTGCAGCCTTCTCGCTCTGCTCCGGCGCCACATCTGGAGCAGGCTGAGTCTGCGGCGAAGACGGAGTTCCCGGCGTCTTCGACGGACGAAATAGATCGCGAAACTCATCTTCACGATACTTCGGCACATGTGGCAACAGATCGACCCGAGCGATCTGCACCTGTTCACTCCGCTGCGCTGTATCGAACAATAGATACTTTCCATCCGGAGACCACGCAATCCTGGAGGCAGTCTCTCCGTTCGCCAGAAAACTTACCGGATGCACCTCTCCGCCACTAGCCTGCACAACATTCACATTGCGAAACGACCGTTTGTCATCCAGCGTAAACGCGATCCACTGACTATCCGGCGACCACGTCACCGCAGACCGCGGCAGAGTACCCGTCGCCACCACGCGGTCCGCCGCTGCAACATCCTTCGCCGGTACCGTCACAACATGCACCTCTTTGTCATTCCGCAGATAAGCAATACTCTTTCCGTCAGGAGCCCACTGCGGATTCGCATCTTCATTCCCCGCCTGCGTCAGCGACGTCTCTTTGCCCGCCGCGAAGTCATACATCACCAGGCTGTGACCGCTGCCCTCACCCGTTCCAGTCTCCGTACGATAAACCACCTTCATTGAATCCGCCGACCACGCCGGCTCGCTCTCTGCCGTCGCCGTATGGGTCAGCCGCTCCGCGTCGCCGCCGTCCTTAGCCGAAGCAGCAAAGACCTCGCCATGCGCAATCACAACAATCTTCTTGCCATCAGGTGACAGCGCCATCGTCGTAAAGTTCGTCTCAGTCACATGCGCTACACCCGGCGACGCCGCCACCCCGCGCAGCGCAATCGGCACCCGCTCCGCCTTGCCCGAGACGGTATCCACCTTCCAGATCCCGAAGTTGCGCTCAAACACAATCGTCTTGCCGCCATCGCCGATGCTCGGCCACAGCACGCGCCCTTCCTTAAAGTGTGTCAACTCCTTCGCAGAAGCAGGTGTCGCCACCGGCACAGCCCAGATGTTCTCCGCACCCGACGCATCACTCATGTAAAAAAGCGTCTTGCCGTCGGTCGACCACATCGGCCACGCATGTTTCGCATCAGCCTTCAGCAGCATCGTGTACTTTCCGCTCTCCGCCACCGGCTTCAGCCACACCTCGGTCTCATCGATGTGCGCGTGCCCGTTCCGCCACCACTGTGCACTGCTCAGGCCCTTCGCCATCAGAGCAATCGTCTGACCGTCCGGCGACGGCGCACTCTCAAACTCGTTCAGGTATCGCTCCCTGCTCACTTCAAGCGGCGTCCCGCCGGCCGAACTCACGCGAAAGATATCGCCCTGCCCCGCAACATCATTCACCGCCGACGTGAAGTAGACCCACTTGCCGTCATGCGACCACCCATCCAATGCATCCGGACGGTCGGAGTACGTTAGCCGCATCAACTCTCCCGTTGCCAGCGTCAGCACATAGATATCGCCGCTACCTGTCCTGGTCGAAACAAACGCCAGCTTCGTTCCATCCGGTGAGTACAGCGGGCGAGACTCCGTCGCCGGATCCGTTACCAGCAGATGTGCCTCGCCACCTGCAGCCGCCACCGTCCAGATATCTCCGCCCGACACAAACGCAATCTCATGCCCATCCGGTGAAATCGCCGGATCGCTCAATGACGGCAACGCCGCCTGCGCCGTCGCACTCTGTCCAACAGATAAAACCCCGAAAACAAACGCACCAAGGAGCGAACGGCGAAGACCCAGTGACATATGTGGAAACGTCCTTCAACTAAATTTTCTTCGATGAAGGAATTCTACACACTCTACTGGCTCTTCTCACCCGAGAGGATAGCCAGCGTTTCAGGCGGCAGCACGACTCCGTCCCCCGCCACAACGTCTGCACGCGACGCCAACAACAGAGGAAGCCGCCGAGAGTTCTCCAGCTTCACCGTCTCCCGCCCAAGATTGCACATAACCGTAACCATCCCGCGCTCCATCACCAGCCACTTCTTTTCCTCATCAAACGACGCCTTCGTCTGCCCCGGCGTCCCATCGTTCAACGAATTCGACCCACGCCGCAGCTGGATCAACCCGCGATACCACTCCAGCATCTCCTCATGCACGCCTTCGTGCACCTCAACCCAGTTCAGCTTCGACCCTCGAAACGTCTCGATCGCTTCGGGATCTGGAATATCCGTAGGATTCCAACCAAACGCTGCAAACTCCCCGCGCCTGCCCTCTTTCACGGCCCGAGCCATCTCCGGATCCTCATGATCCGCGAAATAAAGAAACGGCGTCGACGCCGCAAACTCCTCCCCCTGAAAAATCATCGGGATAAACGGCGACGTGAGCACAAGTCCGGCTGCAACCTTTGCGCGATCCACTCCTACAACCCGGTCGATCCTGTCTCCCACCGCCCGGTTTCCCACCTGATCGTGATTCTGAATGAACCCCAGAAACTGATGCGGCGAAAGTCCCTCCACCGGCCGTCCATGGCTGCGTCCCCGATACTTCGAGTACGTTGTCCCATCCTGCACAAAGACCTTTGTCAGAGCCTTCGCCAGCTTCGCCATCGTCCCAAAGTCGACGTAGTAGCCCTTCTCTCCTCCTCCCTCACGCTGCAACACAGTGAACAACGCATGATGAAAATCATCGCTCCACTGCGCATCCATCCCATAGCCGCCAAGCTCCTTCGGCTTCACCACCCGCGGATCGTTCAAATCACTCTCGGCAATCAGCACCAGCCGCCGGCCCAACTTCGCCGAGAGATCCTTCACCTCATCCGATAACTGCTCCAGAAAGTGAGTAGCGGACCGGTCGACAAACGCATGCACCGCATCCAGCCGCAGACCGTCGATGTGGTAATCCCGCAGCCACATCAGCGCGTTATCGCAGAAGAACCGTCGCACTTCATCGCTTCCCCAATCCTCAAAGTTCACCGCCCCACCCCAGGGCGTGTGGTGGGTGTCCGTAATGTATGGTCCAAACTTCCCGCTATAGTTCCCCACCGGCCCAAAGTGGTTGTAGACCACATCCAGCAGCACCGCCAGCCCACGCGCATGACACGCATTCACCAGGCGCTTCAGACCATCCGGCCCTCCGTACTGCTCCGTCACAGCAAACAGCGAAGCCCCGTCATACCCCCACCCCTGCCCTCCAGGAAACGCTGCCACCGGCATCAATTCAACGTGCGTAATCCCAAGCCAGGTCAGATAATCCAATCGCTCAATCGCCGAATCAAACGTCCCCCGCTCAGTAAACGTCCCAACATGCAACTCGTAGATCACCGCTCGTTCCAGCGCAGGTGCCTGCCACCCTTGATCACTCCAGACAAACGCAGCCTGGTCATAAACCCGCGAGGCTCCATGCACTCCATTCGGTTGCCACTCGGAACGAGGATCGGGCCACGCCCTCGGATCCCCGTCTTTTGTATCCCTGTCTTTTGCATCCCCATCCAGCGCAAACCCATAGTCCGTCCCCCGCCCCGCGTCCGCTACCGAAACACTCCACCATCCGCGCTCGTCCGGCCCGCGCATCGGATAAGTCCGATCCCCAATCTTCACCGCAACCTTCCGCACCCGCGGAGCCCAGACCGTAAACTCATGCATCGTTCTCGTCGGCCCCCGCACCCTCGCGCACCAGCAGCGCGACCGGAAAATCCTTCAACAACAACCTCATCGTAATCACTCCGCCCGCGACACTTCCGCCCGTCAAACGATTCCTCCATCTTCCCTTGGGAAGCACCACAATCGTGTCCTTCCACGCCCCACCCAGCTTCAAGGTCAGCCTCGGCACCACCGTCACAACATCGTCGCGCCGCAGATACGCAATCACATGATCGTGCCGATCCCCATCGACCTCGAGCGGCGTATACTCCGCCTCGGCGCCGAAGCAATCCGGCCGCTCGCGCCGCAGCTCAAGCGCCTTGTGGATCGTCCACATCTTCGGCAGCCCTTCATCCGCCCGCAGCATCACCTGCGCAGCAACGTCCTCCGTCCTAATCCGCTTCAACTCACATAACAATCTCTTCCGCAACCCATAGTCCACAGGCCGCCGATTGTCCGGATCAACTAAGCTCAAATCCCACAGCTCCGTTCCCTGATAAAGGTCTGGCACGCCCGGCGCCGTATATTTCAGCAGCGTCTGCGTCAACGAGTTCACCCGTCCCGCATCCCGCACTTTCTCTACAAATTGCTGCAGCTCCCGCAAAAATGGCGCATAGTTCAGCGTCAATTCGATGAACATCCGCAGCGCTTCTTCAAACTCCTTATTGTTCGCCACCCACGTCGTCTGCTGCTTCGCCTCGCGAACCGCCTTCAACATATAATCCTGCGCCCGCTCCATCGGCAGCGGCCACGCACCAATCAGCGTCTGATAGTACAGATACTCCGTGTTTCGATCCGGCATCGCTGGCGCGCCGCGCTTCCCGGTCTTAAACGCGCTGTTCATTCGCGACCACCGTTGAATTGCCGAATTGAATCGCCCCGGAATCTCCGACAACACCGCAATCCGCGCCCTCACATCGTCGCTGCGCTTCGTGTCGTGTGTCGCCAACGTCGTCATCGTCGCCGGATGCGTCGCCTGCATCTTCGTGCAATACGCATGAAACTCCCCAACGCTCAAACCATCGCGCCCCGGATCGCTCCCCACCTCATTCATCCCCGTCAGCCGGTTGTAGCAGTAAAACGCCGTGTCCTCCACACCCTTCGCCATCACCGGTCCGGTGAACTGCTGGAACCGCAGCACAAACTCCGTCTCCCGTCTCCCCTTCACCACCATCGTCAGCACATCGCGCATGAAGTCGAACAGATCGCCGTCAATATCCTGTCGCTGTTGCTTCGCACACTCCGTCGCCTGCGCAATATGCTCTCGGTCCTCGTTCGTAATCTCGTCGCGCTCTGGCACGACATAGGTGCGATAGATATCAAAACAAGCCGCCATCTCGCGAATCGCGCGCCTCACCTCGGTCTGCGTGTAGTCGCGCTTGTCGCGGTTCGCCTCGCATATCTCCACAAACAACGACGTCAGCCGGTTGACATCGCTCCCCAGCCCTTCCTGGGTCACGCTGATCTTCTTCTCGTGCGCAATCGCGTGAAAATCCGTCGGCTGGCCCGAAAATTCACTGTAGACCGAGTTCAACTCCGCCATCCCGTCCGGCGCAACCAGCACGCCAGCGGCAACGTTCAAAAAGTCATACCCCGTCGTCCCCTGGATCGGCCAGCTCTCCCGCAGAAACTCACCCGGCTCCAGAATCTTCTCCCCCACCACCCACGCATCCGGAGCCTTCTCCCGCAACCGTTTCAAATACTCCAACGGATCGCGCAACCCATCCGGATGATCCACCCGCACCCCATCCAGCACGCCACGCTTCAGCCAATCCAGTACCAGCGCATGCGTCTCTTCGAACACATACTCCCGCTCCACGCGCAAACCGATCAACGAATTCACATCGAAAAAACGCCGATAGCTCAACTGTTGGTCCGCAGTCTTCCAGTACGCCAGCCGATAGTTCTGTTGATTCAAAAAATCATCCAGCGCGTCCTGATTTCCATTCAGCTCCGAGACCGACTGATCGATCGCCTCCCACACACCCTGCTGCTCGTTGGACAGCCGTTCCAACAGATCGAACAGCACCACCTTGTCCCGATGCCGCGCAAGGATCGTTCTGCGATCCACATACTCCGGCTGGGGCAACCGGCCAAACGAAGCCGCAAGAAAACTCAGCGTATCCGACTTCGCATACTCCGCCGCGCGCGAAAGAATCACTGGCAACGACGTTGGCGAAGTCGGCAGCGTCTGCCCCGAGCACTCCACCTGAAACCTATTTCCCCGCCGCACTACCCTGATGCCGCCCGTCTGCAAAACCTTGCCATACTGATCGCCCAATATCGGCACCAGAACCTTGTCCCGCAGCCGTTCCTCCTGCGGCTGCCAATCAATATCGAAGAACGAAGCATAGCGGCTCGAAGTCCCATTCTCAAGCACATCCCACCAATATCTGTTCTCCTTGCCAAGCGACATATGGTTCGGCACAACATCCAGCACCTGCCCCAACCCTGCCGCACCCAGTTTCTTGCAAAATCGCTCGTGCCCGTCCGCTCCACCCAACTCCTGATTCACTCGCTGATGAGAGACAACATCGTACCCGTGCATGCTCCCCGGCGCGGCCTGCAGGTACGGAGAACAGTACACATGCGAAACCCCAAGCGCACCCAGATAGTCCGCGATCCCCGCCGCATCATCGAATGTAAAGTCTTTGTGGAGCTGCAGCCTGTAGGTCGAGCATGGAATCCGTAGCATTGTTTATCAACCGATCGAAAAACTGGTTCAAGAAAACAAGGCAGCAGAAGAATTACGCAGATGATTGATTAGAGGCACTTAACACATCAATGGTTGCATTCGAAAATCCCCCGCACACGGTGAATCTATTTCCTGCCCGAGAAATCCTTTGTCTCGACAAACGGCTCCGGCCGCCACATCCCCGACATTGCAAATGCCGAATGTACCAGCGCGATGTGCGAGAGAGCTTGTGGAAAATTTCCCACCATTCGTCTCGCCGCCGGATCATACTCCTCTGACAGCAACCCTACATCATTCCGCAGCGCAAGCAGCCGCTCGAACATCGCTGTCGCATCCGCCCTGCGCCCAATCAGCCACAGGTCCGTCACCATCCAGAAGCTGCACGCCAGAAAAACACCCTCACCCGCCGGTAGACCATCGTCCGTCCTCCTCGTGTCGTACCGCTGCACAAATCCATCCTTCATCAACCCCTTTTCAATCGCCTCCACCGTTCCAACAATGCGCGGGTCCTCCGCAGGAAGAAACCCTGTCAGCGGAATTCTTAGACACGATGCATCCAACTCCTTCGACCCATACGCCTGCACAAAGCTGTTCAATTTTTTATTGAACCCCTTCGCGCAGACTTCTTTGTGAATCATGTCGCGGTCTTTCTTCCACCTCCTCACGTCGCCGCCGCCACCAAACTGCTCATGGTGTTTGATCGCGCGATCGAGCGCGACCCATGCCATCACCTTCGAATGCGTAAAGTGTTGCGGTTCGTCGCGCACCTCCCATATCCCATGGTCCGGCTCCCTCCAGATCTCGCACAGGTGATCGATCAACGCCGCCTGTACCGCTGTCGACGATACCCGTATCTCTTCCTCCGCCGGCGGCAACCGGTTCAGCGCCGCCGCCACCTCACCAAACACGTCGAGCTGAAACTGATCCACTGCCGCGTTGCCAACCCTCACCGGCTGCGACCTTTCATACCCCGGCAGCCAATCCGCCTCCCACTCCACGATCTGCCGCTCGCCACGGATGCCGTAGATCGTCTGCACCTGGTCGGGCGCTCCCGCAGTGGCCCGTAACAGCCACTTCCTCCACTCCAACGCCTCCTCGGTATAACCCGCCTGCATCAGTACCAGCAGCGTAAATGCAGTGTCCCGCATCCAGCAGTAGCGATAATCCCAGTTGCGCGAGCCGCCGATCTTCTCCGGCAGCGAGGTCGTCACCGCCGCCACAATTCCACCTGACGGCCTGTACGTCATCGCCTTCAACGTCATCAGCGACCGCTCCACGGCGTCCCCATACGGACCTTTGTATTTGTTCCTCTCGTTCCACTCCTTCCAGAAATCCTGTGTCTCTCGCAGTGCCGTCTCCGCAAGCTGCGCTGGCGGCGCCTTCTCCAGCGACGACAGACTCGTCATCGTAAAACTCAACGTCTCACCCGCACGCACCGTAAATTCGCCGCGCGTCGACATTCCCTCGCCGCGAAGCCGCGCATCGGCCCGCAGCACCAGCATGTGCGGTCCTGCGATCGCATGCAGTTCATGATCGTCGCTGGTTACCCACGGAATCGTCCTGCCGTAGTCGAAACGGATCGTAAGCTCCATCCGCATCGCCACCGTGCCACGCACTCCCCGAACGATCCGAACCACATGCGAGTGCTCCGCCCGCGGCGGCATAAAATCCACCAGGCACACCTCGCCATCCTTCGTCTCGAATGTCGTCTCCGCCACCAGCGTGTGCGGCTCGTACTGCCGCCGTATCGCCTTCACCCTGCCCACCGGCGCAATCTTCCAATAGCCGTGGTCGCGCGTCCCCAGCAGCGCCGCAAAACAGGCGCCCGACGAGAAGTTCGGCCAGCACAGCCAGTCGATCGAGCCCTCCCGGGACGCCAGCGCCGCCGTCTCGCAGTCCCCAATCATGCAATAATCTTCAATCAG
>Ga0307474_10004524_pt1 | contig 10009 bp, 9 predicted proteins | sample atmos_gasesECM1C_2_FD_203312 | JGI IMG/M metagenome (GOLD analysis project Ga0307474, IMG submission 203312) | Hardwood forest soil microbial communities from Morgan-Monroe State Forest, Indiana, United States - atmos_gasesECM1C_05 | ecosystem: Environmental > Terrestrial > Soil > Temperate...
CAGGTGGACTTGCGCCTGCTTCAGCCGGTGAGACGGATAGGGCTCGATGCAAGTAATTTCGCAGGGCGCTTTGTCGTCTGCGTCGTTCCGTGTGACCGCTTGGAGCATGCAAAAGGTCGACACTCCTGACCCGATTTCCATGATCTTTCGCGGCTTGAAGTGGCGCACCACGCCGTGCAGCGCCTGCGCTGCCAAGAATCCAAAACCGAGGCCCCAGCCCTCTTGCGTGCCCGTCTGATTCGCTCGAGAGCCGCGGTATTCCGGTTCATAGGGCAGGCAGATTTCTCGCAGATTGCAGATCTGTTCCTCGATGTTGGCAGCTACGCCGGGTAGTAACGACTTATGCGCCCAAAGAGACTTTGTCGCCGCTAATTCGTTTATGTCGGGAACGGAGGAATAGAAATGATTTGGCAGGACCGAAACACCGATGCGCAGACACAACTTGTGAACGATCAGCAGCAATCCTTTCAGCCATCGCCTTATCCGCCGTTTCACTCACCCTCCCGGAACTCCACACAATTCTACTTCGCATAGTCCTCAACCGGAATTTCCGATTTGGACCTCTGGCTCGCTCATACTACGCTTCCCTTGCCCTCGACACAACGAATTGGCGGAGTAGGCCCGGGGAATTACACCTCAAGCCGCTCACAGATTCGGACATGAACCTCTCGATTCATCCGGCTCATGCCACCCATTGAAGGCTGCCGCCTTCCATCAAAAGTAGGAGTTCCTCCGGTTGCCTGTTGACTCCTGTGATGTGGGTGATCCGCTTCCTCGCTACTACGAAGCAGTGCGCCCCTGATCAGTGCATCCGTACTTTCGGCCTCGTGGGTCGCCCACATGTGCCTTTTCCCTTTTCATCACCGACCCGGTTCTCAAGTCCCGTACGAAAGCCCGAATAAGAGTCATGCCTCCTCTACACCGGACGCCGCATGGCCAGTAAGCAGGTGCCTTCCATGCTCTTCCCGGAACAAGGTGGAGACTCCGGTTAAACGAGGACGACCCTCATAAAAGTGTTCTTTATGATTCCGTTCTCTAATGCCGTGCATATATGCCCTGAAAAAGACAAGCAAGGCCGGACGCTGTACATCCTCTATATAAGGATGTGATTCGAGACGCTGCAAAGAATTGCGCCGAGACCGTTTGTGCCTACTAGTGTGCTAGTGCCCCTCATACACGGTCTTGCCTGCCACAACGGTTCGCAACACTTTGGCGCCGAGAATTGCCTCGGGAGAAATCTGGGTGATGTCGCGATCGAGTACTACGAGGTCCGCCCACTTCCCGGGAACGAGTTCACCCTTGGCTTTTTCCGCGAACTCCGCATACGCCGCACCCGACGTGTACGCTACGATAGCTTGCTCTATCGTCAGTTTTTCGTCCGGGAAATATTCGTCGGTCCCCGCTTCATTCTTGCGAGTCACAGCGGCGTAAAGTCCGCGGAGGGGCGTGATGGGCTCGACTGGATAATCCGTCCCGAATGCCAGAGGCACGCCCGCATCGAGAAACGAACGCCAGGCGTAGGAACTGGCGGCACGTTCTGCACCCAGCCTTTTCGTGGCCCAGTTCATGTCGGTGAGCAGATGGTTCGGCTGCATGGAGGCTATGACACCCAGCTTCGCAAAGCGCTCGATCTGCTTCCGGGTGGTCACCTGCGCGTGCTCTACACGCAGCCGCAAGTCGTTCCAACGCCCAGTCGAATCGTGCTCCTTCGCGTAGGCCATACCGTCCGCAAACGCGTCGAGCGCCATCTCGACGCCGCGGTCACCGATGGCGTGAAAGCCAATCTGGAAGCCCGCTTCGAGCCGCTCCCGCGTCATAAGATTGAGGGTCATCTGATCGTATTGCGGCAGACCGGAGTTGCCCGGATCGTCCGCATAAGGAACAAGAAGTGCCGCCGTTCGCGAACCAAGAGAGCCGTCCATAAATCCTTTGAGCATCCCGGTGCGCAAGAAGGGATCGGTGGCTGGATGATGCTGGCGTTCCTTTTCGAGGGTCTCGACCGGATCATCGAAGGACAGCCACTCGGTGATTCGTACGCTCAATTGGCCTTCGCGCTCCAGATCCTCGTAGACCAGGAAGTCCTGCCAACTCGAATTGTCTTGCACGCTCGTCAGGCCCCATCGGGAGGCCTCCGCGAGAGCCAGCTCCAGGGCCCTCCGGCGCTCGGCCTCCGTCACTTTTGGAATAACCTTATCCACGGCATCGCGCGCGCCCTCCCGCAAGATGCCCGTCGGCTCGTCCCGTTTGTCGCGATCGATTTTTCCGCCTTGCGGGTCCCGGGTGAACTTGGTAATTCCTGCGGCGGCAAGTGCCGCCGAATTCACCACACAAATGTGCCCGTCGACACGCGTAAAGATCGCAGGATGCCCGCCGGTCACCGCGTCGAGGTCCTCCCGCGTCGGCAGCTTCTTACTCTCCCAGGTCAGATGGTCCCAGCCGCGCCCACGAATCCATCCTCCAGATTCCGTGGTCGCGACGCGCTCGGCAATCCGTTGCTGCATCTCCGCCAGGGACTTCGTCCCTACCAAATCCACGTTCAGTTTTAAAAAGCCACCCGAAGCCAGATGCACGTGCGCGTCATTGAAACCCGGCAAAACAAAATGATTTTTGAGGTCGACGACGCTCGTACCGCTCCCCTTCCATCGCTGGATGGTCTTGGTGTCACCAACGGCCACCACTTTGCCATCCCTAACCGCCAGCGCCTCGGCGTAGGAATGCGATTTGCAAGGCAGACTATTTCCCGCAGAAACCTTTACAGGAAGCCTAGAACAATCGCCGTGGCTGCCATCCTTTGGCAGCGGCTGGTAGATCCTTCCGTGCACAAAGAGAACATCAGCCTTCCCCCTCTGTGCAAACGCGGGAACCACGGAAGCAAGCAAGACCAACGCGGCAGCCGGAATCCTCGACCCACGATTTAGCATTCTCGTAAAATTCCCGCGCATCTTTTCCCTCACGTGTCGCAGCAAGGCTCACCCCTCCGAAACCATCGGTTCATTGCGAGGTTCCCTGTTCCCGTCGTTTGCGTCTCGCGAGATGACCGTAAAAGCTGCGCGTTCGCCTAGGCTGCGAATCACCAAGGGCAGGTTGGCCTCACCGGCCGCGAGCAACGCGTGCGGTTGCACAAGCTCGCAACCCTGGTGGGCCATCTGCAGCGCCTCTTTGAAGGTGAGCGAAGGAAGGTGCCGCGCGCGCGCGTTCTCGTGCGGATCGTCTTCGAAGTATCCCGGAACGTCCTTCACCAGCTCGCATCGCTCGGCTCCGAGTCCGGTGGACAAGAGCACCGCCGAGAAATCCGAACCGCCACGGCCGAGTGAAACAATCGCCCCGTCCTCGCGGCTTGCGAGAAAACCGGGAACCACGACAACGACATACTGCGCGACCGCCGCCTCCAGATGCAATCCCATTAGACGCGGACGCGACGGAGGCGGTTGGTGTTCGCTTGCGAATCGCAACCCGGTTTCATGCACGTTCAGACCGACCGTAGAGACTCCCATTGCTTCGAGATGCAACGTGAGCAATGCAACGGAACGCAACTCGCCGGTCGACCAGAGCAAGTCCAAAGAGCGCACACCCGGTGGACACCCGATGCGCCGAGCCCTACGCTCCAGCGTGTCGGTCGTGAGTTTTTGTGCCGAGACGACCACAACAAGTTTTTCGTGAGGCGCTAATTCCGTACGGTGTTTCAGGAATTGCGCCGCCCGCCGATACGCCTTTGCTCCGGTCAAAACCGAGCCTCCAAGCTTCAGAACAACAATCTTTTCTTTGCCACGATTCGAGTTGAACACACGTACCCTTTCTTGCAAGACTGCATCGGCGGTTATCACCGCCATCGCGAAGCTTCGAAGTGAGATTTTTCTGTCTGACCGGGGGGCTAGCCGAAGATCTTATTCCTCCACTACTCGGCAGAACGTGGCACCTGGGCTCGCTGCCTGGTTACTGTGACTTCGCTGGTTCTGTCCCCTCTGCCACTCTCCAATTAGCCCCGCTGCTCCGCGGCCATCACAAACAACGCATATGCGGTGCCAAAAACTTCCCGGCCACTCTCAGCACTCGCGCGTAACTTGAGGAATAAAACGCTTCTCTTGCAGGGCCAATTGAATTGCGCTTGTCGTGGGTTCCGCCAGAACTAGGGCATCTAACCGTTAGCAAGCAATCATCCCGCAATTTACTTCCATCGATAGATCCGGAAGAAGTGCCCAGTCGCTGCGAACTAGAATGACCCGGCCCTCTCGAAGCACAAACATCCACAGACAATGAAAGTGTCCGAAATGAATGACCGCTCCAAGGTGCTGCCGAACGTCCACGGTGCGGGCAGCGGTGATTTCATCGACGCGTTTACCTAACAATTCCTTTCGCGTGTAGCCGGTTAGTTCAAAAAAATCTTCGGAGACTTCTTGGAATCTTCCGTCGAGATCGAGAACGATTCGAAATTCGACGTTCGCTCGATCTCCCGCTGCTGCCACACGGATTCCTCCGCACGGCGTCTGTGCGTCTAGGGTCTTGGACAAGCGGCGATTTAGGAAAACGGGTGTGGCTCTGGGGGCCCCATACTTCTTTCGCCCTCCTTCGCCTTTGTTCACGAGCGCGCCTCCTAAAATAAAAATTGCGGGATTTTTTGCTCTCTATACGAGAGCGATCAAGTCGATTTCAATGGACGCTTTCTTAGGTCATCCGGCCAGTTCAACCGCCGATGCGCCGGTCCGAAGCGAAGAGAAAAGATACTCGCCGTCACTACTTTGGCGAGAGACGAGCCCGCCCGCAACACGCTGGCCTTCTGGTTCGGAAGGACCTCCCCTTCTTCGACCACGGCTACGAACATTTCAAGCAACCTTTATCGTAGTATCCTCACGGCAGGGCGGAGTTGTACCAACAGGAAAAGCGCGCGTCGCTTCAGTTTGACCGTCGGTATAAAGCAGCAGGCGGTCGCCCTGGTTCCAGCTGAGTCCCCCCATCCTCGTACTCCGGTCAGGAAATATTCCGAGCGGAGTTCCTCCTTCCTTCAATGGGACTGCCTCTCCCGATTTGTGGAATAGAATGGGCGGACAGTGACCGGCGCTGGCATAGGTCACCCGGTTATCCGTCGTATCGATCGCGCAGTAGCAAAACGTAATGAACTTATCGGCCGCAATGTTATCGGATATCACCTCATTCAACTTACCCACGAGAGTGCCTGGTGAAACCGCCTCCGAAGCGAAGGCTCGAAAGCTGGCCTGCGGGCTGGCCATCAGCGACGCAGCGCTGATCCCCCTTGCCGACCACAACTCCGATGCCGACTCCAATCTTGCTCTCGCTGAACTTCAGTAACACCAACGACGCGGACAGGTTGCCCACGTCCCTGTCAGTTCCAGCCCCCTAACCTGGAGAAATTTCAGTTCAATCGGATTCGAGGTGCCATAGGCGGCGGCACGGAAGGGTGGACACCAATCGGAGGGATCGCGTGGGGTTCGGCCTAAGGGGACGAGTGGACGGGTCACCGAGGAGCATGTTGAGCAAAGAGTCCTTAATGGAGGCCACTCGTTCCTCGTTGAAAGACATGTCCGCTCCAAAGGCGGTGGGGCAGCAGATAAGTGAAGCCAACGAAGGTCTCCCATTGCGTCGACGAGTGCGTGAGACCGCGATTGAAGCCGGCATCAAAGAGGAGCGTTTTGCGCGCCGTGTAGCTGACGGCCCAAAGATTGCCGACGGCGTTGCTCCGGAGAAACGGCTGGGTGAAATGCCACATTTCACCGGAGAGCGTAAAGTTCTTGAGGAACGGATGAGAAATCGTAAGCGATTGCCCGAATTGGCCTCGCCGAACGGGGTCTTGTACCAATTCGGTGAAGAAGGCGTTCGCGTCATAGTGAAATCCGTTCACGTCCGCGCTGGCGAGAAGAAGTAGCGAATTGGTTGGGCTGCCAAAATCGAACTCCGGTGCGCCGCCATCATAAACCCGATGGAAATAGCTGACGGCCAGCGTGGGCTTAGGACCTTCGCCGTGATAGAGAACTCCCTGCGCACCGAGGAAGACATCCGCCACGCGATTCGCTGTGGCGTCGTGTGCGGTAAAGTGCGCGACGGGTTCTGCCGAAGCCAGGAGTTCTAGTCGGCTCGTGACGGACAGCTTCAGCACCTCATTGAAGCTGGAGCGTGAGCGGAACTCGGGCGAATTGTGTGCATCCGTGAAGCCGCTCTCAAACTGTAGATAACCGACCGGCGTCAGCGTTGCCGGTGTCGAGACCGTTGGGCGACCGGGATTGGCCTCTGGCTCGTCTTTTTCTTGCGACTGCGCAATTGCCGATCGAGTCGAAGCAAAACAAATCAGAAATACGAACGCTATAGAACGCTTCATGCCATCTCCTCGCGGATAGTAATCGACCGCTTCCACGAAATGCCTTGTGGAGTAAGCCATCAGGATTGTTTGTGAGGCCTAGGCTCGAGGAGGGCGATAGAAACCAAAAGAAACTTCAGGTGGGGGATCAGGAATGGATGCTGCCGTCACCGGCGTTGAAGCGAAAAGTTCCAAAACCAAGTCGTGCGCGGGTGCCAGGAAGTGAAAGCCACAGCAGGAACAGCCGTCGCGGTCACAATCCTGGGAATCAGGATGATGGTGCAGGTTTTGCGCAGCGGTGTGCTGGATAAGGAAATCCTTTGCAAGGCAAACGGGACAGATCGATGCGGTTACGGAAGTAAGCGCGAAAACGGTCACCAGAAAAAACCCAATGGCGCGCAAGTAGGGGGATCTGTACCGACCGATCATGAGCGATATTGTTGCATCGGCAGGCCGTTGCAGCAAGGCGCTTAGGCACACCTGCAATCGTCGCACGCCTTGTCCCGAACGCCTTCGATGCCCTCCCTGACGATGATGGGGCCCATGATCACCGCGGCGACAGGATCGGCCCACCACAGGTTGAAAAATGTGTTGAGCAGGAGACCGAGGAGCAGCAGACTGCTGGGCGCAGGAATCAGCCCGAAGCCGTGCCCAAGAAAATGGAGCGAAAAGGAAACCCTGCAACCAGTAGCGCTTTGAATGGAGAAGAGGACAGTCAAGGGTGCAGAAGGAAGTTCAATGTCTGGTAATGCTCACTATACTGTACTATGGTATATTATATTATGGGGGAGAGGACGGAGCGAATGGCGCACACAACAAAAGACAAAGCAAAACTCTTGAGTCGCGTTCGGAGGATTCGGGGACAGGTGGAAGCTATCGAACGGGCGCTCGACGGTGAGCACGAATGTTCCAGCGTGCTTCAGCTCATGGCCGCCTGTCGCGGCGCCTTGAACGGCCTGATGGCGGAAGTGCTGGAGGGTCATATCCGATTCCACGTCCTCGATCCGAAGTCTGGCAAGAATGCTCCGCAAGTGGAAGCAGCTGAAGAACTCATCGACGTGGTGCGGACCTACCTAAAGTAGTGGCACAACAGCTCTGGATTTTTCAGAAAAGGCGACTCCGTCATGACCCAAGCGCAATTGAAACAAGCCGAAGCAGTAAGGAATATGGACGAAGCCGTAAAACTGCCGTCGTCAGATCCCGCCGACCATGAAGACGGTCACGAGCACGAACATGCGCGGCATGGGCGGGAGATCAACCGCGTCCTGTTCGTGGCTGCCGCGGCGGTGGCCATTTGGTTTCTAGGTGGCGCAGGGAATCCCTATGTAGCTGGTATCGGCGTAATCTGTGCGATCGTTGGCGGTTTCCCAATATTCCATGAAGCCTACGAGAACATCGTTCAGCGGCGCATGACGATGGAGCTCTCCATGGCTATCGCCATCGTGGCCGCCCTGGCGATCCGTGAAATCTTCACGGCCCTCGTCATCACGCTATTCGTTCTGGTCGCCGAAATTCTTGAAGGACTGACGGTCGGGCGCGGGCGCAAGGCCATCCGTCACCTGGTCGGTCTCTTGCCCACAACCGCCACGGTACGTAGGAACGCATCCTGGCAAGATATTGAGACAAAGGAAATCGCTGCTGGCGACATCGTTCTCGTGAAGCCTGGGACCCGCATCCCGGTGGATGGCGTTGTCGCCGGAGGCCACTCTTTCGTCGATCAAGCAACAATCACAGGCGAATCCATGCCTGCTGAAAAGAGCCAGGGAGCGTCGGTGTACGCCGGAACGATCAATCAGTCCGGCGCGCTCGAAATCCGGGTGGACCGGATCGGGCGTGATACTACATTCGGCAAGATCATTGACGCGGTGGAGCGGGCGGAAAAATCGCGTGCTCCGATCCAAGGAATCGCAGATCGTCTTGCGGGCTATTTGGTTTACTTCGCGCTTGGAGCCGCTGCTCTTACATTCTTGATCACTCACAATATGCGCTCGACCATTTCCGTGGTCATCGTTGCTGGAGCATGCGGAATTGCCGCGGGAACGCCGTTGGCAATTCTTGGTGGAATCGGACGCTCCGCGCAACTCGGCTCGATCATCAAGGGAGGCCTCTACCTGGAATCGCTCGCGACCATCGATACGATTCTTCTCGACAAAACGGGGACTCTGACCTACGGCGCCCCCGAAGTGATCGATGTTCGTCCCGTCGAAGGGGTTCCGGCTGCTTGCTTGTTGCAAGCGGCGGTGACTGCGGAATCGCGGTCCGAGCATCCGGTCGCGAAGGCCATTCTGAAAAAGGCATCAAACATGGGAATCTCCAGCGAAGAGCCCGAAAAATTCGATTACACGTCTGGGAAAGGAATCGTTGCGGCTCGTCGCGGCATGGAAATCATCGTCGGCAATCGGCTCTTTCTTGAGGGACACAGGATTGTGCTCCCAGTCAACACCGTCTCGCAGAGGGATTCGGAGATTTTTGTGGCGCAAGAAGGCAAGTTCCTGGGAAGTCTTGTCGTTGCAGATATGCTTCGGCCTGAAGCCACAAAGGCCATACAAGATCTTAAGGCCATGGGACTGAAAACAGTTCTTCTCACAGGAGATTCCAGGGCCGTGGCTGAGGACATCGGGAGAAAACTGGGCGTCGACGAGATTGCCGCTGAACTCTTGCCGGAGGACAAGCTTGCATTCGTTAGTCGGCTCACCGCGGCGCGCCACAACGTCGTTATGGTGGGTGACGGAGTCAATGACGCACCCGCTCTCATGAAAGCCACAGTCGGAATAGCGATGGGCGCTGGTACGGATGTTGCACGGGAAAGTGCAAACGTTGTTCTCATTGGCAATGACCTCTCGAAGCTTGTCGAAACTCTGTCCATGGCCCGACGTTGCCGTCGCACGATCATGCAGAACTTTGTCGGAACGCTGGTCGTTGACAGCATCGGGGTTGGCTTAGCCGCGTTTGGATTCTTAAATCCTCTTCTGGCTGCTTTCATCCACGTTTCCTCGGAAATGACTTTCATCCTTAACTCCGCCCGGCTGCTTCCGCCTGTTTCTTCGGCCAAAAGCTTGGTGCACGGATTATTTTCCCAATCGTCTGCGGCCGCACAGGACTAGACGAGAACTTATGTCTGCTGACTCGAGACATCCTCTGGCAACGAAGCGGCTCGTTATCGGACATGTGACCATTTGCCAAGGATGTTGCTGTGGAAACACCGAAAACGGTCGACCGCCGGTTCCTGTGGACTGGCTGAAAAAGGAGTGGCGTGCAAGAGGCCTATTGAAGAGGCTTCAACTAACGATCAGCGGTTGCCTAGGACCGTGCGATCTTCCCAATGTGGTAACCATCTCAAACGAGAACGGGACACAGTGGTTTGGAGAGATTACAAAATTCGAGCAATACCGTGATCTAGTTGACTGGGCGACTCGATCCAGGGACGCGGGAGAATTCTTGCCCATCCCGACGCAGTTTCAGCGGCACACCCTGCATCCCTTCCGTAAGCTCGATTCGGGCCCCCGGCGTTGAGTTCTCTCACTTTAGCGAAGCACCTCGGCCATGAGCCCTGTGATGGCACCCCGGCAAGCGGCAATGGTTTGCAGCACTTTGGAGCACTCTTCGCCGCCATCCAACGCTTCCTCAATCGCAGTGATCTGGCCTTGATTCTCTTGAGGCGGTTTAGGAGCTTCTCTTTGTCCTTGGTAGAATGCGCCACCC
>Ga0307474_10004526_pt1 | contig 10007 bp, 8 predicted proteins | sample atmos_gasesECM1C_2_FD_203312 | JGI IMG/M metagenome (GOLD analysis project Ga0307474, IMG submission 203312) | Hardwood forest soil microbial communities from Morgan-Monroe State Forest, Indiana, United States - atmos_gasesECM1C_05 | ecosystem: Environmental > Terrestrial > Soil > Temperate...
ATTCGGAAAAGAAGTCCGGCGTCATTTGCCTTCAGGGGACGGTACGTTTCAACTGAAGGGAACTACCCCTCGGAGAGGCAGGACTTACTCATGCGAGCACAAATGCCGGAGTTCCGTCAGTGAGTCTGGTCACATTGTTGCGGTGCGGTGATCGCCCAGAGCCACAGCGCAGAGCCTGGTCAGGCCTTGCCTGTTGCAACCTCGCAATTTCACGCACCTTCCCTTGGACGGGAACTTGCGTGTAATGGTCTGGTTACAACAGTTGGCGATGTAGAATCTAGAAAATCAGGATCGCCAATGCTTCGACGTCTTCTCTCACCACTGTGTCTCATTTCGCTACTCGGCCTGCCATTGTGCGGACAAGAGCCTCAGCATTGGACCGAGCGAAGGAACCTCGGCTTTGAAGGCCCAGTCCGATCCGCTCTCACGACTGTTGAAAGACCCAATCCCGACCCTCGTCCCCAAGAACAACGCAGGCTGATGGCTCAAGCGAACCCAGACTGGGCCGTTTTTGACCTTCAAGGAAGACGCATTGAGTTCGCTTCGGCTTCCAGTCGTGATGGTTTTGAGGCAATTTCCAAGTGTACGTTCCAGGCCGATGGAGCGAGGGTCTGCACAGACAGCACGGGTCGCACCCAGGAAACACAAAGAGAGGAAATCACACTGCCCGACGGAAGCCGAGAAGTGACATATCTGAGAAGCTCCAAGGTGGACAATCGCGAGGTGACTCGTTTCGATGAAAAGGGCAATGCCAGTTCCCGCAATTACGACAATAGCGGCAGGTTGACATCGGAAGACTCGATACTGCCTAACGGGGATGACGAATGGAAAATCTATGACGAGAGCGGGCGCATTGTTCAGAATCAGCAAACTCGTGAGTCGAATGACAAAACTAGATTCGACCGTTGGTCCTACGATTCAGATGGCCAACTCGTTTGGCATCTCGCGTTAAATAGCGACGGCGAGCTGTTGTCCTACTGGTACAAGGTCGGCTATGAGCCCAAGGTGTCGTCCTCGGGTAGCCTGGGTATTTGCCGTAGAGGACTTTGCGTTGAGTACAAATTCGATAAGCAGGGCTCTGGGAGGATGGAGAAGACAGTCCAACACACTTCCGGCGAGGGCAATCTCGAGCCTGACAGCGAGGAACATTACAATCTCGAAGGCGTCATGGATGAGAAAACAGAGATCAAATACGCCCGCGATGCCCATAGAAACTGGACCTCACGGACAGTATTTGTCTGGGATGCCACTTCCAACCGCATGATTGAGGTAGAGCGGGACACGAGAGCGATCGATTACTACTGACGGCTGGCGATAAATCTCGATTTCACTCATCGATCTTTCCCATCTGCAAGGCGGCGAATGCTTCCGCTAAGTCCTTATTCTGGAGGATCTTGGGATTTAAACTCTTTGGGCTCAGGATTTTGGCCGTACCCAGCCATATCGAGAATCCACAAGTCACGGAAAGCAAGGATTTTGCCGGATCAGGAGAAAAAAAATTCACGAGCCGCGGGTTATCCCTCTATCCAGACGAAGGGAGCAGAGGAGCACTGGGCTTGAACCATCCCCATGTATGATCGCGCTATGAACGGTGCCTCGTCCAACATTGCTGCCTTCGTGCTGGCCGGTGGCAAGAGCACCCGCATGGGTGCGGACAAGGCCTTCGTCATGCTCGATGGTCGAACCCTGCTGGCGCGGGCTCTCGACCTGGCGCGCTCAGTGACGAAGGACGTCCGCATCGTTGGCGAGGCGGCGAAGTTCTCAAGTTTTGCTCCGACCGTCGAAGATCTTTTTCCGGGATGTGGCCCCCTGGCCGGAATTCATGCCGCTTTGCGCGCGTCCTCCGCGGAATGGAATTTAGTGCTCGCGGTCGATGTGCCCTTTGTGTCGCCCGAATTGCTGGCATCGCTCATCGCGCGAGCGCGAGACTCGAAGGCCGTGGCCACAGTCCCGCGTTCCAGCCGAGGATGGCAGCCACTCTGCGCCGTCTATCGCCGCGCGTTTGCCGATCTGGCTGAGCCCGCGCTGCGTGCAGGCCACTACAAGATCGATGCCCTGTTCGCGGGACAAGGCATCCTCGCGATCAGCGAAGAAGAACTCCTCTCCGCCGGCTTTTCCCGCGAGATGTTTCGCAATCTGAATACTCCCGAAGAGGTTGCCGCTGCGAGCGGTGTCTCGACTCAAAAGCCGGAACCCGAAATCCGAAAGCCCGAAACCGCGATCCGGAAGCAGGAAGCCGGAGGCCGAGAGCCGGAAGCCGATTCGAAACGTGAACCCTACATCGAATTCCGCGACGTCTACAAAGCCTTCGGCGACAACGTGGTGCTCGATCACGTCAGCTTCAACGTCCTCCCCGGAGAAACCGTATGCATCCTGGGACGGAGCGGCGTGGGCAAATCGGTTTCACTGCATCACATCATGGGATTTCTCAAGCCTGACTCGGGCCGAGTCATCGTGGCCGGAGATGACATCACCGACTACACCGAGGACCAACTGGAAGGAATCCGCAAGAAAGTCACGATGGTTTTTCAGAATGGCGCGTTGTTTGACTCTCTCACGGTTGGCGAGAACGTTGCCTTCCCGCTGCGAGAGACGCAGGAATTAACCGAGGAGCAGATTTTCCAGATTGTCGACGGCTTGCTGCAGATGGTCGGCGTGCAGGAGATGCGCGATCTGCTGCCTTCCGACCTGTCGACTGGGATGAAGCGGTCCGTGGCGATTGCGCGCGCGCTCGCGGCGCGGCCGGAATGCGTGCTCTTCGATGAGCCGACGACAATGGTCGACCCGCTGATGGCGCAGTTGCTCGGCGACCTCATCAAGCGGCTGAAGATTCAGCTCAACCTTACCAGCATCGTCGTAACCCACGATATGCGTCTGGCCAAAAAATTGGCCGAGCGCGTTGTCTTTTTGCACGAAGGCAAGGCGATTTTCTTCGGAACTTATGCCGACATGGAGAACTGCCAGGAGCCGATCATTCAGGAATTTCTCGAGTTAGATCAGTTGAAGCTCGAGGCGTAGGAACAAGGTTTCAAGGCAAGGTTTCAAAGTAGCATGGTTTCAAGGTTTCAAAGTTTTAAGGTTTTCAAGGTCCAAATTCAATGGTGCCGTGCTCCTGTGATTTCAACTTTGAAACTTTAAAACCTTGAAACCTTGAAACCTTGCTTTCTTCAAAATCCTTGCTGGACAAGCTCCTCGATAGTCAGCGAGCTGTCCGACTCCTCGCGCTGCATCATCTTCTCCACATATTTGGCGATCAGATCGGCTTCGAGGTTTACCGGATCGCCCGGCCTGAGCGATTGCAGGTTGGTCATCTCGACCGTGTGCGGAATGATGGCGATGGTGCAGCGACCGCTTTCCAGCCTGGCGACGGTCAGGCTGATGCCTTCGATCGAGATCGAGCCTTTGAAGACGGTGTACTTCTCCACATCGTCAGGCAATGCAATACTCAGCCACCAGTTCTCGGAATCGGCGATGCGCTCGAAAGAGACAAGCTTGCCGACGCCATCCACGTGACCTTGCACGATGTGTCCGCCAAACCGCCCGTCGGCCTTCATGGGCAATTCCAAATTGACCAGCGCCCCTTCATGAATGCGCGAAAACGAGGTTCGAGCCCAGGTTTCCGGCGCGAGGTCGGCACAGAACGACCCGGGTTTGATGTCGAGCGCAGTCAAGCAAACTCCACTGACCGAAACGCTATTACCCGTCCCGAGTTCCTTGGGAGTGTGCTCGGCCGCGATCGTGATTCTTCGATTTTCCCCGCGCTGTTCGATGCGGACAATCCTCCCCACTTCTTCGACGATGCCTGTAAACATAAGTGCCTCCCGAATGAACGGACTATTCTAAACCCCGAACAGCCAGCATTCAGCAGTCAGCATTCAGCAATCGACGTCAGCAATCAGCCACGCCTCAAGACTCACCAAGTTCTGATGTCGAGGCTGAGTGCTGAATGCTGAGTGCTGACGTTCAGTCCCCGTACGGATCGCGCAGGTAGCCTTCCACAGCGAAGTCCTCGCCGAAGCGGTGCAGGTGCAAGTGGTGCACATGAGCTGCCTGGCTCATGTGGCGAAAACCTGTGCCGGCGGCGAATGGGATGGATCCAGTTCCAGCCAGAATTTTGGGCGCGTAATAGAGGAAGACCTTGTCAACCGCGTTGGCGGCCAGAGCGGCCCAGTTGACTGCCGCTCCGCCTTCGACCAGTACAGATGTGATTTCCAGTTGTCCAAGTCCGTGAAGGATGGCTGGAAGCGATGGACGACCGTCCGATTCGGAAGGCGGAAGAATCTCGATCCGGATTCCAAGTTCCTCCAATTGCGCCCGCTTCCGCTGGTCGGATGATGAACTGAAAAGCAAGATATCGTCGCGACGTTCCTGCAAGAGCCGCGACTCGACCGGCAAGCGCAGCCGTGAATCCAGAATGACTCGCAGCAAGGGACGCCGTCGCGGGAGGCCACTGCGATCCGTGAGCAGCGGGTTATCCGAAAGGATGGTTCCGACTCCGACCAGGATCGCGTCATGCTGGTGACGAAGTTGCTGCACATGCGCGCGGGCAAGCTCGCTCGTGACCCATCCACCTGCAGGGACTCCCTCGCTTTGTTGCAGGACCTCGGAGGGTGGCGGCGCGATCTTGCCGTCGAGCGTCATCGCAGCCTTGAGCGTCACCAATGGCACGCCATGCCGGATGTACCTGGCGAATGCCTCATTGAGGCGGCGCGCCTGTTCTTCGAGTTGCCCGACTTCGACATGCATGCCGGCGGCCCGCAGCTTCTCAAAACCCTGACCGCTGACTTTGGGGTTCGGATCAGCCATCGAAGCCACGATCCGGTGAATTCCCGCGGCAATCAAAGCATCCGTGCAGGGAGGCGTGCGGCCCTGATGGCTATGCGGTTCAAGATTGATGTAAAGAGTCCCGCCCCGCGCTTTCACGCCGGCGGCTTCCAGCGCGAGGACTTCGGCATGTTTCACGCCCGCGTAGGTGTGAGTGCCGGTGCCGACGACGTTGCCTTGCGCATCGGTGATGACCGCTCCGACGTAGGGATTCGGCGACGCCAGGCCGATGCTTTGGCGTGCCAGTTCCAGAGCGCGATGCAGATGTTGTTCGTCAACGGAGTGAGCGGACATTCCGTTTCATTAAATCACGGAGTGGTGGAGAGCGGAGTCAACGTGTTCGTCCTGGTGGAGGAAAACTCCGGTACGAGTCGTCTTCGATTTCCGCGATGGCTGCGCCGCTTCGTCCCTTGGGTCCACGACGGAGAGGAGCGGTTACGTAAGCGTAAGGGTCGCCGGGAGGAGTCGGATTTTTGCCAAGTAAGCGGCGCAGGAAATCCAGAAGCATTCGGACTCGCGAACGTTTACGCCCGGCATCGGCCATAAGGACTCCTATTCGAACAGCGAATCGACGAACTCTTTCGGATCAAAGGGCAGAAGGTCTCCTGCCTTCTCGCCCACTCCGACGAAGCGGACCGGCAGACCTAGCTCTCGCGAAATCGCCACCACCACTCCGCCTTTGGCAGTGCCGTCAAGTTTGGTGAGGACAATGCCTGTCACGCCGGCCGACTCGGTGAATAGCCGCGCCTGCTGCAATCCGTTCTGACCGGTCGTAGCGTCCATCACGAGCAGAGTTTCGTGAGGCGCTCCCGGAATGATGCGTTGCGCCGTGCGGCGCATCTTCTCGAGTTCAGCCATCAGGCTGGCTTTGGTGTGCAGACGTCCCGCCGTGTCGACCACGACGTAATCGCTCTTCCGCGCGGTCGCAGCTTGCAACGCGTCAAACAGGACTGCAGCCGGATCGCCTCCAGGCTTGGTTTTGATCACTTCGGTGCCGGTGCGCTGCCCCCAGATTTCCAGTTGCTCGATCGCCGCGGCGCGGAAGGTGTCGGCTGCGCACAGCAGAACATTCTTTCCCTGCGAGCGGAATGACTGCGCTAGCTTTCCGATGGTGGTGGTCTTACCCGTGCCGTTTACGCCGACGACAAGAATGACTTCAGGGGTCCCGTCAACTTTCTGGACCGGAGTAGTGTTGGCGGAATTCAGAATGGCAAGGAGTTCTTCTTTGAGAAGACGTTTCAGTTCGCTCAGGTCTTTAATCTGTTTGCGGTCTGCTTTCTCGCGGAGCGTGGATAGGACTTGTTCGGTGGTTGCCGTGCCCAGATCGGCGCCGAGCAAGGTGGCTTCCAGATCGTCGAGGGTACCGCGGTCGATCTCCTTGCCGATCGAAACCACGGCATCAATGCGGTCGGCGAGGTTTTCGCGCGTACGCGTGACCGCCTGTTTCATGCGGTCTAGAAAACCAGTTTTCTTTTCTTCTTCGAGGCTGCCGAATAAGGTCTGAATCATAAGAAGGACTAACAACGATTATACGGGCAGGACGCGGGCAGTCAGCGAACACTTCACTAGAGAGGACATGTTGGAACGCAAAGGAAATAGCGCAGGCCTACACGCGGGTTCGTTCGAGCGCTGAGGTTTCAGCCGCAAGCGAAACGGGAGTCGCCGGGGAACTGACCTCACTGGTGGCGGCGGCTGTGGAAGACTGGACCTGAACGGGAGCGACGGGCCTCTTAATGGTAAAGCGCTGAATTCTGATTTCGCCCCGCGCATAGACCGCCAGGAGCGCAGCGACTGCGACCGGATCCAACCGCTTGCCAGCGAGATTCTGAATGATCTGCAATGCCTGGTCGGGAGTATGCGCCTGCTGATACGGGCGGTTCGTGGTTAACGCGTCGAAGGTGTCGGCTACTGCGATCACACGGGCCAGCAAAGGGATCTGTTCTCCCTGAAGTCCGTAAGGATAGCCCCGACCGTCCAGAGCTTCATGGTGCAACTCGATACCGGGCAACATCTCCGCCAGTTGGGTGACCGGACGCAGGATGTTCGCACCCTTGGTGGTGTGCGTTTTCATCACTTCGAATTCTTCGGCCGTCAGCGCGCCCGGCTTCTTGAGAATATGATCTTCGATTCCAATTTTGCCTACGTCATGGAGTTGGGCCGAGATCTGAAGCGTCTCCATGAACGCAGCGGGCAGATTCATCTCCTTGGCAATGAGCAGGGAATAGCGCGTAACGCGGTCAGAGTGGCCGCGGGTGTAGGGATCTTTCTCGTCGACCGCTCCAGCGAGCATCTGAATGGAGCCCATGAACAGCGCCCGGTTCTCCTCCGCGGCCCGCTTCAGATCTTCAACGAAGCGCTCCAGTTCTTCCGACATACTGTTGAAAGTTTGCGCGAGTTCCCCGATTTCGGTTCGACTCCAGAGATGAACACGCTGCGAGAAGTCTCCCCTGGCCAGAGCGCGGCTGGATTGAGTGAGCACGTGCAGCGGGTTGGTGATTCGGCGCGCCGCAAAGATGCTGACCCCGATGCTGAGCAGGACAGCGAGCATGGCTAGGAGTCGAGCCGTGCGCTGCATCTCGAAGACACCCCGATAGGCCTCACCCTGGGTCTTTTGGACAACTACGGCCCAATCCAGCGATGTGACGGGGCTGTAGGTGCCCAGCATATCAATGTGATCGGAGCCGGCCTGAAGGGTGAATTCCTTGGTCGCCGCCAATTGGGCGCGGTTGCCGCTTTCAACGAAGTTGCGCACGATCTCCAGGTTTTTCATGTCCTGGCCGGTCGCGAATTCGGGAGTAGCGGCGGCCACGAGGCGACCTTGTGCGTCCACGACATAGGGAGTGAGGCCACCCCCACTGACTTCCTGAAGGCGGCGAATCAGGAATTGCAGATCGACGACCGAAGCGATCATTCCGAGGAATCGCTCCTCATATTTCACCGGGCCGCTTACCAGGAAAACGGTGCGCGCAGATTTGCCTTCACCTACGACCAGGGCCTGTCCGTTGTAAACACGACCGTCACGGGCGGCCGCGTAGGCGCGCTCGAGTTCCCGTTGCAGGAAGGCGTCAGGAGCAATACGGCCAGCGGAAATTCCTTTGGCATCCGAGTTCAGCAACGTCGCGTACGCGATCTCGTCGGACGATGAGACGAAATTTTCCAGGAGGGCGCGCAACTCCGGAGCCTCGATATTCTTTTCGCCGATATCGCCGCCGCTGGCGATTTCGATAGCCGACGACAAGTTTGCCAGCATCATGCGCAGCGAACGCTCGTGCTGGGAGAGATCGTCAGCCAGCGAGCGCGTCACCGTATTCTGCAGCAGCATCTCATTGGTCTTGAGGCGGTCGCGGTTAATGGCCACAACCTGGGTCGAATAGAAATACATCGGGACAATGCTGATCACCAGAAGCACGCCAAGGATGACGTAGAGAATCGGGATGCGGGCGTGGTTGGACGTACTGGAGGACAAGGAACTCCCTTCCAATCAACTCGCAGACGCCAACGGCGAAGTGGCGGCGCTGGGCAACGTATCCCTAAAATTCTAATGGGGAACCCGAGATTTACGGGCAAAAGGTGGACATGTTGGCATTACCAAAGTACCTTTCCGAGCGCACTGGCGTGCGCTTTTGCCAAGACCTTGCGGAGCTAGTTGCCTTCCGCTAATCGAATCGAGGCAATGGTTCTTAGGAACCGGCCTCACTCTTTCCGCTGCGGGTCATGAGTTCGTGGATCGCGTCCCGCGGAGACTTGCCCTGGTGCAGAATGGCGTGCATTTGTTGGGTGATCGGCATCTCAACTCGACGGGCATGCGCCAGGCCGACAGCCGCAGTAGTGGTAAAGACGCCTTCTGCCACCATGCCGTGCATGCCGGAGAGGATTTCCGGCAACTTGCGTCCGCGACCGAGCTCAACCCCCACACTGCGATTTCGTGATAAGCCGCCAGTGCAGGTCAGAACCAGATCGCCCAAACCGGCGAGACCAGCCATGGTTTCAGCTTTGCCGCCGCAGGCGACGACTAAGCGCGTCATTTCCGCAAGGCCACGGGTGATGAGGGCAGCCACGGAATTGTGCCCCAGGCCAAGTCCGTCACAAATGCCCGCTGCAATCGCCACGATATTCTTGAGTGCGCCACCCAACTCGACACCAACAACGTCGGTGTTTGTGTAAACGCGAAAGCTGGGATCGCTGAATTCCTGCTGCACGGTCTGCAGCAGCGCACTATCCCGCGAGGCAATTGTGATGGCAGTGGGGTCGCCGCGAGCGACCTCTTGAGCGAACGAGGGACCGCTGAGCGCACCTGTACGCGATCCATCCTTGCGCTCGAGCACCTGAGCTACTACCTCGGTCATCCGTTGGAGAGATCCTTCTTCCAGTCCCTTGGTCGCACTGACGACCAACGCTTCCTCTGAAATCAGCGGGCGCATGCGCTTGAAAAGCGGACGGCAGTGTTGAGAGGGCATGACGCTGACAACGATGTGGACGCCCGCGAGAGCAGTCGCCAGGTCGTTTGTAGCCGTGACCGATTCGGGGACGTGCCGGCCCGGAAGGAATGCCTCATTGACACGAATTCGCGCGATAGAGTCGCATACTTCCGGTTCATGGGCCCAGAGCCGGACTGTGTGAGTACCTTTCCGCCCGAGCACGATTGCGAGCGCGGTGCCCCACGCCCCTCCTCCGATGACAGCGATGTCGCTCACGGCTTTTGAGTTCCTTTTTCCTCGCTGCTAAGGTGTTTGGCTGCAAAGCGATGTTCTGTGCCGGCCAGTAGACGCCGGATGTTGGCGCGGTGCTTCGTAACAATCAGGAGCGACGCAAGCGACATGAAGGCGAGAGCGAGCCCAGTGTCGTCATAATCGTGCCGAAGGATTACCACAACAGGGAACGCGAGGGCTGTGATAATCGATCCCAAGGATACGTACCGGAACAGCAACACGACGGCCGCAAAGATTCCGGCGGCGACGAGGACGGAAATCGGGGCGATGATCAAGAAAGAGCCCAGAGCGGTGGCGACTCCTTTGCCGCCTCGGAATTTCAACCATACTGGAAACATGTGGCCCACTACAGCGAAAAGTGCTGCCAGCGCCATGAGTCGGTCGGGAGCCGTGTCTCCAACTCGATGCGCGAGGGAAGCTGCCAACCATACCGCCGCGGAGCCTTTCAGGGCGTCGAGCAGAAGGGTCAAGATG
>Ga0307474_10004527_pt1 | contig 10007 bp, 10 predicted proteins | sample atmos_gasesECM1C_2_FD_203312 | JGI IMG/M metagenome (GOLD analysis project Ga0307474, IMG submission 203312) | Hardwood forest soil microbial communities from Morgan-Monroe State Forest, Indiana, United States - atmos_gasesECM1C_05 | ecosystem: Environmental > Terrestrial > Soil > Temperate...
CTGTCTTCAACAAATGCCGGATTTCATCCAGAGCTGGTGGTCCAACGCTTTCCCCAGAGGCCAATCGTCGGCCGATTTCCTGAAAGTAACGTCCGTGCTTGGAGGGCGTGAAAAGCAAGTTAAGCACCGGATTTTGGCGGCCCTCCAGGCTCGCCGACACAGCGTCCTTTTTGGTTGCGGCTCCGCAGCGCTGCTCAGTTTTCAGTCGAGCCGCTCCGTCATCGCCTAGGCGACAACGGAGCGTCTCTCTTCAAAAAGACAGCGCTTTTTAAGACTCGTCGTTTTCGAACTCGCGTCTGGCTGCGTCCGCATCCGCTGCGAGATCGGTGAGCAACTCAACAAACTCGTTCGTCTGTCCGATGAAAAGTCCGTCCGCAGTAAGAGCCCGCACGGCCCCCATTGCAGCCCCCTTTGTATCGGTTGGGCGAATAATCGAACAGATCGGGAAGTTTCGGCTCAGGAATGGGGTCGGCTCAGGCATGATGAGGTTGGCCTGCAACGACTGCGGCTGGTTCTTAGTGAGGTCCAGAAACGTCACCGATGACCCAGTTAGGGGATCTATGTCGGTCAGCGGAGTCGCATTGCCTGCCTTGTCCTGCCAAGTCTGGAAGTGCTGCGTCTCGGTCGGGCCGATACTAAGCAGGATTCGCAAAACTTCCCGATTGGTTACCCTCTGAGCCAGCGAAGGGTAGAGGCTGGTACCACCTTGCTCAATAAAGGCAAAGTGAAATCCCGCCGTGAAGGCAATCGCTTTCAGGTGGTCTGTGAGGTTACCAGGGGTACTGTTGCCGATGTCGGCATCATTTCTGGGAATTGCCGTCCGATTCTTAATCCCTCCGGGGGGATTGACTGCTTGGGGAAACGTGAAGTTAGGATCGAGATCGGGGTTTTCATTGTCGATGCGATACCGAGTCCAAAAACTGGTGTCCACGTTGAGTTGCATGAGGTTTGTGAGCCGGTTCTTTCCTGAGGACCCTGTCGCCGTACTGCCCGGCAACGTGCGAAAGTGAGGGCCATTAAGGAGATCAAGCTCGGCGGTCGAGGCGCCTTTGGAAGCTAAGTAAGCCCTTATGAAGGCCGCGTGGCTGATCTCATCGTCTGTATTGTCGTGGATATACTGGGGCTGGTCGCCATCAAGAATCTGAAGGGCTTCCGTGTAGCGCGGGTTCCCCCCAGTGGCAGGCGCGAATTCGTTGTCCTGGGTTCCTCCGAGTTCCCAGTATTGTATCCACAGATCGCTTTCGAGGATTTCGGCCGCGCCCAGGAACCGCAGGATTGCAGCATCGCCTTTAGTAAGGCTTCCACTTCTATCGCTACCTGCGTTGGCTTTGGTCACCAATAGCGCACTGGCCGGCAGTAAGGTCGCGCCTGCCATGCCTAAGCCTTTCAGAAACGAGCGTCGCCCGACGGCACGGCACCCACGAGAGTCTAGGTTTCCGTCCGCGGAAGGAATCATCAGCATCTCACTGGATGCCTTACGGCCATTGTTTCGGTTTTTTTTCATATCTTATGCTACGAGTTTTTGTGGGTTGCCCTAATTCCATTAGATTTCTGCATTGGCGGCACTTCGCTGTATTAGCTCTATTCCGATGTAATATCTATACCCGAACGGGGCAAACGGGGTTCGCGAGGCCAGTTCTTAGAATGCGTTGCAAGAGCGGTTGGATTCGCTTCCTCAACCGATTTCCTACACATCCTGTCGAACTTATTAGTCGCGAATTGGGCGACTTCCTTACAAAGTTATTACTTTTTCGAAAAGATGATTCTAGGCAACGGTTGTATCAGGATGCGCTTTCAGGAAGCGGGCCAGGGCTTCGTCCATTGAGGCGCCAGCGGATCGTCTGCGCGAAGATACGGTAGACGTTATGTAAAAAAATGTTGCGGTGCCGGCAACAATTATTGAGCGGACCGAGCTTATGTCCTATCTCAATTTTTGCCTCATAAGACGATCGACCGCGGCGTCCCATAAGCGGAAATAAAGCATCCATTCCTTCGGGCGGCCGTAATCCATGCCGGTGAAGCATTTATCAGCCGCTCGCCCATATCGAAGCACAGCATGAATGCGATCATTTCGCCTGTGACCTTTTCCCGCCTCACAAATTTCGTCGCAGACTTTTCATCGGTCTGCCAGAATAATCCAAAGATATCGTCAAGCGGCTTTACGTCCGGACGCTGGACGATTTCCACGCCGAGCGCAGCTTGCTCTCTACCGCGTCTCAGCTTCTTTTCAGGTTATGCCGCCTCGAGCCCTTCAGGGCCGCGAAATAGTCCTCTTTGCGATGCGACGGGAATTCGACGACCGTGTTTGGTAAACTGATGACGCGAAAAAACCTCCGCTGATGCGAGAGCCAGTTCAAATCGGCCGACGCCACGGCGTAACATCTCGCTGATCAGGAGGGGAAAGTCGCTCAGGGTGCGGGTCGTCGCAAAATGAGACATTTCATTCGCTTGCGCACCGTGAGTCCATGTAGACATAATCGGATCCTTTCTAGTTTGTTGAAAGACCAAAAGTAGTGTGCGTGTAAAAGCTAATCCCTTTCCGGTCGGCTACCTTGCGTAGATAATCCAGTGTGGACACGACCGTGCCACGTTTCATTCCGGGTTGATCGAGCAGCGCGACCAGCGCGGATTTACTATCAGTAATTAACCCGGACCATCTTTCGATCCAATCTCTAGTCTGAACGGAAAGCTGAGCTTTTCGGTGCATCGAGAAAATCACGAGGTCTGCCTGTGCGGCGGCTTTCGCGGCCGAATTTCCAATCTGCGGAACTGCGAGCACCTGGAAGTTCCAAGGTTTCAAGCTAAAGTCTCATTCGTCAACGAACTTGCGAATCACTCGATCGTAGGAATGCTTTGCCCGCTTGCCCGCTGCGCTGTCGTCGTAAATGATGACCACGTTAAATTTCGGCGTGTGATCCAAGTCGGGCCCTGGGTAGGCATCCGTAGCTGATGAAGGTTTCACGGTACTGTAGATTTTAAGTTTATCGGCAGTCAGGTATTCCCTTCTCGATCCAGCCACAGTAACGCTCGGAGTTCTCCGGCCAGAGATCGACATTTCATAGAGATGAGTCGCGAATTGGAGGAATTCCTTACAAGGTTTTCATCACTGTAAGCATAGACTCCAGCCTCTGCCTCCGTGGCACGCCAATGGAGGCAAAGGCTGGATACGATGAAAGCCCTATTCGATCAAGAAAAGTCGGATGATTCTCAATTGTCCTCGTTCTTTGAACGTTGCAGTTAGAAGCGGTTTGGATCTAAGAAACCGGACATCGAAACCGGCTGCGTTTCGCCGCTCCCAAGACCGAGGACGACGATTGTGGTTGCGGCCACTTACCTTGAATCAAGTAATGACAGCCATCGTTGCCACCCGCCCGAACCTGAGTCACCCGCTCCGCAAATCCTAGAAATGCTATCTCTGCAAGCGATTCAGACATTGATGGCTTTATCTACTCCCACTCGCTCAATGCTGAAAGAACGTATCAATCCCGTGCTTCAACAGTTCTTCGGCTCCAACCACCCCCAGCGTCTTACTTAGACTCATCTTCTACAGTTAGCGGCATTCTGTTTGAGAACGATCAAGTTCTGGAGCGGCTTGGCGGGCGATTGAGGTGCTTCTGATTCAAAAATATAGTGCAAATTCTACGGCATTTTTGAGTTTAATAGTAGCTTCTCTACATCAGATTTGGTTGGTGTCTGTAGAGTCAAACAGCAACCGTGTTTTTCCGCATCAAGCCCGCCGGTTCCTATCGCTACCTCCAGATCGTCCATAGCGTGCGCGAGGGCGAAAAGGTCCGCCAACAAGTGATCGCCACCCTGGGCAGATTAGACCTCTTGGAAGTCAGCGGACAGTTGGAACGTTTGATGCGTTCGGGTCTGCGCCACTGTGAGAGTTTCGCTGTCATTGACGCCCAAGCGCCCGGTGAGATCGAACCAGTAGCTATCCGGCGCATTGGGCCGGACCTGGTCTTTGCTCGACTCTGGAAAGAAAGTGGGATCCCGGAAGTTTTGCGCTCGGTATTAAAGGCTCGCCATTACGAGTTTGATGTTGAGCGGGCGATCTATCTGACTGTGTTGCACCGACTCTTTGCCAGCGGCAGTGATCGGGCTGCTGAGCGTTGGCGAGAGGATTATCTGATCCCTGGAAACCGAAGGGCTCGAGCTTCATCATCTTTACCGGGCGATGGCGTTTTTGCGAGACACAATCGAGCAAGTTGAGAAGGCCACCGCTGCGCTTCGCTGCAATAAAGACCTCATCGAGGAGGCGCTTTTCGAGCGACGGCCGGGATCTTTTCACTGAAGTGGAGGTCGACATCACGACCTTTGTGCCGATCGTGAAGCGCATGTGGCAGCGCTTCCGCTTGCTGGAAATAACTGTAGTGGCCAATCGGGGAATAGTGAGCCAAGCGACGCTGAATGCCTTTGAAGGTAGCGATCCGCCGGTGCGCTACATCGTCGGAGTGCGGATGCGCCGGCAAAAGGAAGTTAGGCTATCTGTACTTGGGAGCCGCGGAGCTTGGTTCGAGAGCGTTCCGGAACGCAGCAAAGCCAAGGATCCAGCGCCGCTCAAAATCAAGGCGCGCCTACCCGGACAGCCCCACGACATTTCGTACCCACGAAATGTCGTGGGCGTCACCTCTCTTTAATCATGTCTCCAGTAAAACGTATAAACGAATACAAAAGACTGTACATGAGGAAGTTGCTCAATACATGTTGTGAGCATTAGGCTTTGGCACGAGCCCTGCGATTAGCAGTGGAATGCAATCGACACGATCATGGATCGAGCACCCGGAAGCCGGCAATCATACCGCCTCAGAAGACTTCGAGACTCATCGCGAATACCTTTTCCGCAGCGCGCTCAGTCGCTTGCGCAACCGAGAGCAGGCAGAAGACGCTGTTCAGGAAACCTTTTTGGCGGCTCTTACGAACGTTGGAGGATTCTCGGGTAATTCTACCAAGAAAACATGGCTCGCAGGCATCTTGAATCACAAAGTCTGTGATCAACTGCGAAACACGTGCCTGCATCGTACCCTTTTCCGAACCCTTTCAATGGATGATCGCCTCGAGACGGACGCAGCAACTTTTGCGACCGTCGGATTCACGCTACCTCCCCGCGATCCGCGGACGGAGTTGGAATCGAAGGAATTACGAGAGGCATTGAACGCAGCTCTGCAGACATTGCCTCCTCGGGAGGCAAGAGTCTATCAGCTTTACGAGTCGGGATTTTGGAGCGGGCGCGAAATCTGCCGAGCGCTGCAAATTTCAGACCGGAACTTGTGGATTATCTTGCACCGGGCTAGAAAACATCTCCGGGAGTCTCTTTCGCAATGGCGATCCGTTGACGTCAAGCGAAGCCAGCGAGAGGCAAATGCAATCTGAAAAGGCTTTGAAGCCAATGGAGAGCTTAGCCGGAAAAGCTTCGCCGGAGAAGCTTCGCGTGTGCGACCTCATACCTATTGTGGAATTCTATGCTCAGAATATCGAGGATTGAATCTTCATCGGGTGAAGTGGTCTTGCGGCTGGAAGGCAGTCTGATCGGGCCATGGGTTGATGAACTAAGAAGTTCTTGCGCCGCCGTTTGTAACAATGAGCGCCAACTTTCGCTGGATCTGACCGAGGTATTGTTCGCCGATAGCAAAGGACTTGCGCTGCTGCGCACTCTACGGAGATCCAACGTTGGATTGGCCGGTTGCTCACCGTTTCTGACGGAGCAGCTAAATAGGGGATAACCGGGAAGGTTTTGGCAGGCCTAAGATGGCTGTCGCGTAATTCCAAGTTTCTGCATGCGGCTACGGAGGGTGTTGGGATGAACGCCGAGAATCTTGGCAGCTCCCTTGGGTCCCTCGATTATGCCGTCAGTCTGGGCCAGTACGGACAGGATGTAGCGCTTGATTATGTCGTCCAACGACGAGCTTGCGCTGCTCAACGATGGGTCCGGATGCTCTAGTGCGATTCGCCCCGCTGCCTCCGGCTTGGCAACGAGGTGAAATTCGGCATCCAGAACGAGCACCGGGCTTTTGGACAAGATCACCGCCCGCTCGATGACGTTTTGCAGCTCGCGAATATTTCCAGGCCAATGGTAATTCACGAGACGCTGCATAGTCTCCGGTGGGATGCGATCTACCTTCTTGCCAAATTTTTTATTAAATTTGGCGAGAAAGAACATGACTAAGAGCCGTACGTCGCCCACCCGTTCGCGCAACGGGGGCACCTTTAGCGGAAAGACATTGAGCCGATAAAAAAGATCCTGCCGAAAACGCATTTCGCGGATAGCTACTTCGAGGTCGCGGTTGGTTGCTGCTATGATGCGTATGTCGACTCGAAGTGTCCGACTACTGCCGATCGGCTCGAACTCTTGCTCTTGCAATACGCGGAGAATTTTGACCTGCATGTCGAGTGGTAGTTCGCCGATTTCATCCAGAAAAAGAGTGCCGCCATCGGCGAGCTTGAATCGCCCATCTCGGTTGGCCAGCGCTCCGGTAAATGCCCCTTTAACGTGACCGAAGAGTTCACTTTCGACCAATCCAGCTGATATCGCGCCACAATTTACTTTCACAAGGGGCCGTCCTTTGCGCGAACTCCGGTCATGGATCGCGCGGGCGACCAGTTCTTTGCCGGATCCGGTTTCGCCGAGAATCAGAACCGTTGAATCCAACGGTGCGACGACTTCGACCTTCCGCAGCACTTCGACCAGCGCGGGGCTGTTGCCGATCATCTCCTCGAAGTTATGTTCGCGCCGAATCTCCTCCTGAAGATAAATGTTCTCGGCTTCGAGTCGGTTCTTTAAATCGTGTAATTCAGCGAGAGTCCGATGGAGTTCGCTCTCAGCTTGGCTTCGGCGCGCCACTTCCCGTTTCATCTCGGCGTAGAGACTTGCGTTCGCTAAAGAAATGGCCGCTTGCGCGCAGAGCACATGAAGTACGCGAACTCGCTCAGCGGTAAAGGCCTTTGCAGCGAGGTTGTTCTCCAAATACAGAATACCGGCCGATTTTCCTTGGTGAACGACGGGAATACAAAGAACTGACTGGGTGCCAGTCGCCGCTACGTACGGATCGTTGCCGAATCGGACATCTGTCACCGCGTCCTCAACGACCAAGCTCTCGCCGGTCTTTCGAACGTATTGTGTAATGGACTGTGGCAACCGAGTAGCATAGTCCGGCAGCGCGGCATCGAGCAGGGAAGCGGAATCGGTCGTGCCTTCTGCCATCATTCGTAATTCACCGTCACACTCTTGTAAGAAGATACCTCGCTGTGCACCGGCGTTCTCGATAGAAATTTGGATGAGCGTTTTCAGCAGCGAATCGAACTCGATCTCGACCGCGATAGCGTGCGCTGCTTTTGTCAGGGTGGCAAAATCCAGTGGGATCGTCGCCTCTCGCCGGCTGCCTGCAACTGTGATGTCTTTCGACTCTCCGAGAAAAGCGAATGTAAGCAGATGCGGAAATTTTTCTTCCAACTGTCGCGCTTTCGCTATGGCCCCCCACTCGGCGTATCGATCAATTGCGGCACGCAGAAACAAAGATGCGACGATTGGATGACCGCGTCGGTTCCAGAACCGGGCAAGGAGCTCATTGGCCAGCGCGAGTTCTCGCGGACATTCTTGGCAGGCCGCGACGTCCAGAGCAGAGCCAAAAAGATCGAGGGCCTCGGCGTCACTCCCACCTACCCGTGCGATCTCGGCGGAGACGATGAGCGACTGAGCCCGAAAGTTCTCTGGCGCGTTATCCGCCCAATGGCGCAGCCTGGCGCTTAACGTATCGAGTTTCGCCCAGACATCTGCAGATAGCTCGACAGCACCGGATCGTAAGTCGGCTTGTCCAGTCAGAAGCAGGGCATGGTAGAATACGGTAACCGCATCCCAGATTGTACCAGTGTAATCGCTCAAGACCCGGTTAAGCTCGCGTAGGATCTCGGTTGCCGCCTGATAGTCCTCAAAGGAATAAAACAGCATCAGCTTCGGGACAAGATAGAACATTTCGAACAAGCCCTGATTTTTGTGCGCGCGGCAATAGGCAGTTTCATCAAAGCCGTCGCCCGTAAGCGAGGTTGCTCTCTCTGTGTCACCCTGGAGGGCTCTGGCCCATTGGAGGATTACTTGTGGCGCGTCTTCGAACGCCTCCATTTTGACCCGTTTGAGAAAGGCGACGTTTTCGTCGCATGCCGGCTTCACCGCGGCCAGATCATGGTGGCTTAGGATAGTGAAATAGACCGCATTAAAAAGCGCATATCCGGCCTCGGAGAACACGCCAGTCTGGTTGACCAGTTGCACGGTCTCTCGAATGTACTGAAAAGAATCGGCGAAGGGCTTGCGCCAAATGCTGATGGCCCACGAAAAATTCATTAAGACTTTTGCGCGAAACCCTACATCGGGCAGGCGCTCGTTCAGGTGCAGCGCTAGCAAGCCAAACTCATACGCCGATACGTAATCCCCTTTGATTGGGCCGAGCATCATTCCATATAGGACATAAGCGAGGGCGGACTCATTGATGTTACCGTGGGTCAGCGAGAGTCGCACCATCAAGGCTGTGTTTAGCAGTGTAAGGATTTTGTCTGCAGAAAGGTAACAGGGTGTGTGCAGGCTTGCTAAAAGCTGCATCGCGGCACAAGTCTCCCGGTCGCTCATGGCCGGCAGCTCGATGAGCGATTCGATACTGCGCGCCCCAATCAGTTCCGCAATTGTAGCCAGCTCAGTGTCCAACGCGCTCGCTCGATCCTCCGGCGAGTCGGGAAACATCAGACCAAACAGTGAGAGGGCTTCCTGGCCCACGCGAATAGCTTCGCTATATCGCGACAAATACTCATAGCGCACGATCTTCATGCGGTAGATCCGAGCCTTATCGACTCGGGTACGGGCACGAGCCAAGAGCTCGGTTATATCTTGTTCGGCCCGCTCAATGTCTCCGCAGAGGTATTCGCATTCGGCCGCGTCCAAGTGGAGTGCGAGCATGAATTCATAGTCTTCTTCCCAGCCCTGGGGCGGAGAGAGTTCCATTGCGATCCTAAAATAGTCACGTGCGGCCTGATAGGCGGTGGATACTTTAGCTTTGCGGCCAGCATCAAAATTGAGGTGCGAGAGCTGGAATTGTTCCTGGCTATCAGCGATGAGACCGCGTCCCAGATTGAGGTGAGAGACAATGCTAAAAAGCTCTTCTTCGGGCGCGTTACCTTCACCACGAGTCAGCAGCAGACGTCCGATTCGCAGGTGCAACTGCTCGCGACGATCAGATGACACCGATCCGTAGGCTACTTGCTGGACCCGGTCATGAAGCAAGGTGAAAACCGGCGTCTCTCGATTTTGGAGCCCGACGCGGTTGAGGGGGAGAATCAATCCTTGGTCGATTGCTTCCTGTAAATTTGCCGCGGTTGTCTCAATCGGCTTTTGCTGAATTCCAGCTAGGGTTGCTAGATCGAAGTAGTCCCCAAAACAAGCGGCGAGCGTGATTACTTCTTGGGCGGGAATAGAAAGTTGGTGAATCCTTGCGGTCATCAGATCGACCACGTTGTCCGTGATCGCTGCGTTTGCGATTGCTTCGATGCGGAACGTCCAACGGTTCCGTGCTTCGTCAAATTGCACTAGGCGTTGTTGATGTAGCGACTTGAGAAACTGAGTGACAAAGAAAGGATTTCCGTCGGTCTTCTCCTTAACCAGCCGAGCAAGCGGTGCGATTTCCGTGCGATCGCGGTGGAGCGTGTCGTGGATGAATTGTTCTAGAGCTCCTAAATCAAGTGGCGCCAGTTTTAACCGCTTGATCCGACTTGTTTCGTCGTTTTGCTCAGGAAGCAGGAACATCCGTGCTAACGGATGGGCTGAATCCACTTCGTTGTCGCGATAGGCACCGATGATTAAAAGATGGCGGCTCTCGGAATGCGTGAGCAAGGAGTCTAGCAAATGCAGGGTAGCAGGATCCGCCCATTGCAAATCGTCCAAAAAAATCACTAACGGATGCTCTTTCGTCGCGACCACTCTCAGGAGAGTTTGAAAGACAAGTCGGAAGCGGTTTTCTCGTTCG
>Ga0307474_10004528_pt1 | contig 10004 bp, 10 predicted proteins | sample atmos_gasesECM1C_2_FD_203312 | JGI IMG/M metagenome (GOLD analysis project Ga0307474, IMG submission 203312) | Hardwood forest soil microbial communities from Morgan-Monroe State Forest, Indiana, United States - atmos_gasesECM1C_05 | ecosystem: Environmental > Terrestrial > Soil > Temperate...
AAGACTCCAGCGGCTTCACTTACGATGATCTGCGCGTGATCGGCGGCAACCCGGGCAACGCCAACCAGGACGGAATGGACTGGATTGGGTCGAGCGACGGCGTGGTGCGGAACTCGTTCCTGCGTGCGTCCGACGATGTGATTGCGTTGATGGGCAACTGGGACGGCTACAGCGACGCGGACATGGTGCGGCCCGGCCAGGAGGTGCATGACATCGTGGTGGAGCACAGCGAGCTTTCCACCAGCATTTCGAACGTCGTGCGCGCGGGGTGGCCAAAGAAGATCTTCAATTCGCGGAACTTCACGCTGCGGGACTCCGATGTGTTGCATGGCGGCATTGGCGCCTGCGGGCAGGCCTTTGCGCTGCTGGGCTTCTGGGGCGCGAACGGCTCGCGCGGCGACCACTTCAACTACCGCTTCGAAAACGTGTTCCTGGACAACTGGTACTCGCTGGTGCAGATGGAGCAGCGCGAACAGAGCCTGCGCAGCTTTACGTTCAAGAACATCTGGGCGCTTGATCAGCCCCCGCTGGTGGGCTCGTATGTCTCCGGCAATGTGAGTGGCGTGGTGCTCGAGAACGTGAAATACGGGCAGAAGGTGGCGGAAGCCGATGCCGACGTACCGCTGTCGACGAACGATGCGCAGGCGGTGAAGTTCGCGGCGCGGGAGGGGCCGGTGGCGGAGTTCACGGTTGATCCGCCAGCGGCGATGACGAGAGAGACCTTTACTTTTACGGCCAGGGAGGCGCCGCATGCGCAGTACACGTGGATCTTTGGCGATGGCACGCAGGCGCATGGGCGCAAGGTGAAGCACGCGTATGAGGATGCCGATGGCACGGACCTTGACGGGCGCAACGGCGCGGGACGGTTCCGCGTGATGCTGCAGGTGAAGGATACGAAGGGTCACGAGGACTGGGCGTCGCAGGGAGTGGTAGTAGTGTCCCACTGGATGGAGGCTGTTGAACCTGCGGGGCCAATGACGGCTGGTCTCGGATTTGCAATCTATCCCGGGACATGGACGGAGCTGCCGGACCTGGGGTACCTGAAGCCGGTCTTCACGGACGATTCGCCAAATCTGAATGCGAACGCGCAGGGGTTCACGCACTACGCGGTGGCGTGGGATGGCTACATCGACGTGCCCGTGGATGGCGGGTACACCTTTCACCTGATGGATCGCGACGGCGCGCGGGTCGCGATTGACGGCGTGGAGGTTGCCAGAACCGGGCCGCCATTTGCGCAGGTGTGCGGGTCGCCGGGAAATGCGGTGCGCTACGATCGCGGCGCGCTTGGTCTCCGCGCAGGCAAGCACATGCTGCACATGGAGGAGCTGCACGAGGCGAGCCAGGGGCCGCCCCGGCTGCTTTGGGAGGGACCGTCGTTGCCGTTGACCGATGTCCCTGACGCAGCCTTTTCGCACCCGCGGCACGACTCAGTGAGCTCCGGCGCGGCAGCGCGATAAGCCTTCAGGGCGCGAAGCCTTCAATTGTGTGCCGAGCGGGATTCGAGTCTGGGCGCGAAGTCACGCGCGCGCTCGAGCAAGGTGCACACCTCTTGATCGCTGGTCTGAGAAAAGTCCACGTACCATTCGCCAACTGAATTGAGATCTGCGGGTGTCGAGAGACAGACGACCTGGTCAGCCTCGCGGACCAGGAACGCGCACGCGGGGGCTCCGGCTACGGGGACGGCGACGACGATTGCGGTGGGCCCGAGGCGCCGCAGCGAGGCGATGGCGACGCACATGCTGGCGCCGGTCGCGATGCCGTCGTCGACAAGGATGACCGTGCGGGCGTGAACGTCGATGGGCGGGCGGTCGCCGCGGTAGGCGGCTTCGCGGCGCGCGAGTTCCTGCCATTCGCGTGAAACGATGGCGTCAAGCTGCCCGCGGGTAATGGCGAGACGGCGGACTGCGTCGACGCCGATGGTTTCAACCCCGCCTGAGGCGATTGCGCCGATAGCCAGCTCCGGCATCTTCGGTGCACCCAGTTTCCGGACGAGCCAGACGTCGAGCGGAGCGTGGAGGACACTGGCTATTTCGAATCCAACGGGCACTCCACCGCGGGGTAGGGCTAGAACCTGGACGTCAGTCCGATCTGCGAACGAAGTCAATTGCTCCGCAAGAAGCCTGCCCGCTTCCGTGCGGTCTCGAAAGCGCATGGAGCACCTCCGCGCACTTCCATTATCGGTCTTACCGGCGGTAGATGTGCGCGGCTCAGGTTCTGCGGACGTAGCGCCTGCCCTGGATCTCCCATTGTTCGCTGGCAACACGGGCGATGGCTTCGGAGTAGCCGATGTGCTCTTCAACCAGGATGCGTTCGGCCAGGGTGTGACCGTCGTCGGTGTCGAGAACCGGGATGACCCGCTGCAGCACGACAACGCCGTGGTCGAGGTGCTCATCGACAAAATGGACCGTGCAGCCGGCGAACTTGACGCCGTATTCGAAGGCCTGCTGCTGCGCTTCGAGGCCGGGAAAGGCGGGCAGCAGCGACGGATGGATATTGAGGATGCGGTAGGGAAAGGCAGCGATGAACTCCGGCGAGAGCAAGCGCATATAGCCTGCCAAACAGACCAGCTCCACGCCGTGTGCGCGCAGAGTGGCGAGCATGTCGGCGTCGTGCTCGGCGCGATTGCGGCCCTTGGAGACGTGGATGGCGGTGGGCAGCTCTAAGGCGCGGGCGGCGGCGAGGCCGGGGGCATCGGCGACATTGGAGATCACGATGGCGATCTCGACGCCGGGAAGGCGGTTCTCGCGGATGGATTGGGCGATAGCGAGGAAGTTGGAGCCGCGGCCGGAGAGAAGAACTCCTAACCGGAGGGGTGGACGCGTGCTTCGCGCGCCTTCATCGAGCGTAGGTTGATTCTGTTCTTCCAGCGGAGCTCCTTCGGCGCCTGTGAATCTTACGTGTACTGCACGCGGCGCTGCTCGCTCTTCACGACGCGTCCAACCACAAAGAATTTCTCTTCGGCGCGATCGAGGAGGTTCTTGGCGCGGGTGAACTTCGCGGCGGGAATCGCTGCGATCAAGCCGATACCCATATTGAAGGTCCGCATCATTTCGTCCTGCGAGACCTGGCCGAGGTCGCGAAGGTGCTCGAAGATGGGCAGCACCGGCCAGGAGCCGAGCTCGACCTGTGCGGCCGTGCCCTTGGGCAGGATGCGGGGCAGGTTCTCCGTAATGCCGCCGCCGGTGATGTGCGCCATGCCGCTGGTCAGGCCGGCAATCACCAGCTTCTGGATGACGTGCAGGTAGCTGCGGTGGACTTTCATCAGCGCCGCGCCGGCCTTTTCCTTGATGGCGGTGACGTACTGGGTAGGCTTGTAGCCGCCCACTTCAAAGAAAAGCTTGCGGGCCAGCGAGTAGCCGTTAGTGTGAAGGCCGGTGGAGGGCAGGCCGATGAGCACGTCGCCTGGCTTGATGCCCTGGCCGGTGACCATCTTGTCGCGGTCGACGGCGCCCACGATGAATCCGGCCAGGTCGTATTCGCCGTCGGCGTAGAAGCCGGGCATCTGGGCGGTTTCGCCTCCGATGAGGGCACAGCCATTGGCCTTGCAGGCCTCCGCCAGGCCGCTGACCACGTCTTCGGTGACCTCCGGCTCGAGCTTGCCGCAGGCAAAGTAGTCGAGAAAGAAGAGCGGCGTGGCGCCCTGCACTGCGATGTCGTTGACGCAGTGGTTCACCAGATCCTGGCCGACGGTGTGATGCAGGCCGAGCTCGAAGGCCACCTTCAACTTGGTTCCCACGCCGTCGGCGGAGCTGACGAGGATGGGGTTCTTCCAGCGCTGCAGGTCCAGACGGAAAAGGGCGCCGAAGCCGCCGATGCCGCCTAACACATTGCGATTAAAGGTTTTCTGTGCCAGGAACTTGATGCGCTCCTTGGCTCGGTCGCCGCTGGTGATATCGACGCCGGCATCAGCGTAGGTGACGGATTTGGAATTGGAAACTATGGGCACGATGAGGTTCCCTGCGGCTGGACTCGGCGCGGCGTCGCTTGGCCGGAAATGTCGATTCTAGCAGGAGAACGGCGGCGAGGCTGTGCCGCCAGAATGTGGAAATGAGCCGTGGAAATGAGCCGCGTCAGGGGTGCGTTGGGGCCGACCCCTGCGGGGGCGCAGCCGGCGATGCCAGCGGGTTTTCCCAATTGAAAGAATCGGGGTCAATCCCGCCCGGCGACCAGCGGTCCACGATGGCCTTGGCCAGCTTGCCCAGGGTCTGCTGGCCTTCGTTGTCGCCGTTCCAGCGCTGATCGATGTTGTCGTAGGTATAGGCGGCGATGACTATGGGGCCGGCCTTTGAGGCGACGAGGGCAACGTCGGCGCGAAGAGCATCGAGCGCGCCGGTCTTGTTGGCGATGGCCGATCCGCGCTCGCTGGTGTCCAGGGTCTCGAGATAGCGGGCGATGCCGTCGCGGTCTTGCTGGTTGCGCAGCATGTGCAGCAGGGCGCCGCAAACCACCTGCGGTGGGGCCGACTGCGCCTTCGGCGCGGGACCTTCCAGGTCCAGGTCGCAGGTGGCGATGCGTTTCATGAGCGCAGCCATCTCGCGCGCCGTAGTCTTGCCCAGACCGAACTTCGGCTGGTCGGCCGGCATGGGCCCGGCGGCGGGCACGTAGACCTTCTTGTAGAGATAGGTCTGCTTCAGTCCGGCTGCGCGCAGGGTGTCGTTGATGTGCGCCAGGCCGAGCCGGTCGATGGCCATGTTGGTTGCGGTGTTGTCGCTGAGCACGACCATCAGCGTGAGCGTGTCGCGCAGGGTGAGGGCCAGCGGCGTGTCCAGTTCGCCGAGCACGCCGGAGCCTTCGACCTGATTTTCGTGGCTGAGAACAAGCTTCTCGCCCAACGATGCTTGCCCCGCGCGGATCTGCTCTGCGGCATCGAGCAGGATGCCCATCTTGATGGTCGATGCTGTCTTCACCGGCTCGTCAGTCGCCACTCCCGCCGTCTGGCCGGTTTTCAGATTTTCAGCGTAGATGGCTACTTTGCCGTGGTGCGCCGCGGCGATGCCCTGGAGCTCATGATCCAGCTCCAGGTCGTCGTGCGCGACTGGCTGTTGGGCGAATGCAACAGAGGCAAGCGCGGCGGCAATGGCCAGGCCAGGTAGTCGAGAGGGCATGCTGACAATCTACGCGATACCCTCGGAGCCCGCGTCAGGGTTTTTCGTGCGCGAAGGTGAGCGACGCAGAGTTGATGCAGTAACGCAAGCCGGTGGGCCGTGGGCCGTCGGGGAATACGTGGCCGAGATGGCCTCCGCAGCGGGCACAGGTGACCTCGACGCGGCGCATCCCGAGGCTGCGGTCTTCGTGCTCTTGCACGGCGGTCGAGTCAGCCGGGATCATGAAGCTGGGCCAGCCGCAGCCGGAGTCGAACTTGGCGCCGGAATTGAACAGCAGCGCACCGCAACCCGCGCAGTGGTAGTTGCCCGTCTCATAGTTGAACTCGAGGGGGCCCGTGAAGGGCCTCTCCGTGCCCTTCTCGCGCAGGATATGGTACTGCTCCGGTGTGAGCTGGGCGCGCCACTCGGCTTCAGTCTTCTGGATCTTTTCAGGTGCTTGGGGCATTGGGGAATCTCCTGGGATTGGATGCAGGCCGAGCCGGAACGGAGCAGGCCCGCATGGCCGGCTTGCTACTCAGGCTTCGGCGATCACGTCGATCTCGACCAGGATGTCGCCCGGCAGCCGCGCGGCCTGCACGGTGGTACGGGCAGGAGGAGCGATGCCGGCAGGGGCCATGTATTTGGCGTACACGGCATTCATGGCGGCAAAGTCGTTCAGGTCCTTCAGGAAGACGCTGGCCTTCACCGCCTTCTCCAGCGTGGTGCCGGAGGCCTCGAGTATGGCTTTCAGGTTCTCCATCACGCGGGTGGTCTGCTCCACAATGCCGCCGGGAACAATCTGTTGCGTGGCCGGATCGATGGGGCCTTGACCGGCGGTAAAGACAATGTTACCGACGCGAACGGCCTGTGAGTAAGGGCCGAGGGCAGCGGGAGCGTTGGGTGTCGAGATCGTTTCTTTGCTCATGGACAGGATTCTACCCAGAGGGGGGTAGGGTCCAGGAAATCCGAACTCAGGAAATCCGAACCCAGGAAATCGAACCCTGAAACCGGACGCGAGCATCGCCAGAACCGGGCCGGGCCTCAGTGCCAGACCGCCAGCACTCCGCCGACGATGATAAGCCCCACCAGCCAGTATCCGGAGTTGATGGCGAAATACGTGAAGGGCCGGCCCTCGTAGACGCTTTGTGGATACAGCGGCCCGACCACGAAGCCCAGCCAGGTGATGAAGCCGACAAAGGCTCCGAGCGCGAAGGTGTCCGCACCGGACCAGCCGACGAAGTGGGCGAGCACAAACGACAGAAGCAGATCGCCGATAAGCGAGCCGATCATGCCTAAGGCCAGGCCCTTGGGCTTTTCGCCCGACTTGCGCCCGATGATGGCGATCCAGGGTTTGGCAAAAGCGATGGGCGAATACCAGAAGGCTCCCAGGAACCAGAGAATGAGCGCCGAAACGACGAGCGCAAAGTGGTTGAAGTGAAGGTGGTGCATGAATCCTCCATGGGGTGTTTTTCCCCCGTGCGGAACGGCATGGATTTGGGTGAAGTCGACTGTGGAGCAGACACCGGAGCCGTGTCAAATGAAAAAGCGAGCCCGGGTCTTGACGGGAAAAATTGAACAGTCGATCTTCAGGACCGGCCGAATCAAGCATCTAATCGCATTGGTTCTTTGAAAGTCTCGATGAACGACCAATCGCAGGTGATTCCGTTTACACGCACAAGCTCCGGACCGGCTACCGGCGCGGGTTCTTCAAAGAGCGCGCCCAATGGCGGCCCTGCGTATGGGGATGCCTACCTCGAATGGAAACATTGGAATCCTAAAAACTTTGGCGCGCTCACGGTCAGGGAAGCCGCCGATTTCTCGGCGCTTCTTCGGAAGGCGCAGGTGCGGGTTGCCGAGGGCGCGCGGGTTCTGGAGATAGGCTTTGGCAATGGCACTTTTCTCGAGTTCGGCCGTCGGCGTGGCTGGAAGATGCACGGAACCGAGGTCAATCCGGGACTGCTCGAATGCGCCGTGGAGAACGGCTTCCACGTGACCGAAGCGGAGACGCTGGAGGCCTTCCACAGCCAGGCCTTCCAGATGGTGGCTGCCTTCGACGTGATGGAGCACATCCCGCTTGAGGCGCTTCCCGGCTTTCTCAGCGAAGTGCGCCGGGTGCTCAAGCCCGCCGGATACTTCGTGGCGCGCTTTCCCAACGGCGACTCGCCCTTCGGCAGACACATTCAAAACGGCGACGTGACCCACAAAACCGCTATCGGAAGCATCCGCGCGCGCTACCTGGCTGCGCAGGCCGCCATGGAACTCCTGTTTCTGGATTGCGAAGTGCAGGCGATCTTTGCCGGGCGCACCCATACCCCGCACCGCCTCTTCGCCGTGCCGGTGAAGAAGCTGATGAACGCCTTCCTGAACCTGGTCTTCAGCCCGCGCGACCCGCTGCCATTCTGCTCGCCCAACCTGCACCTTGTGTTGCGAAAGCCCGATCCCTAAGCCGCAGGGCGCCTACTTCCTCTTCAGCGCCTCCAGCTCATCCAGTGTCCGCGGCCAGTCTGCCCCCAGAAGGCGCGAAAGGCTGCGGTCGGCGAGTACCTTGCCGCCTGTCTGGCACTGCGCGCAGTAGTCGGTTTCGTTGTCGGCGTATCTAATCCTCTGGATGGGCTGGCCGCAGCGCGGACAAGACTGCCCGAAGCGGCCGTGCACCGCCATCTCCGGGCGGAACGCCGTGACCTTCTCCGGAAAGGCGTTTTCGGCCTCCTTGTTCAGGCGCGCGATCCAGTCTGTGAGCGTGGTGCGCGTGGCAGTGTAGAGCCGTTCCCACTCCTCCGGCCTCAGCTTCTGTGTCAACGCGATGGGCGAAAGCTGCGCGGCATGCAGAATCTCGTCGGAGTAGGCGTTGCCCACGCCGGAGATGAGGCGCGGGTCGGTGAGTGCGCGCTTCAGCGTGCGATTCTCCTGGGTAAGCGCAGAGCGGAAGCCGGCCAGGTTGGCTTCAGGCGCGAAGATTTCGTAACCGCCGGGATTCATGTCTTCGAGATGGTCGCCGCGCACTACGTGCAGCGAAGCTCGTCGTTTCGAGCCCGCTTCGGTGAGAGTGAGCGTGCCGTTGGGGAAGTCGAGAGCGAGCAGCGCGTTTCGCCCGGCAAGCTTCGCCCCGGCCGCTTTCCAATGCAGCCGGCCGGCGATCATCAGGTGAATCACCAGCCAGAGGGTCCCGGGGTCCCCGGCGATAGGTCCTCGTGCCTGGGGTGGAAGATCGCCTTCCTTGTCGGGCTCGAGGCCGATGGCGATTCGCTTGCCGATGCGGCGAAGCGCTGTGACGGTGCGGCCCTCGGTAGCGGAGAGCGGTGGGTCCACCGTACGGAGTATGAAGGCCGAGGCGATCCGCACGTGCTCGAGCTTTTGGCCGAGGACGCGCGCCTCAAGAGCGGTGAGGTAGGCGGAGATGTCGGGGAGTTCTGGCACTGAAGACAGAGTGCCGTGCCGGGCGGGTTTGCGCAATCCCGAAGACGCAATGCGGTGAGATTAGCTGAGGATTGTATTGTCGATCAGCCGCGTCTCGCCCACCCACGCCGCGACCGCAAAGAGCGTACCGGGCGCGGCGGTTTCCACCGGCTGCAACGTGGCCCAGTCGACCAGCGCGATGTAGTCCACGCGCACGTCAGGCTCGGCCCCAAAGACGGCCCGCGACGCCTCGATGAGTGCCTCGACATTGCGCTGCCCGTGGCCCACCAGTGACTCCACCGTGCCGATCGCGCGGCTGAGGGCCAGCGCCTGCTTGCGCTGCGCTGGCGTCAGGTAGACGTTGCGGGAACTTAGCGCCAGGCCGTCCGGCTCGCGAACGATGGGGCACACCACGATCTCCGTCGCCAGGCGCAGATCCGTTGTCATGCGGCGAAGGACAGATACCTGCGCTGCGTCCTTCTGGCCGAAGAAAGCGAAGTCGGCCTCGGCGGCGACAAAAAGCTTGGTGACGACGGTAGACACCCCGCGAAAGTGCCCGGGCCGCGATTGGCCGTCCAGTCGGCTGCTCAACCCTTCCACGTCGACGAAGGTTGCCGCGCCGTCCGGATAAAGTTCCTCCACAGACGGCGCAAAAATCACATCAGCGTCTTTGGCCTGCGCCAGCGCGCAGTCGGCTGCGAAGGTGCGCGGGTAGCGCGCGTAGTCCTCATTGGGACCGAACTGCGTCGGGTTCACGAAGATGCTGACCGCGACCAGGTCGCAGCGGTGTCGCGCTGCGCGGATCAGTGAGGCGTGCCCCGCGTGCAGCGCGCCCATTGTCGGCACCAGGCCAACCATCTTGTCGTGCTTATGAGCTCCGCGTGACCAGGCCCGCAGTTCGCGGACGGTTCTGACGATCTCCATCGCGACTAGCTGGGCTCCCCAAAATCCTGCAGCGCGTCGCGGTTGACGAGGGCGTCTTCCAGATCATCGAAATCGGATTTGCGGGTTTTCCGAGCAGCAGCCGGCAGATGATAACTCTCCGCATCCGAGGGGAATTCCCGGCGCTCGACGTCTTCGCGGTAGTGCTCCACGGCAGTGCGAATGAGGGCGGCGGCGTCGGCATAACGACGGACGAACTTGGCTGGCGGCGCGAAGGTCATGTTCAGCAGGTCGTGGAAGACCAAGATCTGGCCGTCACAATCCGGCCCGGCGCCAATGCCGATGGTGGGGATGGTCAGCTCGGCGGTGATCTGCGCGGCCACCTCGCGCGGAACGCCTTCGAGCACCAGAACGCCGGCTCCGGACTCGGCCAGAGCGTGGGCGTCGGCACGCAGTTGCTCGGCGGCAGCCACCGTGCGAGCCTGCACGCGATAGCCGCCCATCCGGTGCACACTCTGCGGTGTGAGTCCAAGGTGCGCGATGACGGGAATCTCCGCCTCACTCAGCGCGCGGACCACATCGATGCGCGGGCCCTCGATCTTGACTGCCTCGGCGCCGGCTTCCTTCAGGAACCGGACCGCG
>Ga0307474_10004529_pt1 | contig 10001 bp, 11 predicted proteins | sample atmos_gasesECM1C_2_FD_203312 | JGI IMG/M metagenome (GOLD analysis project Ga0307474, IMG submission 203312) | Hardwood forest soil microbial communities from Morgan-Monroe State Forest, Indiana, United States - atmos_gasesECM1C_05 | ecosystem: Environmental > Terrestrial > Soil > Temperate...
GAGCAACACGCTGGCGCAGGCCTCGATGAAACTCGGCGAGGCCATGTACAAGCAGCAGGCCGAGGCCGATGCGGCCAAGGATGCTGCAAAGGACGACGTGGTCGACGCGGAATTCACCGAAGTCGACGACGACAAGAACAACAAGAAATCTGCTTGAGGCGGCGAGTCATGACCCCCATTTCTTACGAGTGCGCGGAATGCGTCTCGAAAGAGTGGGGGTTATTTTTCGTTAAGCCGAAAACGGCATTGTAAGCCGCATTCCCTACGGGACCAGTGAGGTGGATTTGACATTCGATTCGGTGTCGCAGCGAATTCTCAAATCGAATGTCAAATCCAAAACCTCACTGGAATCTAAATTTGCTGGTGTTCCTTTGGTTCTGACATTCGTAAACGAACCTGCCGCGACTGGGTACGAATGTCAGAACCGGAACACCAGGAAGAACTTCGGGCGGGTTTGACGGATGTCTACCAAGCGCTGCTATTACGAGACGCTGGAAGTCGAGCGAAACGCGGACGAAACCAAACTCAAGGCTGCCTTTCGCAAGCTCGCAATGAAATGGCATCCGGACAAGAATCCGGGCGATGCCACCAGTGAAATCCGTTTCAAGGAAATCAACGAGGCCTATGAGGTCTTGAAGGACGGCGACAAGCGCGCCGCCTATGACCGGTTCGGACATGCGGCATTCGAGCAGGGCGGCATGGGCGGCGGCGGTCCGGGCTTCGGCGCCGGTTTTGCGTCCTCGTTCTCCGATATTTTCGAAGACCTGTTCGGCATGGCGAGCCAGCGCTCCCGCGGCGGCCGCGAGCGTGGCGCGGACCTGCGCTACAACATGGAAATCAGCCTCGAGGAAGCCTTCCAGGGCAAGACCGCGCAGATCGAAATTCCGGTCTCGGTGACCTGCGAGGCCTGCTCGGGGATCGGCGCCAAGGCCGGCACCAAGCCGAAAACCTGCGGCATGTGCGGCGGCGCGGGCCGGGTGCGCCAGGCGCAAGGATTTTTCACGCTGGAGCGGACCTGTCCGGGCTGCCAGGGCCGCGGCCAGATGATCGAGGACGCCTGTCCGTCCTGTTCCGGCTCGGGCCGGGTGACTCGTGAGCGCACGCTCTCGGTCAACATTCCGCAAGGCGTCGAAGACGGCACGCGCATTCGTCTGGCCGGCGAGGGCGAAGCGGGCCTGCGCGGCGGGCCTCCCGGCGATCTCTACATTTTCCTGTCACTGACGGCGCATGAATTCTTCCAGCGCGATGGCGCCGACCTGCACTGCCGGGTGCCGATCTCCATGGTGGTCGCGGCGCTGGGCGGCGAGTTCGAGGTGCCGACCATCGACAAGGGCAAGACCAAGGTGAAGGTGCCTTCGGGGACGCAGTCGGGCCGCCGCTTCCGCATCGCATCGAAGGGTATGCCGGTGCTGCGCTCGCGCCAGACCGGCGACATGTATGTGCAGGTTATGGTCGAAACGCCGCAAAACCTGACCAAGAAGCAGCAGGAACTGCTGGCCGAGTTCGAAAAACTATCCTCCGGCGCAACCCAGCCTGAGGCTGCGGGTTTCTTTGCCAAGGTCAAGGACTTCTTCGGCAACCGCGCCAGCACTTGAGAAGCGCTGGCGCATGTTGCGCGTGCGCAAAACGATAGTGCGCGCAAAGCTTTATTCCTCTGCCGGGCTTAACAGCCAAAGCGCGAGCGAAGCGCGTTTTGCTTGACCGGAAGGCTGCCTACCTTTAGTCCTTTATGACTATTTTCTGACACTGCCGCGAAAAGCGGTCCCGCCTGGTAGCGACATGCCATTGCAATCGTCCGTGCGTGCGTTGAAAAAGCCCCTTCGTCTCGACGACGAAGTCCGCTTTCTCCGTTCATGGATCGAAAAGCCGCTTCACATGGGAGCGGTTATGCCCTCGGGGCGTTTGCTCGCGCGCACCATGGCGCAATATGTCGATCCCGCCTCCGACGATCCCGTCGTCGAACTCGGCCCCGGCACCGGTGCGATCACCAACGCCTTGATCGAGCGCGGCGTCGATCAGAAGCGTCTGGTCCTGGTCGAATACAATCCCGGCTTCTGCGCGTTGCTGCGCGACCGTTATCCACAGGCCAAGGTGGTGCAGGGCGATGCCTATCGCTTGCGCGACTCGCTGCGCCAGGCGCTGGCGGAGCCTGCCTCCGCGGTCGTGTCCGGTCTGCCCTTGGTGACCAAGCCGATGCAGACGCGGCTCAGACTGATCCGCGATGCCTTTGTGGCGCTCGCGCCAGGCGCGCCCTTCGTGCAGTTCACTTACTCCGTGGTGCCGCCGATCCCGAAGTCGCTGCCGGGCGTTTCGACCGAGGCCTCCGAGCGCGTGTGGATGAACCTTCCGCCGGCCCGCGTCTGGGTGTATCGGAAGGGCTAGACAACCTGTCGCCGAGACGACGGCGTGCTCCCTCCCGCTTGCGGGGGAGGGCTGGGGTGGGGGTGCAGCCACAGCACATAATTCGAACCGAAAGCATTCCCCCACCCGCACCGCATCTGTCGATGCGCTGCGACCTCCCGCGCAAGCGGGAGAGGTGTAACGGCTTGGTGGGGAAACTTTTCAAACGAGAGATGATCTGCGTAAACCATGGCTGCGCTGAAAATCCTGGTGATCCCCGGTTCGCTGCGGACTGGCTCGCTGAACGCGAAGCTCGCCGCCGTTGCCGCCCATCGATTTGCGCAAGACGGCGTCGAGGTGACCCGCCTCTCGCTCGCCGATTTTCCGCTGCCGATCTATGACGGCGACCTGCAAGCCAAGTCGGGCGTGCCGAAGCATGCGGTCGATCTCAAGCGCATGATCGGCGCCCATCACGGCGTGCTGTTTGTCACGCCGGAATACAACGCGTCGGTTCCACCGCTGCTCAAGAACGCGATCGATTGGGTCAGCCGCGTTCAGGATACGCATGAAGCCAGAGGCCAGGTGTTTCGCGGCCGCGCCTTTGCGATTGCCGGCGCCTCGGGCGGACGGCTCGGCGGCGCGCGGGCGATCGCGGCGCTGCGGCTGATTCTGACAGCCTGCCAGGCCCTCGTCATTCCCAACCAGCTCGCGTTGGCCTTTGCGAATGAGGCCTATGACGATATGGATCGCCTCAGGCATCCGCCCGACATCGAGGCGCTCGGCGCCATGGTGCGGCAGTTGATCGATGTCTCCCAACGCCTGATGTGAGGTTATATGCCACGCTCCGCGATTCCCTCGAAAGACCGGCTGATCGTGGCGCTCGACTTGCCCGGCATCGAGCCCGCGCAGGCGATGATCGAGCGCCTCGGCGACAGCGTGACCTTCTACAAGATCGGCTATCAGCTCGCTTATGCCGGCGGGTTGTCGCTGGTTCGCGATCTCCGCGCCAGCGGCAAGCAGGTGTTCATCGATGTCAAACTGCACGACATCGGCAACACGGTTGCGCGCGGCGTCGAGAGCCTGTCGTCACTCGGCGCGACGTTCCTCACCGTGCACGCTTATCCGCAGACCATGCAGGCGGCCGTTGCGGCGCGCGGCCACTCCGGCCCGAAGATTCTCGCCGTCACCGTGTTGACCTCCTACAACGAGACCGATGTGCAGGAAGCCGGCTACCGGCACGGTGTCGCCGATCTCGTCACGGCCCGCGCGCGCCAGGCAAAGGCGCTCGGCGTCGACGGGCTTGTCTGTTCGCCCGAGGAAGCAGCTTCCTTGCGCGCGATCGTCGGCGAAGAGATGAGCCTCGTGACGCCGGGCATCCGGCCCGCGGGCTCGGCGACCGGCGACCAGAAGCGCATCATGACGCCGTCGCTGGCAATCGCGGCAGGCGCAGACTATCTCGTGGTCGGCCGGCCGGTGACGGAAGCATCCGATCCCAAGGCGGCCGCGGAAGCCATTCACGCCGAGATCGCGCGGGCTCTAGGTTAAGAGGGAGGCCAACATGGCGAAAGGCTACTGGATCGCGCGCATCGACGTGCACAATCCCGACGGCTACAAGGAATATGTCGCGCAGAACGGCCCGGTATTCGCCAAATATGGCGGCAAGTTTCTGGTGCGCGGCGGGCGGCATGTCTCCAAGGAAGGCTCCGCACGCACCCGCAATGTGGTGATCGAATTCAGGGACTACGACACCGCGATCGCCTGCTACAATTCGCCCGAATATGTCCGCCTCGTCGCGCTGCGCAGCCCGCATTCCGAAGGGGACCTTCTGATTATCGAGGGGTACGATGGGCCGCAGCCTGGCGAGTGATCGGTGCTGTCTGATCGGTTGCCGGAACCCCCTACTCCCGCTATAGGGCGGAGAGAGGTACTGCCATGGCCGAGATGCGCTTGATTGTTGCCGGGGCCGGCGGCCGGATGGGCCGGGCGCTGACGCGCGTGATTTCAGAGACCAACGGCGCGGTGCTGGCCGGCGCGCTGGAAGCGCCGGGTTCCGAGTTGTTGGGCCAGGATGCCGGCCTGCTCGCAGGCCTGCCCGCCAACGGCGTCGAACTGTCGGCCGATCTGTGGTCGATGTCGGCCAATGCCGACGGCATTCTCGATTTCACCGTGCCGGGCGCGACCATTGCCAATGTCGCCATCGCCGCCCAACGCGGCCTCGTTCATGTCATCGGCACGACAGGGTTGTCGTCGTCGGACGAAGCTGTGATCAAGAGCGTCACCTCGCGCGCCATTGTCGTGAAGTCGGGCAATATGAGTCTCGGCGTCAACATTCTCGCTGCGCTGGTCAAGCGCGTGGCGCAATCGCTCGATCCCTCGTTCGATATCGAAATCCTGGAGTTGCATCACAAAGGCAAGATCGATGCGCCCTCCGGCACGGCCTTGATGCTCGGCGAAGCCGCAGCTGCAGGCCGCGGCATTGCGCTCGACGGACACTCCGCGCGGGGACGTGACGGTGAAACCGGTGCGCGTCGGCCAGGCGACATCGGCTTTGCATCGCTGCGCGGCGGCACCGCGGCCGGCGATCACAGCGTGTTCTTTTCCGGTCCCTCCGAACGCCTTGTGCTGTCGCATCATGCCGAGGACCGCATGATCTTCGCCCACGGCGCGCTGAAGGCGGCGCTGTGGGCGCACGGCAAGCCGCCCGGCTTCTACACCATGGCCGACGTGCTCGGGCTCAAAGATTTCTGATCAATCAAACGGAAGCTTATAGTGCGGTGAATTTGAAGTTCCTATCGGTTTCGCGGTAATCTCTTCATAGGAACTTCAAATTCTAAACCGCACTAGATCATATAATTAGCTAGTGCTCCCTTGATTCCGAAGTTCGTAAACGTGGAGCCGCAACATGATACGAACTTCGGAATCGGAGCACTAGATATGAGCGATCGTCTTCTCGTGCTGGTCCGCCATGGCCAAAGCGAATGGAATCTGAAAAACCTCTTCACCGGCTGGAAGGACCCCGACCTCACCGAGCAGGGTATTGCCGAGGCGAACGAGGCCGGCCGCAAATTGAAGGCGCAGGGCCTTGTGTTCGACCTCGCCTTTACTTCGGCGCTGATCCGCGCGCAGCACACGCTCGATCTGATGCTGGACCAGTTGGGTCAGAAAAACATTCCCGTCCACAAGCATCTCGCGCTGAACGAGCGCGACTATGGCGATCTGTCCGGGCTCAACAAGGATGATGCGCGCAAGAAGTGGGGCGAGGACCAGGTGCTGATCTGGCGCCGCTCCTATGATGTGTCGCCGCCGGGCGGCGAAAGCCTGAAGGACACGCTGGCGCGCACGCTGCCCTATTATGTACAGGAAATTCTCCCCTGCGTGCTGCGCGGCGAGCGTACGCTGGTCGCCGCCCACGGCAATTCGCTGCGCGCGCTGATCATGGTGCTGGAGAAGCTGTCGCCGGAAGGCATTTTGAAACGCGAACTCGCAACCGGCGCGCCGATCATCTACCGGCTGAACGCGGATGCGACGGTTGCATCCAAACTCGATCTGGCTGCGTGAGTGCTAGCGCGGAAATCGTTTCTCTCACCGCTCCGATGAGCGAACATCGCGCTCAACGACTCGCGGACGTCCTCGCCGATTGCGTCGCGGGCGGTGCCAGCGTCAATTTGGTGAAGTAGCGTGCCGCTATCAGTGCGTGAAATAGTCGTCATGGCCGGGCTTGTCCCGGCCATCCACGTCTAGGCTACCTAAACGAAGGCATGGATGCCCGGGTCAAGCCCGGGCATGACGCAGGACAGCGCGCCTCGAGAAGCTCTACTGCATCCCCACTTGCCCGGCTTCCCAGCCGATCATCGCCTGCTTGCGGGTGATGCCCCAGTGATAGCCGGTGAGCGCGCCGCTTTTGCCGAGCGCGCGGTGACAGGGCACCACGAAGGAGATCGGATTCTTGCCGACCGCCGCACCCACCGCGCGTGAGGCCTTCGGGCTTTCGATCTTTTTCGCGATGTCCGAATAGCAGACCGCGTGACCCATCGGGATCTTCAACAGCGTCTCCCAGACCCGCACCTCGAAGTCGGTGCCGATCAGGGTGACGCGCAGCGGCTGGTCCGGCCGCCACAGCTTCTTGTCGAAGATGCGCTGCGCCAGTGAGGCCGTGCCGAGGTAGTCCTCGATATAGGTCGCGCTGGGCCAGCGTCCCGTCATGTCGGCGAGTGCGGCCTTCTCATCGCCGGCATCGGCAAAGGCGAGCCCCGCGAGGCCTCGTCCGCTCGCCATGACGAGCGCCGTGCCGAACGGCGAGGGGTGAAAGCCGTAGCGCAGCGTCATACCGGCGCCGCCGGCCTTCCATTCGCCCGGCGACATCGCCTCATGCGTCACGAACAGATCGTGCAGCCGGCCGGGGCCTGAGAGGCCGGAGTCGAGCGCGGCATCGAGTACGCTCGCCGACTCGCGCAACAGGTTCTTGGCGTGATCGAGGGTGAGCGCCTGCATGAACCCTTTTGGCGTCAGCCCCGCCCAGCGGCGGAACAGGTGGTGAAGTTCATCCGGGGTGAGGCTTGCCGCATCCGCCATCGCTTCGATGGTCGGCTGCGTGCGCCAGCGTTCCGAGATGAAGGCAATCGCGCGGCGCACGGAATCGTAATCGCGCAGCGCGGCGTTTTGCGAGCCCGGCTTGACCAGGCGAAGGTTGTCGATGGCGAGTGTCATCATGGCTGCACCGCTGATATTATCGTCCTTGATGCGTGATTTAGGGCTCATGCGCCGTCCAAACCACCCGATTCCCGATCCCATAGCGTTTTCGAGCGAAGCATGCCCTCGGACTTGCCGCCTTCGCTAAAGCTTCGGCGGCCGCGTGAGCTAGTAGCCCGGCGAAGCCTTGGCGGAGACGGGATCCGGGGGTGGATACCGGTTCGCGTGAAGAAAACGCGTCAAACGAGGCCACTACTACAGCGGATTATAGGTCGGGCCTCGCCGGGCGGCTTGGAGCGCAGTCATTAAGGCATTGGAAAAACTGGCTTTTTCCTCAGCTCCCAAAAAATTGGCGATGGCGATGCGGCGGCCCTTGGAGACCAGATACAGTCGCTCGATGCCAAATTCCGCATGCTCCTTGCGGTCAAGCCGCACCCAGAGCGGATTGAACGTGAACTCCACGACACGGCCGCGATGGCTGACCCGCCGGACATGAAGCTCGGACGCCGTCACGCGAATTTCCTCGCACGCTTTGGCGCGGCGAAAGCTGATCTTGAAGGCCCAATAGATCGCGAGCACGTCGAGGCCGAAAAAGCCGAACACCGGCCATGCGCCCATGATGAGGAAGGCGACGCCGGCGGCAAAGCTCACCACGCTGACAAACGCCATCACCACCAGAAAGCCGGTGCGGTTGAGCGAGCGGTGCGGCACCAGTCGCGCCGAAAATATTTCGGGCTGACGGTCCGGATCAAAGTCATTGCCTGCTGTCATGACGTGTCAGTATATCATATGGAGACCATGCCGAAAATCATCCGCCGCGCCGCTCGCAAATCTCCGGTCAAATCCAAGTCGAAACGCGCGGCCGCACCGGGCGCAGCGAAATCCGTTGGAAACAAGAAAGCCGCGTCGAAGGTAGCACGCGCTGCGAAAACAAAACCGTGGACCGAAGCCGAGGTGCGCGAGGCGTTCGAGCGCTTCCGCAAGGCCAATCCAGAGCCGAAGGGCGAACTGGAACATCTCAATCCCTATACGCTTCTGGTTGCGGTCGTGCTGTCGGCGCAGGCGACGGACGCAGGCGTCAACCGCGCAACGCGTTCTCTGTTCCAGGTGGCCGATAGCCCACAAAAGATGCTCGCGCTCGGCGAAGAGAAATTGCGCGAACACATCAAGACCGTCGGGCTCTATCGCACCAAGGCGAAAAACGTCATCGCGCTGTCGGAGAAACTGATCCGCGAATTCGGCGGCGAGGTGCCGCGCACGCGGCCTGAAATCGAGTCGCTGCCGGGCGCCGGACGCAAGACCGCCAATGTCGTGCTCAACATGGCTTTTGGCGAACGTACCATGGCGGTGGATACCCACGTGTTTCGCGTCGGCAATCGCACTGGGCTAGCGCCCGGCAAGACGCCGCTCGACGTGGAGCTCGGGCTCGAGCGCGTGATCCCGGCAGAATACATGCTGCATGCGCATCACTGGCTGATCCTGCACGGCCGCTACACGTGTCTGGCCCGCCAGCCGCGCTGCGCGGTCTGCCTGATCAATGATCTCTGCCGCTGGCCGGAAAAAACTCTCTAAGCTCGACGCCGCAAGGCGATTTCGCCGCGGCGAATGGATCTTGTCGCGCAAGGGTCCGTTAGCCTACGCTCACCCGCAAGGCGCTAAAGCCGAAAATAAGGGCTGCGCAATCCAAGGGGAGAAACGCCATGCGGCTGCGGCTGGCGGTGGTTTCGGCGCTGTTGGTCACGGGATTGGCGGCGCAAAGCGCGCACGCGCAAATTTCCGACGATGTCGTCAGGATCGGCGTGCTCAACGATCAAACCGGCCTCTATGCCGATCTCGGCGGTCCAGGCTCGGTGGTCGCGGCCAGAATGGCGGTCGAAGACTTTGGCGGCAAGGTGCTCGGCAAGCCCGTCGAGATCGTCTCCGGCGATCATCAGAACAAATCCGATATTGGGGCTGCCATCGCGCGCGAATGGTTCGACGTCGGCAAGGTCGACATGGCGATCGGCTTCGACCACTCCGCCGTCGCGCTTGCGGTCTCGCAGCTTGCGGCCGAGAAAAACCGCATCGCGATCGCAGGCGCCGTCGGCAGCACCGCCTTTACCGGCAAATCATGCACGCCGACCGAGGCGTCCTGGATCTATGACTCCTACGCGCTGACCACGAGCCTTGCGAAAGCGGTGGTGGGGGAGGGCCGCGATAGCTGGTTCTTCCTGACGGTCGATTACACCTTCGGGCATTCGCTCGAAGCGGATGCGACGGCGGCCGTGAAAGCGGCTGGCGGCAAGGTGCTCGGCAGCGTGCGCCATCCGCTCAACACCGCGGATTTCAGTTCATATCTGCTACAGGCGCAGGCCTCCGGCGCCAAGGTCGTCGCGTTCGCAAACGGCGGCGGTGACATGGTCAACGCCACCAAGCAGGCGAACGAGTTTGGGCTCACCAAAAATCAGAACATCGTCTCATTGCTGGTTTTCATTTCCGACGTGCACAGCATGCAGCTTCAGGCCGCCCAGGTGTTGAAGTTCGTCACCGCATTTTACTGGGACCGCAACGAGGAGACGCGCGCGTGGTCGAAGCGGTTTTTTGACCGGTTCGGCCGGATGCCGACCATGCCGCAGGCAGCGGTCTATTCGGCGATCACGCATTACCTCGGTGCGATTGCCGCTGCCGGCACAGATGAAGCCAAGGCCGTGATGGCGAAGATGCGCGAGCGGCCGGTCAACGATTTCTATGTTAAAAATGGACACTTGCGCGAAGACGGCCGTCTTGTGCACGACATGTATCTGGCGCAGGTGAAGACGCCGGCCGAATCCAGGGGGCCGTGGGACTATTACAAGATCCTTGCCACGATACCCGGCGATCAGGCGTTTCGGTCACTGGCAGACGGCGGTTGCCCGCTGGTGGTGCGCTAGGGCGAACTGCCCAGGCCGAAAGGGCAAGCATTAAACCGGTCTTGACGCGCGCGCGGCTGCCTT
>Ga0307474_10004531_pt1 | contig 9999 bp, 8 predicted proteins | sample atmos_gasesECM1C_2_FD_203312 | JGI IMG/M metagenome (GOLD analysis project Ga0307474, IMG submission 203312) | Hardwood forest soil microbial communities from Morgan-Monroe State Forest, Indiana, United States - atmos_gasesECM1C_05 | ecosystem: Environmental > Terrestrial > Soil > Temperate...
GTTTCCCGATGCCTTCATCTTTGTCGCCATCGCGGTGGTGGTTGTTGCGTTTGCAGCATTGATCAACGGGGCTTCACCGACAGCCGTCAGCGTCGCGTTCGGCAACGGCTTCTGGAGCTTGATCACCTTCACCATGCAGATGGCGTTCGTGGCCATCGGAGGTTATGTCGTCGCCACGTCCGCCCCCGCGCAGCGGCTCATCCGCTGGCTCGCTGATTTGCCGACGACCGGCACGAGCGCGGTGGGGCTTGTCGCCATCGTCAGCATCCTGGCCTCCCTGCTCAACTGGGGGCTCAGCCTCATTCTCGGCGGCCTGTTGGTGGTAGCGCTCGCGGCGCGGCGCGAATTGCGCATGGATTACCGTGCCGCGGCGGCGGCGGCCTATCTCGGCCTTGGAGCGACCTGGGCCATGGGGCTGTCGTCGTCGGCTGCGCAGTTGCAAGCCAACGCGGCAAGCCTGCCGAAACCGCTGTTGTCCATCACCGGCGTGATTCCTTTCTCCGAGACGATTTTCCTGTGGCAATCCGTCGTGATTACGGCGGTGCTTCTTGTAATTTCGGTCGTCGTCGCGGTCTGGTCGGCCCCCGGTCCCAACACTGCGGTCACCGCCGAAGCGATGGGGATCGAAGTCTCACGCGAAGACTCGATCCAGGTGGCGCCGCCGAAGCAACCGGGAGAATGGCTCGAGCACTCTCCCATTCTCACCATCCTGCTCGCATTGCTCGCGCTAGGCTGGGTCATCAACGAATTCGCCCGCCAGGACTGGATGATCGCCATTTCTAACCTTAATACCTACAATTTCATGTTCATCATGCTCGGCCTGCTGCTGCACTGGAAGCCAAAGCGATTCCTTGCGGCGGTCATCAAGGCGGTACCGGCAACATCCGGCGTGCTGATCCAGTTCCCGTTTTATGGCGCCATCGCCGCCATCCTGACCCAGGCGAAAAACGGCGCAGGAGTCACCGTTTCCGATCAGATCACGCATGCTTTCGTCGCCATGTCGACCCAGCACCTCTTTCCGCTTGTGATCGGCATCTATTCCGCCATCCTCGGCTTCTTCATTCCTTCAGGCGGCGGCAAGTGGCTGCTCGAGGCGCCCTACGTGATGCAGGCGGCGAACGATCTCAAAGTGCATCTCGGTTGGGCCGTGCAGGTCTATAATGCCGCCGAAGCGCTGCCCAATCTCATCAATCCGTTCTGGATGCTGCCACTGCTTGGCGTGCTCGGCTTGCGCGCTCGCGACGTGGTGGGATTCACTTTCCTGCAACTGCTGCTGCATCTGCCGGTCGTGCTGTTCCTGCTGTGGGCTCTGGCCTACACGCTCGAATATCATCCACCGGTGATACCGTAGACCCGCGCGCGTCTCTGGCCATTCTATCGAAGTCTTCCGTCTTCGCCGGCAAGCCTTGATCCCAAATGGGGCGCTCAGCCGTGGGGCGAGCGGCGTGCCGTATCCGAGGGTGACTCACCGAAGAATGCACGGTAGGTCCGCGAGAAGCGCCCAAGGTGCCAAAAACCGTTGTCCAACGCGATCGTCTTTATCAAATCCTCAGGACCTGCACGAAGCAGCGCATTGCGCACGGACCACAGCCGGTAGAGCATCATGAATTTCTGCAAGCTGATGCCCTTCACCGCAGTCATGGCGTTATGCAGCGTTCGGATGCTAACGCCAGCCGCCGCCGCGATGTCGGCGCTGCTTCGTATGTCGGCAGCGGCATCGCTTAAGAACTCGTCAACCAGACGACATATCCGCACATATTTGCGGATGGCCAAGGCAGTCGAGATCTCCCCGGGCGCGCTCAGGAACGCATGATCGAAGCCCCCAAGCAGGCTCTGCTGCAAGCCGGAAACCAGGTTTTGCCGTGATAACTGAAGCGGGGCGCGCGATGCGAGATGCACGACATCGGCTATCATCAGCCGCAGCTGCTCGAAAGCGGCGGGTCTTATCTCGTTAACCCTGGCAGCTTGATTTCGTTCGGGCCATCCACGGTCGCAATCGTCCGCGGGGAAAATGATTGCCGCGATGGTCAGTTCGCCCGGTTGGAAAATTTGCAGGGGTATCGATGACCCATGGTTCACCAATGCTGGCCGATCGAGCGGTAGGCCATTCAGTTTCAGACCCGGCGAGTCATTCATCGGCAAGGCGATCCCGATCCGGGTTTTCGCAACATGTACCATCGAGGTGCAGGGTGGTCGTTTTATAATCGCAAGGCGAAGCTGCCCGAGTCGTAGCTCGGCCTGGAAGAAACTCAGATCTGTGACAAGCGGCAGAATCCGACGATCGACGTCGGGCAGCATGGCATTGAATTCTTCGGGATCGGAGCAGCGCACTGTCGACAGCGCAGGGGATGGGGACATTGCGTGGATATTCATCGCCCTGGCCCTTCGCTCCGGGCATGTCAAAAGCCGGGAGTGCTAACCGCGCAGGAACGCGCTCACGAAGTTAGATCAATACTAAAGCGGACAATAATTGTGTCCACCGCTTCGGGGTTGCAGCAAGGCAGATTACAGTCCTGCGCCCCACGGTATGGCCACCACGAGGGACAGCTTCTGAAAAGCCAAAAGGCCTTGGCTCCGCCGGAGGGTCATCTCCCTTTAGCGAAAACGATATCCATTCTTGGAAAATCTCGTTCTTCTGTTCGTTCGGAAATCGTAGTCGGGTTAAAGTAGCCGAGATGACGATCACGAACTGCAATGAAACGTTTATGGCGGCATTCGTTTTCAAATGCCCGAACACATGCCGGGATGTCCAGCATTGGCTGGACGACGACGAGGATGTTCCGGACAACGAATATGAAGTTATCAAGTGCACAGCCTGCGCCAGGCTGCACTTCATCAATCGAAGAACCGGCGACCTCCTGGGAGCCGAATTAGCATCTCGGTAGACGCCCAGATCGAAACATTCTCAACGACCGCCGCTTGGCGAGGATACGTTTCGGGGGACATTATGGAAAATCGTAAAGGCAAGATCGCGCTATTCATCGACGGGGCCAATCTTCATTCAACAGCGCGGGCCCTCGGCTTCGAAATCGACTTCAAAAGACTTCTCGAAGCGTTCGAGGGTCGCGGAACGCTGCTTCGGGCGTTCTATTACTCGGCGATCATAGAAGATCAGGAATATTGCTCCGTTCGGCCGCTGCTCGATTGGCTTGATTACAATGGTTACGCGGTGATTACCAAGCCAGCCAAAGAGTTCACCGACGAAACCGGACGACGCAGGATCAAGGGCAACATCGAGGTCGAGCTTACGGTTGGCGCGATGAATATTGCCGGGCACGTGGACGAGATCGTGCTCTTCTCGGGCGATGGCAACTTCCGCTCGCTAGTCGCGGAACTGCAGCGCCGGGGAACCAAGATCACGGTTGTTTCGACGATTATGAGCGTACCGCCGACGGTATCGGACGAACTTCGTCGCCAGGCTGACGAATTTATTGATCTCGCAGACCTGCAAACAAGGCTCGGCCGAACGCCTTCTACGGCGCGGCCCACGAAGCAGCAGCAGCATCCCGCCATGCTGTTCCACAGACGTCAGGCTACAAGCCCGCGGGACGAGACAGACAAGCTTGCTGTCGCAATCGACGGGGCTGATCACCGAAACGGCTGAATTCTCGAGGTTGGGAGCGCGCGACTTGTCGCCCGTATCCATGGCCGTTTAGGTGATCCGTACATTGCCGTCGGCGGGGCGCGCGGTGCCCTAGCGCTTGACCCACAGGCTCTTGGCGATCAGGCAATGCACGCCCTTTTCCGGTGCGTCCATCTCGCCGACCCGGCAGTCCATCGTCATGCTGGCGAGCGAATAGGCGTCAAGGCGGGACAGCGACTTCTGCTTTTGCAGAAGCTCGATCATGTTCCACGAGGCCGTGTCCATCGCCTTGTTCATGTCGCCGTTTGCGGCGTAGGTCACCAGATATTCCGCCGTCTCGGCGGTCGGCGCTTGCCCGGCGAGCGTTTTGCCCTGGTCTTTCGAAGTGATGCAGTGGACGCCCTTCTTGATGTCCACGACCTGCGTCACGCGGCAATCGGCCGTTTTCGAAACAAGCACGGACCCCTGTTCGGCAGAAAGGTTGCGCTGTTCGGCAAGCAGCTTGGCTGTTTCCGATCTCGCGTTTGCGAGCGCCTTGGTAAGGTCCTCGTCAAACCCCATCGTGATCCATTCGGTTGGCGTCTCGATCCGCGGCCATTGCAACCTCGTCGTCTTGTCGACCGTGATGGTCAGGACGATCTCCTGAAAAGCCGTCTCCAGTGCTGTGAGGTTGATTTCGCCATTTCCCTGTGCCGCGTGCGAATCGCCGGTCCACACCAGCGCTCCGCGGACGAACACGGGCACGTGCAATGTCGTGCCCTCGACGAGGTCGCGGTTGTCGAGGTTGCCGGCAAAGGGTCCTGGCGGAACGGCGTTGTAGCGGCCGGGCTCCGCGCGAGCCACCCCGAGCGTTCCGGGAGATGGCCTTAGGGGGATCTCAATACCCGGTGCGAATTCGGCGACCTTGCGATCGGCGTCGAGATAGAAATACTTCACCTGTCCTTCAGGGAAATCTTTCGGAAATTCGCCGAACATGCCGGGAATGTTGAAGTTTGCTGCCCAGGAGCGCGGAACGATTTTCTGAATTTTGATCCGCAAGCTGTCACCCGGCTCGGCGCCATTGACGAAGATCGGTCCCGTCAGCGACATGGGGCCGCGACCTGGCCAATCCGTACGCAGTTTCTTCAATTCCTCGATCGTGGCGCCCGGCCAGAGCCGGCCATGGGAGTGCGACATGGTTTCGACGACGACGGTGTCGCCGGAATCGATCACCAGGCGCGGCAACTCGGCATTGTCGAACCATCCCCACTGAGTGGTTTCGAGCGTTGCAGGCAGGACGAACACGCGGCCGGGATATTTGGAGGCGGGCACCCCCATCAATTTTTGCGCGCCGGAAATCGCCGACGGCGGTTGCTGCGCCAGCAAGACGCCGCCACTGAACGTGACGATTGAGAGAGCCAAGGCCAGAGCATGTTTGAATAGTCGCATTGCTTGTCCCCCGACTGACGCCGCGGCCATTGTCGCCGCTCAGGCAAAGAAACAATTCACTGCCGCCTTCGGCAAGATGTAAATGCCTGCCTCCAGCAGAATCCCGCAACTTGAACGCGAAGCGATGGATCGACCAAGCCTTGAGATGCCGAGGTGCGCTTTTGTTTCGTTCGAGCCGGCCGCCGCGAAAGCCCCGGTTCGGGAGAAGGGCCAAACTACCGCGAAAATTCCTTTGCCAATCGGTATCGCTGCACGATCATCCAGGCCCACCCCTTGGCAAACCAGTGAAGCCTCAAGAGCCTCGGTTTGACGACAAGGAAAATCCGTTCAACCAACAGAAGGCTCGATGCATAAGCGGCCGTAATCGTTGCCGTGCCCGTAAGCCAATGCCTATCGCCGATCAGGGCGACCGCAACAAGCTTTGAAGGCTCGACCAAACACAGGGGCAGAGCCAAAAGCGCAAGCGATTGATACGGGCCGAGCTCCTCGATCGCGTGCCGGAACTTCCGCAATGCTTGCCGAATTCTGGCCGGGCTCACGGCGACACCTCTTCGTCGCAAATAGCCCCATAACGAAGAACTTCAGGCGGCCGGCCCGGTTCCACGGAAGGTGCCGCGCCTCAGGCCTCCCTCGGCCGGGCATCGAGGCGACGCATCTTCTGATAGCGTCCGTGAGCTCCCGGAACGAAGGCTGATCGCGTTTGTTGCCTCGTATGCAGTTTTGCAGGAGTTGCGTCCATGGAATCGCGGGCGCCCGCGAGCGCGAAACGTCTGATCAGCGTGCCGGCGCGCGTATGGCTTGGCCTTTTCATCGCGCTGGCGGCAACTCCGGTAGCTGGAGCCGAGCTGACGTCCGCTTCCGTCAATTCCGCCGAGCCCTCGGGAAAATCGCTTTCGGCTGAGAAACCAAGTCCTGTCGGCGTTCGGCTGCAGGTGCTGCTGGACCGTGCACACTTCTCCCCGGGTGAGATCGACGGCAAATTCGGCGAAAACGCCAAGAAGGCGCTGCGCGCCTATGCTGAGGCGCAACAGCTGCCGGGCACGGGCGATCTCACCGGAGAGGTCTGGAAAAAGCTCGAAAACGACAACGCGCCCGTGCTTACGACTTACACGATGACCGAAAAGGACGTCAGCGGACCTTTCCTGCACAAACTGCCGCACAAGATGGAAGCCATGAAGGATATTCCGAGGCTGAGCTACACCAGCCCTCGCGAGGGTCTCGCCGAAAAATTTCACATGAGCGAGCAACTGCTCGCAGCACTGAATCCGGGTGAGCGTTTCGACCGCGCTGGCGACACCATTGTCGTCGTCGATACAGGCGACCAGAACACGGCAAATTCCGCGAAAGCGGCCAGGGTCGAGGTCGACAAGAACCGACAGACGGTAAAGCTGTTCGATCGGTCGAACGCCCTGATCGGGTTTTACCCGGCGACCGTCGGTAGCGAAGAGAAGCCATCGCCCAACGGCACGCTGAAGGTGACCGCAATCGAGCACAATCCAACCTATCGGTACGATCCCAAATACCATTTCAAGGGCGTTCACTCGAACAAGCCCTTCACGATCAGACCCGGGCCGAACAATCCGGTCGGCACGGTGTGGATCAATCTCTCCGCCGAAGGCTACGGCATCCACGGCACGCCTGATCCCGGCAAGGTGTCCAAAGCTCAATCGCACGGATGCGTGCGTCTCACCAATTGGGACGCCGAACGCGTCGCGAAAGAGGTCGCAAAGGGAACCGCTGTCGATTTCGTCGACGATCCGCGGTCATAGCGCATGATCCGGAAAAGTGTGCAGCGGTTTTCCGAAAAGATCATGCGCAAACAATAAACTAGAGCGCGATGGCGATTCGACCTATGGCTATCGCGCTTTAACGATCGTTACAGCGACGGGCGGCGACCCGCTCGAAATAGAGGTCCGCCGTGGCGCCGGCTGCGGCAGCAACTCTGCGACCAAAGCGGACAAGACGCCTTCAACGCGCGCCCCTCCCCACCTCCCCTTTCGAAAAAAATGGGACGAAGGAGTTAGCCCGGCCGGCTTACAATGGTAGATGCTTGCACGGGCAGAACTCGGCGTGCCCGAACACAAGATAGCGCTCGTCTGGAGGAGCGTCGGAAATGCGAATGCAAGGAGAAAGCTTTCTTTGGCTGGTCCGGCACGCGGCCGTCGACGGGGTCGATGGAATGCTCCATTCCGCGAACGCTCCCGCCGAGCTCAGCGATCAGGCGCATCTGGATGCCGTGCGAAGGCATCTGCCTTGCAAAGCCGCAAGCTACGCCAGCCCGGCTCGACGGACGATCGATACCGCGCGGGCGCTCGGGCTCGATCCGGTCCCGATGCCTGAATTCGCCGAGCAGGATTTTGGCGCCTGGACTGGCCACCATCACGACGATCTCGCTGCCCGCGGGGAAGAAGCCTATGCGCAGTTCTGGCAAAATCCCGCTCGATCGAGGCCACCCGGCGGTGAAAGCTTCGAAGACCAGGTGGCGAGGACAAGGCTGGGGCTTCTGAAATTGGAGCCCGGACCGTCAATTCTCGTGGTCCACTCCGGAACGATCCGCGCGGCGCTCTGCATCGCGCTCGATATCGACCCCGAAGCGGCTCTGCGTTTCGTCATCCAGCCATTGTCGATTACCCGGATCGATCGCCTCCGAAACGGATGGCGGGTCGTGTCCGTCAACCAGGACGTCCTCGGCGCCCCAGGTCTTGCCGCTTCAACGGCCTCGAGCCATCAATGAGCGCCCGGAACGTTGGCCTGTGCGAAGGTCGCCATCTCATTGTGCAGCGCGCATGCAAGGCGAAGCAGCGGCAATGCGACCGCGGCCCCCGATCCCTCGCCGAGTCTAAGGTCGAGATCGATGAGCGGCGGAATGTCCAGTGCGCGCAGCACCAGCCGATGCCCCTGCTCCGCCGATTGATGCGAGGCCAGGAGAAACGGACGACATGACGGGTTGAGACGCACTGCCGCCAGCGCCGCAACGGAGACGATGAATCCGTCGAGCAGGACCGGCAGACGATGCTGAGCGGCTGCGATGATCGCGCCGCAGATGGCTGCGATTTCGAGACCACCGACCGCACACATTATATCTTCGACAGAAACACCGCCCCTTGTGAGCCCGTGCCGCGCGAGAGCCTGGTCGATCACGCGCACCTTGCGCGCTCGACCGGCTGCATCGATGCCGGTCCCGCTGCCGGCGATCCCTTCGGCGCTGATCCCAAGCAGGGCCGCGGCGATCGCAGCCGAGCTCGTGGTGTTGCCGATGCCCATCTCGCCAAGGATCAGAAGATCGGGCGTCTCTCTGGCCGCCCGCAACACCGCGCGCTTCCCGCATTCCAATGCGAACGCTACTTCAACAGACTCCAGCGCCGCTTCGTAAGTGAAGTCGCGGCTGCCGCTGCGCGGCTTGTCGGTCACAATTCCTGGCACTGGCGACTGCGCGAGCGTCCCCGCATCGACGACCTCCAGCCTTGAACCCAATTCGCGCGCAAGGACCGAAATGGCGGCGCCGCCAGAGGCGAAATTCGACATCATGGCGATCGTGACTTCCTGAGGATAGGCCGAGACGCCCTGGGCGACGACGCCGTGATCGCCGGCAAAGATGATGATGGGCGCGCGCATCGCGCGGGGCCGCTCCGTCTCCTGCAGGCCGGCGAGTTCAACGGCCAGTTGCTCGAGCCGTCCAAGCGAGCCGGCCGGCTTGGTAAGCTGAGCCTGGCGAGCCAGGGCGGCATTGCGATGAATGGCCGAGATGCCCGGGCACGGCTGATAAACCCACTTGGCTAGCATAATGTCCTGCCTTGAACGAATTGTTCGCTGATGATCGCTATGAGCGCCTGAGAATGTAAGTGTCCATGATCCAGCCGTGCCTTTGCCGCGCCTGCGCTCGCGCAGCAATAATACGTGGCCCGACTTCGGCGAGCTTGCCAGAGATGAGGATTTCATCAGGCATGCCGAGGTAGGCGCCCCACCAAATGTGCAGTCCCGCCTGCTCGAGGGATTGGAACGCACCCCCGCCGTCCAGCATGACCACCACTGTGTTCACGCCGGATGGCCAGCTACGTTCGCGCAACTGACGTCCGGTCGTGACCAGAAAGGGCTCGCCGATCGCATTTACGGGCAGCGCATGCGCTGCGCAAAGCGCCTGAATCGACGTAACACCCGCAACCACCTCAATGCGCGGCGGCGGCTCAAGCCGTCCCGCGATCCGCAGACTGGAGTCATATAAAGAAGGATCGCCCCAGATCAGAAGCGCCACGCGCCCTTGATCTCCAAGATGGTTTGCGATTTCCCGCGACCAGGCCGCGGCGAGGGCGTCATGCCATTCGTCCACGCCCTTGCGGTAGTCCTCCTCATCGGCGTCACGCACCGGGAGGTCGAACTCGACGACGCGCGTCTTGTCATTCATCAGCACGTCCGCGCAAATCCTGCGCCGCAGGTCGGCAAGATCCGACTTCTCCCTTCCCTTGCGTGGAATGAGAATAAGGTCGGCTTTATTGATCGCGCGGATCGCGGCGAGCGTGAGCTGCTCAGGATCGCCGCAACCGATACCAATCAAAGAGAGCGTCAGCATGGCGCAAAGGGTGAAGGCGGTCGTACCGTCCGACCGCCTTCGTCATTCACGCGGCGTTGTACAGACGGCGGGTGACCCATCCGTCTGCCGTGACGCCCCGCAGCGATTTTGCCAGCGCCAGCACCGCCAAATCGGCCAGCGGCTCGATCACGATGACGAGCGCGTAGGATGCAGCGAAGCTGACAATATTGGCGAGGTTGGTCGCGCCAAAGCCCGCGCCGTAAAGCGCCCAGAATGCGACCCACGCCACGATTCCAGACTGATACGCGGACGATAGCGCGAGCGCCTGGCGATACCTGAGGTCGACATAGGCCGTCTTGGGGGCAATGATGCGCGCCGCGAGTGAGCGAATCGCAAACAGCGGCACCAGCAGCGTGGTCACGTTCATGCCGTATTGCGGCAAGTCGGCCGGCTCGAAGAA
>Ga0307474_10004534_pt1 | contig 9994 bp, 10 predicted proteins | sample atmos_gasesECM1C_2_FD_203312 | JGI IMG/M metagenome (GOLD analysis project Ga0307474, IMG submission 203312) | Hardwood forest soil microbial communities from Morgan-Monroe State Forest, Indiana, United States - atmos_gasesECM1C_05 | ecosystem: Environmental > Terrestrial > Soil > Temperate...
TGAATTTTTTTGAATCACAGCTCTCCCCGCCGGGGAGAGGTCGACCGAATCCGAGGAGACAGACTCCGTCCCGCACTCACTAATCTGCTGACGCCGCCGTCGCGTCCGACTGCACGATATCCAGATGGATCCCGCCGCACCTTGTGCAGCGCTGTGTCCAGTATTCGGAGCCGGCGCGGCCGCCGAACACGCGCACGATGGCAAGCTCGCCTTGGCATTCCGGGCATTCGGAGCGGACTGGCGGAGCGGTGCGGGGAATTTGCACGGCTTCAAGGTTCGGCATGGCCGGCCTCGTGTTCTATAGGAATGGCTGGATGTTGCACTCGTCGTCGGCCGGCTCAGTCCAAAAATCCTTGGCACGGTCGATCTGCTTTTTGGCATCGGCGACGGCGGCTTCGCGGTCGGGCCAGGCAAAGCCGACCTCGACCTTGGGAAACAAGGCTCCGTCGATGAGGAGGGGCTTTAGATCCGCGCGGCGGATGCGCGCATGCCAGAGGCCCTTTCCGGCCTCGAATGACTCGATGTCGTAACCCTGATAGATGCAGTCCATTGCTATCCCCTTAAGATCAAGGGCACACAGGACAACACGTCGCGCGGCGAAGTGCGTGTGAAGCCGTTCACACGGCGCGGAGTTTTTTTGGGGGCAGGTCGGCGGGCGACGTGGGCTGGGCGGCGGCCTGAATGATCCAGCGGCGGAAGGCGGCGAAATCGCGCTGGGTGGCCTGGAAGCTGCGATAGACCAGATACCAGCGCATGCCTTTTGGCACAGTGAGCGCGAATGGCGCAACCAGCCGGCCGGCGGCGAGGTCGTCGTCGATATAGGGGCGGATGCCCATGGCGATGCCGAGCCCATCGGATGCGGCCTGCAGCGCCTGGCCGTAATATTGGAACTCGGGGCCGCGTGCGTTCAGCCGCGACAGGCCCGCGGCCTTCAGCCATAGCGGCCAGTCCTCGCTGGAATGCGCGACGCGCAGCAGTGCCGGGCTCTTGAGGTCCGATGGCTTTTTCAACGAGGCCGCCAGCCGTGGAATGCACACCGGCTGCAGGTCGGCGGCGAACAGGGGCTCGGCGACCAGGCCCGGCCAGTTGCCGTCGCCGAGCTTGATGCCGCAGCTCCAGTCGTCGCCGAAGGGGGCTGCTACTCCGCCCGCGGTGATGCGGACGTCGATGTCGGGCTGGGCTTTGCGGAAATCAGCGAGGTGCGGGATCAGCCAGCGCATCGCAAAGGTCGGGCCGACGCCGATGGTGAGCACGCGCACGGCGGCCGGCGCGGTGACCTGCGCGGTGAGCGCGGCCAGCGCATCGAAGATCGGCGTAAGCCCGTTCTGATAGGCGCGGCCGGCGGCGGTCAGCACCAGCTTGTTGGCCTTGCGATCGAACAGCGCGACTCCGAGCCGCTCCTCCAGGAGATGCACCATGCGGCTGATCGCTGCCGCCGAGACATTGAGTTCCTGGCCTGCGGCAGCAAAGCTGCCGGCACGCGCCGCCGCCTCGAATGCCTTGATGCCGTTGAGAAAGAGAAGCCGCCGCAAATCGTTTCACCCTCAGGAAAGCTGGTGCTGGGGCAAGATAACTCGGTTTGCGCCGGTGGGACAAGCGAGGCAGAAATGAGAGTTGAACGGAGGGACATTTCGATGCCCGAAGCTGCCGATCCGCTGGTGCTCGATTTCGTCGAATGGATCGCGCGCGAGCCGCGCGCCTATTCCGAGGTGATCGGCGCCTGGAAGACCTCCTGTCCGCGGCTCACAATTTGGGAGGATGCCGCCGAGCGCGGCTATGTCACGCGCGAGACCATCGCCGGTTTCGGCATTGTGGTGACGGTCACCGAGGACGGCGAAAGACTGTTGCGGGCCAACGGCCGGATGTCCTGACGAGATTGCCGATCACGTTTGCGCGTTTGCTGTAGCGGGCGGGATTGACTTGGCCGCGTGACGGCGCAAGCTTCATGCAATCGCATCTTTTTGCGAACGCTCGCGAAACGAAAGCCCCCGAAAAACGCCAGCAGGAGCGCCGCCATGATCGACCTCTATTACTGGACCACGCCGAACGGCCACAAGATAACGATTTTCCTCGAGGAGACGGGGCTTCCGTACAAGATCTTTCCCACCAACATCGGCAAGGGCGAGCAGTTCAAGCCGGAGTTTTTGGCGGTGGCGCCGAACAACCGGATTCCCGCCATCGTCGATCACGCCCCCAAGGGTGGAACGAAGCCGCTGTCGATTTTCGAGTCCGGCGCGATTTTGCTCTATCTCGCCGAGAAGACCGGCAGGTTCCTGCCCTCAGATATTTATGGCCGCTATGACGCGATCCAGTGGACGTTCTGGCAGATGGGCGGGCTTGGGCCGATGGCAGGCCAGAACCACCACTTTCGCAACTATGCGACTGATAAGCTGCAATACGCCATCGACCGCTATGTGAACGAGACCAACCGCCTCTACGGCGTGCTCAACAAGCGCCTCGCCGATCGCGAGTTCATCGCCGGCGACTATTCCATCGCCGACATGGCGAGCTATCCCTGGGTCGTACCTTACCAGAACCAGGGCCAGGACATCGACCAGTTCCCACATCTCAAGCGCTGGCTCGAGACCATCCGCGCCCGTCCCGCCACCGAGCGCGCCTATGCCAAGGCCAAGGAGGTCAATCCGAATTTCGGCCAGCCCGCGATGCGCACCGAGGAGGAGCGGAAGATCCTGTTCGGGCAGACAGCATCGGTGGTGCGGTAGGGGCGCATTGCGCCACACACTCCGCCGTCATTGCGAGGAGCCAACGGGTCCGCGCGAAGCGCGGCCCGATGACAGGCTCCGCGACGAAGCAATCCAGAGTCGTGAGCGCGGCCCTGGATTGCTTCGCTTCGCTCGCAATGACGGCTAAGGTGTGCCAGGCCGCGGGCTTCGAAACTTCTGGACGCAACAATGACACTCAAACTCTACGAACTGGTCGGCACCGACGCCGCGCGTCCCTTCAGCCCCTTCTGCTGGCGGACGCGGATGGCGCTGGCGCACAAAGGTCTCGCCGCCGACTCCATCCCCTGGCGCTTCACCGAGAAAGCGGCGATCGCGCCGCACGGCTCGGAGAAGGTGCCGGTGCTCCTGCATGGCGAGAAGCCGGTGGTCGATTCCTGGGGCATCGCGAACTATCTGGAGGATGCGTTTCCAGACCGCTCCTCGCTGTTCGGCGGCGAGGGTGGGCGCGCGGTGATGCGGATGCTGAACTGGTGGGGCGACATCACCGTGGTCGGCGGCATCTTTCCGCTTGTCGTTGCCGACATCCCCACACATCTCGCTGCGAACGATGCGGCCTATTTCCGCGCCTCGCGCGAGGCGCGGCTCGGTAAGCCGCTGGAGGAGGTAGCAGCCGTGCGAGACAAGGGCGTCGTCAATTTCCGCAAATCGCTCGATCCGCTGCGGCTGACGTTGAAGACGCAACCCTATCTCGGCGGCGCTGCGCCGAACTATGCCGACTACATTGTGTTCGGCGGCTTCCAATGGGCGCGCGTGGTGAGCCCGTTCAAGCTGCTCGAAGCCGATGATCCGGTTTACGCCTGGCGCGAGCGACTACTCGACGCGTTCGACGGCCTCGCGCGGAAGTCACCGGGCTTTGCCGTGTAGTTAAGCTCTGTCACGAATGCGTAAGGTGGGTAGAGCCGACGAGTCGCGCGAACGCGCGCCCCGTTGGCTCTACCCACCCTACACTTCTTCGCTCCATTTATTTCTGCGCACGATCAGCTTGCCGTCCATGAGCGAGCCTGCGCAGGCAATCCGGGCACAGGCAATCGGCGCCTTCTTCCGGCATCGGCAGCCGCACCGTCTCTTCGGCGCACCAGCACGGGCCCGCTGGATTGCAGCTGAACGCAGTGCCGCAAGCCGAACAGTTAACCTGGCGTGAAGAGAGGAATTCTTTCCGATTTGTCATGCAAAGACGGGCAAATCGCCGCGTTTTTAATGTGGGGTTCATCACGGACGGCGCTACCATGATCGCCGAGCAGTATAGCAGCGCCGTATCCTGACGCCACCAGGGGGCCTTAAGCCACGGCGCGAAGGGAAGACCACAAATGTCCCGCGATTCGCAAGCCGCCCTCGTTGCGCTCCATCGGTTCGGCCTGGGAGCGCGGGGCGGGGCATCAGGCGATTTCGTCAACGCCGCATCCGATCCGCGCGGCTTTGTGAAGGCCGAGCTTGCGCGCAGCAATGGCGCGCTGTTGGAGGCCCCGGGATTGCAGTCGACGCCGATGCTGGCGGAAGCTGCCTTCGCTTACCAGCTCGAGGTCCGGAAGGCGCGCGATGCCGCCGCCAAATCGGGGCAGCCGGCCGAGGCGACGGCGGCGCCAGCGTCGGAGGACAAGCCGCAGCGGCGCAACCTCTCGCTCGATGCCATGGATATGGCCGCGCAGCCACCCGCCGCGAAAGGAGCGGACAACACCGCCGCTAGCACTGTCACGCCCGCGCCGGAGACGATGCAGCCGAATGCGACAAAGCCGCAAGTCGCGGAGCCGGCGCAGCCGCCCAACGTGATCCAGAAGACGTTTCGCGCCGAGGCGCTGGCGCGGCTGCAGCGCGCCGTGCTCTCCGATTGCGGCGTCACCGAGCGGCTGGTTGCGTTCTGGTCCAACCATTTCTGCATTTCCGCGAACAAGGGCGCGCTGGCACGAATCTGGGCCGGCTCCTTCGAGCGCGAGGCGATCCGTCCGCATGTGTTCGGCCGCTTTTCCGATATGCTCAAGGCGGTGGAGCAGCATCCGGCGATGCTGTTCTTTCTCGACAACCAGCAATCGCTGGGGCCGGACTCGCGCGCAGGGCAAAACCGCAAGCGGGGTTTGAACGAAAATCTCGCGCGCGAGATCATGGAATTGCATACACTCGGCGTTGGCGGCGGCTACACCCAAGCGGACGTCACCTCGCTTGCGCAAATCATCACCGGATGGACCTTCGTAGGGCGCCAGGGCATCCTGGGGCAGCCCGGCAGTTTTGTCTTTAACGTCAATGCGCATCAGCCCGGCGCGCAGCAGTTGCTCGGCAAGGTCTATCCGGCCGGTGGCATTGAGCAGGGCGAGGCCGCGCTTGCCGACATCGCGCGCCATCCTTCGACTGCAAAATTCATCGCCAGCAAACTTGTCAGGCATTTCGTCGTCGACGATCCGCCGCCGGCGCTGGTCGCGCGCCTTGCCGACACCTTCACCAGGACCGACGGCGATCTGAGAGCGGTGACATTCGCGCTGGTCGACTCCGATGAGGCCTGGTCGGCGCCGCTGACCAAGATGCGCAGCCCCTATGATTACCTCATAGCCACCGGGCGGCTGCTGGCGCGTGTGCCGGATGAGCCCGGCCCCTATCTCGGAGGTCTCAACGTGCTGGGTGAGCCCCTGTGGTCGCCGGCAGGGCCGAACGGATTCCCTGATACCAACGCCGCCTGGGCGGCGCCCGAGGGCATGAAGCTGCGTCTCGACGTCGCCGCGCAAGTCTCCTCGCGCTTCGGCAACACCGTCGATGCGCGCGACCTGCTCGAATTCGCGTTTGCGGATACGGCCTCCTCCGAAACGCGCCGCACCATCGAGCGCGCGGAATCGCGCCAGCAGGCGCTGGCTCTGCTGCTGATGTCGCCCGAATTCCAGAGGAGATGACGATGGAATGCTGTGAAAGCCGTCTCGGCACCACGCGACGCGCTCTTCTTCTCGGCGGCGCGAGCTTCGCGGCCTGGGCCTATTTGCCGAAATTCGCGCGCGGGGCCGACGGCCGCGATCCGCGCATGATCACGGTGATCCTGCGTGGCGCGCTTGACGGCCTTGCTACCGTCGCACCGGTTGGCGATCCCGATTATGCGTCGCTGCACGGCGCGATCGCGCTGACGCGCGATGGGCCGCATGCGGCGCCGATGCTGGATTCCTTTTTCGCGCTGCATCCGTCGATGCCGGAGTTTGCGCGGATGTACCGCGACAAGCAGGCCGCGGTCGTTCATGCGGTGTCGACGCCCTATCGCGATCGCTCGCATTTCGATGGCCAGGACGTCTTGGAGAGCGGGTTTGCGGGGCCAGGCCGCGTGCAGTCCGGCTGGCTCAATCGCGCCTTGCTGGCGCTGCCGCAAGGCGAACGGGTCGCGGGCGCGCTTGCAGTCGGCCCGACCACGCCTCTGGTGCTACGCGGACAGGCTCCGACCGTCGGCTGGGCGCCGGTGGCACTGCCGCAGGCGGACGATGACACCGCAGCAAGGCTGATCGAGCTGTATCGCCATCGCGACCCCGCGCTCGCAACCTCGCTGACGCAGGGCATCGCGCTCGACAAGCAGGCACAAGGCGACATGAACCGCGACGACATGAAGCCGAAGCCCGGCGGCGGAGCGCCTGCGCAGATGCGTCAGGTGGCCCGCGGCGCGGCAAAGCTGATGGCGGCCGATGACGGACCGCGCATTGCGGCCCTTGCCTTCGACGGCTGGGACACCCATGCCAACGAAGGCGGCCCGGTCGGCCGGCTCGCAGCTCTGCTCTCCGGGCTCGACGGCGCATTCGCGGAATTCGAAAGCGGCCTTGGCTCGCATTGGCGCGATACCGTGATCGTGGTCGCGACCGAGTTCGGCCGCACCGCGCGCATCAACGGCACCGAGGGCACCGACCACGGCACCGGCACCATCGCGCTGCTCGCCGGCGGTGCAGTCAAGGGAGGTCGCGTCATCGCGGACTGGCCCTCGCTCAAGGCGCAGAGCCTCTATGAAGGCCGCGACCTCGCCCCGACCACAGACCTGCGCGCCGTCATCAAGGGCGTGCTCGCCGAACACTTGGGCCTCAGCGAGCGCGCACTGGCGGACACGGTGTTTCCGGACAGCGCGATGGCGAAGCCGATGAAGGGGCTGATTGCGTAGCGTGTGATGGCTGCTTCCTTCGAAGCGAAAGCCCAACTCGTTCCGTCATCCTGAGGCGCGAGCGTAGTGAGCCTCGAAGGATGAACGGCCCGGATGCTGCAGCGGGCGTCGCCCTTCGAGGCTCGCTTCGCGAGCGCCTCAGGGTGACGGTTCATAGATGCGAGTCTTTTTCGATCGTGTACGGATCGTGCTCACTGCGCGGGCAAGCCGAGCCCGGTGAGAATCTGCATGAACCGTTCGCTTGCCGCGATAAAAACCGGGCTGGCATTCTTTCTCGGCAGCAAGACGTTGCCCCTGGTCGAGCCGGGCCTCAGCTCGAAGCCTTTCGCCATCGCCGCCCTGGCGTCCTCGCTGCGGCCGAGTTGCTGATAGACCGCGGCCAGGACGAAATGCGTGCGCCCGGTGCCCGGCGTGATCGCGAGCGATCGCTCCAGCCACGGCAACGCCTCCTGGTAGCGCTCCATCAGCGTGCAGACTACGCCCGCGCCGAGCAGCCAGGTCCAGCGCGCGAATGGCGGCGTGTCGAACGCATCGGCCTGCCTGAACGTCGCCAGCGCTTCCTCGAAACGACCTTGAAGGATCTGCGCGATGCCGAGATTGAACAGCGCGACGCCGTGCCAGGGGTCGAAGCTCAGCGTCCTGCCGCAGGCGATCAGGCTTTCGGGCAGACGGTTGGTTGCCGTCTGAAACCGGCAATAGGCTTCCAGCACAGGAATATAATGGGGCTTCGCCTGCAAGGCCCGCTCCAGCAGGGCTTGCGCAGCGCTCTCCGTTGCGGCGACGTCAGCCGGATCGTACCAGACGCTCTGAATGCCGCGCAGCAGATGCGAGGCCAGCGTGACCTGGAGGTCGACATCATCGGGGTCGGCCGCGAGCGCCTTTTCCAGCATCTCCTGCGCGGCACGGAAGCGCTCGCGCGTTGTCTGGTTGATGATCGCGGTCGCCTGCTCGATCACGACCCTGGCGTGGCCGGCTGGCAATTCGCCTTCGCCGCCGCCCCGCATCAGCGCAGCGGAATTTTGCAGCGCGTTGATGCGAAGCGCCAGCGGATGACCGAGACCCGCGGCGAGGCGCGACTGCTGCAAGGCCAGACCCCCCTCGTCGGCCGACACCGCAACAGAATGGCTCCACCGCACCTCGCCGGTGGAGGTGGACGTCATGCGCGCCCGCGCCTCCCATGTCCCTCCGCTCTTCTGCAATTCGCTGCTGACCACGAAGTCGGCCGCAGCCGCATTCGCGCCTTGCGGCGACATTGAAGCGGCAGGCGACGGTATGACCACGCGGAGCCGCTCGATCCTCGCAAGGCCGCCGGCGAGACGTTCGCTGACATTGGCTGCCATCTCGGCCAACTGTGTGTCGTTGGCAGTCGTCATCGGCACCACGGCGATCGTGGGCGGCTTTGCCGCGAACGGGACGTCGGATTTGCCGCCTGCCGTCATCGGCACAGGCCCGTGCGACACCTCGATGTCGAACATGTAACCGCGCCCCGATACCCGGCGGATCAGTTCGCGCCTGTCATCGCCGAGAGCGCCGCGAATCTCGCGTATGCACTGAAACAGGCCGTCTTCGCTGACATGGACGTTCGGCCAGATCGCCTCGATCAGCTCCTGTTTGCTCAGCACGCGCCCGGCATGGGTCGCGAACAGCCACAGCATGTCGAATGACTTCGGCCGCAGCCTGATCGCCTCGCCATCCGCACCGCGCAGCTCGGCGCGTTTCGGATCGAGTTCATAGTCTGCGAAACGGAGCACGCGTCCCCTGCTGTTGCCCATTGTCCGGATAGTTGGCGGGGGATACCAGCAAAACCCCGCGATGTCATCGCCGCTGCGGCCCGTTCCCGCGGCCGGATTTCAGAAAAATTTCAGAAACGCCAGCGCGACTCCATGAGATGCATGGCCAGCGGGATGCCGCTCGCGGGGGCGATCAAAAGGTCCGGTTAACAGGCCGGGGCTGCCGCGCGGGTCGATTTTTCAAAATGCGCTTTCGAGAGGGCTCTCACGTTCCGATGGTTGTGCTTGAGCCGGGGGGTGGGGCTTGAAGTTTGCTGCTATTGACCGTCGCGGACTTTCCGTTGCGTTGTCCTGACGACCATGGCGATGACGGCAGACGACATCCTGCTCCATCCCGCGCTCGAGCCATGCGTCCGCGGCCAGGCGCAATCGCTGCTGTCGATCCAGGAAGCGGCCCCGCGGATCGCATCCGTCTTCGCGCCCCAGCAGCGCTGGCTGATGGCCCACGCGGCGCTCGCTCAATATTTCCGCAGCGAACCCAGGGACGTGGGCGCGGGCCTTTTGGCGGAGCGCTTCCTCGAAATCGTCGAGCGCCACGAGATCGCGAGCCGCAACACGGCGGCGGCCTTCGGAGCGGCTGGACCCGGGTTTTCTTGATTGCGAGTGGACGGAGGATGTTCGGCACAAATCACCACTATCTCGGGCTGCTGGGCGCCCGCGCCGGGCGGCTATGCGCCGCGCTGCTCGCCGCGGCGGCGCTGGCCGCGGCGGCTTCGCCGGCGGCGGCGCAGGACGCCACCTGGCTCGCCAGCCCCGGCTCGGGTGATTTCAACACTGGCGCCAACTGGAGCACGGCCACGGTGCCGACCGGCACCGCGTTCTTCGGCACGTCGGGCACCACCAGCCTGTCATTCTCTCAAGGCAGCACGACGGTCGGCGGCTGGACGTTCAATGCCGGGGCAAGCAACTACACGTTCACCAACGGCAATGTCTTGAACTTCACCGGCGCTGGGATCGTCGTCAACGGCGGCAGCGCCGCCATCACCAATACCGCCAGCCTGAATTTCAACAACACGAGCACGGCCGGCAGCGCCACCATCACCAACAACGGCCACAACAGCTTCACGTTTTTCAACGACACGAGCACGGCCGGCAACGCCACCATCACCAACATCGGCACCCTGAATTTCAACAACGCGAGCACGGCCGGCAGCGCCACCATCAACAATGCCGGCGGCCTGTATTTCTACGACACGAGCACGGCCGGCAGCGCCGTCATCACCAACAACGACTTCCTGTATTTCCACGACACGAGCACGGCCGGCAGCGCCGCCATCACCAACAACAGCGGCCTGGCTTTCAACGACACGAGCACGGCCGGCAGCGCCACCATCACCAACACCGGCATTCTGTAT
>Ga0307474_10004535_pt1 | contig 9993 bp, 12 predicted proteins | sample atmos_gasesECM1C_2_FD_203312 | JGI IMG/M metagenome (GOLD analysis project Ga0307474, IMG submission 203312) | Hardwood forest soil microbial communities from Morgan-Monroe State Forest, Indiana, United States - atmos_gasesECM1C_05 | ecosystem: Environmental > Terrestrial > Soil > Temperate...
CCAGGCCGATTCCGGCGTGCAACCGCGAGAAATCCTCGTGGCTCAGCCCGGCCTGTGCGGCTGCCGCTTCGGAAGCTTCCATAATAGATCGCCAAGCCTTCTCGACGCCAATCCGCGTTGTGGCTGGCCCCGAGATCCCTTCGCCGAGCAGCCTACCATTTCCGTCTTCGATACGAGCTCGGCATCGACTGCCACCCCCGTCAATTCCGAGATAAGTGGTGTCTTTTCGCGACATCTCTAGTTAACTCGAAGGGTTTCTTGCAGGTCCTCGCAAAAAGCGGATGCAGGAATATGTAACCCTTGGACAGCTCTGTAAAAGCTCTGCAACCGGTTTACGCCGCTCGTTTCACGAGCCCGTGATGCCATTGTTGGATGGATATGATGGGTCAACTTGGGTCTCCGAGCGCCTTCACGATTGGTGCAGCGCACGTCTTCGATGGGACGGCTATGCGCGGGCCTGCGTTGGTCAAGGTTTTGAACGGTCGGATCAAGAGCATCAGCTACGGAAAGGGAAAGGCACGCGCGGCAACGAACCTGCCAGAAGATGTGATCCTTGCACCAGGATTCATAGACATCCAGGCCAACGGGGGTGGGGGCGTTCTTCTCAATGACCAGCCGACAGAGGCAGGGGTACGCCGCATCGTCGAAGCGCATCGCAGCGCGGGCACCACCGGCTGCTTGCCGACTCTGATCACCGATAGAAGCGAAGTGATCGAGCAGTTGGCTGCTGTCGCTCAGGCTTGCTTGCAAATTCCTGGCGTGCTCGGCTTCCATCTGGAAGGCCCGGCACTCAACCGGTCTCGCAAGGGCATTCACCCGGAATCCTTGATACGCTTACCAAATCGGCGTGATCTCGCGGCCATCAAAAGCTTTGGGGTTTGCGGCCGCTCTATCGTAACCCTTGCTCCGGAATGTGTGCCTCCATCCTTGATTGAAGAATTTATTGAGGCCGGATTACGTGTCTCGGCTGGTCATAGCGATGCGACCGCGGCCGAAATGGAGCTGGCGGCTAATCGAGGCGTGTCTGGTGCCACTCATTTATTCAATGCCATGTCACAGCTGAGCGCCCGTGAACCGGGATTAGTAGGCGCCGCACTGCAAGACGACCGTTTATTTGCTGGGATCATTTGCGATGGCGTCCACGTGGATCGCACCAGTTTGCGTATTGCATTTCGTTGCAAGGGACGCGATCGGCTGATGTTGATCACTGATGCAATGCCCTTGGTTGGTACACACGATTATGAATTCATGCTCCATGGAATGCGCATAACATTGCGCGAAAATCGTTTGACCAGCTCCGACGGCACACTCGCGGGTGCCAACCTCACCATGATCGAGGCGGTGCGCAACGCCATCGCTCTTCTCGAAATCCCCCTTGTTGACGCTCTTATAATGGCATCCCGGACACCGGCCAGATTTCTGGGCCTGGATTCTGAGCTTGGACTGATCGCGCCGGGATACCGAGCGGACCTAGTGGCCTTTACGGCGAACTTCGTGGTCATCGAAACATGGGTTGCTGGCAAGACCGTCGGTTCAATCAGCAACAATCAAGATCGCCGCGCGCATCGTGGCGTTGAAGCGGCTCGCTGAGCGGACCTCGTTCGTTTACAGGCAGCGATGGCCGATCTCGCCGAGGAACTGATCGGCGACCATCGCTTTGATCGATGGCGCGGACGAGCTGCGGGAAAAAGGGCGGTTTCCGCTTGTTTGCGCCGAGGACGGTGACCTGCCGTCTCTCGCAGAAATGTCAGAGACACGCCCTCAAAATGCCCAATCCGTCGGAACCGATGTGGCAGGCTCCAGAAACGAAAAGTGAGCTCGCCATTGGAACGCTGATTCGCGAGGCCGGTTGGCCCAGCTCCCGCGCGATGACGCAGGAGCCAGAACCATTGAGCATCCGGCTGCCCCTTTTTGCCGTGGTCGTCGCGGCCGTCTGCGGCGCTGTTGCGGTCACCGCTTTTGTCGTGCAGTCGCCCACAAGAAAGAGCGCTCCCGTGGGGGCCGCTGCGAGGGCGGATGAGCCTTCCGTCGCGCACCATCGACAGCACCCGGTGCGGACCGTTCCAATCATAGGCAGGACCATCCCGCTTGAGGCGCAGCCCGCGCCGCAGTCCGCCAGCGTCACGCCGCAGGAACAGACGCAGCCGAGGCCGGACATGGCACAACGAAGCCGCATCGAACGCGCCGAGGCGAGCGATCCGGTGTGCGGCGAGCGGGGCCGACGCTGGTTCACCGACAGGCCCGGACACCGTAGCTGGAGATGCAACCGATAACCCTTCCATCCTTGGGGCCTGGACCCTCAGTGGATCTCCTGGCAGCCGCCGCCAAACCAGGCACCACTCACTAGTCTCCTGACGCGCTTGCGCTCCTGACCACTTGTCTTGGCGCCGGCTGATAGAGGTAACCCGACACGACCAGGCGAAAGGAGACCTGAAATGCCCAAAGGTTCTGACCTGCTCGTCGCGGCTCTGGCCAATGAAGGCGTTAGGCGGATCTTCACGGTGCCGGGTGAGGAAAACCTCGATGTGGTGGAATCGCTTCGAAGTTCAGAGGTCGAGCTCATTCTCACCCGCCATGAACAAGGCGCAGCCTTTATGGCTGCAACCTACGGCCGACTGACCGGCAAGCCTGGCGTCTGCATGACGACGCTGGGACCCGGCGCGCTCAATCTGACGACCGGTGCCGCCTATGCCCTGCTAGGCGCAATGCCGATGATTATGATCACCGGGCAAAAGGGAATTATGAAGAGCCGACAGGCTGGTTTTCAGATCGTCGACGTCGTGAGCGCCTTCAAACCGCTCACTAAAATGTCGCGTCAGATCGTCTCCACGGCCACAATTCCCACACTGGTGAGGGACGCATTTCGCATCGCCGCAGAGGAACGGCCGGGCCCGGTCCTGCTGGAGTTGCCCGAAGATGTTGCCGGCGAGGAGACCGATCCCGTCGCGATGGTTCGGTTGCATCCGATCGAAATTCCCGTCGCGCATCGGGCTTCGCTCGACCGCGCAGCGGAAATGATGCTGGCGGCGAAGCGGCCTCTGATCATGCTCGGCGCGGCCGCGTCGAGGCCAAGGAGCACCGCCGGCATTGGCGACTTTGTTCGCCGGACCCGGATCCCGTTTTTCAACACCCAAATGGGAAAGGGAACCGTGCCGGGTGGCACCAACCTCTACATGGGAACGGCTGCGCTCAGCGAGCGTGACTATGTGCACGAGGCTGTTGACCGGGCCGATCTCATTATCGCGATCGGCCACGACACGATCGAGAAGCCGCCCTTCATCATGGGTCCGAAGGGGCCCCAAGTCATCCATGTCAGTTACACGCCGGCTAATGTTGAGCAGATCTACTTCCCGCAATGTGAAGTGGTCGGCGATGTCGGGCCGAGCCTGGAACTGCTCGCTGATCGCGTCGAAGGCCGATTGCACTACGCCGGTGCGCTGTTGAGTCTGCGCGAAGACATTTTGAGCCACATCGGCGACCGCAACAAGGAAGACCGCTGGCCGGTGACTCCACAACGCATTGTTCACGACGTTAGACAGGTCATTCCGGAGGATGGAATCATCGCCCTCGACAACGGCATGTATAAGATCTGGTTTGCCCGGAACTACCGGACCTTTGTTGCCAACACCGTGTTGCTCGACAACGCGCTGGCGACCATGGGTGCTGGCCTGCCGTCCGCGATGATGGCCTCAATCCTTTACCCGGAACGGCGGGTAATGGCCGTCTGCGGCGACGGCGGCTTCATGATGAATTCGCAGGAGATGGAGACCGCGGTTCGCCTCAAGCTCAATCTAGTCATCCTCATACTTGAGGACTCCGCCTACGGCATGATCCGGTGGAAGCAAGCCGTCGACGGTTTCCCGGATTTCGGCCTGACCTTTGGTAATCCGGATTTCGTGAAATATGCGGAGAGCTACGGAGCCAAGGGATCCCGGGTCACCAAATGCGGCGACCTCGCTCCGACGCTCGAAGCCGCGTTCAAAGGGGGCGGGGTCCATCTCGTCGTCGTGCCAATCGATTACTCGGAGAACAAGCGCGTTCTGGTCGACGAACTCCGTGCCAAAGTGAAACCTGTCGAGGAGACTGCGGAATCGCGCTGAATGGAGGGTTCGCGAAGACGGCAGGTCTTGGCTGGTGTGCGACCTGCATCGAGGTCGATCCCAACGCATGTTCTAGCCGACACTCCATCAATGTCTGCTCATTGCCCTCAGCAGATTTTCTTGACTGCCGCCGAGGCGCGACAGGTGTTCCATAGACCTTTACGCCATGCCTACCGCATGCCGTCGCTTGATGCTTGTCCAGCGCGACAGTTGTGAACGGATCTATGGCAGCAATTCTATCTAGCCCGTCGCCGCTTTGCCGAGCCGACTATCGCGCGATATGTTCTTGTTATCAGGTCGTCTACCAACCTCGGCGGCGGCTCGCGTCGCTGGAGATGTTGTTTCACGGCAGCCAATGGAACTTCGACAAGCACAAAGCTGGCGCGACGCAGTTCTGAAGGGCCGGCGCGGCCAAATTCATCCCGCGCGAACGTCTGCAGACAAATCTCAAATCGCTGCGCCTGTTCAGCCACGCCCCTTTTCAGAGTTGCCGGCCAATCGCCATGGACGAAATCGTGGCGACTATAGAGCATCAACAGGCGTGCATCGTCCAAATTCAGGCGCACCCACGCCGGCGTGTGAAGCGCCGCGGCAAGGCCATCACGAGACTCAATTGCCTGAACGAAGCCCTTCTGAAAGGTGAGCGCGGTCGCGAGCCAGAGCTCGCCCAGCAGCGCATCGCGCGAGGCGAAACGGTAGTAGAACGAACCCTTTGGAGCCTTCATGTACTCGGTGACGGAATCAACCGTGACTGCGGCGGGGCCACGTTCGCAGGCTAGCGAGCGGGCGGCAGCCAGAAAGCTGACATTGTCGAAGAGCGCTCGACCCATCAGTTTGTAGACTATATCGTCTAGACGGTTTCGTCAAGATGTGGCAGCATCCGAAGTCGCCGTGAGTGTTCGGTGGAGGATCGTGATGACGCAGGCAGTTGAGCAGCGCGATGCGATGGATGTGGATCGGTTGTTAACGCAGGCCGCCAGGATTGTGAGAAGTGAGCGCTACTGCTGGCTTGCGACAGCTCCACAAGCTGGAAGCATCCGGCTTCGCCCGATGGGAAAGGTGGCGTTCGACAGGGACGATTGGACAATCCAGTTCGTCACCGACGGCCGTTCACGCAAGGCCTCGGACCTACGGCACACCAATAGGTCTCTGTTGTGTGCCAGCGCGAAGCCGATGATGCCTACATCACGTTGACCGGGACAGCGACGTTGCGCCAACACCCATCTGAAGTACGCGAGCGTTGGAAGGATGCCTATGACGCTTATTTCCCAACGGCGTCAGACAAAGAAAATGCCGCCTTCATCGAGATCAGTGTCGATTGCATCGAGCTTTGGATCCGTGGAGTTACACCGGAGCCGTTTGGATTGCAGGCGACGGTACTGCAGCGTGGCGCAGGTAGTTGGCGGGTAACGTCCTGACGCCTCGCCGGGCGTCGGCGCAGCTCGGTCTAATTTTCCGGGAAGAGGGCCTGAGAGACCAAAAACAGCGTTTTTTTTGAGGCGGGTATGAGCAAGACGGGCCTGCAAGTCACGACAGCGATTCTCGGACTTATCCCGATTGCTACCGGCATCATTGGATTATTCGGACTTGCCGATCCCCTCTACGTCTCGGCCGGTGTCCCCGTTGTTCCAGTCCTGGATAGCAATCTCAGATTCTTTGCCGGTGTCTGGGTCGGCCTCGGCATCGCCATGCTCTGGCTCGTCCCGCGCATCGAACGCCAGACCGTTCTGTTCCGGACTGTCTGGGGCGCTATTTTTCTCGGCGGTGTGGGCCGGTTTCTCTCGATCCTGCTTGTAGGTCTGCCACCCATCCCTTTCGTTGCGTTTACCGCGCTCGAACTCATCGGTGCGCCGTTCTTTGTGTATTGGCAGCACCGGGTGACGCGAGGCAGCGTTACGGATTGAGGATGAGAGAACTCTGCAGCGTTGGGTGGCTCGCCGACCAGGTGGTTCGTATCGCGTCACGTTCGCACGGGGTTGCTGGGTGGGTGCACCGCAGTACCGGCTGCTGCAAATTCTACGACAGTTCCGAGACGATGGGTTATCGTTTCAGCAACTCCGCTTTCCAAGGCTTCGTGATAGGGGCGAACAAGATGAAAATCGGCTCGACCTTGCAGCGCCTACGCGACTCAGTCGTCAACTCGGCCGGTACGATCGTTTTCGGGATGGAAGACGGGACTGTTTCCATCTTCGGCTTGATCTTTGGCGTGGCGGCTACGACCACCAGCACAAAAACAGTGCTGATCGCGGGAGCCTCGGGTGCCGCCGCGGCAGCCGTCTCCATGATGGCGGGCGCGTATCTTGACGTGGAGACGACGCGAGACAAGACCAATGCAACTCTGTTGGCTGCAGATAATTCCGATGTCTCCCTTTCGAGCCGTCTCGTCGACGCGGGCCTCACACCGCAGCAATCCAACGCGCTCACCGCAGCCGTGCGAAACGACCGCAATGCTGCCGATGGGCTGCTGCTTGCTCTAAAAGGCGTGGCAAAGGAGCAACTCAATCCTCTCGAACAGGCGTTGTGGATGCTGTTTGCTGATTTCTTCGCGGCCGCGGTCCCGATCCTGCCTTTCGTGTTCCTACCAATCGGTCGGGCAAGAATCGTTTCCGGGGTCGTCACAGTGGCCTTGCTCATAGGGCTCGGCATCGGGCGAGCGCAATTGGGAAGACGCAAGGCCATTCGCACAGTGGCCGAGACAGTTTCAATGGGCATCGGCGCCGCGATCGCGGGCGTCGCAATCGGCGTGTTGATCGATCATTCGTTCTCCTGACGCGCGACAGCGAGACGGCTCGATAGAGATCATTATGCTGCTGCGGCGCGTGATGTCCGCTAATAGTCCTCGGCGCACCTCGATCCGCGCCACGTGACGGAGGCTTCAGGTGGCGATCAGATGACTGAGGGAGGCCAAGGTCGTCCGGGTAAAGACGAAGAACAAGAATGTCTGGTTCAGGGGACGGGGACTTAGCGGTCCCGGCACACTGACTCGATTGCACGCGCTGTTCGGCTCGATCCACATCGAGCCAATGAGGACCGCGCAACTCGGGGTCACCAGCATGATCGCACGCAGCGCGCTTGCAAACAGCACCGCCTCGGGTGCTGCAACGGCAAGCAGGCGTGCAACTCGGAGCGATCGTGGTGTTGACGCCCGTAGCAATGTCGGCATCAGCCTTTTCCGCACTCACCGTAATAAACTTCACAATGATCTGAGACTTATTACAGCGCCTTAGTGCTATGGTTTATCTCAGGGCAGGTTCTCCGTTTTGTGCAGTCCGGCCATGTCCAACAGGCCAAAAAGAGTGCGTGTGTTCACCGCAAGCGGCCCGCTAATTGCGCTGGCTATGGCGCTCGGGGTGCTAGTCGGCATAGCTGGACCCAGTTCGGCGCAGTTCTTCAATTTCGGCGGATATCAGCAGCGCCCGCAGCCACAGCGCGGTGGTGGCGGGTTCGGTGGCGGCTGGTTTGGTAACGGCATGTTTGAGCCTTTCCAGCAGCAAGCGCCGCGTTGGGATAGGCGGCGGCAAGCGCTACCGTCGGTGCGGGAGGATTTTTCAAAGGCGCCGCCGCCGGAGAAACGCGAAACTGTTCCGCAGCGTCACATTCTAGTGCTTGGTGACGCCATGGCGGACTGGCTCGCTTACGGTCTCGAGGACGCCTATTCGGAGCAGCCCGACATGGGCGTGATCCGCAAGCACAAGACCGGTTCCGGTCTAATTCGGTATCAGCCCAAGGGCGAGCCCGCCGACTGGGTCGCTGCGGCCAAAAGCATCCTCGCCACCGAGAATCCGGACGTTATCGTCGTCATGCTCGGCCTCGATGACCGCACGACGATGCATGAGCCAGCGGCCGAGAAGGCCGACGGCAAATCTGCACCTGACAAACAGAAGGTCGATAAGAAGGCTGACAAGAAGGATGCGACGGCCAAACCGGACGGCAAGCCGCTAGATGCCGAACTGTCCGGCGATGCCGCCGGCGCCGAGCCGCCGGTCATCACGCCCGAGAAAAGTGCGCGCTCGCCGAACGGCGTTTACGAATTTCGGGAGCAGCGCTGGGTCGAACTCTACAGTAAAAAGATCGAAGAGATGATCGGTGTCCTTAAGTCCAAGGGTGTGCCGGTCCTGTGGGTCGGTCTGCCGGTGGTACGCGGCCCTAAGGCAACCGCTGACACGCTGTTCCTGGATGCATTGTATCGCAACGCTGGCGGCAGGGCCGGCATCACCTACGTCGATGTCTGGGACGGATTTGTCGACGAGGCAGGCCAATTCACGCAGAAAGGACCGGACTTCGAAGGCCAAATCCGCCAGCTCCGTTCCTCCGATGGTGTGTATTTTACAAAACCCGGAGCGCGCAAGCTCGCTCACTACGTCGAACGGGAAATCACGCGGCTTCTGGCGGCGCGCACCGCACCGGTTCCAGTGCCTACCGAGCCGCCAACGCCCGACGCTAATGCGGTCCCAGGCCAGCCTGTGCCCCGGCCAATGGCAGGACCGATCGTGCCGCTGGTCGACTCTTCCGTCGGTACCGATCAACTACTCGGCGGCCCGGGATCGCGGCCAGCCGCGGTCGACACGCTCGCCGCCAGAACGCTGGTCAAGGGCGAAGCCTTGACACCGCCGGCCGGCCGCGCGGACGATTTTGCCTGGCCTCGCCGGGAGGTCGGACGCGACCCGGCCGCGGGTACGAATCCGGTGGCATCGGTATCGCCTGACGGTTCACGCAACGCCAGCGCCTTGGCGATGGCGCCGGCGGGGTCGCTAAAGCCGAAAAAGCATCGCCGCTAGAAGTCCGGATGGCTCGAGGGTCCGCCTTTCCCTTGGCACGGCAACGCAGCAAAAGGCGCGCGTACTCTGCGGACGCCTGTTCCGTCGCGCGCAGAGGGGCTTGATTTTCTCGGTTACCCACTTCCGGTTTTGACCCACGGCGGCAGGGAACCAGGCGGCGAACGGGGGGCGTCGACGTCGCAGGTGATCGACTTCCGACCTGCGCGCCGAGGTCCCGTCGCGACTTGCGGTTTTGGCCCCAGCCGCCCGCCAGGAAAAGATTATTCTCGCAAGCGTGAGGTGCACGATGGCGCGCCATTGTCTGACCTCATCGTGTCCGACTGATCGGAACGTCGGGCTTTCAATTGCCGGGCAGATTGCGCGTGATTGATTTCTTGAGGCATTTGAGCGGGGCCTTCAATGCTTTTCGCGCTTCTGGGTCGGCTTCGTATCCTGGGCTATTTGTATGCAGCTGAGGAGATCGAGATAGCTCGTCGTACCTAGGGAGCGAGCATCACTTTCGCATCGTTTCCGTATCGGGACCGGACTTGATGCCCAGACGCCATTTAGCTGTTGTTTTGCAGATTCCTCATCACGCACACAGTCCGTAATGCTCTGATCAGGGGGTGACCCCACCTTCTTTGCGTCGGCCGATCTGGCCTCGCATATCGCCTTGACGTCTAGTTTCGGGACCTGACCGAATGCGGGCGGCATGAATAGAGGTAGCAACATTACAAAAAGCCCTACGGCGCGCATCATTCGAACCTCTCGTGCGATCGGGCCCGAACAGGAGAACCTATTGATGGCATGGCGGTTCCCGCGCGAGGGGTGATTGCTGGCTGATTCTCGAAAGAGTTAGACGCCGTCATCTCCACGGATATTGCGACGCGCGCGTTCTCTCGCACGCGTTGTCTGACACCAAAAAGTCCGTGTGTGTTTTTGCTTAGGCGAAGAATAATGCTGTTTGCACATGCGGTGAACGTCGCTGGCGGAGGATATCTTAGTGGCCCGAGGCACGCGGATGCGTTTAGTTCTGAAATTTAATAAACAATAGATAAATCAAAGGTTGGAGTCGCGGCCGGGTTGTTTGGCTTGGTGTCGGTGCGTGCTTTAGAGCAGGTTTATGTCAGGATAGC
>Ga0307474_10004536_pt1 | contig 9993 bp, 6 predicted proteins | sample atmos_gasesECM1C_2_FD_203312 | JGI IMG/M metagenome (GOLD analysis project Ga0307474, IMG submission 203312) | Hardwood forest soil microbial communities from Morgan-Monroe State Forest, Indiana, United States - atmos_gasesECM1C_05 | ecosystem: Environmental > Terrestrial > Soil > Temperate...
CGCGCAGGATCTGCGCCGTCGCCGGGATCACCATGGAAGAGTCTTCCATCGAGAAATAGGCCATCTTCAGGTTCGGAGTTTCCGTGAAGTACCGGCTGACGGAGTACGGGATCAACATGGTGTTGTCCACGATTTCCGACTGGCCGAAAGTATCCACTCGCTCCCGGAAAGTCCCAATGATCGTGAACGGCAAGCCCGTGAGCTTGATGATCTTGCCCACTGCCGCTTGCGCCGAGCCGTAGATGGCCACCGCCATCTTGTCGGTGATTACTCCGACTTTGTTGTGGGCCTGGGAATCCTCCTGGTCAAAAAATCTTCCGGAGGGAAGGACCAGATTACGCACCCGCAGATAGTCGGGGTAGACGCCTAAAATTAATATGTCCTTCTCTTTGCCTCGTCCCACCTGGATGCGCTCATGAAGGTCCAACACGGGAGAGGCGGCGACCATGCCGGGCACGCTTCGCTGCACCGCAGCCACGTCGTCCAGCGTCAGGGGATCAGGAGTCGAATCGCTCACACCCTGCCCGCTTGTCGGATGTTCGGCCCAAATCTCGTTGGTGCCGATAGCCTGGATCTGGTTGAGGACGTATTGACGTCCGGTCAGCCCAATGGTGACCACTAGGATCAGGGAAGCGGTACCGATAACCATGCCCAGCGCGGTCAGGATGAAGCGTATTTTGTTGGTGCAAAAAGTGTCGTAGGCGAAGCTGAGAATTTCGCCAATGGCCATTTCCGACCGCGGATGGTCGCGGACAGTAGCGCTGGTGTCAGACATGCTCATGTTGATCCTAAGCAGGATGGGCGCACCGCGCAAGTGAGGGGCGTTCTGCGCGCCAGGCGTATCTCGCGTCATTCAGGCAGAGACGAGCAGCGACATTGTCCGCGGTTCCGCGGCTTTTGCTGAATTTTGCCGCCGTTCTTAAGAATGCTATTCTTGCAATTCATGGCAGGAGTTGGCATTTGACCGCGGGGTTCGCGAACCGGCCCGAGAATCTTCGGTTTTGCTTCTACATGGTTTTGGTGGCGCTGGCTATCCGTCTCGTGGTCGTGGCTTTCGTCTATCCATATTGGCTGAACCCGAAGCGTGACCATTACGAATTCGGATACGAACCAGGCCGAGTGGCCCGTTCTCTAGCTCTGGGTCAGGGAATCAGCAACCCGCTGCACGAAACGACGGGTCCAACTGCGTTGGTCATGCCGGTATATCCGGCGATCCTTGCAGTTTGTTTCAAACTCTTCGGGATCTACAGTAAAGGTGCGGCCATTGCGATTCTTTCGCTGAACAGCCTGTTCTCAGCTCTGACTTGCGTTCCAGTATTCCTGATCGGCCTTCGAAGTTTCGATCGACCGACCGCCAAGATCGCCTCCTGGATCTGGGCGCTATTCCCGAATGCAATCTATTTTTCCGCGAACTGGATGTGGGCCACCTGCCTCACCACACTCTTTCTGACTTTGCTCGTTCTGGCCGTGTTGTACCTGCAAGAGTCGAATTCAAAGCGGGCCTGGCTCGGGTTTGGGCTCGGATGTGGTATTGCATCCCTGACCGAGCCTAACCTGATGTCGGTTCTTCCCTTCCTGGGCGCATGGGCGTGCTATCGCTTGCAACGGCGGAAACAGGGATGGTTTGCTTCGGCCAGCCTGGCAGCATTGGCTTTCATTCTGGTCGTCTCGCCCTGGTTCCTGCGCAACTACGAGGTCTTCCACCGCTTTATCCCTTTTCGTGATGGCCTAGGACTCGAGCTCTACGTGGGCAACAATGGTTACACTGCGCATTGGGCCAACTCAAGCATCCGCCCCTCCAACAGTCCCACCGAACTCGCGGAGTATGCACAATCAGGCGAACTCGCCTACATGGCCCACAAGCAGCAGCAGGCAGTCACATTTATCAAGGCCCACAAAGCGTGGTTTCTAGAGATGAGTCTGCGTCGCCTGCTCTATCTATGGGCGGGCTTTTGGAGTTTCCGCCATACCTATTTGGAGCAGGAGCCGCTGGATCCGCCTAACATCGTGCTCAACCTTGTGTTGCTCGGCCTGGTAGTTGCCGGGCTATATCGTGCATTTCGCGAGAACAGGGAGGAAGTCGCGCCATATCTGCTGCTGTTTCTATTTTTTCCGTTGGTCTATTGCATCACGCATCCAGAGGTTTATTACATGCGCCCGCTTGATCCGTTTCTGATACTTCTTGCCGCGTTCGCTCTGGCCGCTCATGGACGGGTCAGAGATACTGGACTGCGGGCGGGTAAACGAAGTCCACTACGTGCAGCTGTCTGAGTGGTCCTCGAATCTCGTGAACGGAACTCAATCAACAAAACGGAAAGCCCCCCTCTGTCTCCTATTTTTACTGACAGCAGCTGCCCTGCTGGTACACGGATACCATCCCTTCGCAGAGGATGCGGAAATTTACCTTCCGGGTGTTCTCAAGATCCTGAATCCCAGCCTGTTTCCCGCGAACGCGGAGTTCTTTAGCGAGCATGCCTGGCATACCCTGTATCCGAATCTGATTGCCCTTTCGGTTCGGGCGACGCACCTGCCATTGCCCTGGGCGGTTTTTCTGTGGCATCTGATTTCTATCTTCTTGTTGCTGGCGGCAAGCTCGCGGCTGGCGTCCGCCTTGTTCGAGGACGAAAGGGCGCGCTGGGCTGCGGTGGCTTTGATGGCCGCCCTGCTGACTCTGCCCATTGCCGGGACCGCGCTCTATATCCTCGACCAGTATTTGAATCCGCGGAACCTGGCGGCCTTTGCGGCGCTGTTTGCCGTAGCGGAAGTATTACACCGAAAGTACGGGCTGGCGATCTTATGGCTGGCATTTGCCGCGGTCATGCACCCCCTCATGGCGAGTTTTGCGATCATGTTTTGCGTATGGCTCGTTGTCCTTGATCGCTATCGTCCCCGGCTTTTGGGCTTCGCGGTCGCGCTTCCTTTTGGAATTACCTTCGATCCTCCACCGCCCGCATACCACCAAGTGGCGCTGCGGCAGCCTTATTTCTATATCCAGCGCTGGCAGTGGTACGAATGGCTGGGCCTGATCGGCCCGGTGATTCTGTTCTGGACGCTTGCTGGTTTTGCAAGACGTCGCAAGATGAACAACCTGGAACTGATCTCACGGGCAGTCGTTCCCTATGTGCTCGTGGCTACGGCTGCGACGATCGTATTGTCGATTCCAGCTCGATTTGAGGCCCTGGCCCGTCTCGAGCCTTTACGTTGCCTGGCGTTGACCTACATGCTGTTGATCGTCATTGGCGGAGGCTTGCTTGGCCAGTACATCCTGCAGGTCCGCACCTGGCGCTGGCTGGTGTTGTTCGTCCCGCTCAGCTTGGGAATGTATTTTGCGCAGTGGCAGTTGTTTCCTGCGAGCACTCACGTCGAGTGGCCGTGGGCCCAGCCGCGCAACCAGTGGGCAAAGGCTTTTGAGTGGATTCGCGGGAATACACCGGTGGACGCCCTGTTTGCGCTGGATCCCCGGCACATGGAGCTGCCCGGTGAAGACGAAAATGGTTTTCGCGCTCGCGCCGAGCGCAGCATGCTGGCAGATCTGGTCAAGGACAAGGGAGCATGTTCGATGTTTCCGCCGCTTTCCGTGAAGTGGCTGGAACAGGTCGAGGACCAGAAGAATTGGAAGGAGTTCGGCAAGGAGGATTTCGAACGGCTGCGCCAGAAGTACGGAGTTAGCTGGGTGGTGCTGACACAACCTGGTCCTGCGGAACAAGGTCCGGCTGGGATGGAATGCCCGTACGAAAATTCGGCGGTGCGAGTGTGCCGTTTAGACTGAGTCCTTTTTCAACGCCGCTGTGAAGCGGTCGGCAGTCCACCCTCGTAGTACGCTTCGGAGGTGGCGTCGAGAGTCTTTCCTTTTTCGCTAAATATGGGGTTGTGGATAATGCCGGCGCGCTGGAGCGCAAACTGCAGCGTGGTTTGTACAACCTCTAGACCATATCGAACACTGCGGCGGAAATTGATGGAAGACGCTTCCTCGAAATATTTCGTCGGACAGGAAACCTCGCCGATGCGAAAGCCGAAGTAGACGCACTGCGCGAGCATCTGGTTGTCAAAAACGAAATCGTCGCTATTTTCTCCGAGAGGCAGGCGGGTGAGCACCTCGCGGTTGAAGGCGCGATAGCCGGTGTGGTACTCGGACAGCTTGACGCGCAGAAACAGGTTTTCAAAAGCGGTGAGCAGACGGTTGGCGATGTATTTGTACAGCGGCATGCCGCCGCGCAACGCGGTGCCGCCGATGATGCGGGAACCAAGAACGACGTCATAAACGCCATAAGCAATCATGCTCGCCATGGCGGTTACGAGCAGTGGTGTGTACTGATAATCGGGATGCACCATAATAACGACGTCCGCGCCGGCAGCCAGAGCTTCGCGGTAGCACGTCTGCTGATTGCGGCCATATCCGTAGTTGCGGTCGTGAACGAAGGTCTGCAAGCCGAGCCGGTGCGCGATATCGAGGGTGCGATCGGAACTGTGGTCGTCGACGAGAATGCGGATATCGACCAGGTCGGGCAATTCCCGTACCGTCGCTTCCAGTGTCTTCTCCGCGTTATATGCGGGGAACACGACGGCAATGTGTTTGCCATTGATCATGCGGTATTTCCTCGATATTCAGTTGACGGACTGCTTGAATCATAACCGGAAACCCAGACTTCCGCTGCAGCGATCCGCCCGTCCAAGAACTGCGTAGGGACGGACGCATTCGTCCGTCCAAGCCGAGCGCAACTCGGCAGTTGCCTATGGTCAGAGCAACTCTCGATACACGACTGAGCAATGAAAAGAACGAGGACGAGCTTCTCAGGCGCATGCATTGGTAAACTATCTAGATAGCAACTGCCGCATCGAGACTCTGCGGCAATAACTCGAAAATATGCCTCCTCGCACTCTGTTTGAGAAAGTCTGGGATTCGCACGTGGTCGCTGCTCCCGAAGGGCAGTCGGCACTGCTCTTTATCGACCTGCACCTGGTCCACGAAGTGACTTCACCGCAGGCCTTCGACGGCCTGCGAGTCTCGGGAAGAACGGTACGGCAGCCACTGCGCACGGTGGCAACGGTCGACCACAACATCCCGACCACTCCGCGGGGCTCGCCGATCACTGACCCGATTGCGGCCAAGCAGATTGAAGCGCTGCAAAAAAATTGTCGCGAATTCGGTGTTCCCTTATTCGACATGGATTCGGCGGAACAGGGGATTGTCCACGTCATCGGCCCGGAATTAGGTATCACGCTGCCGGGGATGACGATTGTCTGCGGTGACAGCCATACCTCGACGCATGGCGCATTCGGATCGCTGGCGTTTGGCATTGGAACTTCCGAGGTGGAACACGTACTGGCCACGCAATGCCTGCCGCAGAAAAAACCAAAGACGATGCAGATTCACGTCAGCGGAAAGCTGGCCGAAGGCGTCACTGCCAAGGACCTGGCGCTCGGAATTATCGGCCGCATCGGCACCGATGGCGCCACCGGACACGTGATCGAGTACGCCGGGGATGCGGTGCGTGCATTGTCGATGGAAGCCCGCATGACCCTCTGTAATATGAGCATCGAGGCGGGAGCGCGAGCGGGACTGATCGCGCCCGATGAAACGACGTTCGCGTACGTCAGTGGCCGGCGTTTTGCGCCGAAAGGAAAAGATTGGGAAGAAGCGGTCGCGTGCTGGCGAACGCTGGCAAGCGATCCCGCAGCGCGATTCGATCGAGTGATTGAAATCGACGCGGCATCGCTCGCGCCCTTCGTGACCTGGGGGACAAATCCCGGCATGGTGGTGCCGGTGACCGCGCGCGTTCCCGAGTTAAAGAGCTTCGCGCAGGAGGCCGACCGCCGCGCGGCGGAACAGGCGCTTGCCTACATGGGCCTGAATCCCGGAACGCCCATCGAAAATATTGCTGTCGACAGAGTCTTCATCGGATCGTGCACCAACTCGCGCATCGAAGATCTGCGGGCAGCGGCGCGAGTGGCGAGAGGGCAGCACGTGAATCCGAAGGTGCGCGCAATGGTGGTGCCCGGCTCGCAGGCGGTCAAACACGCGGCGGAACAAGAAGGATTGGACCGCGTCTTTCTCGATGCCGGCTTTGAATGGCGCGAGTCGGGATGCTCGATGTGTCTCGGGATGAATCCCGACATCCTGCAGCCCGGAGAACGCTGCGCCTCAACCAGCAACCGGAATTTCGAAGGACGCCAGGGCCGCGGTGGACGTACGCACCTTGTGAGTCCGATGATGGCTGCAGCCGCAGCAATCGCCGGACATTTCACTGATATTCGGAACTGGAAGTTCGAATAAAACGGTCCGCAGAAAAAACTCGGGTTTCGTATCAGGGTATCGCTTTAGCGATACCGTAAGTTCTGCAAAATCGGATGCCCCTTTAGGAGTTGGCGCCGGCATCGGACAAGTAGCGAGGCACTAAGCATGCAACCATTCCGCAAGCACACCGGCGTCGTCGTCCCGCTCGACAAAGTGAACGTGGACACTGATCAGATCATCCCTAAACAGTTTCTAAAGCGCATCGAGCGGACCGGGTTCGGCGAATTCCTCTTCTACGACTGGCGCTTTTCGGCAGACGGAAAAGAGCGCGGAAAAAAGACCGGCGATTTTGTGCTCGACGCGCCCCGCTACGCGAAAGCCTCGATCCTGGTCGCGGGAAAAAACTTCGGCTGCGGATCCTCGCGCGAACACGCCGTCTGGGCGCTGGCGGATTTCGGCTTCCGAGTGGTGATCGCGTCGTCGTTCGCCGACATCTTTGCCAACAACAGCCTGAAGAACGGCCTGCTGACGGTGCGGCTCGCTGAAGAGCAGGTGGCGGAGCTGACGCGCCGTTCGAAGAAAATCGAAAACTACCAACTCACTGTCGATCTCGAAACCTTGCGCGTGTCAGAAGACGGAAAAGGATTCGCGTCGACCTTCGCAATGGACGAATTCTCTCGCCACTGCCTGCTGAACGGCTTAGACGACATCGCCCTGACGCTGCAACACGAAACAGAGATCGCAGCGTATGAAGCAAAGCATCCCGTACACGCGGAGATGAAGTCGATTCTGGCAAGGTAACCCGATATTAGAGAACTCGACGATGGAGAGACGGGCGCCCCGCCCGTCCACACCCAACCCAGGCAACCAATACTTCTGACGCGAACTCCCTCCAGGTTGTACACTTTTGAGTTTCACTGCCAGCGCGGCGTTGGGTCACACCTCATGCTGAATCGGAGCACGTTCGTGAAAAAACTTCTCTTCGCCTTCACCACCAACCTGTTGGTTCTGCTTTCCGCCGGGCATGCTCAGACCGCTGCGCCCCAGACCATTGCCCCGCCCGCCGCACCAAAGCAACTCACGATTGAACAGATCTTCGCCGAGGGAGGAGTAACCGGACGCGCTCCGGAGACGATCAAGTGGAGTCCGGACGGCACCAAAGTCTCTTTCGTGCAGCGTGATGACACTGGCGATCACGGCGAACTCTGGTATGTGGACGCGGTGACGGGCGAGAAAAAAATACTAGCCAGCGAAACCAAGCTATCCCAGCTTGCCCCTCCTGTGAGCAAGATCAAGGACGAGCGCGAGAAAGAGCGCGTGACCCGGTATCACGTAGCCGCCTATACGTGGGCGCCCGATTCCAAACACCTGCTCTTCGATTCGCAAGGACAGCTCTGGTATTACAGTCTGGATTCGGGAACGGCAGTGCAGCTTACGTCGTCTCCGGACGCAAGCGAAGACCCGAAGTTTTCGCCGGACGGCAAGCGGCTCGCCTACGTGCGCAAGCACAATCTTTATGTACATCCAGTCTCAGGAGAGGAAGGCGAACATCCACTCACGCGCGAGGAAAAAGAGAAAGGTAAGGATAAGGATAGTGACAAGGATAAAGACGACAACGTCCTGAACGGCGAAGTGGACTGGGTCTACGCCGAAGAACTCGCCGTGCGCAGCAACTTCTTCTGGTCGCCGGACGGGCACGAGATTATTTTTCTGCAGATGGATGAGAACCGGGTACCGACTTATCCCATCACCGACTGGTTGCCGACGCATCCGCGCGTCGAGCAAGAAAAATATCCGAAGGCTGGGGACCCGAATCCCAGCGTGCGCCTGGGAGTGGTCGGCAGCAACGGTGGCAAGGTGCACTGGATAAAACTTACCGATGACGATGACACTTATGTGCCTCGTTTTGGCTGGATTCGCGAAGGCTGGGCTTGGGCGGAGGTCCTGAATCGCAAGCAGGACGTGATGGACCTTTATTTTATCGACGCGAAGTCTGGAAGGTCGCGCAAAGTGCTGACCGAATCGTCTCCGGATGCGTGGGTAAACGTCAACGACGACTTTCGGATCCTGAAATCGGGCGACCGCTTTCTGTGGACCAGTTGGCGCGACGGCCACACCCACATTTATCTCTACAGCTTCAACTCGCAAGACCCGATGGCGGCCGATGCCAAACTCGAACGCCAGCTCGAAAGCGGAGACTACGAGGTGATCGAGGTCAGCGGCGTGGATGACGCATCGGGCATAGTTTTTTTCATCGCAAACAAAGGTGACCCGCGACAGGAGAAGCTTTTTTCCGTGAAGCTGGACGGCTCGGCGATGCAAAGCATTTCATCCGAAGAAGGTAGTTACGCCGCGACCTTCGCGGATGACGGCAAGCATTTCGTGGAAACGCATTCCGCGACGCTGACGCCGCCGCGGATTTCGGCGTGCGCGACTGGCGGCCCCTGCCAGAAGATCTGGGAAGGGCGCAGCGTGGCGGATTACAACCCAATTTCGCCAAAGCCCCTCGAATTCAAAGCCGATGACGGCACGGTGTTGTATGGCTATCTGATTCTGCCGCGCAATATAGACCCGAGCCAGAAAATTCCAATCCCGTTAATCGTGAACATCTATGGCGGTCCGGCCGGGCAGACCGTGCAGAACGCATGGGGAGGAACCACGGCGCTGTTCCACCAGCTTCTGGCCAACGAAGGATTCGCGATCTTCTCGGTCGATAATCGCGGAACCCCCAATCGCGGAAAGAAATTTTCCGCCGCCACCCGCCTGCAGTCGGGCCCGGTCGAACTGAAAGATCAGCTCACGGCGCTCGACCAATTGTGTGCGCAGTTTCCGCAACTCGACCCCACGCGCACCGCCATCTGGGGGTGGTCGAACGGCGGTTCGATGACGCTCTACGCGCTGACCCACTCCGGCCGCTTCAAGGCGGGAATCTCCGTTGCTCCGGTGACCAGCTGGCACAACTACGATTCGATTTACACCGAGCGCTACATGGGTTTGCCGAAGAACAACGCCAGCGGCTACGACGACTCAATCGTCAGCGCGGCCAGCAGTCTGCGCGGGTCGTTGCTGCTAGTGCACGGGACAAGTGACGACAATGTGCACCTGCAGAATACGATCCAGATGACCGACGCTCTGATCAAGGCGGGGAAACAGTTCCGCCTGATGGTATATCCAAATAAAACGCACGGCATAGCGGGACCAGGCACACGCACCCAGTTGTTTCACATGATGGAAGATTTCTGGAATAAGGAGCTGAAATAGCCGTCAGCATTCAGCACTCAGTCGTCAGCTTTGGCTGTCCGAACCATGAGATTTAGCTGATGGCTGAGTGCTGAGTGCTGAAGGCTGGTTCTCATGCATCGCACAACTCTCGGCGATTTCGAACTCACAATCGTCTCCGATGGCACTTATTTCCTCGATGGCGGAGCCTTTTTCGGAGTCGTTCCCAAGACCATGTGGTCGAAGAAGGTCACGCCCGATGAGCAAAACCGCCTCGACGCGGGACTGAATTCGCTGCTCGTGCGCACTGGCAAGAAAAACATCCTGATCGAGACTGGTATTGGCAACAAACTGCCTGACCGCCTGGTGCAGATCTTCAAACAGCCGGCCCAGTTGCTAGACAACCTGCACGCCGCCGGAGTCGCGCCGGAAGATATCGACATCGTCATCAATACGCACCTGCATTTTGACCACTGTGGCTGGAATACGGTGCGGCGCGGTGATCGGACGGTGGCAACGTTTCCGAACGCGAAGTATTA
>Ga0307474_10004537_pt1 | contig 9992 bp, 10 predicted proteins | sample atmos_gasesECM1C_2_FD_203312 | JGI IMG/M metagenome (GOLD analysis project Ga0307474, IMG submission 203312) | Hardwood forest soil microbial communities from Morgan-Monroe State Forest, Indiana, United States - atmos_gasesECM1C_05 | ecosystem: Environmental > Terrestrial > Soil > Temperate...
GTCCAGTCGTTCCTCACTGTTCGCAACATGATAGATCCTTACCCGGAAGTTGGATTCATCCGGAACCCAAAAGTTACAAAACCGGCCCTCGCGAAGACACACTTAAATCAAGCATCGAAAGCCAGCGGATGAACTCGATCGGGAATTCATTCTCGGGATCGAATTCGACGCGTCGAGATTAGGAGCCACATAAACCTGAGAGCTGTATTAGAATCGCTCGCGATAGTCCTTAGTCGACCTCCGGAGGCTTCAATGCGATGGCTGCGATTATATCGACCTTGGCTGTCGGTCATTGTCGTAGTCGCCACACTATGCATCGTCAGCTTAACGGTCTCGGCGCAAAATCAACCCAGTCCTGGAAAGATAAGGAAGAGTGGATCGTGCTCGCACGATGACAGCGGATTGAAACTGCCCGAGGGTTTTTGCGCCACGGTATTTGCCGAGGGCATTGGGCACGCCCGCCACCTGGTGGTCAGTGCGAGCGGAGTGGTCTACGTCAACACCTGGTCGGGAGACTACTACGACTTCGACAAACCGCATGATGGAGGCTTTTTGGTGGCTCTCCAGGACAAGACGGGCGCTGGAAAAGCGAACGTGATTGAGCGCTTCGGCGAGACTGTGCAGACGGGAGGAGCGGGTGGTGTGGGCATCGGCATGTATAAGGGGTCGATTTATGCCGAGATCAACGATCGCATTGTGCGATATACACTTCCCGCCGGCTCCATCGTTCCAAAGGATGCTCCTGAAACGATCGTCTCTAAGTTGCCTCTCGGTGGCGATCATCCCATGCATCCGTTCGTCATCGGCGCCGATGGATCGATGTACGTGGACGTTGCCACCGCAACCAATTCTTGCCAAGCGAAGAACCGGCAACCCAAGATACCCGGCGACAATCCGTGCACCGAACTTGAGACTCGTGGCGGCGTCTGGCATTATGACGCCAACAAAACGAACCAAATGTTTTCACCCGCTGAGCGCTACGCAACGGGGATACGTAACGCGGAGGGTTTTGCCTTCGACTCCACGGGTCGATTGTTTGTTACCCAACACGGGCGAGACCAACTGCATTCGAACTGGCCGGAACTTTACAAACCCGAAGAAGAAGCTACGCTGCCAGCTGAAGAGTTGATGCTTTTGAAGTCCGGCGGCGACTATGGCTGGCCCGAGTGCTACTACGACGGCGTGCAGAACAGACTCGTGCTTGCCCCGGAATACGGCGGTGACGGCGGCAAAGCGGTCGGCGTTTGCGCGAGCAAGATGGGTCCGGTCGCCGCATTTCCTGCCCATTGGGCGCCCAACGGAATGGTCCGCTACGAGGGCAAAAGCTTTCCGAGCCGCTACCGTGGCGGCCTATTCATTGCGTTTCACGGTTCATGGAATCGGGCGCCATACCCGCAAGGCGGCTATAACGTGGTTTTTCAGCCCCTCGACGGAGACCAGGCGTCGGGCCCGTGCGAGATATTCGCCGACGGCTTTGCCGGAGCAAAGAAGACTCCTGAAGGTGCTGCCTATCGTCCTACAGGACTTGCGGTCGGGCCTGACGGGGCGCTCTACGTCTCTGAGGACATTCACGGACGAATTTATCGGATCGTCTACACTGGCGATCCCGCCGGCCGAGCCCCGAAGGGAGCTCCTTGCCCGAGCATTTCCGCCTCTGCTGGCAAGGTCGTTCAATCGTCCGCCCAGCCGCCAGAGAGTAACACCGAAAACCTTCCCGTACCAGAAGGGTCGACGGCAGATATGGTTGCGCTCGGTGTTCGTATTTACCACGGTCAGGTGGGGGGAGCGAGTTGCACCGGTTGCCATGGCGCAAGTGGCACAGGCTCAACGCTAGGGCCCGATCTGACCAAGAAAGAGTGGATGTGGAGCGACGGCAGTTTTGCCGGAATTCTAAAAGTGATCAACCAAGGCGTGCCTCAGCCCAAGAAATTTCGCAGCCCAATGCCACCCCAGGGCGGAGCGCAACTGTCAGACACCCAGGCGTCCGCCGTGGCTGCGTATGTTTGGGGCCTCAGTCATCAGCCGCCGAAGTAGTCATTTCTGGCGCGAGTTGGCAAAGCACGCTCGCGAGATCTGGCGCCAAACCGGCTTGTGTCGGGGTAGGTTTTGCCGCCGTTTTGATTGCAGAATTGAATCTCGATAAACGAAAAGTTGACATGCCGCGAACCCAAATATCCAACGTCTTTAGCGTACTGCTACTCACAATCGCAGTGATGGCGCCTGTTTGGGTCAGCACAGCGCAAGTCAAATCGCCATCTCATCCTAAATTTGTGCTCTCCAGTCCGGACGCGCAGCTCGCGGCCAAAGTCCCCGAAGTCTATGTCGCGAACCTTTTCGGATGCACCGGGGGAAATATGTCGCCCCCGCTGCAGTGGACCGGTGCACCGGCTGGAGCGAAGAGTTTCGTCGTAACACTATTCGACCCTGACGAGCACGGCGATCCCTCGGGATGGTGGCACTGGATCGTTTATAACCTGCCCGCGAGCGTTGATAAACTTCCCAAGGGCGCTGGCGTGGAGCGCAGCGCCGTTCTGCCACCTGGAACCATGCAGGGCCGCACCGATCTCGGAAACGACGCTTATCACGGACCCTGTCCGGACAAGGGCGAGCCTCCACATCGCTATACCTTCACCGTATATGCGTTGAGCGTCGAGAAACTGGACGTGCCGCCGGACTCCAGCGGCGCGATGGTGGTATCGACCGCGAAGGAGCATTTATTGGGGAAGGCGGTCTTCATCGCGCACTATGGGCGTTAAAGAACCCAATACGGTAATGTGATTCCCTATGGAGCAATCGGAAGAAGGGCTCGTCGCTGGGTTGCTGGATGCTCAAAGAAAGGCCGAGGCGCTATTCGCGGACATCCAAGCCCTGAGTCTGATTCGGCCTGGGGCCAGGGAAAGCGAGATTAACGAGAGTGTCTATGCCCTTGCCGGGAGCATGTACGGAATCTCGCGCTATTGGCACAAACGCATCGTGCGTGCGGGGCGCAACACTATGGCTCCCTATGATGAGAATCCGCCTGACTTAACGGTGGGTGAGGATGACATCGTCTTTCTGGATTTCGGCCCAGTATTGGAGGAATGGGAAGCCGACTTCGGGCGGACTTACGTTGTAGGCAACGACCCGCTGAAGCACAAACTCCGCCGCGATATTGAAGAGGCATTTGCCAGCGGCAAGCAGTATTTTCACAAACATCCTGAGATCACCGCAGCCGAGCTTTATGCGCACGGGCAACAATTGGCGGAGCGAGCTGGCTGGGAGTACGGCGGTTCCATTGCGGGCCATCTGATTGGCATTTTTCCGCATGAGAAGATCTCAGGGGACAAGATCACTCTTTACGTCCACCCCAAGAATCACAACCGAATGCGGTTGCCGGGCGCTTCTGGCCGAAAGCGGCACTGGATATTTGAGATTCACTTTGTAGATCGGGCACGGGAGATCGGCGGCTTCTACGAAGAATTGTTGACGATCGAGTGAACTCTTTCCTCTTGTTAAACTGAAACCATGGCGCCGACTCCTCCCAACGTCCGTGGCGTAGGTCTCGATTCACAAACCCGTTGTGAGCACTATCACGGGCCTACTGACATTATCGCCATCAAGATGAAATGTTGCGGCCTTTACTATGCCTGCAAGGATTGCCACGAGACACTCGCCGATCATCCGATAGCAGTCTGGCTGGAGGAGGAATGGACCCAACAAGCGGTACTCTGCGGCGCCTGCGGTGCGATGCTAACCATTCTCCAGTACATGCAAAGTGATTCTCGCTGTGCAGCTTGTGGTGCGCAATTCAATCCTGGGTGCCGTAGCCACTATCATCTCTACTTTCAAATCCCGCAGGTTTCGGGGCCACGTTGAAAAGAGACGGGAAGAGGTCATTGGTGAGCAAGAAGGCAAATCTAACCAACCGGAAGACGATACAGATCGAGTGGGGTGATTGCGACCCCGCCCAGATTGTGCACTACCCTCGCTACTTAGCCTATTTCGATGCATGCACGACGGCTTTGTTCAGGAAGGGGGGCCTGTCCAAGCGGCAGATGTTGAAGACCTATCAAATCTTGGGTATTCCACTGGTGGACGTGCGCGCCTCGTTCAAGGCGCCGTCGCGATTTTCGGACACAGTAGTCGTCGAATCTGAGATAACGGAGTGGCGTCGCAGCAGCTTTTGCGTCCGCCACAGGTTGTTTAACAAGCATGTTTTGGCCGTGGAATGTTTTGAGATCAGGGTCTGGGCAGTGACGTCGGAAGCCGACCCAGAACAGATTGAAAGCAGACCTGTGCCGCGCGAGGTGATCGAGATGTTTTCTGCGGAACATAACCACCGCCCAGCTCAACAGAAATCGCACCGGAAGAAACCGTGAGAATACGCACGCAGGTTGGGATTGTGGGAGCTGGACCCGCAGGGCTGGTCTTGTCGCATCTCCTGCACCGACAAGGCATTCACTCGGTCGTCGTCGAAGCTCGTAGTCGGCAGCACTGCGAGCAGCGGGTGCGAGCTGGCGTCCTGGAGCAAGGCACCGTTGACCTGCTGGTAGAAATGGGCGTTGGTGAGCGAATGAAGCGGGAAGGGCTGATTCATGATGGCGTGGAAATTCGCTTCAGAAAGCAGGGGCATCGCATCGATTTCAAAGCCTTGACGGGGCGCGGTATCACGATCTATGCCCAGCAGGAAGTTGTGAAAGACCTCATCGCGGCACGGCTCGGAGCAGAGGCGGAGATTTTCTTTGAAGCCGAGCGTGTCACCGTTCACGACTTCGATTCCACAACACCGAGGATACGATTTCACGCCTATGGCGAAGCTTCGGAGGTCCTTTGCGATTTCATTGCAGGCTGCGACGGCTTTCACGGAGTGTGTCGGCCGAGCGTTGAAAATGCCGTAGCCATCTATGAACGGGTTTTTCCGTTCGCATGGCTCGGCATTTTGGCGGCTGCGCCACCTTCTTCCGAGGAACTGATCTATTGCTACCATGAGCGCGGTTTTGCCCTGCACAGCATGCGGACTCCGGAGATCACCCGTTTGTATCTCCAATGCGCTCCAGATGAAGATTTAGCGCAGTGGCCGGATCGAAGGATCTGGGAAGAATTACAGATGCGCCTCACCACGAGCGACGGGCGCCGGTTAACGGAAGGCGCCATCTTGCAGAAAGGCGTCACCGGGATGCGCAGTTTCGTGGCGGAGCCGATGCAGTGCGGCAGGCTTTATCTGGCTGGGGATGCGGCCCACATCGTCCCTCCGACCGGCGCAAAAGGCCTGAATCTTGCCGTTGCCGATGTTCGGGTTCTTGCCGCCGCATTTGCGGAGTTCTACGCCTTCGGAAACCACCACCTGCTGGACAATTACTCAGAAACCTGTTTAAGACGAGTATGGCTGGTACAGCGCTTTTCGCTGTGGATGACTTCGATGCTGCACCGTATTCCTGGGAACGACAGCTTCGAGGAGCACAGGCAGTTGGCCGACTTGGATTACCTGACAAGCTCTCGCGCGGCGGCGCAAACCTTCGCTGAAAACTACGTCGGGCTTCCAATGAGCTGAATCAACGTACAATCTGTAGCAGGCAAGTGTACTGAGTTGTCCGGTTGCGAAATCAACATGTCTTCTTCACTGGTACAGAGCAAGAGTGGCCCCAATAGACCTGTCGCTCCCTTCCGGCGGCATGAGCCGGGGACCCAGCCGGATTCTCTGTATCCTCCGTATCGAGCGACACGGCTGCGGGCGCCATCCCAGCCGTTGATCTTGCTTCCTCAAACTCTTTCTGAAGTTACTGGGCCGGTCTTTGGCCATTCCAGCGTTCATCCCAACGATCGAGACCTTACGCTTCAACATGCAAGTGAACCTCTGGGCGAGCGCATCATTGTGCGGGGGCGCGTAGTGGATGGGGATGGCCACGCCGTGTCGAATAGCTTGATCGAGATTTGGCAGGCGAACGCGGCGGGACGATATGCGCATGCGAAAGACAACCACGCCGCACCGCTCGATCCGAACTTCACTGGGACAGGAAGAACCCTGACCGACAACGACGGATTCTACAGGTTTGTGACAATCAAGCCGGGCGCCTATCCTTGGCGCAATCACGACAACGCCTGGCGTCCGGCACATATCCATTTTTCTTTGTTCGGACCGGCCTTCGTCACGCGACTGATCACTCAGATGTATTTTCCCGGCGATCCGCTCTTTGCTTACGATCCCATTCTGCAATCGATTCCGAACGAAAGAGCGCGAGAACGCTTGGTCTCAAAATTTGACCTGGAAACCACAAAGCCGGAGTGGGCCCTGGGCTATCGCTTCGACATTGTGCTGCGTGGGCGTGAAGCGACGCCATTCGAGAGGGAGGAAAGGTAACTATGGATTTGACGCCGACTCCTTCGCAAACAGTTGGTCCGTATCTGCATCTTGGCCTCACGGACGCGCGGAGTCTTTCACGTGTTGCCGGCGATGGAACGAAAGGCGAGCGAGTGTGGCTCACTTTTCGTGTGCTGGATGGGGAGGGCGCACCTGTTCCAGACGCGATGATCGAACTGTGGCAGGCAGACTCCGAAGGGAACTACGGGAGTGCGGTCGGCAGTGACGGGGGCACACCCTTTGGTGGCTTTGGGCGACTGGCGACGGCGGAAAATGGCTCCTGCACATTTGAAACAATTCGCCCAGGATGCGTGGCAGGCCCACGCGAAACAGTTCAGGCGCCGCACATCAACGTATCGATTCTTGGTCGTGGCATTTTAAAGAGATTGTCGACACGACTTTACTTCGCGGGGGAGCCAGCGAACGACGCGGATCCGATCTTGGCTTTGGTGCCAGAAAATCGGCGTCCAACTTTGTTGGCCCAGCCAAATGCTGCTCGCCCGGGCAATTGGATCTTCGATGTGCACCTTCGTGGACAGGGCGAGACGGTATTTTTCGATGTGTAATTATCCCAGATTGATGAGCCGACCCGAATCGAAGCGACTCGCGGTGCAGAGCCGGACATGAGCGGACGCTTGATTGAAAGCCTGGCAACCACGCCGGCCCTTGCCGCGTTGTTCTCCGACGAGTCGGTTCTTCGGGCTATGTTGGAATTTGAAACCGCGTTAGCCCGCGCAGAAGCCCGAGACGGACTTATCCCAACGGAGGCTGCAAACGCGATCACGGCTGCCGCAAGGCCCGCCAACTTCGATATTTCCGTCCTCGCTGACGCCACATTTCGCGCTGGAACACCCGCGATCCCGCTGGTGAAGATGCTGACCGACCAGGTACGAAAGACCGACGCGGAGGCGGCGCGATTCGTTCACTGGGGAGCCACCAGCCAGGATGTCGCCGACACCGCGATGTCCCTACTGCTCAAGCGCGCAGAACCGATTCTGACCGACGATCTGTCGCGATTGGAAAGAGCGCTGGCAGACTTGTCACACAGTCACAAAAGCAGCGTAATGCTGGGGCGAACCCTACTTCAACCCGCGCCGCCCGTGACCTTCGGCCTCAAAGCCGCCGGATGGCTGGCTTCGGTTTGCCGCGGCAGGCGGCGTCTAGAGAAAGCATTTCGAGTTGCGGCGGTGTTGCAGTTTGGGGGAGCCAGCGGCACATTGGCATCGCTGGGCGACCGCGGAATTCCGCTTGCCGAAGCTCTGAGTGCAGAACTTGGATTTGGAGACTCTCCCCCAACTCCCTGGCACACTCAGCGCGATCAACTGGCGACGCTGATCTGCGCATGCGGCGTGCTGACTGGATCTCTTGGCAAAATGGCGCGCGATATCAGTCTGCTTATGCAGAGCGAGGTGGGAGAGGCAGCCGAACCAGGAGGCAACGGCCGCGGCGGATCGTCAACCATGCCGAACAAGTGCAACCCTACAGCCTGTTCGCTCACGCTCGCGGCTGCGCACCGGGTCCCGGGACTGGTTGCATCGTTTCTCTCGGCCATGCTGCAGGAGCACGAGCGTGGCGTCGGGGGCTGGCACGCGGAGTGGCCGGTAGTTGCGGCAGTAGTCCAGTCGACCGGTGTGGCAATTGCCTCGATGGCTGAAGTAGCCGAAGGGCTCTCAGTTGACGCGCAGAAGATGAGCCTCAACATTGAGAATACGAACGGAGCTATTTTTGCCGAGCGCGCCATGATGTTGTTAGGAGTAAAGCTGGGGCGAGATGTCGCTCACAAGGTCGTTGAGGCGGCCGTTCGGAAGAGTGTCAAAGAGGGCAGGCATCTCGCCGCCGTCCTTGCCGAGACGCCTGAAGTGACAACCCATTTAGGTAGTGCCGGACTCAAGGAGTTGGAAGCGCCGCAGCAATATCTTGGATCGGCCGATGCTTTCCGGAAAGCTCTGGCATCAGAGTCCGATCGCGAAGACAACGACAAGGAGTAATGAATTGCCCTTCGCAACCGTTCACAATGCGCGAATGTTCTACCGACTGCAGGGAAACGCCGGACGACCTGTCCTAATTCTGTCGCACTCGATCAGTACGGACCACGCAATGTGGGAGCTTCAAATAGGGGATCTGCTTCCTCACTTCCAAATTCTGCTGTACGACACACGGGGCCATGGCGCTTCGGAAGCAACAACCGGTGAATATTCGATTGAAATGTTGGGCAAGGACATTCTTGCCCTGGCCGACGCGTTGGAGATCTCGCAATTTGCATTTTGCGGATTGTCTCTTGGTGGCGCTATTGGACAATGGGTGGCGGTGCACGCCCCCGAACGACTCACGCATCTTGTGCTGGCCAACACCTCCGCACAGTTCATCCCGCGGGCCAATTGGGAAACCCGAATTGCAGCGGTAGTCAAAGGCGGAATGTCGGCAGTCGTCGACGTCGCAATGGAACGATTCTTTTCACCCGACACGCTGGCGAAGCAAAATCCAAGCGTCGCTTCGATCCGCTCCGTCTTCTTGGGTACCGATCCGGTTGGGTATTTAGGATGCTGTGCGGCCCTCCGCGACATGAATCACCTAGATCTCCTCAGACAGATCAAGAGTCCAACTCTGGTGATCTCTGGTGAGCGCGACGTTGCCACACCCTGGAGCGGGCACGGAGAGATGTTGGCGCGGGAGATTCCGGGAGCGAAAACCCTTCACCTCGCGGCGGCGCACCTCTCTAATATTGAACGGCCACACTCATTCACCACGGCCCTGTTTGAATTCCTGCTGGCACAACCTAGTTCGGGCTCTGATTTGCTCCGAGCTGGATTCGAAGTGCGTCGGGCCGTTCTTGGCGACGCCCACGTCGATAGCGCAACCGCCAACACGACAGAATTTACCAGGGAGTTTCAAGAGGTGATAACCCGCTACGCTTGGGGAACCATCTGGTCTCGTCCCGAACTGGACCGGCGGACTCGACGACTCCTCGCGCTGGCAATTACGGCGTCGCTTGGAAGGTGGGAAGAGTTCGCTCTCCACGTGCGAACTGGGTTGGTCAATGATCTCGAATTGTGCGATTTGAAAGAAGTCCTTTTGCAGACTGCCGTGTATGCGGGCACTCCGGCGGCGAACACTGGGTTTCGCATTGCCGCTGAACAGATTGGGAAGAAGAAGGATGATTGAGGGCTCGGGTTTCGATATGCTCAGTGCCCTCAAGATCACTGCTTAAAGGTTCGCTCATCTCCCGACGCCGGAAAGAATTCAGAGGTCACTCGGCTTCATACCCAATCTGATGGCCATCTTTCCGAATAACGCGCTCGTCCTGGAAGGGTATCTCGCGTTGGGCGCCGTGTTCGAGAAGGGCTCCTTCACACCAAGAGAAAGGCAGATCATTCTGCGGGCAGCGAATGTAGAGAACAATTGCAATTCCTGCGCAGCCGCGCAGCTGCACATTCACAAATAGCGAAGACCCTTCTCTGTACTCCCGCTGAAGTCATTGCAGCAGTTCAGAACAATACGCCGGTTCCAGATGCCAAGCTCAATCCCCTAGTGAACTTGGCGAAAAGAACTTGTGCACGGAGGGAAACGACGAAACGACTCTGGTAGAGATGGACGGAGAAGACAAGCACGTTCCTCTGCTTATCCAGTACCCGCCTAAAGTCTCTGTGTCTTCACT
>Ga0307474_10004539_pt1 | contig 9988 bp, 8 predicted proteins | sample atmos_gasesECM1C_2_FD_203312 | JGI IMG/M metagenome (GOLD analysis project Ga0307474, IMG submission 203312) | Hardwood forest soil microbial communities from Morgan-Monroe State Forest, Indiana, United States - atmos_gasesECM1C_05 | ecosystem: Environmental > Terrestrial > Soil > Temperate...
CCGGCGCCATGTAGGCAAGCGTTCCGGCGATCACCTGCGGCGGCGCGGGGGCTTGATGTTCACGCGGCAGACGCGAGGCGATGCCGAACCCCGTCAGCCACACGCCGCCGCTCGCCGCGTCCACCAGGATGTTTGCCGGCTTGATGTCCTTATGGATCAAGCCTCGTTCATGCACCTGGCGAAGCGCCCCCGCGAGAGGGATTGCGATGCGCAGGAACTGCGATAGGTCCAGCGGCTGGCCAAGCAGTCGATCGACCGGCACACCGCCGGGATCCTCAAGCACCAGTGTCATGCGGTCGTTGTAGTGCGTCAGCGCGACGGGTCGCGCCGCCCAGTCAGCATCAAGCTCGGCCTTGAGCGCAAATTCGTGTTTAAGCTGCTCAACGCAACCGAGTGACGTTTCCTCCGCGGCAACGAGCAGGATCGGCGCCAAGCCATTGCCGGAGCCCCGGCAGAGAGAGATGTCTCCCTCCCTCAATGGCGAGAATACGTAGCCCAACAGCTCCTTCACGAGGGCCTCCTGCCAGGAGGACTACTTTAGTACATTGATTAGGTTACGTTTGTTCTCGCCGTCAATTCAAAAACAGACGCCAAAAATGGGATCGTATCCCGATCGGCGCTATACTATGGCTAGACGACGACGGTTGCGCCGCGATTGCGGCCCAAATCATGGCGGCGACGCGTGCAATCCGGAGACTGAAGCGGTGCTCCGATCAGACCCCCAAAGCCTTTTTGAGGCAGACCATAAGGTCATCTGCTCCGAATGGCTTTCTGAGCAGGCAGATTGCGCCACTGGCGGCCGCTCTCGCTTCCAGCCCCGGCCCTCCACGCGCAGTAATCATGATGACTGGCACTCGCCAGTCACGAACCATGAGCAGCCGTTTGAGATCAAATCCACTCATGCCGGGCATATGAATGTCGGTGATGACGCAGTCACAAGGGTTCCCCCCGCTCGCCGCAAAAAACTCTTCGCCGGATGCAAACCCGCGCGCGCGGTATCCCAGCGAACAGAGCGACTCGACAAGCGCTGTTCGGAATGGTTCGTCATCGTCGATAACCGCGATTAGAGGCTCTCTTGACACACATCATCCCGGGTTATGGCTGCAACCGGCGGCGGCGAAGAGAGCAATTGTGCATCTGACGGGGGCGCCAGCACACTATACACGAGTGTAGTATGTTCCCCAACGCTCAAGGCGCCTTGTGCTTTACCAGGTCGGCCATCCGCACGAGGTCGGCCAGGGTCCGTGCGCCCATTTTGCGCATGACCGCACCGCGGTGAAGTTTTACCGTGATCTCGCTTACTCCAAGATCGCCTGCTACCTGCTTGTTCATTTTCCCGGTTGTTACCAGCATCATCACCTGCTGTTCCCGTGGGGTCAGTGTTTCGAACCGTTGCCGCATCCGCAAAGCATCTTCATCGGCAGTCCGGCGCTGCCGATCGCGTTCGATGGCCGCCATCACAGCATCGAGCATGTCCTGATCACGGAATGGCTTGGGAAGAAAATCCACTGCGCCTCGTTTCATCGCGCGGACCGTCATCGGAATATCGCCATATCCGGTCATCATGACTACGGGCAGGCGAAAGCCCATCTGCGTCAGCCGGGCCTGGAACTCCAGTCCACTCATATCGGGCAGGCGGATGTCGATAACGATGCATCCGGGCTTATCCGCGACGTTGGCGTCGAAAAACTCGCTGGCCGCTCCGTAAGCTCGCGTGGCAAGTCCCACCGAGTCGAACAGGCTCTCCAACGCGCCGCGCAGAGCTGCGTCGTCGTCGACCACGTGCACAACCGCGCTATTGTTCGTCTCGAACAGCATGAGCCAAGGCCATATACGGTCACGCCAGGCTACCTATAGCATGGCAGAAATCGTGGCTTGGATCAAACCAAGGTATGGCCGGCCGGGCCATTGGTCTGACGTGGACGGGACCGTATCGCGCGCATCGGAAGGCGCCTATCGCCACATTCGACGGATATTTTTCCAGGCCCATCGCACGATCTCATCGAAGACGTCCGAGCGCTGGGCAGCACATTTGCTCGGCCCCTCCAAAACCAGCGCATGCGAAGAACGAAGGCAGAGAAGACCGATCCTAACGGAATTCAACAACGTCTAACGTGCCGCGACCCAGCTTCAATGCAATTCTGAAGTCGCGCTCGGCCACCGCAGCGCTGCACGTACGCCTTTTCAACGGAAGCGCGACAGCGACGCAGACGCTTCGGCGAAATAGAGCAGACTTTGGTCGCTCAAGGCCAGGTGCAGAGGTGGAGAAATGCAGTGGCTTTATGCGGCTCAGCTCTTGCTGCTGTTGTTCCGCTCTGATCAGGAGGTACTTCGATGGCTGGTCTCGCCAAAATCATCGACGTTCATTCACATCCTATCCTGCCTTACGGCCAAGGTGCGCCGGTGGGACCTGGGCAAAAGCAGCCCGACTGGTCTGTCGAAACCGCGATCTCGTATATGGACGAGCATGGCATCTCCGCATGCGTCCTCTCCGACCCTGACTCAGCCAACCACGCGACGGGGCAGAAGGCACGCGAAATCGCCAGACGCGTGAATGAAACGCTGGCCGACATCGTTTCCAGACATCCCAGCCGGTTTGGGGTAGTCGCGACCTTGCCCGGTCAGGATGCAGACGGGGTCATAACCGAGATCGCTTATGCGCTCGATGTATTGAAGATGGACGGCGTCAGCACTTCAACGAGCATCCACGATGTCTATCTAGGCGAACCCCAATTCGATCCGTGGTTCGAGGAGCTGAACCGGCGCGGTGTAACCCTGTTCGTCCATCCAACGTTCACAGAAGCAACGCAGACGTTACTCATCGGGCTGAACCCGTCCGTGCTCGAGTTCATGTTCGATACCACTCGCATGATTGCCAACATGGTCGTCACCGGTGCAAAGAAACGCTTCTCAAACATCAAGATCATCTCAACTCACGGCGGTGGTACCATCCCTTACCTGGTCAACCGGATTCAAGTGCTTGAGCACGCTTTCGGCGTGAGGGCTGGACGGCTCGAGCTTTCCCCGGAGGAGGTCCGCGATGGTATCGCTTCATTCTACTACGACCTGACAGCAGCCACCTCCGCGGCCCAACTCGAAGCCATTCTCAACCTCGTGCCGGCATCGCAGTTGGTGATGGGGCTTGATTTCCCATTTATGCCGAAATCGACATTTGCGCCGGCCATCGCCGACATTGAACGTTACCCGGCATTCAACAAACCCGATTTGCAAAGCCTGTCGTACGGCAATGCGGGCCGTTTGTACCCGGCGCTTAAGGCGCGCATTTGCGTCGATCATAACCGCTTAGGATCAACTTCGTCAGCTGATGGCATTCAGCTATTGCGGCGTGGCTCGACGTGATTTTCGAGGAGGTCGAAAATATGATTAGCAACATTCGCAGAGAGATGGACCGCCTTGGCGAGGTTGACGTCCCTGCTGATGAGCTCTGCGAACCACCGACACAATGTTCGCTACAGTCCTCAAGAATGGAATGTGATGTTGGTTCGTCGGTCGAACCGCGTGAAACGGTGCTGCGCGTGGGATCATTGGAGCTTGATCTCATCGATCGCACGGCGAAGCGTGGCAACCGGCAGATTGATCTGCGGCAGCGCGAGTTCCAGTTGCTCAGATACATGATGCAACGTAGCGACCAGTTGCTGACACGAGCAGACCTCTACCATGACGTATGGCGCTATAAATTCGTTCCACATACGAACCTCATTGATGTTCATATGGGTCGCCTACGTCGCGCGGTCGACGGACCAAATGAAGCCCCCATGATTCGTACTGTCCGCGGCAAAGGATTCGTTCTCAGCGCGACTCCGGCTCTCTTGAATAATTTACCTGGACTGCGGCGGGCTTAAGCAGAGAACCACCCCCAACGAATTCTAACAACATCTAACGTGCGCGGACCCTGCTTCTCTACAAATCTAAGCTCAACGACGCGCGCTTGTGTTTTGAAGGCCCGACGACCGCAATGCTCGTGCGACTTCAAGAGATGTTCGTCCCAGATCGAGGCCAGGATCGCTGGGCCAGCTTAGTTCAGCTCAGGTCAAACCGGAGAATTAAATGGCAGAGTCAAAACACACTTCAAGCCGCGACTTGATGAGCAACATTCGAAAAGAGATGGACAGTCTTGGCGAGGTTGACGTCGCGGCCGATATGCTCTGGGGTGCGCAGACGCAACGTTCGCTTGAGCATTTCAGCATCGGCAAGGACCTTATGCCGCGCGAAATGATCACGGCCTATGCGACTCTGAAGAAAGCGGCCGCAAATGCAAACCATTCCGGCAAGCGGCTCGACGATCAGGCCCACAAGCTGATCGTTCAGGTCTGCGATGAGATCCTCGCTGGCCAGCATCACGATATGTTCCCGCTGCATGTCTGGATGACCGGCAGCGGCACTCAGTTCAACATGAACGTGAACGAGGTAATCTCTAACCGATGCTGCCAGCTCGCGGGTACACCGCTTGGCAGCAAGAAGCCGGTTCACCCGAACGACCACGTCAACATGTCGCAATCGTCAAACGACAGTTTTCCGTCGGCGATGTACATCGCTGCCGCAGTGAATGTGATGCATCGCCTCGTTCCGTCAGTGAAGGCCCTGCACGACGCGATCGCTGCCAAGGCGACCGAATGGAATGACGTCGTCAAGATCGGCCGAACCCACATGCAAGATGCGACACCGATTACGTTAGGGCAAGAATGGTCGGGCTACGCTGGCATGCTGACCGATGATCTTGAACGCATTGGGGACGCGCTCAAGGGAGTTTATCGGTTGGCCCTCGGCGGCACCGCAGTCGGCACCGGGATCAACGCCGCGCCCGGTTTTGCCGAGGCAGCCGCTGCCCAAATTGCCAAGCTGACGGGTCTGTCCTTTGTCAGTGCACCGAACAAATTCACCGTGCAGGGCGCGCATGACGCGCTGGTGCAGCTTTCCGGCACGTTCCGCACGCTGGCAGTCTCGCTCTATAAAATCGGAAACGACATCCGGCTGATGTCCTGCGGTCCGCGCGCCGGCTTCGCCGAACTCATGATTCCCGAGAATGAGCCGGGCTCGTCGATCATGCCAGGCAAGGTCAACCCGACCCAGGCCGAGGCGTTGACCATGATCGCCGTGCAGGTGATAGCGAACGACGTCGCCGTCGGCTTCGGAGGTGCCGGCGGTTTTCTCGAGATGAACGTCTACAAGCCGCTGATGATCCACAACATCACGCATTCGATCACGATCATGACCGACGGCTGCGCAAATTTCCGCAAGTTCCTCGTCGAAGGAACCAGGCCGAACGTGAAGAAGATCAAGGAATATGTCGACCACTCCCTGATGCTCGTTACCGCGCTGGCGCCAGTTATCGGCTACGACAAGGCGTCCGAGATCGCGCATTACGCGATGGATAACGATCTCACGCTCAAGGCAGCGGCGCTGAAGCTCGGCTTTGTTACCGAGCAGGAGTTCGATCGCGTCGTCGATCCCGCAAAGATGGTCAAGCCGTACGTCGCCAAGACAATTGACCTCGCCAAGACCAGCATATCGGCGGTTAGGGAGCAGACACGATGATCCGATGCATCAAATTATGGACTGGCGCTGACCAGAAGTCGCATTTCGAAGAAGGCTTCATCGATCTCGAGCCCGGTGTAAGGGGAGACGCGCTTAGCGTGAAGTTTCCTATCGTCTCGGCTTCGTTCCACGAGACGGATGTGGATCCCCAACTCGGACGGCACCCGGATCCAGATCGACAACTGGTCATCACGCTGAGCGGCGAGCTGGAATTCGAAACGCCGGATGGGCGATTTACGCTCCGCACCGGCGACATCCTCTTCACCGAGGACACGAGCGGAGGCGGACACAATTGGAAGATGGTCGGCGACCAGCCCTGGCGCCGTGTCTACACCATCCTCGATCCAAAGACCGTCGTTCCCTTTCAGCCAGCCGCCGCTGGCGGGAAGGACCGCGCGGGTAGTGCAGAAAGTACCACAGGAGCACGCAAATGATCCGATGTGTACGTCTATGGACCGGCGATGACCAGAACTCGTATTTCGAGGAGGGCGTCATCGAACTCAAGTCGGGTCCGCGCAGCGACTGGCTGAGCGATAAACTCGCCGTGGCCACCATCTCTTTCCAGGAAACGGCATCGGGCGGCGCTTTCGCCTGGCACACCGCGCCCGTTCGGCAACTGGTTATCACGCTAAGCGGCACGCTGGATTTCCAGACGCGCGGAGGCGAGCATTTCCTTCTCCACCCCGGCAATATCCTGCTCGCCGAGGACACGGTCGGCTCCGGACACAGTTGGAAGTTGACCGACGATTCTTCCTGGCGCCGCGCCTACGTGGTCCTTCAACCGAGAGCCGCGGTGCCGTTTCGCGCGCGCAAGCTGCAGCGGGCGACGGCCTGATCCAAGCGTTCATCAAAGAAAACCGCTCATCAATTTGAAAGAGAAATCCGATGTCAGATACCTTCAATGACGAACCGGATGTCGTCCTCATTGGCGCCGGCATCATGAGCTCCACGCTCGGGGTCTTCCTGAAAGAACTTGAGCCCTCACTCTCCATCGCGATGTTCGAAACGCTGGAGGATTGTGGCCTCGAAAGCTCGGAGGCCTGGAACAACGCTGGCACCGGGCATGCCGCGAACTGCGAGATGAACTATACGCCCGAGCGGCCCGACGGCAGCGTTGACATCTCCAAGGCGCTGGAAGTCAATGTCGAGTTCGACCTGTCGCGCCAGTTCTGGTCGTACCTCGTAAAGAAGGGTGCGATCGCCAATCCGCGCTCGTTCATTCATCCCGTGCCGCACATGAGTTTCGTGCACGGCAGTAACGTCTCGTTCCTCAGAAAGAGGTTCAAGGCAATGAGCGCGCACCACTGCTATTACGGCATGGAATACAGCGAGGATCGGCATAAGATCGCGGAGTGGGCACCGCTGCTGATGGAGGGGCGGACTGGCGACGAGCCAGTTGCGGCCACGCGGATCGTTACAGGCACCGACGTGGACTACGGCTCCCTCACCCATCATCTGGTCCAGTATCTCGTCGGCCAGCCGGGCTGCAAAGTACATTACCGGAACCGCGTCACTAATCTCGTCCGTGAGGACCAAGGGCGCTGGCGCGTCGAGGTTCTTGATGTCGACAGCGGCGAGAAGCGATCGGTGAAGACCAAGTTCGTCTTTATCGGCGCAGGCGGCGGCGCGCTTCGTCTGCTGCAGAAATCCGGTATTCCCGAGGGCCACGGCTATGGCGGCTTCCCCGTCAGCGGCATCTGGCTGCGTTGCGACAATCCCGAAATCAACAAGCGTCACCGCGCCAAGGTCTATGGCAAGGCAGCGGTGGGCTCGCCGCCAATGTCGGTGCCGCATCTCGATACCCGCGTTATCGGCGGCCAGCGCTCGCTGCTATTTGGTCCCTATGCCGGCTTCTCTAGCAAATTCTTGAAGCACGGTTCGCTGCTGGATCTATTTGAATCGGTCAGGCCGGCCAATATCAAGCCGCTACTTTCGGTGGCGCGAGATAATTTCGATCTCACGGAATACCTGATCGAACAAGTCCTTCAGTCCGAGAGTCACAGACTGGCCGCGCTTGACGAGTATTTCCCGAACGCTAAGTCCGAGGACTGGAAGCTCCAGGTCGCAGGGCAACGCGTTCAGACCATCAAGCCTGACGTCAAGCGTGGTGGCTTGCTCGAGTTTGGAACCGAACTCGTCGGCGCGGCCGATCACTCGCTTGTCGCGCTTCTCGGAGCCTCGCCCGGCGCTTCCACTGCCGCGTTCATCGCGATCAGTGTGCTGGCGAAATGTTTTACCGGTGAGCTGACGGCGAGCGCGTGGTTGCCGAAGCTGAAGGAGATCATTCCATCGTATGGCGTTTCGCTGATCGAGGATGCCGGACTTTGCCAGCGCGTGCGGGCGGACACGGCGGAAGTTCTTCATATCGAGAACATCGACCGGCCTACCGCCGCCGTCAGCTCGTCACGAAAAACACGAAACGTTTCCCGAGTCGGTGCATAGAGAGGAAGGACGTCATGGCCAAAACAGTCGCTGATCAATTTGCGGAAACCCTCGCTGCAGCCGGTGTCAAGCGGATATATGGCGTCGTCGGCGACAGCCTGAACGGCCTGACCGATTCGATCCGCCGCCAGGGACAGATAGAATGGAAGCATGTGCGGCATGAGGAAGTCGCGGCTTTTGCGGCGGGTGGCGAAGCGCATGTGACAGGCGATCTCGCAGTCTGCGCCGGGAGCTGCGGCCCGGGCAATCTGCACCTCATCAACGGCCTGTTTGATTGTCAGAGGTCGCGCCTGCCGGTGCTTGCCATTGCTGCGCAGGTCCCGTCGGCCGAGCTCGGCGCCGGATACTTCCAGGAAACCCACCCGGAGAATCTATTCAAGGAATGTAGTCACTATTGCGAGCTGATCTCGGGGGCCAACCAGATGCCCCGCGTTCTGGAGATTGCGATCCGGCAAGCGGTGGGAAATCGCGGCGTCTCGGTTGTGGTCATTCCGGGCGACGTTGCCCTTCAGCCCGCCGCGGACGCGCCGCTGCCGAAAGTAGCGGGCCTGCTGCCTAGGCAAGCCGTCGCGATGCCGGCAGGCGTCGACGTGGATCGGCTCGCTGCGCTTCTCAACGGCGATGGCCGAGTGACGATGTTCTGCGGTTCGGGATGTGAGGGCGCGCATGATGAAGTCCTCGCGCTGGCCGATCGCCTGAAGGCTCCCATCGTGCATGCCTTCCGGGGCAAGGAACATGTTGAGTGGGGCAACCCGTTTGACGTCGGCATGACTGGGTTGATCGGCTTCTCCTCGGGCTACTACGCGATGCTCGATTGCGACATCCTCTTGATGCTCGGTACCGATTTTCCATATCGCCAGTTCTATCCGCACGGCGCGGGGGTACGCATCGCACAGGTGGACGTTCGGCCCGAACAGATTGGCCGCCGTGCGCCGGTCGATCTCGGCGTGGTGGGCGACGTTCGCGCGACTATTGAAAGCGTCCTGCCACTCATCAAGAAGACGCGCGACCGCGTCCATCTCGACCGAGCGACACAGCATTACCGCAAGGCCCGCAAGGATCTCGATGGGCTCGCGGTCAGCAAGCCCGGTCGCAAACCAATTCACCCGCAGCAGGTCGCCAAGGCGATCAGCGACCAGGCCTCGCAGGATGCCATCTTTACCTGCGACGTCGGTCTGCCGACAGTGTGGGCGGCTCGCTATCTCGCGATGAACGGCAAGCGGCGGCTGATCGGGTCATTCTGGCATGGCTCGATGGCCAATGCGATGCCGCACGCGATCGGCGCACAGGCAGCGTTTCCAGGCCGGCAGGTGATCTCGCTGTCGGGTGATGGTGGTTTCACCATGCTGATGGGCGATTTTCTTAGCCTTGCGCAGCTCGGCCTTCCGGTGAAGGTCGTGGTGTTCAACAACAGCGCGCTCGGCTTCATCGAGATCGAGCAGAAGTCCTCGGGCTTTCTCGACTTCGGTACCGAGTTCAAGAATCCGAACTTTGCCGCGATGGCCGAAGCCTGTGGTGTTCGTGGGATTCGGCTCGAAGATCCAGCGGACGTCGACAAGGGCATCGCTGCCGCACTTGCCCACAACGGACCGGTGCTGGTCGACGCGGTGGTGAGCCGGTCGGTACTTCCCATCCCGCCCGCTATCACTGTCGAAATGGCCAAAGGCTTCACGCTCTACATGGTGAAGGCCGTGTTCAACGGCCGCGCCGACGATCTCGTCGATCTCGCCAAATCGAACCTGTGGGCTTAAGTCGGGAGAATTGCAATGGATATTACGGCGCTTCTCCTATCGCGACTTCAGTTCGCCTTCACCATCACGTTCCATATCATCTTTCCGTCCTTCACGATCGGATTGGCGGCCTGGCTAACTGTTCTCGAGGCGCTGCGTCTTGCGACCGGCCGCCCGGTCTATCGCGTGATCTTCGACTTCTGGTTGAAGATATTCGGTCTGGCGTTTGGATTGGGTGTCGTGTCCGGGATCGTGATGGC
>Ga0307474_10004540_pt1 | contig 9987 bp, 9 predicted proteins | sample atmos_gasesECM1C_2_FD_203312 | JGI IMG/M metagenome (GOLD analysis project Ga0307474, IMG submission 203312) | Hardwood forest soil microbial communities from Morgan-Monroe State Forest, Indiana, United States - atmos_gasesECM1C_05 | ecosystem: Environmental > Terrestrial > Soil > Temperate...
GCACGACGTCAAAGCCATGCTGGCCGCCGCTCCCGACGCCGGGGTCTTTTACATCTGTAATCCCAATAACCCTACCGGCACTCTGACTTCGCACTCGGACATCGAGTATCTCGTCGCCAACAAGCCGAAGGACTCGATTGTCATCGTCGACGAAGCTTACATTCACCTGAGCGAAGCGCCGTCGACGCTTGATCTGGTCAAAGCCGGTAAAGATGTGATCGTGCTGCGAACCTTCTCGAAGGTCTACGGTATGGCTGGCCTGCGCTGCGGATTTGTGATTGCGCGTCCGGACGTACTGGAAAAAGTTGTGGCGCGAGGCGGACAGAACTTTATGCCCACGACTGCCGTTACCGCCGCCATCGCCAGCCTGAAGGACGCGGCCCTGGTCCCGGAGCGACGCCGCATCAATGCGGGCGTTCGTCAGCAGACGTTTCAGTGGCTCGAGCGCAATGGCTATTCCTACATTCCTTCCGAGTCCAACTGTTTCATGCTCGACACCAAGCGCCCGGGCAAAGATGTGAGAGAAGCCATGGCGAAAGAAAACGTCTTGATTGGCCGGGTCTGGCCGCTGATGCCCACCTACGTCCGCATCACGGTAGGAACTCAAGCCGAAATGGAGCGCTTCCAATCCGCTTTCCAAAAAGTAATGAAAGCGTAAGCGTGGCGCGGGCGCCCTCGCCCGCGTCTCTTGGTAGCGCAGGCCAGGCCGGCTATCGCGTGGCTGTCTCGCCTGAGAAGCCGATACGGTGGCGCTATTCCGGCGTTACTCCGGCGCTTCCGTCCACCGCACTCTTCGCCCTTCCCGGCTACTCTTATGCGCCAGCAAGATCCCGCGCATGGTGCGTAGCGCCTGTTCCGGCGTCACATCCAGCGGAGTTCCCTTCTCGATCGCTTCTCTCACGTTGGCGTAGAACCCGCGATAATCTCCGCGCTCAGTCTTTACCCGGCGCGTCTCCCCATTCACACGGCTCAAAGTCCCCCAACGATCCTCCGGCTCGACACCCCAATCGTCTCCCCAATCCGGGCCATCAGGGCAGCCCTCGCTGCGCAGAATCGCCTCTTGCGGATCCATCCCCGATTTCAAATACGACCCCTCCGTCCCGTGAAGCAACAGGTGCGGCCCGGGAGCGTAAGCGATCGTGCGTGCGCGCAGCGTCGCTCGCAGACGCGGATATTCCATGTACACGTCAAAGGAATCGTCGATCTTCGAATCCACACGCTGGCAGAATGCCGACGCCCAAATCGTCTCCGGCTCGCCAAACAAAACCAGCGCTCCATCGATCAAATGTGGCCCCAGGTCCCAGAGGACGCCGCCAGCAGCAGACTCCGGGCGTTCCCGCCAGGCGCTCGGCTTGCTCTCGAGCCGGAAGCGGTCAAAGCGCGACTCGTACTCGACCACCGTTCCCAGCGCGCCCGACTTCACCAGCTTTTTGACCGTCTGAAAATCCCCGTCCCAGCGCCGGTCCTGATATACGGTCACGAGGCGTCCGCGTTCGGCGGCGAGACGCACCAGTTGCTCGGCCTCCGCCATCGTCGGGGTGAATGGTTTGTCCACCACCACATCGCGTCCCGCTTCCAGGCAGGCCTTCGTGTAGGAGAAGTGCGAATCGTTCGGAGTTGCCACCACGACCAATCCGATCGTTTTGTCGGAGAGCATTTCATCCAGCGTCCGAGCCACGCGCACTTCAGGATATTTTTCCTTCGCCTTGTTCCCATGACGTTCGAGGATGCAGGCTAATTCCATCCCTTTGACGCCGCGAATTACCGGCGCATGAAACGCCTGCCCCGCCAGACCAAATCCGATTAAGCCCACACGAACCATGCTTTTCTTTCTCCTGAGTGACACGGAAACTATTCAGCAATGTTTAACGATCTTTTACGCGCCGCACAAATTTCAATCCCGACCAAACCTCAGTCACCGCACAGACTTTTATATCCACCAGCCCGGCTGCGAGTCCAATTTCGCGCACGATGTTTTCATTTAGATCCGTGGCCACGCCTGAGCTTTTCTTCGGCCAATTCACCCAGAGCATACCGGCGGGAACAAGCAGCTTGGCGATGCGGTTGAAATCCTTCGGCAGTTGCGCTTTTGATTTCGTGAATAGCATCGCGAAATCAAGCGGGCCCTTCCCGTTACTCAAGCTTTCGCATCCGGCAAGTGCGGTTTTCAATTCCGTACGCACTTCGTCAGGCGCATCGACCAGGCAAACTCTTACCCCGGGCTTGATTCCGAGCTTTTTTGGCAGCGGCGTTCCAGAGTATCCTGGCATGAGGTCGCGACGAGAGCGCGCCGCAGATTGTACTCTGTACGTAGAGAAAATTCAGCCCAAGCATAGTTCACGTAGCGGCCCCGAACGAATGCTTCCGGGGCGGCGTGACTCTAGTAAGAATCGGCTGAGGTCCGAAGGCCGCTCTAACGCGCCGGTGCATACCATCCGCGCCGCGACCGCACCCGCAGATTCTTCTTGTCGTTGGCCATGATTTCGATGGTGCGGTAATGGCCGTCCGCCTTGAGGTTCGCCGGCTTGTAGGAGACGGCGTACTGGCTGCGGAGCTCGTCCTGAATTTCGGAAAAATCGTTAGCCACATCGCGAATCTGGAATGGGAAAAAGGCGCGCCCGCCAGTAGCGTCAGCGATGCGCTCCAGCACCTTGTCGCCCTGCCCTTTGGTGCCGCTTACGTTAGTGCTGATGGTGTAGACGATGGCCTCGGCGCGCTGCGCCATCTCGATCGCTTCTTCGCGGGTGACGTGGCTCTGGTTATCCTCGCCGTCGCTAAGCAAAATAATGACTCGCCGCACTGTGGCAGCTGTCGACCCCTTCAGCAGCTTGTCGCGGCAGGCGAAATACAGCGCATCGTAAAGCGCCGTGCCGCCACCGGGCCGCAGTTCGTGCACTCCATGCGCGAGTAATTCGGTGTTGTCGGTGAAGTCCTGCGTCACTTCCGGGGTCACGTCGAACCCGACCACGAACGCCTGATCGATGCGGGGGTGAATCGTCTGATTGAGAAACTCGATGGCGGATTGCTGCTCAAATTTGAAGCGGTCGCGTACGGAATTGCTGGCATCGATCAGCAGGCCGACCTGCAGCGGAAGGTTCGTCTCTGCGTGAAAGCTGCGAATTTCCTCGGGTGGTTTGCTGTCGTCGAGCACTTGGAAGTCGCCCTGCTTCAGATCGGTAATACGTCGCCCGTGCTTGTCGGTCACGGTGAAGACTACGTTCACTTCGTTAGTGGTCGCGCGGATGGTCGTGACCTCGTCGCCCGTGGGAGCATTGGGATCGGAAGGCTTCTGCTCCGGCGCGGCCGCAGATGCCTGAGCCGTTGAAGCCTGTGCGGTGGATGTAGGAGCGTTCGAACTTGGAGGCGCCGACTGTGATGTTGCGCTCCCCGCCAAAAACACGAGGAGAAGCACTCCGGACCCTGTAATAATCTTCGTCCTCAAGGTTTCCATCAATATCGACATTATATCCGCCCGCGCCAAGCCCCGCCTGCTTCAATCGTTGGTAGGGACGTTGCCGGCAACGTCTTTTTCGAGCCTGGCGAGGAACGCCCGAAGTGGCTCTGGAAGCGGACTTTCAAGTGCGATCGGTTTCCCAGTGAGCGGGTGCGCTAGTTCCAGGCGCGCCGCATGCAGAAAATTTCGCGCCAGCGAAATTGCGGCGCCCTCGCCGGTGGCGCGGCCGCGCCTCGCTCGCATCTCGCGGGCCGCCCCGTAGAGCGCATCGCCCACTACCGGATGCCCAAGTGAGGCCATGTGCACTCGAATCTGATGGGTGCGGCCGGTGTCAATCTTTACCTCCACCAGCGTGAACTTGCCGAACACCGTATCCAGCCGCCGCTGCACGCTATAATGCGAGACTGCGTCGCGCCCGCCCGTTCCGCGCGTCGTCATTCGTGTGCGCCGCACCCGGTCGCGGCTGATGCTGGCCGAGATTGTTCCCCGATCCTTCTTCGCCGAGCCGTGGACCAACGCAATATACGTCTTCTTCACTTCGCGGCGCGCAAACTGCGCCGCCAGCTTGCGATGCGCCTCATCGTTCTTGGCCACTACGATCAGCCCGCTGGTTTCTCTGTCGAGGCGGTGGACGATGCCCGGCCGCATCTCGCCGCCGACCGCAGACAGCGTTGCGAAATGATGCAGCAGTGCATTCACCAGCGTCCTACGATTGCGCTGATCTTCCGTCGCGCCCGCCCCGGCATGCACTATCATTCCTGCGGGCTTGTTGATGACCGCAAGATCGTCGTCTTCATAAACGATATCCAGCGGAATCTCTTCCGCGATGGCGCGCAAGGGAGGCCGCTCCGCCGAGCCAATTACGAAGACGCGTTCGCCGCCCCGCAGCTTGAGAGAAGCCTTCGCGGGAGCATCATTCACCAGAACTTTTTCTTCGGAGATAAGGTGCTGCACCCGCGCCCGGCTGACGTCAAGGTGCGAGGCCAGGAATTGATCAAGGCGCTTTCCAGCATCGTCGGGCGCAACAAAAATAAGAATTGGAGATGCTTCCGCCACTCGGAGGAAAGAATACTACAGGGGAGCTATCGCGTAGCGCTGACGGTCCGGGCCGGGATTGATTTGGAGCCGGGGCGCAGCCACCAAATCAATCCGCCGGCAAGCACCAATCCAATGGCGATCAACTGCGTGCCCGACATGGCTCCGCCAAACACCGAACCGCGGCCGGGATCGTCGCGCAAATATTCCAAGAAGAATCGGGCGACGCCATAAATGAACATGAACGCGCCAATCACCTGGCCGTCGAACTTTCTGCGCTTGAGCAGCCACATCAAAAAGAAGAAATTTGCCAACTCCACCGCCGACTCGAACAGTTGCGTCGGTTCAAGCGGCACGCCCAGCGGAGTCCCGGTAATCGAGTTGGCCAGCGGATTGTGAAAAGTCACGCCCCACCAGTGATGAGTCTCTTTGCCGTAGCAGCATCCCGCGGCGAAGCAGCCGATACGTCCGATCGCGTGCCCCAGCGCAAGGCCCGGCGCGAAGGCGTCGCATGTACCCAGCGGAGGCATTTTATGTCGCCAGACATACCACGCCGCCGCGGCGAATGCAGCGAGCAAGCCTCCCGAAAAGACTCCACCCGCCTGTAGCGTGTTAATGCTGAAAATTTCGCCGGGATGAGCCGAATAGTAGCTCCACTCGTTGACGACGTAGAGCACCTTGGCTCCGACAATGCCGCACAGGACCACGAGAATCCCCAGGTTCCATGCCTTGTCGCCATCAATTCCAAGGCGTTCGGAATTGCGCACACTGATCCACAGTCCGATCAGGACTCCAAGAGAAACGAGGAATCCGTATGTCGGAAGAAAAAACTTCCCTATGTGAAACAATTGTGGGAACACAGTCTAATTAGATGCGTGAATCAGCGGATTTGCTACTCGAACAGTCTAGCAGGAATACAGCTGTTGACTCTTAGCCCTTAAGCTAAAGGCTAAGAGCTAACCGCTAACGGCAGGTTTTATCAAGCCGACCCACTAAGCCGTGTGACGGGGCCGAGAATGAACCCGTCGGTAGACGTTGGGCGCCCGCCGAGACCCTTTAGGCATCTGCGCATGGCGCAGCGTCGCTCACCGGATCCTAGTTCGAGTCGAGCTCCCGTTCATTCTGCATTGGTTCAAATATCGGTGACCCGCCATCACCAACCCGGCAGGCCGGCTTTCAATCAGGATGCTAGGCAAAAGCCACGCGCTTGGCAAGGGGAAGACCGCAAAAAGTTGGCAGGCCGCTTGCTACCAAAGTAATGCCCAGTTCACAAATGGGACTTGCCAAGCGGAGACACACAGGCAAAGAAAAGAGGAACTCGGAAGTGCAGGCACGTCGCAGGCTACCCTGCCTTGCGCTTCTCCACCAGCACCTCATCCAGCGCATTGGACAATATGTGTGCGCGCTTCAGGTAATCGGTTGGCCCAATGTCCTGCCTCTTCTTGAGCAGGTGATATTCGTCGGCAATATTCAATGCCGCCAAGACCGCCAGCCGCACAGTGTCGATGGTGTTGGTCGCCTCGGCCACGGCACGCATCTTGGCGTCCACATATTCCGCCAGCTTCAAAATGTAGTCCGGATCGGAGCCGCGCAGGTTATATGCCTGGTCAAAAATCTCCACGCGAACGCTGGAGTTCTGCGGGTCTTTCACCACCTGATCTTTGGTCGCGGTAGCCATAAACCGTTTTCTCCGTTGGGTCTTTAGCTTGCGTCATTTCTCATAGAGACGCGTCTGGCTCCGTCTCTTTCCTGCGACGATTGCCTTCTTAGCTGGCCTCAGCAATCGACTCGATCTGTGCCAACATCTTCTCGACACGCCCGCGAATCTCTTCCCGCTCTTTTTTCAAGCGCACGGTCTCGCGCCGCAGTGTGGTCAGTTCTTCTTCGCGGTCTTGCATCTGCTGCCGCAGTCGCTGCGCATCGCGTTCCGCAGTAACCTGGGCCTGCCGTGCCGCTTTGTACAGCTCTATGGTGCGATAAATTTTGTCTTCGAGCGCCTGAAAATCGTCCGCCGGAACCTGCTCTGCCACCTGTTCGACTGCATTTAATGCCATGATTGCACTCTTCTCCGCGACAATTTCTGAAACTTCTTCGCAGTATACTCCACATCTTTGTGGACAAGGCACCCCGGAAGCGAGAAACCATTACCACAAAGGACACGAAGTTACACTAAGGGATTAATTTGCAGGTGTTTCCTTCGTGTGATTTCGTGTCCTTCGTGGTATAGGGGTAAGTTGAGGTCATTACGGCCCATCGGAGGAATGGGCGTAGCTCGATTGGCTATAATTCGTTGAGCCAGGAGGATCGAAACCCATGAAACCCGTTGCTTATTCTGTCCTCGGATTGTTCCTCGCGCTTATTGCCCTCGCATCCCCGAGCGCGGCCAAAACTAAAGTCGAACTGAAAGATGCTCAAGGCAAACCCGTCGGCGACGTCATCATTTGGGATCAGGGACCAGGCGTCGCTCTCGAAGTCAAACTCCACGATCTCTTGCCAGGAGAGCATGCCATCCATTTCCATCAGGTTCCCAAGTGCGAAGGACCGGACTTCAAGTCGGCCGGTGGACACTTCAATCCCGAAGGTAAGAAGCACGGTTTCGATAATCCCGAAGGGCACCACGCTGGCGACATGAGAAACTTCACCGTCGGCGCCGATGGAAAAGCGACCGCCCAGCTCAAAGACGATGACGTGACTCTCAAAGACGGCCCGCACTCATTACTGACGAACGGCGGAGCAGTCGTAGTCCACGCCAAGGCCGACGACTACAAGACTGATCCGGCGGGCAGTTCCGGAGACCGCGTAGCCTGCGGCGTAATCACGAAGTAGGGACACGTAGCGACAGCCGCCTCGGCTGTCAGGTTTTGATTGTTAGAACTGCGGATTCTTAGAACCGAGTCACGCGGAGCTTGCTCAGGCGGCGCGCCGCTTCATCCAGCGTCTCCGGCTTCTTGCAGAACGCGAACCGCACTTGCCGCGCCCCGTCCCGCGGATCGCGATAGAAACTTGATCCGGGTACGCAGGCCACGCCAGTCTCTTGCACAAGATATTTCGCGAACGAAACATCGTCCTCAAATCCAAACGCAGAGATATCCGTCATCACGTAATACGCGCCTCGCGGACGAAAGCATTTAAACCCAGCCGCTGTCAGCGCCGGCATGAGGTGATCGCGCCGCACGCGATAGCCCTGGGCCAGCTTCGCGTAATAGTCCGCGGGCAGGCCCAACGCCGCGGCGCCCGCCTCCTGCAGCGGGGCAGGAGCGCCCACAGTCAGAAAATCGTGCACCTTGCGGATGGCATTAGTAATCTTCTCCGGTGCAACCGCCCATCCTACGCGCCATCCGGTCACGCTGTAGGTCTTCGACATGCCATTGATGGTCACCGTGCGCTCGCGCATTCCATCGAGCGACACCATGGAAACATGTTCCGTTCCCTCGTAAAGAATGTGCTCGTAAATCTCATCCGTAATGGCCAGCACGTCGAACTCGACGCACAAATCGCGAATCAACTCCAATTCGGCGCGCGTGAAGACTTTGCCAGTCGGATTGTTGGGCGTATTCACGATGATCGCCTTCGTATGCCTGTCGAAGGCGCGCCGCAATTCTTTTTCATCAAATGTCCACTCGCCGCCGTCTACCGACGGAGGACGCAGCTTCACAAACTTCGGCTTCGCCCCGCTCAATACTGAATCGGGCCCGTAGTTTTCATAAAAAGGTTCGAATATCACGACTTCATCGCCCGTATTGCAAACCGCCAACAGGGTCGAAATCATCGCCTCGGTCGACCCGCAGCACACGGTGATTTCCTTCTCAGGATCGACCGTGATGCCCTGCCACACGCTCATTTGCCGCGCGATGGCATTGCGCAGGTTCTTCGCGCCCCACGTGATCGCATATTGGTTCACGTCCGCCGCAACAGCCTGCTGCGCGGCCTGTTTGATCTCCGCCGGGGCAGCGAAGTCCGGAAAGCCCTGCGCCAGATTGACTGCCTCGTGCAGCATGGCCTGCCGCGTCATCTCGCGAATCACCGACTCGGTGAAGTGCCCAACCTTGTCGCTGAGAAAGTGTTTGCCGCGTGCAGAAACTCGTGCACCAGAAGCCCCGGGCGCCTCATTTCCCGCTTTCTTGGTGAGAAGTGGGGATTTCGCGGGCTTGAGTCTGGAAGATTTCAGGGAAGACTGGGACGCAGTTTTCTTAACCTTCTTAGCTTTGGTCAAAGTACGCCGTGACATAACAGGCAGACTAGCACAGCCGAGTGTACCGGGACTGCGGTCTTAAGCCCTCTTCAGCCGATTCGCGCAGCAGCCGCGCAGCATCCAAAAGCCCAGACTGCTGTGGATTATTTTTCATCCGTATTTCATCTCCGCGTCATCTGTCTGTAACCCTTACACCGCTACCTTCTCCTGAGCAATTCACTCAGGAGGAATATTCATGCTCGCACCAGGTTTCCTGGCGAAAGCCAGGCAGCATCTCGCCGTTGCCACCAGCCTCTTCGCAATCATCGCCAATCTCGGCGCGCCGCTTCCAGCCGCGGCTCGAGATGACGACAGACATTCGACCGCTACTCCCATCAAGCACGTGATCGTCATCATCGGAGAGAACCGCACTTTCGACCACGTATTCGCAACCTACCAGCCTCGTCGTGGCGAGAGCGTTTCGAATCTGCTTTCCAAGGGCATCGTCAACCCAGACGGAACTCCCGGCCCCAAGTTTTTCCAGGCGAGCCAATCCTCCGCGAGCGACACGAACGCCCACGGATACCAGTTGAGTCCGTCCGGTAATGCCGCGTATTCGGTTCTGCCTCCGGTTCTCGCCGGTGGCTATAGCACGGCCCCATTCCCCGATGTCGCCAGCGCCATGGCGGTTGAGAACGGCCTGCCCAACGACTACTACAAGTACTTAACCACCGGCGGCACCGGACTCGCGCACGGAGCGGTTGACGCTCGCATTCCCAACGCGGCCTCGCTGCCATCCGGGCCGTTCCAGATCACGTCCCCGACGCATCCTTACGATGCTTACGACAACAGCCCGGTCCACCGCTTCTACCAGATGTGGCAGCAGTTTGATTGCAACGCGGCAAATGCAACCCCATCAAACCCGAGCGGATGCCTGTCCGACCTGTTCCCCTGGGTCGAAACCACGATCGGCGCCGGCTCCAACGGACTCGCTCAACCTTCCGGCTTTACCGACATCAGCACTAAAGAAGGTTCTACCTCCATGGGCTTCTATAACATGCTGCAGGGAGATGCGCCTTATTTGAAGTCTCTCGCCGACCACTACGCGATGAGCGACAACTTCCATCAATCTGTGATGGGTGGAACCGGCGCCAACCACCTCATGCTCGGCACAGGCGACGCGATCTGGTTTAGCGATGGCAACGGGAATCCCACTGAACCTCCCCACAATCAACTAGTCGCCGCGGGCAGCCCCAACGCCGGCGTTGTCGATGAAATTGAAAATCCCAATCCGCTGGCGGGCACCAACAACTGGTATACGGAAGAT
>Ga0307474_10004541_pt1 | contig 9985 bp, 10 predicted proteins | sample atmos_gasesECM1C_2_FD_203312 | JGI IMG/M metagenome (GOLD analysis project Ga0307474, IMG submission 203312) | Hardwood forest soil microbial communities from Morgan-Monroe State Forest, Indiana, United States - atmos_gasesECM1C_05 | ecosystem: Environmental > Terrestrial > Soil > Temperate...
CGGCGTGCATCCATCCACCGTGTCGCGCGCCCTCGATCCCAAGAAGCGGCATCTGGTTGCCGAAGACGTTGCCAAGAGGATCGCTTCGCAGGCCGAGGCGCTCGGCTACCAACCGAACCGTCTCGCAGCGAGCCTTCGCCTGGGCCGCTCACAACTCATCGGCGTGCTGCTTCCGGACATCGCCAACCCGATGTTCGCTCCCGTCCTGAGCGGGGCCACGGAGGTGTTGTCGACCGAAGGCTACGCCCCGATCGTCGCCGACGCAGGCGATGCAACTTCCCAACAGGTCTCCTTTGTGGAGACGCTGCTCAGTCAGCGCGTGGATGGGTTGATCCTGGCTACCGTTTCACAGGACGACGAACTTGTCGCCTTCTGCATCGACCGCGGCCTCCCCGTCGTCCTGATCAATCGATCTGAAACCCGCGATCGCGTATCGTCGGTCGTTTCCGACGACGACTTGGGAATGCGCCTGGCCGTCGATCATCTCGTCGGCCTTGGACACCGCCGGATCGTGCATGTCGCGGGCCCGCCATCCACATCGACCGGACTACTTCGACGCGATGGATTCGAACGGGCCATGTCACATGGTGAATTGACAGGCACCGCGCTCGAAGCGACGGCCTATACCCGTGAGGCTGGAGCGGAGGCTACGACACGGATTCTTGATACCGGAGACGATATCACGGCGATCGTCGCCGCTAACGATCTGTTGGCCCTCGGCGCTCTCGATGCATTGAAGAGACGCAATCTGCGGTGCCCCGATGATATTTCGATCGTCGGGCACAACGACATGCCGTTCATGGACGTCGTTTCTCCTCCGCTTACGACGGTGCGCATAGAACATCGGGAAATGGGTCGTCGCGCCGCAAGCATGCTCATCGACGCCATCAAGACCGGCTCGTCCGACATCCGGCACGTCGTACTCCGACCGGAACTCATTGTCCGGGAATCGACCCGAGCGCCGCAGCGCTAGCTGCCGGCGCTCTTTGCGTTCCACTTGAACAGCGCCCGTCGAGAATCGCGGTCGCGCCAGACGTCTCTTGCACCAGGCCGCCGCTTCGTCCTTGAGCTTCCTCGACAAGCCAGCCTCTTCTTGCATTTCGCCCGCATTCGACGTACGCATGCATACTCCCGTCAAAAATCAGCCGGCTATACCTCATTGAGGTCGTTCTCTCACATGGAAGACGGGAGGCGCGCTTTTGTTCCAGTGGCAAAGGCCGGAACGGAACGATTTTAGCCTGCGACGTTGTCCTTCCAAGACTTCTGACATTGATTTGGCACTATGAGACAGCTTCAGTGTCCCGCCTGCCGCTTGAGCACGTTTTTCGAGCAGCTTTATTGTCCTCACTGTGGAGCAGAACTCGCCTTCGATGCGTCCGGCCTCCGATTTCTTTCCGTCAATAACACGTCGAGCTGCGCCAACCGATTGCTGATTGGCTGCAACTGGGCCGCCCGGGAGGGCGATACTTACTGCCGATCCTGCTCGCTCACGCGTACCATTCCTCTGATGCAATCGACGCGCAACGTGGTGCTTTGGCGGCGCGTCGAGGAAGCCAAACGGCGTCTTCTTTATGATCTCGCTAGGCTCGAACTTCCGCTGAGCTACCAGGATCGTGATTGGCACGTTGCTTTCGATATTCTTGCCGATGACGTTGGCCAACCCGTTATGACTGGTTACTTGAACGGATTGATCACGCTGAGCCTTTCGGAGGCCGACGATGCGGAACGCGAAGCGCGGCGCATCCGGTTTCGCGAACCGTACCGGACTTTGCTAGGCCATTTTCGCCACGAAATAGGACATTTTTACTGGGAGTTGCTGGTCGATGGCACCAGCCTACAACCGCCCTTCCGCCTGATCTTTGGCGACGAGACTGTGAGCTATAAGGAATCGATTGAACGATATCACGCCCGCGTCGATCAAGAGTATGATCGCGCTGCCTTCATTAGCGAATACGCGACTTCGCATCCCTGGGAAGATTGGGCGGAAACGTTTGCGCATTTCCTCCACATCGTCTCGACGCTCGATTCTGTTTCGTCGCTTCCGTTATCGCTCGACCGGAGATTGCAGCAAACGCTTGAGAATCCCTACGTGGAAACGGATTTCGAAGCCCTGCTGGCATCTTGGACACCGGTCGCCTTCACGATGAACCAGCTTAATCGCTCGATGGGGTTGAGCGATGCCTATCCCTTCGACCTATCTCCCGCAGTACGGGGCAAGCTCCATTTTGTGCACATGGCGATCTTGAATTTCCGGTATCGGGCGCAGGGGAAAGCGGAGTGCAGGTCACGTTTAGACTAGAGCGCTGACGGCTCCGCGGAACCGCCTCATTCCAGACGCTGCGGCGGTTGGCAAAAGCCTGCTGGCCGTCCGCCGCTGGCGGCGGGTTGGTTCGGCCTGCCAGGCGGCCTTGCTGCTGCGATGATGACGGCAATGAAAGGGCCTGCACCATGGCGGCCTGTTGCTCGATAGAGGTGGCAGACATCCGGCGCCCGCATAACTCAGATGAATGCGCTCTCCCAAGCCATCGGATCAAACCAGGAGTATGTCTAGTTAAGTGATCTACATTCTGGATTTACATCATGAAATCTCCGAGCCGCCACGGATCGTGCAATGAGCGGATGATTGTGAGGGGATGCCGGCTGACTCACTTCTGGCCGGATTGCGACTGGTTCTGGTTCTTGTTCGTCTCAGTCTTGTTCGCTTCGTGGTGACCCACGATGCATCCCGCCGCGGCGCCCAGCTTGCCGTGGCCTGCCATGTGTCCGGCGGCCCCGCCGACGACGGCTCCTTTGATGCATCCTTTGGCATCGGCTGCGCCGACGGAGGCGAGCGCGAGTGCGACGGCACAGATTGCGGCGGACGTGAGCTTCATGAGGTTCTCCGATAGCAAGTATCGTGGACTCAATTCGCTTCGAGACACCAGGTTCCTCGACCATCAAGCCCATTCCCGCGCCCGGCGGAGAACGCTCTCCAGCTTCCCTCTCTGCTTCTCCCAACGAGCGTTTTCGGCCTGCGATCAAAAGGCAGTTCGCCCCCTCAAGCTGATCAGACTTTGAGCTCGGGCGAGCGCCGCCGCGAGAACGCGAGTCGTGTCCGGAAATTGCAGGAATACCGGATGCTCGAACTGCGGGACATTCGCCCCATCTCTGCTTGGAAAAATCCGATGCGGATGTCGGTGCGGGCGAGGCCGCTTCGATGCGTCTGTTGCGGCGCGAAGCTGAATTGGTAATTGCCGGAACAGCCACGGATCGCATTCCATTAGGAACCTTTGTCTCTCACTCCGCTTATCGGGCCACTGGACGCATGGAGGAGGACACCATGGACGGCCTGATCTATCTGATTGGCTTGATCGTAGTCATCATGGCCATTCTTTCACTATTTGGTCTTCGATAGGATACGCTGCGATGAATATTGAAGAGCGGGAAATCGAAGCCGCGCCGGATCTGGCTTCCGATGATCCGTGGACACTGCACTGGACACCGATCGTCGCCGGCGCCTTAGCTACCTGCGCAGCATCCTCGATCATGATCACGTTCGGCGCGGCCATAGGCCTTGGCGTCAGTTCGACGGCACCGACGTGGCGAGACGCATCGGTCGCACTATGGGTGCTTTCGGGTATCTTTCTGATCCTGCTAGCTCTCATCAGCTTTGGCTGCGGCGGCTATCTCGCCGGGCGATGCCGCGCGCCCTATGGCAGCCCCGTTACGGACGAGACTGAAAGGCGCGACGGCTTGCATGGCGTCACATCGTGGGCGCTCGCTGTCATTCTAGGCACCAGCCTGGCGGCGCTGGTCGCCCTCGGTGCCGCCAGCCGACCGTCGAACCTAACGCAGCCACGGACCACGACCGAGCCCGCGGTGCTCAGCTATGAAATCGATAGTCTGTTCCGCTCGGCGCACCAGCCGCCCAGCTTCGATCTGGCGCCGCTGCGCGCGGAAGCTGGCCGCGTACTGATGACGTCATCAAGCCACAGCGGCGTCTCCGGCGACGACCGCGCCTACCTGGTTCGGCTGGTCACAGCAACGACGGGGCTCGCGGGCGGTGATGCCGAGCACCGCGTCGACTCCGTCATTGCAAATTCGAAAACAGCGATCTCGCATGCGCGCGCCAGTACCATCATCCTCGCCTTTTCGCTGGCAGCTGCGCTCTTGTTCGGCGCCATCGCGGCGTGGGCAGGAGCCGAAGCTGGCGGCCGCCATCGCGACGGTGCTCCGCTGTCCGATTGGATGCTCCACGCCAACCGCTTCGGCCGCAGTCGCAGCATTTGGCAGCGATCGCTTTCTGAAGGAACCTAAGGGCGCCCCGGCGTAGGCGTCGGTCTGCCTCCAGTTTCGCGCTGCATCAGCCAATAGCAGTCGTACCCTCTCGAGCTGCGCTCGGTTGATTTCAACGAAGCAGCGCCGGTCGGACGGGATGGCGCCTGCCGCGCGAAGCTTGCTCATCGTCAGCGTCACAGTCGTCCTCCGCACCCCGAGCACTGGGCAAGCGCCTCGTGCGTCACCGGAACGCGGTCGTAAAGCTGCAGCTGCCACCGCGCCATGCGGCCGTCGACCCGATGCAGCGCGTTGCTCTTCGGCGCCGGCCCATGGAGCCTGTGGCTCTGGCTGAGCTGACCCCCTTCGCTAGTCCATGCGCCGACCTCAGCGTGCAACGGCATATTCCGGCAATCGGAACTCCAATGGAGTGACGAAACGTGTTGAACGATGGAGAGATCGCGCCGGAACCGAGCCCTGACTTACCTCGCACTTGCGGAAATCTTGGAGGCTTGTCTCGGCACACAAAATTTGTTTGCTTGAGCGTCAATGAGTGCAACTCGCGACGAGGACCCAAGCGGAAAATGCGGATTTAGCTTTCCGTCAGGTGGCGGCGGGATGGGCGCACTCATACGCGCGCTCGATTGGTCAATGACCAGCTTGGGGCCGATCTCTGGGTGGCCTGCACACCTCAAGGGCGCGGTCAGCCTTATGCTACCCGCCAAGGCACAAATCGTGCTGTTCTGGGGGCCGGAGTTCGTGGCTCTCTACAACGATGCCTACGCCCCCACTATCGGTGACAAGCATCCAAGAGCGCTCGGGCGGCCTGCAGGGGAGAACTGGGCTGAGCTGTGGGATGATCTTGAGCCTATGCTACGGCGCGTTCTCGAAACCGGCGAGACCGTATTCGCCAAGGACCGCCCCTTCTACATCGAGCGGAGCGGCTACCCGGAAAATGTTTACTTCGACATCTCCTACTCCCCGGTTCGGAACGAGACGGGTGAGATCGGGGGCGTCCTCTGCATCGTTAGCGAGACGACGGAGCGAGTTGTTGCACAGCGAGAACTGGCGAGGGCGCAGGAACGGCTGACCCAAGCCCTGAGTGCCGCCGGAATGATAGGCACGTTCGACTGGCATGTGCAGACGGACACGTTCTATTCGGACGCTCGTTTCGCACAAATGTTCTCAGTCGATCCCGCCAAGGGCGAGAAGGGCGCACCTTTGGCGGAGTACCTCGCGGGCATCCATCCCGAGGACGTGGAGCGGATTACTCGGGCCGTGGACCATGCGCTTGCCAGCGGAGAAAAGTACATCCAAGAATACCGGCTACTCCAGAAGGACGGAACGATCCGCTGGGTCGAGGCGCGCGGCGAGTGCCTGTACGACGAGAATGGCAAGCCTTCCCGCTTCGTTGGCGTGGCCGTGGACATCACCATTCAGAAGGAGGCGCAAGAGCGTCAACGACTGCTTGCTCGGGAGGCGAACCACCGAGTGAAGAACCTGTTCGCCGTCTTCCACGGCATGATCAATCTGAGTGCCCGGTCGGCTCGAACGCCGCTGGAGATGGCCCAATCCCTTCGAGGTCGGCTGGATGCACTCATGCGGGCCAAGGATCTTATCCGTCCGGGGATCATGGGTACGGAAGCGCACAGCGAGCGAACGACGGTGGATGAGGTCGTGCGAACGGTGTTGCAGCCCTATGACGATGGCACCTCACGCGGACGCATCGTGGTAAGCGGACCTGACGTGCCCGTCGGCGCGAAGGCCGTAACAAGCCTTGCTCTCGCGCTGCATGAGAGTGCGACGAATGCGGCCAAATACGGGTCGTTGTCAAAGCCGGACGGCGCGATCCGCATCAAATGGGAAACGCAGGGTGGCGACTTCCATCTTGAGTGGGAAGAGACGGGCGGTCCCATGATCTTCGCCCCGCCGCAAGCTGGAGGCTTTGGTAGCGTACTTACGGAGCGCAGCATTACTGGCCAACTCGGGGGCAAGATCGAGTACGACTGGCGGCGCAATGGCCTCAAGCTAAGCGTGACTGTTCCTTTGGATCGCCTCGGGGTCTGAACCCAAATCACAACTCTTGACGAGCTTGGGCGCACTCTCGTGGTCCCTTTTTCTGGTTCAAAAAGGAGCGCGATACTCCCGCGGCGATCGCAAAGCAGATGCTGCTTCTTCTGCGCGCCGGCGTCGAGGACACCAAGTCGAACCAAACTCGCAAGTCGTAACTTGAGCGACTACCCTCTCCTTCCGCGGCGTCAGCGGTATTCGGCCGGTTCAACGCCGAGAATTGCACCGCACCAATACATTTAAGTGGCTCAAGACAGACTGCCTAGGAGCGGAGCGCGGCGCGAAAATTCGATACAATCTCCATCTGGATCGAGGATCATCGATATGCGAGCCACGTCTCCAGGCGTGACCGGCGCCAAGCCCTCACGCACGCCCACGCGTCGCGAGCTTTTTGTGCACGCCGTCATTGGTTCCAGGTTATTCGTCGAGAGCCCTTCATCCACAGCGCTCTTTGCGAGTTTCACCCATCGCCCAAGTTGAAAGACGTCTCTGTAAGCTTCTCGGATATGTCCCAAAGTCTCGCGGCCTCTGCAACGTTCCGAGCCTGGGGCATGATCAGAGCCGGTCCAGGCGCGCCACGCAATTCGCCGATTCCACCGGGGCCATAGTAGGCGCCCGGCTTTGCTCTCGGACTCGTTGCCGCGAACAGGATCGGCCGCGCACCCTCTGCCGCAGATTGACCGAAGAACGGAGCCGCGAGATCGCTCACAAGCGATAGCAGGCCCCCGGGGCCGCTGGCGAAGAGACTGGTGCGGGAGAATCCAGGATGGGCTGCGTTACTCATCAGATTATGGCCGGCCGCATCGCTCCGCCGTTGCAGTTCCAGCGCGAACATCAGACACGCGAGCTTCGATTGTCCATATGCTTTCCACGGCGAGTAAGCCCGCGCGCCCTGCAGATCATCGAAATCGATGAACCCGGTTCGGTGTGCCAGGCTGCTGACGCTCACGACTCGTGGTGCGCTTGCGTGGTGCAACAGCGGCATCAACCGCGCCGTGAGAGCGAAATGCCCCAGATAATTTGTTCCGAACTGCGCCTCAAAGCCATCCGCCGTGGTCGTCCGGCGGGGCAGCGCCATCACGCCGGCATTATTGATCAGGAGATCAAGGATCTGCCGGGCGTGCATCCGCTGCGAAAAGTCAGCGATCGAAAAGAGACTCGCGAGATCAAGGTGTTCGTAGCTTACCTTAGCGCCTGGCACCTCACGACCAATCCTCTCGATCGCTGCCCGTCCCTTCCGGTCATCCCGGCCGGTCAGCACGACCTCCGCATCGGCCTTGGCCAGCGCGAGCGCCGTCTCATAGCCAAGGCCGCCTGTCGCACCGGTAACAACGGCGATTCTACCCAGTTGTGAGGGAATCTCGAGCTGTGCGGAGCCGACCATTAGACCACCCGCGCAAAAGATTCACTTGCCTTCGCAGTCAGAACTATTTCCGGATTAGCGGAATCTGAAGATTTGTCGGACGGTTCTGCTCCGTATCAAAGCCTCGTCCGTCAATATTGCGGGCTCCCCAGAACAGCAAGTCGCCCCTGAGATAGACGAGGTCGTACTCCATGAAATTCGTCCCTTCCTTGAGGCCGAAAGGCGCAAAGCTCTTTCCGAAAATACTCTGGGATGAGTTGACGGCCCAGGGCGCATATCCCGCGGAAGCTACCTTGTTCAGCACATCGGCAAACCCCTGCACGAGCGGCGTGACTTCATAAGCTTCATCCGCGACGAAGTCGACCTTCTGCGCGCCTGGCGCGATCGGATGGGGCCCCTGCCAAAACACGTGTCCGACGATCCTGATCTTCGCGAGCGGCACGGCTCCGTATGGGTCGGCCGAGTTGACGACATCGAGTTCGAACCGGTCGGATGGCAGATATTTAAACGCACGCTTGAGATAGAATGGTTTGAGCGAGCCGTCCGGATTTTTGCTCGGCCGGATTTCCGGAGCGATGCTCTCCCAGTTTCCAAGCATTGTTTCCTGGATCTTCTTGATGTCTGTTTCCATGCTGCCTGCCTTTGGTGGATCGCCGCTTGTAGATTGCGCCATAGCGGAGCCGATTCCGGTCGTCAGCGTCAGAAGCAACATCAGCGATGCTCCAATGCCTTTGTACATGCACAACGCCTTCATGGTGTTCGGAGTCGGGGATGGGCCCTGCCTCACGGGCAGATCGCGCGTAGGACGCTATTTTGCTATAAGGATCGCTCGCCCGCTTGAGAAAGACTTTGTAGGTTGGCCCCCATGCCTGCGGGACATGGGCGCGCGACACACAGGAGGTTGTGATGGAGCTCCGGCATCTCCGCTATTTCGTCGCCGTGGCTGATGCCGGCAGCTTGACGGTCGCCGCTGAGCAAATGGACGTCGGCACTCAGCTTGTAGGCCGTAGCGCTCAAGGAGTTGAGCTAACGTCAGCAGGCAAAGCCTTCCGACACGCATGGCACTGGTCCAGGCGGAAGCCGCCAAGGAAGCGGCCCTGCACGCAGCTCATCAGGCCAAACCGACATTCGCTCTCGGCTTCATGTCGCGTGCGTACAATCTTACTAATTTTGGTCTCGCCAGCGACCATCATCTTGCGTCGCATGTGGCAGTACCGCCGCGAGAGATCGCGAACGAAACCTTCTGTCTTCCATCCAGGTCTGCGCCAGCTGCCCGTCGAGCCGTTCTGGAGTATTTCAGCGGGCTGGCGTCGATCTCAAGCCGACATATGAGGTGCATAATGTCGTACATGCCATATCCATGATCACATCGACGCGCGCAGTCATGCTATTGCCGGCCTACGCGCAACGTTGCTTGCCCGCTCGATAGCCACCCGCCCGTTGAAAGGAAAGCCGACGGCGACCTCACGGACGCTGAGTTGCGCGCAGCCGGGCGGCACCGGTCCTCGCGGCAGCTCCCGATTATGCGAAGCGGACGCGCAAACAGCCTATCACGGACACGAAAAAGCGCCGCGAGGAGCGAACAAAAGCAGCCGGTTTGTCGGAATAGCCGCTGACTGCATATCGGAACGGCCGTCGCGAGAGGTCCCCAAGCTATTGATAAGCTTGGTGGGCGCACCAGGGCTCGAACCTGGGACCCGCTGATTAAGAGTTCAAAACCGACGCCTCTCTGCGATTTCCAAATCTGCGCCACACTACGACAACGTCCAAGAAGGCCTTTGTTTGTAGGGACTTGTCGCATAGTTTCGCGGTCCAGCGAACCCACACCTTCAAACACCTCGGTTTGCCAAAACCGTTTGAAAACCGTTTTAGCTCGCTTTGGACGCTCCCATGGCCGACATCCGGATTCTTCTGACCGACAAAACGATCGCTCAGTTACCCGCCCCCGAGGACGGATGGTACCTGGCTCGCGACACCGAACTGAAGGGTTTCTTCGTGGTCGTTGGAAAACGGAGGCGGACCTTTACGGTTCAGGGCGATCTGAGATCGGCAGGAAAGCGCGCATCGTCTATCCGAGTATCGATCGGCGACACGCGCGAAATGTCGACGCGGACGGCCCGCGCTACTGCGAAGGATTATCTCGCCCAGATCAGTCGGGGGCAGCACCCGAAAGCGGCGCAGCAAAACGGAGTAAGCGGCGCGAGCGAGAGCGCCGAGGGTACCGCCACTTCGACGGATTGAACCGCTCCGGGATTGCCGGAGGCCGTTTGGTTTGAGTCACGCGGCTATATCGAATTC
>Ga0307474_10004542_pt1 | contig 9985 bp, 11 predicted proteins | sample atmos_gasesECM1C_2_FD_203312 | JGI IMG/M metagenome (GOLD analysis project Ga0307474, IMG submission 203312) | Hardwood forest soil microbial communities from Morgan-Monroe State Forest, Indiana, United States - atmos_gasesECM1C_05 | ecosystem: Environmental > Terrestrial > Soil > Temperate...
AACGGTGGTGACACTGGTTCGTTCTTCGCTCATATGCCTAAGCGCGAAATTATAGTTTCTCGCCAGCGCAGTTTGCGAATGCGAGCCAATGATAAGCTCAGATCGATGATCTCTGTCGCCGACGCGCGCGCGCATGAAAAAGAGTTTCTGTCCGATCTCAAAGCTTTAGTCGAGATCGAGTCTCCCAGCAGCGGCAAGCCTGCCCTGGATCATCTGGCGGAATTTCTCGCCGCCAGACTCGAACACCACGGAGCGCACGCACAGATTCATGTCGCCGAGCAATTCGGCAATCACGTGCAAGCGGACTTCGCCGGCGTCTCTGAAAGTAAGCCGGTATTGCTGCTCGGCCACACCGACACGGTCTGGGAGACTGGCACGCTGAAGCAGATTCCGTTTCGCATTGCCGACGGACGCGCATGGGGCCCAGGCGTGCTCGACATGAAAGGGGGCATCGCGATCGCGATTCATGCCATGGCGCTGATGCACGAACACAGGATTCCTCACGCTCCAGTGCGGATGTTGTTTGTCTCTGATGAAGAAGTCGGCAGCCATTCCTCGCGAGCCATCACCGAGAAGCTTGCTCTGGAATCGCAGGCGGCACTTGTCCTGGAACCGGGACAAGGCCTCGACGGCTCGCTTAAGACCGAACGTAAAGGCGTCGGCGTGTACCAAATCAAAGTTACGGGCGAAGCCGCTCATGCCGGCGTCGATCCGGGCAAAGGCGCAAGCGCTATTCATGAACTGGCGCACCAGATTGAGATTCTTGACGGCTTTACCAACCTGGAGCGTGGGCTCACAGTAAATGCCGGAATCATCCGAGGTGGAACACGCAGCAACGTGATAGCCGCCGAAGCCTGGGCGGAAGTGGATGTCCGGGTTAGAACCACAAGCGATGGCAAGATCATTGACTCGAAGATGCGCGCATTGCGCGCACGCGATCCCCGGTGCAAGATCGCCGTTTCGGGCGGGATCAATCGGCCGCCGATGGAACGAACTGAGAAAGTTGTCGCCCTGTATAAGAAAGCCGAGCAGGTGGCCGGCTCGCTGGGACTAAAAATCGATGAGCAAGCTACAGGGGGCGGTTCAGACGGGAATTTCACCGCCGCACTGGGAGTACCTACTCTTGATGGCCTGGGAGTAGTGGGAGAGGGCGCTCATGCAGTCAATGAATCGATCCTGCTTAATCAGATCGCCCCGCGGTTGGCGTTGCTGGCCGGATTAATCTCGTCTCTCTAAGCAAAATGCTGCTTTGACGGAGTGGATGTAACGGCCTATTATCAGGTGTATAGCAATGCATTGGGGGTTTGTATATGTTTGGTGGCAAATTAGGACTGCCTGAACTGCTGGTCCTGCTGGTGATTGCACTGCTGATTTTTGGGCCAGGCAAGCTGGCCGATTTCGGCAAGGGTCTCGGCGAAGGCATCAAGAATTTCAAGAGCGCTGTTAAAGACGGAGAGCACGGAGCCGGAACCGAAGATAAGAAATAGCGGTATGCAGGCTTTTCCCTTCCGCATCTCCTTCTTTTTGGTCTTCCCGACAGCTCTTTCGCTTCCGTTTGGCAGAAAGCTATAGCTCCGCCAGAGCTTGCGGTGCGCATTCGCGCAACATGCGATACACAAGTGGCACCGGCAATCCGACCACATTGAAATAGCAGCCTTCAATGCGTGGAATCCAGCGTGAAGCGATTCCCTGGATTGCGTATCCACCGGCTTTATCCATCGGCTCGCCAGTCGCGACGTAGTCGCGAATGTCGTTTTCGTTCAGCATGGTCATTTGCACCATTGTGATCTCGGCCGCATCCCGCGATTGCCATTCATTCGACTCATTCCACATGAGGCAAACGCCGGTTACAACATAATGGATTCGGTTACTGAGCAGGTGCAGCATACGCGCAGCGTCCCCCGCATCGCGTGGTTTTCCCAGCGGAGTTCCGCTCTTGAGGTCGAGGACAACTTCTGTATCGGCAGCAAGGATCGTTGCGTTGGTTTTTGCCTGTTTCGCGACAGCTTCAGCCTTCTCTCGCGCCAGTCTCCGAACGCAGGATTCGGGTATTTCGCCAGCACGGTGCTCTTCCGCAACATTCGCTGATTGAACCACAAAGGGAATGTGAGCGTTGCGCAGAAGTTCCTGACGGCGCGGCGAAGCAGAGGCAAGAATGAGCATTGTCTTATTGTGTCAGGTTGAGGAGACGCAGCATGCTGCGTCTTTTCGTGGGCCCAAGCAAGTGGCTGGAGGAATCTGCATGGTGACGCAGTGTGCAGCGTCTCTATAAAATCATTCTCCCACCGACGATTGTCTGCCGAACCCTTCCACAAAAGCGCTTACCAATGAAGGGCGAATTTTTCGATTTTGACTTCGAGTCCTCAGCTTTGAATATCCACTCGGCTTTGGGATCAAAAACGACCAGGTCTGCCGGCTCTCCCACCCGAATCGCGCCAAGGTCTTTCCAGCCCATGACTCCGGCCGGATTGGTCGAGAGCCAGCGAACCGCGAGTTGTGGATCACCTCCCGCAACCATCAGAGCAATGGGCAACGCTGTCTCCAAACCGGTGATGCCGAAGGGCGCGCGATCGAACTCCTGCTCCTTCTCGTGAGCCGCATGCGGAGCGTGATCGGTGGCGATGCAGTCGATGACGCCATTCCGAAGCCCTTCCCACATGGCCTCGCGGTCGGCCTCGCTGCGCAGAGGCGGATTCATCTTGCAATTGGGGTCGTAATCCCCAACCTCTTCGTCGGTGAGCAATAGATGATGCGGAGTAACTTCGCAGGTCACGTGTACACCGCGCTTTCGCGCCTTGCGCACATGATCGAGCGCGGCCGCAGTCGAAATGTGAGCTACATGCAGATGCGCGCCGGTTTCAGCCGCCAGTGCGATGTCGCGAGCGACGATCGAGGCCTCTGCTTCCGCGCTGACTCCGCGCAGACCAAGCCGGAACGAAACGGGACCCGCGTGCATAACCGTGCCCAACGTCATCCGAGTATCTTCGGCGTGCTGGATCACCGGAATCTCAAGTTCGCGGGCGTTTACGAGCGCTTCCCGCATGGTGCCATCTGCCAAGATTGGACGACCATCGTCGGTGACTGCGACTGCTCCGGCATCGACGAGAGCGCGGAAGTCGGTGAGACGCTCGCCGCTGCTGCCCACAGTTGCCGCCGCGATCGGACGAACCTTAACGACAGCATGCCGTTCAGGAGCTTGCATCCAGCACGTGATCTCCGGCGTGTCGTTCACCGGAGTTGTGTTAGGCATGGCGCAGACCGTGGTAAATCCCCCCGCAGCAGCTGCCGCTGTACCAGTGGCAATGGTCTCCTTGTGACTTTGTCCCGGCTCGCGCAAGTGCACATGCAGGTCGATGAAACCGGGCGAGACGATGAGCCCCCGAGCATCGAGAACAGTGCGGCCTTTGGTCGGAATTTTGCGTGCAATTTCAATTCCGTTAATTCGGTCACCCTCAATCAACAGATCGGCAGGCCCAGAATGGGGCTCGCGAGCGCCAACAAGAGTTCCGCCAGTGATAAGCAAAGAATGGCCGCTGCCATAGCGCGGCTTCACGCTCGACCTCTGAGTGCCCGCAAGAGAATGGCCCTGCGGACGGCAACGCCATTTTTCACTTGCTCCAACACCAACGAACGCGCGCTATCTGCCACTTCACTGGTTAATTCCATGCCGCGCACCATTGGCCCTGGATGCATCACTAGGGCATTCCGAGGAGCCAGTGCTAAACGTTCTGAAGTCAATTGATAGTTGCGAACGTATTCATCCGCCGAGAGCTGCAGGCCGGCCAGACGCTCTTTCTGCACGCGCAGCAACATGATCACATCGGCTTCAGGCAGCGCCGCATCGAAGTCGCGAGTGATGCGCACGCCCGGCGCGATGGTCTCTGCTACTTCGGGCAAAAGCGCAGGCGGACCGCAGAATGTGACTTTTCCTCCGAGACGCGAAAAGAGAAGCGCATTCGAGCGGGCTACCCGGCTGTGATAGATGTCGCCCACCAGCAGCAAGCGCAATCCGCGCAGCGAAGGACTGTGCTGCAGGATGGTATAGCAGTCCAGCAATGCCTGCGAAGGGTGCTCATGCATGCCATCTCCGGCGTTGACGATGGGGATGTGAAGATGGCGAGCAAGCACATGCGGCGCGCCGGAGGACGGATGCCGGATGACGATGCAATCCGCTCCCATGGCTGCGAGCGTGGCTCCGGTATCGATCAGCGATTCGCCTTTTTCGATACTCGACGCTGTTGCGCTCACCAGAGTGGTCGAAGCACCCAGCGACTTAGCGGCAAGCTCAAACGAGCAGCGTGTGCGTGTACTCGCTTCATAGAAGAGCAAAGCTATATGACGGCCCTTCAGCGGAGCAACTTTCGCCGATACTCTGGTGGACCGTCCGGCTTCTCTCAGGAGCGAATGGATATCTGAGTCGCTCAAGGAATCGATGTCGAGCAATGAGCGCGAAAAGTGCGAGAACTTTCGCAAAGAAGAAGAACGGATATTGCGGCCCAATGTTGAGGATGAATTGCGGGGGATCGCCCCTCGCCTCATGCCGAGACCTTTTCGACCAGGAGCACTTGCTCACTCGGATCGATCTCCTGCAGCTTCACCTCGATGATCTCGTTCTGGGTGGTTTGGACGGTTCGTCCGATGAATGCAGCCTCGATGGGAAGCTCGCGATGTCCGCGATCGATCAGCACCAGCAACTGCACGCGGCTGGGACGGCCATGATCGAAAAGCGCGTCGAGCGCGGCGCGAATAGTGCGGCCGGTGTAAAGCACATCATCGACGAGAATGATGTTCTTGTCGGTGACGTCGAACCCGATCTCCATCTTGTTCACCACCGGCTTCGGACCGGTGGTCGAGAGATCGTCGCGATATAGATTGATGTCGAGCGTGCCTACGTCAATCGTGGTCTTCTCGATCTTGCTCACGAGGCCGCCCAATCGCTTGGCCAGGGGTACGCCGCGGCGCTTGATGCCAACAAAGCCCAGCCGCTCTACCCCGTTGTTCTTCTCGATGATTTCATGGGCGAGGCGAACCAGCGTGCGCTCGATTTCCGAGGCCGACATGAGGCGCGTTTTTTCGCGCAGGACGATTTGAGGTTTGGCGCTTTGGATGGTCATGAACGAGATGGACCAGCGGACTGAAAATGATACGAGGGAACCGCAAGCTGAGGCAAGACAGCAATGCGAACAGGCTTTTCCCCGATGTTACATGGCGTCCCAACAGGGCTCTTCGGGAACGATTACTTCAAGTGCGGAAGGGACTTCACCCTCCCCGTGGCACGTGGGACAACGGGTACCGTCATTGCAAAATTCCCCGGCCCAAACAATTGGGACACTCTTCGCTTTGAGGACTCTGTGCATTTGGAGAATAGGATGCAAGAATGAATTCGGCTACTCACGAAATATTCTTCAAGACGAGGGTTCACACAGCCTCTCGAAACCGGCCGCCTCCAGGCATTGACGGCGGTCTTAGCCGGTGGCATTAACTCCGCTACGCTGGAAACTTTCGGGAAACACCCGGCCGAGGCCGTCAGGTTCCACGTTGTGATTACCTGCGATGATGAGACGTCGCCGATGCTCCGCCGATGGTGAATGTCATTGCGGTTTCGGCTGGGATCCTGGCTTCCTCTTTGCCGGTTGCGACAGCCACGCCGGTTCCCGCTGCTGCGCCAGCACCCGTTCCAATCAAAGCGCCTTTGCCGCCTCCGGCGAGACCGCCAATCAGAGCGCCGGCCGCAGCGCCTCCGCCGATCTTGGTGATGTTGCTCTTCTTATGACTCTTGCCATGGAACGTGTGCGAAGTGGTGGTGACAGATTGGCCATTTACTTCAGTGAGGCGCACGGAAAGAATGCCAGGCGCGTGCAGGCGTCCACTGGATTTGGCCGCGGTCACGCGGCACTTCGCCGGATCTCCGGCTCTGGCAACTGTTTGTCCGCCCACCACTACGTTGCTAGCGACCGAGCAGCTAATGATCTCGCCTGCTCTCGAAGTTCCCGAAGACAATGAAGAGCCGGTGCGAACCGTGACATGCGTTCCACTAGGAATGGTTGCGGCATTCAGAGACATGCAAGACAGGAAGATCGTGGCCAAACTCATGGCAGCGTTGTTTTTCATGTTCCCTCCGAAAATCGATTTCGACGTCAGCGCAGCTCGATAGCATTGTTAAATGGATTTTGTCGTCACGGCGACGGGTAACCTAAGACGTAAATGGCGGCCAGAAGCGAAGACATCCTTCCACAGAGCTTCTATGCGCGTGACCCACGCATCGTAGCACGAGAGCTTTTGGGCAAAGTTCTCGTTCGTACATTGTCCCGAGGTGCGAAAGCGCTGCGGCTCGCCGGACGGATTGTGGAAGTCGAGGTTTATCTCGGCGAAGGAGACTTGGCCGCGCACTCTGCCGCAGGTAAGACTGAGCGCAACCAGGTACTCTTCGGACCGCCAGGACATGCTTATGTCTATTTCATCTATGGCGTCCACTACTGCCTAAACTTTTCCTGCATGCCCGAAGGCAGCGCAGGCTCTGTGCTGCTGCGCGCGCTGGAGCCAGTGGACGGAGTTGAGGAGATGGCGCGCGCGCGTCGCATCGCGCGCGACCGGCTGCAGACCATTTCTCGAATGCGGCTGTTGACTAGCGGACCCGGACGTTTGTGCGAAGCGTTCGGCATCACCCGCCAACGCTTTAACGGACAAAAGCTATATGCGTCCGATTCGCCGCTGAGGATTGTCAGCGATGGCTACAGTCCGGAGGCGATTCGGGAGACGATGCGCATAGGCATCACCAAGTCATCGGAGATGCCGCTGCGCTATGTGATCGCTGGAAATGCGTTTGTTTCTGGGAGGAAAGTCAAAAGCTAGAAGTCCGATTTGACGGATGAGATGGCTTGACGGATCAAGCTAGACGCTGGCCTTGGGGCATCGGTCAAATCCCGTCGATCCATCCGATCCGTCCTGGGATTCAATCGCGGCTGTAGCTGTTCCGCGTTTTCTCGGCGTGGCGTTCGAGCGCCAATTCAATCAGACGATCGATCAGCTTAGGGTATTCGACTCCTGATGCAGCCCACAGCTTGGGATACATGCTGATGGCGGTGAAGCCTGGCATGGTGTTGATCTCATTGAGATACAATTTTTTACTCTGGGGGTCGAGCAGGAAGTCCACACGCGCTAGTCCGGCACAATCGACAGCCTTGAAGGCGTCGATGGCCAATTGCTGCACCAGCTTAGTCAGAGTTTTGGATACCTTGGCCGGAATCACCAGTTCCGAGCCTTCGTCCAGATACTTGGCAGCATAATCGTAAAATTCTTTTATGGGAACGATCTCGCCAGGCAGACTGGCCTCAGGATTATCGTTTCCCAATACAGAACACTCGATCTCGCGCGCCTTCTTTTTTTTGCCGCCAACCCCTTGCTCGATCACCAGCTTGCGATCGTAACTCGCGGCCAGGTCCATGGCGGGACCGAGTTCCCTGCCGTTATGAGCCTTCGAGATTCCCACAGAGGAACCGAGGTTAGCGGGTTTCACGAATACCGGATACTTCAGCTTCGATTCAATCTGCTTCTGCACTTTCTTCGGCGCGTCCTCCCATTCACTGCGCAGAACGCTTACATGCTTAACGATAGGCAATCCGGCGGCAGCAAAGAGCCGCTTCATGACGTCCTTATCCATGCCAACAGCGGAGCCCAATACGCCTGCACCGACATAAGGGATTCCGGCAAGTTCAAGCAGGCCCTGAATGGTTCCGTCTTCGCCGAAAGTTCCGTGTAGGACGGGAAAGATCACATCCACGTCGATGGACTGATGCGCCGGCGGATGCTCCAAACCGGCGCCGCTCTCGAATGGAATCAGCGAGTGATGCTCGCCCATCGGTTCCGGTGGCACGATGACGGAATCGCCGCGCGCAAGGACTGCCGCGCCAGGCGTTTTCTCCGGATCGCCGGCGCGAAGGTGACGAGGGTTGTCACTCTGCTGCTCGCCCTTCAGCAGCCGCTGCGATTCGCCGGAAGTCAGCCAGCGGCCTTCTTTACTGATGCCGATCGGAACGACGTCATACTTGCTGCGATCGATCGCATTCAGCACCGACGCGGCAGACAGCAACGAGACCTCATGTTCTCCGCTTCGGCCGCCGAAGAGCACACCTACGCGCAGTTTCTTTCCCGCCATTCCCGCAATGTATCACTGGTGAGGAGCACCTGCCGACTTGAACACCTGGCCATCCTTCATCACGAAGGTGACGTTCTTCAGTACGTTGACATCGCGCACAGGATCACCGGAGACGGCGACTACATCGGCGTAAGCCCCAGGCGCGAGGAGGCCAAGTTTGCCTTGCATCTCCAGCAATTCGGCAGCGCGAGATGTCGCCGTCTGGATAGCCTGCATGGGAGTCATTCCGAACTCGACTTCACGGGCGAACTCCTGGGCGATAGGATCGGTCCACGGCATGCCACCCATATCCGTTCCGAAGGCGATCTTTACTCCGGCCTTCAGCGCTTTGTTGAACGAAGTTCCATGAACTGCGGCTCGCTTGCGGTCGCGACGCCCATCATCCGTGTTTTCCGGCGCCCAATCGTAGTAATAAACAGAAAGCGTGGGAACGTACCAAGTCCCTTGCTTTACCATTTGCGCAATTTGAGCATCGCTGATCTCTAAACCGTGCTCGATGGAATCGCATCCGCCGTCGAGCGCGCGCTGCAGTCCAATTCCGTTATAGGCGTGGCAGGCGACTTTTCTCCGCCAGCCATGGGTCTCATCGACGATTGCCTTCAGTTCTTCGACGGTCAGAGTTGGTTGAGAAACCAGGTTGCCTTTGTCATCGACCCAGGAGCGATGGGTCATATAGACCTTGATCCAGTCGGCCCCGTTGTCGAGTTGTTCGCGCGCCGCCTTGCGCGCCTCGACAGGCCCATCGATCAGCTGTGCACCTTTAGGAACGTTGATCTCCGGAGCATAGCCCTCAAGCGGATATCCACCGGTAGTAGAGATAGCTCGCGTGACCACGAACAGCCGCGGACCGGGAACGTATCCGTCTTCGATCGCACGCTTGATGCCGATGTCGCCATAGCCTGCGCCTTCGGTTTCGAGATCCCGAAGCGTGGTGAACCCTTGTTCCAACGCCCGGCGAACTGAGACCGTCGCCCGCGCCGCACGGAACGAAGCTGGGTACTTCAGCAACTGGATGTCATAGCCGCCTTCGGCAGGATCTTCGCCCTGAAGAAAAATGTGCGTATGCGTATCGATCAAGCCGGGAAGCACGGTCGCAGAGCCAAGATCGATGATCTGCGCGTCCGCAGGTGACTGCGTCGAGCCTGCATTAGCGACGCTCACGATGCGATTGCCCCGAATCACAATCTCCTGGTTTGCTTTTGCTTGCGGACTGACGCCGTCGATCAACGAGCCTGCGCGGATCACGATGGTTTTTGCATCGGAAGTTGCATGCGTTCCCATCGTGGTAGGAGCGCTTTGGGTTAGCTGCGCCACAGCCGACGCAGACAGCAACAGTAAGACAGCCAGAATTCTCTTCATTGAGTTGTCTCCGATTTGTCTGGAAGGATGGCTTCCGCTTCGATTTCGACCAACATGCGGACATCCAGCAGCGCCTGGATCACAAGCAGCGAGGTTGCCGGACGAATCTCACGAAAAAACTCGCCGTGAACCATAGTGACCGCATGGGCGTCCTCGTGCCGTACTACGAACATGCGTGTACGGACCACGTCCTTGAGCGAAGCTCCGGCTCTGTTCAATGCGCGTTCCAGGTTGTGGATGGTCTGTCGTGCCTGCACTGCGGCATCGCCGAGTCCTACGATCTCTCCGGTTTCATTTGTGGCCGTTGTTCCGGAAACCCATATCTGGCGCCCAACCTTGACCAGACGCGAGTAGCCAACTACCGGTTCCCAGGGCGTACCGCTGGAATAGTTCGTGCGTGACATGACTGATGGCAGGCCATTCTACACACTACGACGATTTGGCTTGTTCACGTAGTAGAGACGCAGCATC